>JGI11944J13513_1000067_pt1 | contig 107911 bp, 98 predicted proteins | sample TerdegcoTASludge_FD_13513 | JGI IMG/M metagenome (IMG submission 13513) | reverse complement strand
GGTAAGTACACTCTCGAGCCGCTACGGATCGATGGGGAGGCATCCATCGTCTGCACGGACGTGGACGGCATGGAATGGGTGCGTCTGAAGGAAATTCAATTCTTCTGGGGTGGATCTGAAACAGAAATCGAAATACGTAAGGCCAACGATGTATTCGCCGCCTACACCGGACGGGGGCGAACAATGCCCCAAAATGCACGGATCACCCGGGCGAGCTTTCAGGTGAAGTTTTCGGATTCGAAAACGGCCCGCACAGTGACTATCCGTCCCTCAAACATTGCCCAATACACCAGGGACAGCGATGCTGTTGTGGTCGAGGACTGGCTTACGAAGCGCGGATTCATCCTCGCCGAGCAGGAAGACGATGAAGAATAGAGCGGCGGGATTCTGGCAGGCGCTTGAGGCCGTCCCAGGTACGGCGGCGGTGGATATCGAGTGGAAAGCCTTGCTGGGGAGCGATTATGAGACGGCAAAGACCTTCCTCCGTCCCAACGGCAAGCTCGCGTCGTCCTATCCTTGCCAGATCCACCGCGGGTGCAGATGCCAACATGATGTCGTCAATCACAGCGGAGACGATATTGCAGCTGTCTGCCGATGCGAGCGTGGTTGCGAGACCTTTGCCCTGCAACGATCCGACATCGTGGTCCATGAACTGGACCGCCGGGCGTTCGACAGGGCGCTCGCCAAGGTCTTCGGCCTGATAGAAGAACCAGCCCCAACAATCGACCTTCACGGAACGACGATAATCGGTAACTACACACCGTATGCCGGGTACAGGTTCCCAGTCTACCTGACAATCCAGATCGAGCCCGACGATTTTAACAAGACTCTCGATGGTCTGCTCGGCAGAAATGACACTCCATTCATCCTGTTGGCCCCTACGCGTGACCTCTGCACTGCAAAGGCGAAGAAGCGCTTGACCGTTAAAAAGTCCCTATTCGTTCCCTTGTGCGAGAACGTGGCCGTCAGTGAAAAGCAACAACTCCGGCTACTCCATTCCCTGGATGACATTCTGGCGCAATTCCGCAGTTTCAATCTTCCACCACCGACGAAAGATGGAGCTCTCGTTTTTTTCCCCACACCTCCAGGAACAACTTGGGGCGACGTGTCGATACGATTCAAAGACGGACATACCGTCTCCATCAAAGCAAAATCGGCCGGGGGCGTGTTCAACTTCACCCAGATGGGCATGGCAAATAAAAAGAACGGCAATCCCACCATCCAATGGAAGCTGCTTGAGGCGTTTGCCAACTCCAGGGGCGAGATCGACTGGAAGAACAGCCATGCACACTCCAACCTGAAAAAGCAGAAGCAAGAGCTGGCCAATTGCTTGAAAGAGTTTTTTAAATTGAAGGACGACCCCATCGAATGGGACAAAGGTTCCAAGGCCTACCGATGTCGTTTTCGCATCCTCCCTGAGGGTGACGACGCCTATTGATTTCTAAGCCCGTCTGCCGTCAAACGGCTACATCAACGACTCCAGCGAAATTTCGTTTAGCCTCTTTAAAAAAATCAAAAATATTTTTCCCTTCGTAACCCATCTATCTGCTTAAAATCTCGCTATTCCCCCCGATGAACATTCTCTCTTCGTCGGGCCGTACCACCCCTCTCATCGAAATTTCGTCAAAGAGGGGTGACGGTCCGGCGAGAACCTCATCCCTGAAATAAACGCCCGGGTAATTCGGGTATATGCCCCCTGGGAGATCCATTCGCCGGATCCCACTCCCAGGGGGCTATTTTTTTTGATGCGCCACGGGCGCGAAAAGAGGTCCGGTATGACGGATGTCGTGACAAAGGCGGCCCTGACTCCTGCCAGGAAACGCCTGGTCGAGCTGATGCAGGAGATCAACTACGGGCGGATCGAGAAACTTCATGTCCGGGACGGTGAGCCCGTCTTCGATCCCCCGCCCACCGTGCTGCGGCTTTTCCTGTTCGGCAAGGACAACGGCCCGAACGAATCCCGCGGCAGCGACGGTTTCTCCCTGAAAAAGAAGGTGGCGGAGCTGTTCGAGGTCTTTGATCGGGAGAGCTCTCTCTCGATTCAGGAACTCATTATAGACAATGGATTGCCCGTCCGCATGACCGTAACGGACGAGGTTCGGGTCTGATTCAGACCCGGTAATAGAATACGTTTCAACATCAGACAACAGACTGGCCGCAGAGCGGAGGTCGTTGTGGGTGTCGCCGATACCGGCGTACTCGCAATGCCTCCGCTTTTTTTCTGTAGAGCGTTCATTCCGGCACAGGTTGACACCCGCACGAGCTCCTCCTCGGCCCCGAGGAGGCTCAGATGGGTAGTATCAATCACTGTGAAGGAATTGACGAGTATGCCGTTCAGATCATCAAATTCAAGGCAAAACAACTGGTTGGACGTGTTGGTTTGACCGACTCCGACCGCGAGGATCTGGAGCAGGAAATGATCCTGGACCTGCTCCAACGCCTGCCCAAATACAACCCCGACCGCGCTCAGCGCAATACCTTCATCGCCCGCGTGGTGGAACATAAGATTGCCACCATCATCGAGGCGCGGAAGGCAGGACTACGGGATTACCGCCTATGCAATTGCTCTCTTAACGAACGCCTCGAAGACGAGGAAGGCGGCTCGGTCGAGCGCATGGAAACCATCGACCAGGAGGATTATCTTCGCCTGACGGCCGGACTTTCACGCCCCGTCTCCGAGCTGCATGATCTCTCCCTCGATGTCCGTCAGGCGATCAAAAACCTTTCCCCTGAGCTGCGTGAGCTGTGCCGGCGTCTCAACGTCAACACAATAACCGAGCTCTCCCACGACACCGGCATACCCCGCGGGACCATCTACGAATCCATCAAAAAGCTGCGTGCCTTTTTCAATGACGCCGGCCTGAGGGACTACCTCTGAGCGTCCGGCGGTTCGGGTCCACTTCCGGTAAGTATTAACCGAAACGTACTGAACGCAATGGAGGAATAACCATGAACCGAGAACTTTACCGATATAACTTCGACTCCAAGGTCCCCATCAGGGACGTTGAGGAGTCCCTACTCCTTGCGGTGGTCGCCGCCGAAAGCCTTCACGGCCGGTCCCTCGTTCGGCTGGACGCGTCCTTCCGCCTGGATCCACAAAAGCACTCCTGCGTCGTGGATGCGGCGACCGATGTCGGCCGCGCCATCGCCCGCATCTTCACCGGCTTTCTCACCCGGGAATTCGGCGAAAACGCATTTAAGGTGCGGCGTATCCTCACCAGGGAAAACCAAAACTGGAGGTAGAAGCATGAAAATCATAACCGCAGATCAGCGATTGGCTGAGAAAAAGCGAATTAAAGGGGCGATATTTGGACCCCATGGTATCGGGAAAACATCTCTATTGTGGAGCCTGGATCCAAGTAAAACGCTCTTCTTCGACCTTGAGGGTGGTGACCTGGCCGTACAGGATTGTCCGGTGGATCAGATCAAGATCAAAACATGGGAAGAAGCGATCAACATGGCCTGCCTTATCACAGGACCCAATCCCTCTAAACGGTCGGAACAGCCGTATAGTCAGGCCCATTATGAATTTATAGTCGGGGAAACAGATCCGTCATTTCTCCAGAAGTACGACACCATATTTTGGGATTCCATTTCGGTTGCATCGCGTCTCTGCTGGCAATGGGCAACCGGCCAGCCGGAAGCGTTCTCAGAAAAGACAGGCAAGCAAGACAATCGCGGGGCTTATGGACTGGTCGGTCGTGAATTAGTTCAGTGGCTTACCCAAATTCAATATTGCAAAGACAAGAATGTATGGGTTGTCGGCGGGCTTGACCGGAAAGAAGATGATTATGGCCGTGCCCTTTGGGTGCCGCAAATCGAAGGCACTAAAGCAGGGAACGAATTGCCGGGCATCTTCGACGAAATCATCAGTATGGTCGCGCTGAAAGACGATTCCGGCAATCCCTATCGTGCATTCGTGACACATCAAGTCAATCCCTGGAACTATCCGGCAAAAGACCGCAGCGGAAGGCTTGATATGATTGAAGAACCACACCTTGGCCGTCTTATGGCGAAAATTAACGGACCGAAACCCGAACGAAAATTCCAGACACACATAAAGGAGGACAACAATGAGTAATTTTTTCGATTTCAATACGGCGCCGGAGCAACAGACTGGAGATCTACTTCCAGCCAAAACATATGCGAGAGTCATTTGTGCCATTAGACCTGGAGGCCATGGTGATGGTGGATGGTTAACCAAATCAGCCTCAGGATTTGAATATCTCAATATGGAACTGACGATTTCATCCGCTCCATACGCCAAACGCAAGATATTTCAAAACGCCGGTGTCGGAGGCATGACCGAGGGGCACGAAAAAGCGGCGGCAATAACAAGGTCTCTGCTTCGCGGAATGCTGGAATCGGCCAGGGGCATCGATCCCAAAGATGGGTCTGACAAAGCCCGACATGCAAGAATCATCAGCACCTGGGCGGACCTGAACGAACTGGAATTTGCCATCGAGATCGGCATTGAGAAAGGAAAGGACGGATATGACGATAAGAATAAAATCCAGCGCATTCTGAATTCTGACCACAAGATGTATCAGCGGGTAATGGCGGGAGAAACCATTATCCCCGGTGAAAACGGGAAAACAGAAGCGCCTCCTGTATACACCCCACCGCCGACACAAAAGCCGGCACCGTCAGCAATTCCGGCATGGGCGAGGTAAGCAATGCTTCTGAGACCATATCAAGAGGAATTTGTTGAGAGAATGGTTAACGCTCTTAACGAATATGGAAATAGTTTAGGGATCAGCCCAACCGGGTCGGGAAAAACTATCATGATGTCAGCATTGCTTGCACGCCTCGGCGGGCGGCAAATGATTCTGCAGCACCGGGAAGAATTGGTCGAGCAAAACCGGGAGAAGTTCCACCGGATTAACCCCGTAAGGACGTCTTCCATTTATGGTCTCGGCACAAAAGACCCCTCCGGAGACACTATCTTCGGTATGGCTCAGACACTTGGACGTAATGGCGGCATGGAGATTATCCCGCCATTGGACGTTCTGGTAATTGATGAAGCACATCACGCCAGGTCTGAGACATACCAACGCATCGTCAATGCCGCCAGAGTTCGAAACCCCAATGTTCTCATCGCAGGATTTACCGCTACAGCATCGCGAGGCGATAAACGTGGTCTGAAGCCGACCTTCGACAATGTCTGCGACATGATCACTATGCGGCACCTGGTGGATCTGGGATTCTTGGTCCCACCGCGGACATTCATTGCCACTCTTCCCGGGCTGGCTGAAGAAATCCAAAAAGTACGGAAAACGTCGGGGGGCGAATACGACCTGGACGAGGTTGAAACTTTGATGAACACCGTACCGGTAAATACCGCGGTGTTCAGGGAATGGAAGAATATTGCGGGAGATCGCAAAACGATAGTCTTCTGCTCTACGATCAGCCATGCGGAAGCGGTATGCGCCCTGTTTCAGGAGAACGGGGTAAAGACGGACTGTATTTTCGGCGATACGCCAAATCGAGCGGAGATACTTCAGCGGTTTGAGTATGGAGACCTGCAGGTCCTCTGTAACGTGGCGGTACTAACCGAAGGATACGATTGCCCGCCAGTTTCATGTGTGGTGCTCCTTCGGCCGTGCTCCTTTAAGTCCACCATGCTGCAGATGATCGGCCGAGGACTCCGGGTCGTGGACCCGGAAGAACATCCCGGGGTGATAAAGCGGGACTGCATTGTCCTGGATTTCGGGGAATCCATCCATATCCACGGCGACCTGGAACAGGGTGTCCGATTGGATGATGTGGAAGGAACGGAAACAGCGAAAAAAGAATGTCCGATCTGTAATACCTTAATCCCCATTCAGGCGAGAGAATGCCCTGCGTGTGGCTATGAATTCCCATCCAGGCAAGGTGGTGACGGAAAAGAAAAGGAATTTTCCGATGTTGTCATGTTGGAAGTAGATCTGCTGAAAAAATCGCCTTTCAAATGGGCAGACCTATTTGGCAGCGGGAAGGTCATGGTCGCCAGCGGATTCAATGCGTGGGTTGTGGTGGCGTCAGCGAACAAAGAGGATTGGATATCGCTGGGAAAAATAAAAGGTCAACAGATGCGTCGGCTATCGGTTGGCGCGAAAGTTCCGGCCTTGGCGCAAGCTGACGATTTTCTTCGGTTGCATGAAGATACAGACGCCGCGCAGAAAAGCAAGCGGTGGCTGAAGGATCAACCGTCATTCGCGCAGTTGGAATTGCTCAACAAGGCCGGATGGAATGTAAACGATTACAATCTCAGAAAGTACGAGGCTTCGTGCCTCCTGAACTTTCTTTGGAACAAATCAGCAATCGAACAGGAGGTGTTCCGTGCCGGTTGATTATCAAAAACTTGGTGAAGCACTCGTATCAGCGGGACTCACCGGGAAAGCTGTGAACGACTATTCTCGCACCGAGGTGGATGTCCTTGTCCGCGCCTGCATCGAGGCGCTAATTCCGGAAACCGGGGCAAAGTTCACTCCCCCGTACATTCAGGATATGACGTTAGTTATTCCATTCGACGCAGATCCTCGGTTTCATTACTGGAAGCCGTGTGGACAATCGATTTTTGAAACGCTCCGGGAATTAGGTGCCAGTGAAGAAGTGTGGCGCAAGTACGTTAACGATCCCAATGAACCTTTCTAACTATTATGCAACCGCACACTGGCGTCAGAGATCGAAAGAGTTCCGGGAAAAACAAGGAAAATGCGAACGATGCGGATCGACGTTAAAATTGCAGGTGCACCACAAGAGATATCGGTTTTTTCGGGAAAAAGATTCTGATCTCTCTTGCCTCTGCGAAACCTGCCACCTCCAGGGCATACACAAACAACGAGGAGAGCTGGATATGCTCGATTTTAATCACCAAATAAACCAATCAGATCGGATAAATCACCTCATTGACGAGGCTCTTACCGGCAGTCCCGAGCGGCCCAGGACCTACCTCGGCGGATCTCGTCTGGGGGGAGAATGTGCCAGAGCCCTGCAATATGAATTTTTCAATGCACCACGAGACAGGCCATTCGAAGGAAGAACCTTACGGATATTCTCCATCGGTCATGTAGTCGAAGACCTGGCCTCGGAATGGATCCGCATGGCTGGATTTGACCTGAGAGTAAAGGACAAAGAGGGCCGGCAATTTGGTTTTTCTGTCGCCGGCGGGAAAATATCCGGGCACATCGATGGAGTTATTGTCGGCGGACCGGACGAGTTCGGCCCGTATCCGCGGTTATGGGAATGTAAAACAGCAAACGCAAAAAAATGGCGGGAATTTGAGAAACATAGGGTCAAGAAGGCGAATTGGATCTACTACGTCCAGGTTCAGATCTACATGGCCTACATGGACCTTACCGATGGCCCTGCCCTCTGGACATGCGTAAACAAAAACGATTCATCTCTGTATCATGAAAATATTCCTTTCGATCAATCAGTAGCTCAAGACGCATCGGACAGGGCTGTCCGGATTATACAGGCCTGCATGGCCGGTGAATTGTTACCGCGGGAATATCCATCTGCCGATTTCTACCAGTGCAAATGGTGTGCGTGGAACGACAGGTGCTGGCATGACTAAGGTATACGATTTCGATTTCAATAACGCTAAAAGGCAGGATGACGATCTGCCTGATTATTCACCGGTCCCCCCAGAGCAGGCATTCCAGAACACCATTGCCGCTGCGGGACTCGGTTGCCCGTTCATCAAGTCCACCGGACAGATCGAAAGATACGACGCGCCAGGGGAAAAGCGGGGCAGGAAATCAAACTGGTATGTCTTCTTCCCCGACGACATTCCCGGCGGGGCCGCCGGGTCATGGAAGGACGGCGGTCTTTCGACGCTGACCTGGAGCGCCAGGGACGTCTCCGAAATGACGCAACGGGAGAGACAACGGTACGAAAACCGGATGGCCGAGGCAAGGCGCCTGCGCGAACAAGCGGAGCAGGTCCGCCGAGCGGAGGCCCGCGAGAAAGCCACAAAACGCTGGGAGGCGGCGAAAGCCCCAACCCCCGGTCATGCCTACCTGGCGAAAAAGCAGGTCCGAGCATATGGAATCCGCCAGGATGAAGAAGGAAGGCTGATGATCCCCGTACGCGATGCGGAAGGAACGCTGCATTCCCTGGAATACATCGATCCGCATGGCGGAAAAAGGTTCCTGACCGGCGGAGAGCTGAAAGGTCACTTCCATGTCATCCCCGGAGAGGGACATACGGCATACCTGGTCGAAGGATACGCCACTGGAGCCTCCATCCATGAAGCCACCGGCGCGGAGGTCGTAATAGCTTTCTCGGCAGGGAACCTCCAGCATACCGCGAAGGCATACAGGACCTCCAAGCGCTTAGTTGTCGCAGCCGACAACGATGTAAGCGAGGCCGGCCTCAAGGGTGCTCAGGCCACCGGATTGCCGTATGTCCTCCCCGAGGAGGCCGGCAAGGATTTTAACGACATCGCCGTAGAGAAGGGGCTGGCTGAAGTTAAACGGCAGCTTGTTCCGCCGGAAAACAAATTCGCCCGGCGTGTGCTTGCCTCGCCTACAGCACTGAACGAGGCATTCCTCGAAACACTTTCAATGTCCTGGACCATCAAAAAGATCATTCCGGAGTCAACAGGATTGATGATGATCTATGGAGCACCATCCTCCGGAAAATCGTTTGCAGCGCTGGATATGGCGTTATCGATCGCTCATGGCCTGCCATGGCATGGACATGACACCAAAAAGAAGTCGGTGCTATATCTCGCCGCCGAAGGGCAAGCTGGGGTCCTCAAGCGCATCGAGACATGGCGGCAGTATCACGGTATGGAGAGGATCGACAACTTTTCCCTTTTGCCGATGCCCTGTCTGATCGACAATCCCGGCCAGCTCGGAGAACTGCTGGCTATGATTCGCAGTCTGCCAGCTATGCCGGGTGTGATCATATTGGATACAGTTGCCAGGTCCATGCTCGGCGACGAGAACTCCACGTTGGACATGGGCAAGTTAGTGAATGCCTGTGGGGAACTGCACGAAGCCACCAAGGCAACGATTTGTCTTATTCATCATACCGGTAAGGATGAGACTCGGGGAGCCCGAGGGGCCATCGCCCTGACCGGAGCCACCGACACGATGTTCAAGGTGGTTCGTACAACCGAGGAGAAACAGTATCTTCTTATATGTGAGCGTCAGAAGGACGATGAACCGTTCAAGCCTATGGTATTTAACCTTGAGGTTATCGATACCGGGCACGTGAATGCCGATGGTGATCCGGTTACTTCACTGGTCCCGGTGTATGATCCGGATGCAAAGATAACAAAAAAGGAAGACAAGGGAAACGGGAAGAAACCGCGTGGTGCGGCAAAAATCGCTTTGGATGCATTTATGGCAGCTATCAAAGAGTTTGGAGAGTGTCCTCCGGAGTCAATAAAAATGCAAATGGACGGCCTCATCTTGCCGACCGATAAAGTGCTGGCTGAATCCTCCTGGCGATTATGGGCTTATCGAAAAGGGATCTCCGACGGGAATGATGAAGCAAAACGGCAGGCGTTTTTCAGGGCACGCAATTCATTGGTCGCACTAGGGGTCATTGATACGATCGACGGGTATTATTGGTTATGTGACAAAGCGTGACATGCGTGACAAATGTCACGGTCTGTCCCCGTCACGGCAGAGTGACAAGCGTGACATTTTGTCACGATATTTTCGTCACGATATTGTGACGTACGTGACACCCCCTATTTATAGGGGTGTCACGTGTCACGGTGTGATGAAGGATGTTTGTTTGAGGATGATAGAAAAAGATTTTTTTCCTTGGAGGAAAGCGATGACCCAAGATGATTTTATGAGACTGGTGGATTCCAGGTACCGCTCATGCTGTCAGGTGATGACGAGGAAGGGCATGGAGTATTCGAGGAACGAGGACAAGCTGCACAATTTCAAACGGGCGGCGAAGGTGCTGGGCGTAACGCCCGAGATGGCCCTGGTGGGTATGATGGCCAAGCACCTCGTGTCGATCCTGGATATGGTGGATGACCTGCAGTGCCGGGACAGCAGGCCGGCACCAGAGTTATTGGCGGAGAAGATGAACGATATGCATAACTACTTTTTCCTGCTGGAGGCCCTGTTGAGCGAGAAGAGCAAGTCCCGTGGGGCCTAAGATGTCCCGCCCTATCCCCGTGCTTGTTTCATATCGAGTCCATGACCTTGTCAACCTTTCACTCTTGTCGTTTCGAGCATTATCCGCCGCCTGCTCAAAAAGCGACAATTGCTCAAATGAGAAATCTCCATAAAATCCCGAAATGCTGATTCCGATCCATATTCATTCTCCTCTCAGTTTGTACTGTCGAACATTGAGAGCTTTCCATTCGAGCAGCGGCTGGGATTGTATGCGTCGCTGAAGAGATTCGTCGGTGGTCAAAAGCGTGGGATCGATCATCCCTCGGTCCAGCAATAAATCCAAGAACGCCCGCTCGGGGTCCGTGAAAGGCAGCACGGCGGATAGACCTTCGCGGCATTCCCTTACAAGACGTTCTCCGTATTCAGCTAAGTCCGCTTGGATCTCGGCCGCATTGACGCGCAGCGTGGGAACCAACTGCCTGGCCAATTCCATGGCGTCGAAGTCCACATCGTCCACAGAGACCGTCCTCCAATCCTTCCTGTTCATCGCGCCGTAGACCACGAATCCTATGCGAAGGCGCTGGGAATCGAGGTTGTTCATTCGGAGAATCCGATGGCTGTCGAACAGGTCCCGCGCCTGTCGGCGCGCCAACAACGCCGCGAGCTTCCCGGCCGCCAGTTCATGGTGATCCAGCACGGGAATCCCTATGGCCCGCCAAGTCCCGACGGGATGAGAGTCGATGGTCGTCACCGGCCATAATGGGACGCGGAACATGAAATTGATGTCTACTTCGAGGTTCCCGCTCCGGCCGGGGGCGCTTTCATACCGCAACGACCACTTGCCTCCGGCGTGTTCTTCAGGCATCCGCCTGACGGTGAAGCCCTCCCGAGCGAAGACCGCTTGAACAGCCTGCTCGACCTTGGGACGCTCGGCGAGCATGACATCGCGATCTTCGGCTCCCACGTAGTTCAGATCAATGTCTACGGAGAGCCGGGGAACATCGAAGACGAAAAGATTCAAGGCTGTTCCGCCCTTGAGGACCAACTTCCCTTTGAGGAAAGGGTGACTTCGCATGGCATCGAGCAGCCCAAGCAGGTTAGCGACCTTTTCGAGCACATCCGGCCTGAAGCCCGTCGCCTCAGCTTCGGCGGCCAGCTTTTCTGGGGAGATTTTCATAGTACCTCTCCCCACGCCCGTTCGAGCACTTCCCTGGGAACCACCAAGTTCCATTCCGACACGAGGCGACCGGATGTCCGCTTGGCGCGGTCCAGATAATGCGGTTGCCGGGGCCGCAAACTGTGAAGCGCTTTGAGGTGAAGGTCCTCCACCATCAACGGTTCGCGGTGCTGTTCGAGAAAGAACCCCACCTTCGCCCCGGTGGTCGCGTTTCCGAGCAGGAGCGCGTACTCCACGACCTTGTCGAGGTCGAAGAATTCGACCGATTCCAGCGACCGCCAGATTTCCTCCCAGCTTCCCGAAAGGTCCGGACGATCCAGGACGTCCACCAAAGTCCGCTCCAGACTCGCGACCCGTAGTTCCATACCGGCACGCTCTGCTGTCGAAACTCCGACGTGGACTTTTCCCGTGCGGAGGAGAGCGTGTGGAAATCTCGTCCCCCGGAAAACATGGGAGCGGAATGTAAGAGGTCCAAGCGGGCGGGATGCCGAGTAGGTGATGTGGGTATGAACCGAGTAAGCCTTTCCGTGAAACTCCAGCGCCGTATGGTGGGACAACACCGAATCCGGCGTCAGCTTCGCGGCGACGAGGAACGGATCGACCGGATACGAATCTGTATCGGCTCCCGACGGGATGACGGCATATAACCCGCGGCGTACCCGAACGACACGTCCAGCCTTCTGGTGGTACGCCAGGAGCGCCTCCTGCGCGCGCCCACCGACCTCAGTATGGGACGACAAATGTTTAGCCAGATCCTCTCCGGTGAAAACCGGGTGCTTTCGGAAGAACTCATCATGTTTCATCATCGGTATCCTTGACTTGGTTTCACGTTACCCATAGTAATATTATGGGTTTTGGGTCCACATGTCAAGTGCAAAGTCTGGGCATATTGACACCCTCACGCGAAGCCCATCTGAAATTATGGGTTTCGCGCGTGCGCGTCAAGCGCCGAACAAGTCGCCCACCGACGTCTCTTCCCCGCCTCCGGTAGATAACCTCAGGAGCGGGCTTTTCCCACCACACGGCGCAAATGTCGCGCCCATAAGGGTGAGAAACCGAGAGGACCCCGGTGGAAACAAGACCTAATCCGACATCCGACAGATCGACGACGCCTCCGGTAAGTAAGCAGTAGGAAGAACCAACGTGAGGTGAAACATGCCGATCAAGTCTCTTCATCCTTGCAATTACCCAGGATGCCCCAGGCTGACGCGTGAGCGGTTCTGCCCTGAACACGCACGTGAAGCAGCAGCCGAGAGTGAGAGGGCCAGGGAGACGGCGGCAGAACGGGGGTATGACCATCGTTGGAGCAAGATCAGGATCATGAAGTTAAACCGCGATCCCTTGTGCGAGAGGTGTCTCGCCATGGGCAGAGAGACGCCGGCTGTGCTGGTTCATCACAGGGACAGGAACCCGAAGAACAACGCGCCGGAGAACCATGAGTCGTTGTGCATGGAATGCCACGACCGGGAACATATCAGCGACCGCTTCAAACCACGAAGGGGGGGCGGTATAAATCTCTGGAATAATGGAGGAAATAACCGCGCCGGCAGTCACGCGCGAGTTTTTCAGAAATGAGGGACAGGGGGTAAATGATAGAAATCGAGAACGTCAGCATCAGAAAACTGAAGCCCGCCGCTTACAATCCGAGAAAAATCGACGGCGCCACTCTCGATCGTCTGGCCAGGGGTATGGAGGAGTTTGGCATCGTCGATCCTATCATCATCAACAAGGACGGGACCGTGATCGGCGGGCATCAGCGAATCAAGGCGGCGGAAAAACTGGGACTGTCGGAGGTCCCCTGTGTGCGTCTCGACCTGGACAAAACAAAAGAGAAGACCCTCAACCTGGCCCTCAACAAAATAAGCGGCGAATGGGATATGGGTCTCTTGAAAGACCTTCTGATCGAGCTCGATTCCGGCGCTTTCGATATCGAATTGACCGGCTTTTCGGCGAAGGAACTCGAGAAACTCATGGTCCGAAATACCGTCGAGGACGACTTCGACGCTGAGGCGGAGGCCGCGAAGATCAAGAAGGCCGTCGCCAAGCCGGGTGAGGTCTGGGTCATGGACCGCCATAGACTCTGCTGCGGGGATGCCACCAACCCACAGGATTACGAAAAACTGATGGCGGGCGCCACGGCCGATCTCGTCTGGACGGACCCGCCTTACGGTGTCAGCTATACCGACAAGACCGATTGGATCAACAACAAGAGGAAGGGCACGAGCCACAAGCCTATTGCCGGCGACAACCTGCGGGGCGGAGGCCTCCAGACCCTGCTCGAGGACGCCTTCAAGAACACGGCGGCCCACAGCAAACCCGGAGCGTGCGTGTATGTGGCCCACGCCGATATCAACACGGCCGAATTCCGGGGTGCCCTCACCAGGGCCGGTATCTACGTCAGCCAGACCCTGGTGTGGGTAAAAAGCGGCGCCGTGCTGTCGAGGAACGATTACAACTGGAAGCACGAGCCGATCCTCTATGGCTGGAACGAGGGGGCGGGCCATTATTTTTCGCAGAACTTCACGGAAACATCCGTGATCGACGATGATCTCGACCTCGACAAAATGAAAAAAGAGGACCTCATCGCCCTTCTGAAGGAGCTGCGATCGGCACAACCGGAGACGGTCCTGCGCGAGGATCGCCCGACAAAGAACGCCCTGCACCCGACGATGAAGCCCATCGCCCTGGTCGCGAGGATGATCCGCAACAGTACGCGGCCAGACCCCTCGCAGATCGTCCTGGACCCGTTCATGGGATCCGGGACGACACTCATGGCAGCCGAGCAGACCGGCAGGACGGCATACGGCATCGAACTGGATCCCGTTTATTGCGACGTCATCTGCAAACGATGGGAGGCCTTTACGGGAAAGGTGGCGAAGAGAGAAAACGATGCCAGGACGTAAACCGAAACCGGCGAACCTCCTGACGCTGGAAAAAGGCACCCTTTACGGCGTTCAGAGGGAACGCGTCGAGAATGAACCCAGGGCCGAACGCCATATCGTCCCCAAGTGTCCGGCGAGATTCTCCAGGGAGGAAAAACGGGAATGGCGCTTTTTCGCCTCCATCTTGAAAAACTACGGTCTGCTGACCATAGCCAATGCACCGATTCTCGAACTGCTGGCGACCGACATGGCCCAGTACAAGGAATGCGCCGCCAAGGTGGCGGAAACCGGCATCATTATCAGGAGTCCCCAGAACTTCCCGATCTACAACCCCTACTGGACCGCGGTGAACAAACTGGAGGAAAAAATACACAAATGCCTGGCGGAACTCGGACTCTCGAGTTCGTCGCTGGCCAGGATAGGCGCCCTGATCGTGAAGAGCAACAAGGAAAAAGACGGATACTTCGAGGATTGACGATAATGGTGAACACGATCATCAAAAAAGTGAAATTGTCGGAGCTCAAGCCCCATCCCGACAACCCAAGAAAAATCAGCCGGGAGAACATGGATCGTCTCGTCAAATCGCTCCAGGAATTTCCGGAGATGCTCGAAATCAAGGAAATCGTTGTGGACGAAACCATGACGATCATCGGCGGGAACATGCGTTACGCCGCCCTCAAGAAAATGGGCCGGGAGCAATGCAAGGCGAAGATCGTCACAGGGCTCACGGAGGATCAGAAACGCGAGTACATCATCAAAGACAACATAGCCCTGGGGGAGTGGGAAAAAACCATCATCGCCAAAAAATACAGCGATCTCGACCTTAAAACCTGGGGCATTGGCCTGCTTGGCGCCTCGATGGGAAAAGAGGAGCTGAGGGCTGCGATTTTGACGGAAAAGGAGCGCAAAGAGGCAGCCAAAACGGTTGATGAGATTTCGAAAGCCCTGTCCGAGAAGATCAAGACGATAACCGCCGAGGACCCGAAGCGGATAAACAGCGCCATCTGCATCGTCGTCCAGAACGGCCGAGGCAATGATGTCATGGTCCTGGCGGATCCGAACGCCAAAGACATCATCGCCGAGTTGAAACGATACGCCGACGCCGGTGAACATTCGCCTCTCGAATGTTTAATGAGGGCGCTGACATGAGAACGGCGCTCCGCATCATCAACGAGGCCATGGCCGCCCATAAGAAAGCATGTCTGGCATTCTCCGGCGGGTCGGACAGCGTTTTGTTGATGGATCTCATTTTCAGACACACGGAACACCGGCCGGTCGTCGTGTTCGCCGACTCCCAGATGGAATACCCGGAAACGGAGGCCTTCTGCCGGAAGGTATGTGGGCATTACGGCGCCGAGCTCCATATCGCCAGGGCGAGCCATACGCCGGAGGAGCAATGGAGACGATACGGATGGCCGATGATGGGAAAGATCGCGGCGAGGAAATGGATGCAGCGGCATAAGCAGCGGCCGCTCGGATTCAAGATCGATGTCTCGACGTGCTGCCGCATGATGAAGATCGCGCCGGCCAGGAGGTTAGCGAAGAAGCTTGGCTGCACTCTTCAGTTCACCGGGGTCCGGGGAGCGAGCGATGACATCCTCCGCGGACTTCGGGCCATAAAAGACGGTGCCACCCACTACGTCAAAGCCGACGACTTAACGGTCTGCAACCCGCTTACCGGCTGGACGGACACCATGGGTCGTCGCTACCGGGACAAGTACGATCTTCCGGTTCACCCGTCCAAAGCCCGAGGCGCCGTCACCATCGGCTGCGTCTGTTGCGGAGGAGGATCTCAATTCACGATCAGCGCCTTTCGACTGCTCAGGCGCACATGGTCGGAGGCCTGGTGGAAATACATCGTCGAGACAGGCATGGGCGAGATTATCCTGGCCATCAAGTACGACGCCCATATTGACACAGTAAGAGAATCCATCGATTCCCTGGGAGGCTTGGAAACGGTCGCTAGGGAGCGCCCGTGGATTTTTGATTATACTGCAGCGGACCCGATGCCGGGATATGAAAAATGAGAAGGTCCGTAAATTGAAATCAACAGGATCAATGATGTTCACAGCTAAACTATTTCCGACGATACTGATTATTTTGGATGTTCTGGCGGCGGTCATGTATGTACCGTCCGGTGATTGGCGGCATGTCGTTTACTGGCTGGCCGCGGCGATTTTGACTTTTACGGTGACGTATTGACGGGATACGAGAAATGGGAAAAAACGAATTTTTGTACTTTGGCACCCTGACCCCAAGGCAGCAACTGAACGACCTGATGCATAAGTACGCGCAGAGAAATCATATTCCTTATGAAGAAAGCTGGGTCGAACTCGATCATCGCTACTACAGGCGTCATAACATCGCGATTTTCGTAGAACGCAAAAGACACAGGGAAAAAACGAATATGCGTCTGAGCATCACGGAATTTCTGGATTTAACAGGAAGACTCACCGCGGCGATAGAGATCGGGCATGAGATGACTGAGGGAATACTGATGGAGAAACACCATGCCTTTTAATTTGGAAAAAGCGGAATGGGTGAAAAACTTCATTGAAACCTATTGCACGTATTCCAAAGGTGAATGGGCCGGCAAGCCATTCAGGCTCTTGCCATGGCAATGGGAAGACCTCTTGAAACCTCTGTTCGGAACGCTGAATGACGACGGGACCAGGCAATACCGCACCGCCTACGTCGAGATCCCCAAGAAAAACGGCAAATCGGAATTCTGCGCCGCCATAGGCCTTTACATGCTGACCAACGACGGGGAAAAGGGCGCCGAGGTCTACTGTGCGGCCGCAGACCGCGAACAGGCGAGCATCGTCTACCAGGCAGCCTCGGCCATGGTCCGCAACTCTGCCGGCCTCTCCAGGCATCTCAAATGCCTGGATTCACGCAAGCGGATCATCTACCGGAAGAACAACAGCTATTTCCAGGTCCTCTCCTCCGAATCGTACACAAAGCATGGTCTCAACCCGTCATGCGTCATCGTCGACGAAATCCATGCGCACCCCAACGATGAACTCTGGAACGTCTTGACGGCGGGGACGGATTATGCCCGCAGGCAGCAGATCGTCTTGGTCATCACCACGGCCGGCATATACGACAAAAACTCCATCTGGTGGCGTCTGCGCTCGAAAGCGATTCAGGTCGGAAAAGGCATCATACAGGATCCCCGGTTCCTGCCGGTCCTATATCTGGCGGACCCGGAAAAGGACGATCCGGATGACGAGGACCTCTGGAAGCGGGTGAACCCGTCCTTGGGACAGATCTTCACTCTCGACAAGATCCGGCAGGACTACAACGAGGCCAAGCAAAACCCGGTGGACTTCCAGAATTTCCTTCGCTTCCGGCTGAACATCCCCGTCAAGCAGCTCTCGCGGTGGATGCCCATGGACAAGTGGGATAAGTGCAACGCCGAGCCCGACCTTGAGTTGCTTCGCGGCCGCAAGTGCTTCGGGGGCTTGGACCTGTCATCCAAAATCGACCTGGCGGCCTTCGTCCTGGTTTTCCCGCTGGATGACAAGGACGGTGTTTTTGACATCCTGTGCCGCTTCTACTGCCCGGAAGAAGGAATCCTCAAGCGCTCTCAAACCGACCGCATTCACTATGACATATGGCAGGATCAAGGTTTTTTAACCGCGACGCCGGGCAACGTTATCGACTACGCCTGGATTGAAAAGGACATACTGGATGCCGCGAAGGAATATCAGCTCTGCCAGATCGGGTTCGACTCGTGGAACGCCCAGGCGACGGCTACCCGGATCATGGATGAATTAAATCCGACGGGCAACGAAGACGGCTTTCAGATGGTCGAAGTGCGTCAGGGAGCGAAGTCATTCAACGAACCCGCCAAGGACCTGCTCGTTCATGTCATGACGGAAAAGGTGAGGCACGGGGGCCATCCGGTGCTCCGGTGGTGCGCCGACAACCTTGTCATGAGGTCCGATCCCAACGGTAATGTAGCCCCGGACAAGGAAAAGGCGACGGAGAAGATAGACGGCATGGTTGCGCTGATCATGGCGTGGGGACGGGCGATGTTTGGAAACGACGAAATACAATCGGTGTACGAGACGAGGGGGGTTGTATGCTTATGAGTAAAGAGGGTTCTGATAAGAGATCCGTATCTGACCCACCGACCAAGCCACTGCTGCGGATTGATGAAGTGGCGGCATATTTTGATGTCCACCCGCGCACAATCCGTCTGTGGATCGAGCATGGACATTTAAGCGCCGAACGGCTTGCCGGATCCATACGCGTAACGCGCGAGTCAATCATCAATTTTCGCCTCAAAGGACGAGAAGACTGAAAAAAGTGTGAAATATCTGAACATTTGTAAAAATCCTGCAGTGTCAATACTTTTTAAAACCTGACATACTTCCACCATGGATTCATAACTGATTGATAAGATAGCGGCTCAAAGTGAGAATATTACAGCGGCTCAAAAAAACAGCTCAGTATTTCCGCAACCTCGGCGTCGATGATCCCAAGGCTTGGGATCCTTCGCTTTGGAATCTCTACGGCGCGCAATCCCTCTCGGGTGAAACCGTCACTGAGCAGTCCGCCCTCACCTATTCCGCGGTCTGGAATGCGGTCACCCTGATAGCCGGTACTATCGCCAGCCTTCCTCTTCACCTCATGCAAATGAAAGCGGAAAAAAAGAGGATCGCCGCCGACAGGGTCATGTACAAGGTCCTGCACGACCAGGCCAACCCGTTTATGACGGCCAAGACATTTCGGGAAACGCTCATGGGCCACATCCTGCTGTGGGGCAACGGATACGCGGAAAAGGTCGTCAACGGATACGGTGAACTCGTGCAGCTCTGGCCGATTGCGCCGAATCTGGTGACGCCCATGTGGCAGGACGGCAAGATTGTATACCGAGTAAGGGTTGGCAAAGAAGACAAGTATTTCACCAGGGATAAAATACTGCACATCCCCGGCATCGGCTTCGACGGACTCATGGGCTATTCGGTGGTCGCTATGGCCAGGAAGTCGATTGGCCTCGGCATGGCCATGGAAACGTTCGGATCCCTATACTTCGGCAACGGAACGCATCCGGGGGTTATCGTCAGCCACCCGAACCAGCTCTCAGCCGCCGCGCACGCAAACCTGAAGAAGTCTCTAACCGAGGGCTATTCAGGTCTCGGGCAGTCACACCGACTGTTACTGCTCGAAGAGGGCATGAAACTCGAAAAGGTGGGCGTGCCGCCGGAAGACGCCCAGTTCCTGGAAAGCCGCCAGTTTCAAATACCGGAGATAGCCCGCTGGTTCAACCTTCCGCCGCACAAACTCAAGGACCTGACCCGATCGTCCTTCAACAACATCGAATCGGAGCAGCGGTCTTTCTATACGGACACCTTACTGCCATGGCTCGTCACCCTCGAACAGAACTATAACATGCAGCTCCTGACGGAGAGTGACAGGGCCCTCTCGGGCCGGGGCAGGCTTTACTACAAACACGTTGTCGAAGGCATATTGAGGGCCGATGCCGCCGGACGCGGGGCTTTTTACCGGGAGATGTTCAACATCGGCGCCTTTTCCATAAATGAGATTCGACAACTCGAAGACAAGGACCCTATAGAGGGCGGGGACATCCATCTGGTGCCCATGAATATGACGCCGTTGCAAAATGCCGGGAAGCCGGATCGGGAATTGGAACCTCATCGGTCCATGCCCGGAGACGACAAGGGAGGCGAGGACCAATGAAGTGGTACGAGATCAAAAACAAGGCGGAGAAAGCCGAGATATGGATTTACGATCAGATCGGGGAAGACTTCTGGACCGGCGGCGGCACCACCGCAAAGGCCTTTCAGAAAGAACTTTCTGCGGTCACCGCTTCGCAGATCGATCTGCACATCAACAGCCCGGGCGGTGAAGTCTTCGACGGCATCACCATCTACAACCTTCTCAAGCAGCACCCGGCGACGATCACGACGTATATCGACGGCATCGCTGCGTCCATTGCCTCGGTCATTGCCCTCGTAGGCGACAAGGTGGTCATGGCCGAAAACGCCCTTTACATGATGCACAACCCCTCCGGGATGGTTGTGGGAAACGCCAATGACATGAGGAGCATGGCCGATGTCCTCGACAAAGTGCGGGGGAGCATGCTGAAGGTCTATTCGGGGAAAAGCGGGAAAGAGGATCAAGACATCGTTCCCCTGCTCGACGCCGAAACTTGGATGAACGCCGACGAGGCTTTGGAGGCGGGTTTTATCGACGAGATCGGGAGCAGGATGGACATGGCTGCATGCGCCAGGTTCATCCCGGTTATGGCAAAGGCGGGCTTCAAGCGCATTCCGGATAATATTGACGGCGAAAAGGAAAACCCATTGCCGAAAGATCTTGAGGACATTGCAAATATTCACCAGAGGAATCAGGTTAAAGTCGCTCAATCCAAGCAGACAAGGAGGGATCGTGTAGCCGACCTGCTCATCAGGGCGGAGTTGGTTTCACCAAAGTAAAAGAGTAAAGACCTAAAAACCCGGGCTCCCCCAAAGCCTGATCAGCCGAAGGGGACGCAAGAAAGAACGAAGGGCGGCCGTGTAGGGCTACACACCTACATTGCCGTCCTTTTTCTTTGCCCGGAAACCACAAGGAAAAAGGAGCAGAAAATGAAAACGATCAGTCAGTACAGGGAAGACATCGCCGCCTTGATGAAAAAAGCGGCCGACATGGACGCCAAGGCCACCGTGGAGAACCGCGATCTGACCGACGGCGAATTGAGCATCAAAAACGAGATGATGGATACCGTCGAGGACTACCGCCGCACGGTGGCCACACTGGAGAGGCAGCAGCGGATCGCCGACGCCCTGGAGAAACCGGAAGCCGTCCAGTCCATTGAAAAGAAAAGGGAAATTGCAGCGCAAACAGAACGGGACAGGTTCCCTTCTTTCGGGGCCCAGCTGGCGGCGGTCATGAGGGCCGGACAACCCGGCGGCGTGGTCGATCCTCGATTGAGGATCACCTCCTCCGCTTCGGGGCTCAACGAGACCATCCCCTCGGACGGAGGGTTTCTCGTCCAGCAGGATTTTTCAACGGAGCTGCTGAAGGATGTCTTTGAAACCGGAATTCTGGCTTCCCGCTGCCGCAGGGTCCCCATATCGGGAAACGCCAACAGCATGAAACTGCCGGGACTGGACGAAACTTCCCGGGCCTCCACCCGGTGGGGCGGGATCGTCGGCTACTGGGAAGAGGAAGCGGGAGAAAAGTCGGCCAGCAAACCGAAGTTCAGAAAAATCGAGCTCAACCTCAAAAAACTGATCGGCCTCTGCTATGCGACGGACGAGCTCCTGAGCGATGCGGCGGCCCTCGAGGGAGTCATTCGCCAGGGCTTCGTTTCCGAATTCGGATTTCTGCTCGACGATGCCATCATCAACGGCACCGGTGCCGGCCAGCCTCTCGGCATCCTCAACGCGGGCTGCCTGGTCCAGGTGAACAAAGAGACGGGACAGAAGGCGGCCACGGTCCTGGCGGAAAACGTCATCAACATGTGGTCCCGCCTCTTCGCGTCGAGCCGTCCCAATGCCGTATGGCTCATCAATCAGAACATCGAGCCGCAGCTCTTCACCATGTCCCTGGCCGTGGGAACCGGGGGGATCCCGATCTACATGCCGGCAGGTGGCTTAAGCGGCCAGCCTTACGGGACCCTGTTCGGGCGCCCGGTCCTGGCCATCGAGCAGGCGGCCACCCTTGGCACCCTGGGTGACATCCTTCTGGCGGATCTCCAAAACGGCTACATCCTGGCCGAGAAGGGCGGCATCCAGAGCGATATGAGCATCCATGTCCGGTTTGTCTACGATGAATCCGTGTTCCGGTTCGTCATGCGCGTGGACGGCCAGCCGGTGCGGGCTTCCGCGTTGACGCCTTACAAGGGCGGGGCCAACTATACCCAGTCGCATTTTGTCGGGCTGCAGACCCGGTCCTAATCAGAAAATAAGGAGGAATAAGACATGTTGAATCCCGAAATAAATCCCATCCAATTGGCTCATGAACCGGCGGCGGCGGACGCCATAGCGGATACGGCCGCCTGGTGCGATCTCAGTAAAGCGAAAGGAGTCTTGATAACCGTCCTGCATTACCGCGGCGGCGACACGGACCTGGTCCTGCACGTCCACGAGGGGGCGGCGGCAAGCGGCACAACTGCAATCACCGCCGCCTTCCCGATATGGTACGCATCCGACGCCCTTACGGACCCGACACTGGTGAGACAGACCGACGCAGCCTCTTTCACCATTGACACGGGCGTCCATACCGGTTCCCAAGTGGTCCAGTTTTACATCGACGCCGGCATTCTGAGCGCGGGATGCCGTTACGTGCAGTTGGGGACCTCCGGCGGCCATGCATCGAGCATTGCGTCGATCACCTATGAACTGGTCGGGACGCGGTATCAGAACAACGAGGCCCTGTAACAATACTCCCTGAAAGGAGGGTGAAAAATAATGAACTACAACTCATCGACCATATCGAGAATAGCGGACATCGTCCTCGGGATCCGCGTTGACCGCTCCGCAGCGGCTATCGCCGCCGGGACCAATCCGATCTTCACGGTCACAGGCGGTCGGGTCGCCTTGTTGGGCCTGCTGGGCGAGGTTGTGACCACCATGGATGCAACTCTTACAACGCTCCAGATCAACGCCAATCCCACGACAGGAGACGACACGGTGCTGTGCGCCGCCTCGGCCTCCATCGCCAACGTGGATGTCGGCTGTATGTTCACCCTGCCCGACGCGGTGGGAACGGCGCTCGTCACCTCTACCACGGACGGGGGCTGCATCATGAGCACTGCCCCAAGATGGGCCATCCGGTCCGGTTCCATCGAACTCGTTACCGGAGTCGGAGCCAATGCCGGAACGATGAAATGGAGCCTCTGGTATGTTCCGATCGACGACGGGGCATACGTGACGGCCGCATAACGGGAGGATCGATCGATGGCCGGAAGCGCTATGACATTTACGGAAGTGACATACGGGACCATCAAGAAAATCAAGGCGGCCTGGGTCTCGGATGATGCGACCGGCGCGGTAAGCGGGACAACGGCGAACTACTACGACGGCAGGCTTATCGGGGCCGTCACCGTGCCGGACGGTTCCGCCGCTCCCACGGACAACTACGACATTGCCGTGAACGATTCAGACGGCGTCGATGTCGCTCTGGGGGCGTTGGCCGACAGGGATACGACGAACACGGAATACAGGGCGGAAGCATCCATGGCGGGCGTCGCCAACAGCAAACTGACCATTGCCGTAACGAACGCCGGGAATTCCAAAAAAGGCGCCTTGTATCTCTACATACGGTAACGGCGGCGAAAGGGAGTGCACCTATGGATACTTCAAACTGGCTCCTGGTTATCTCGATCGGGATCGGCATTGCCCAGGGGATCATCATTGTCCAGAACAAATCCTTCAAGGAAGAAATCAGGCAGCTGTGGGCTCGGGCGGACTCGCACGGCCACAAGATCGAGTGCGACGCCCAAGAGTGCAAAGCCCGAACGACGGCGGTCATCATCAACGAGGGATAACTGTACATGCTGACATTGAGGGATCGCATAAAACTGCATGAAGGATTGAGACTCGAGCCATACCTCTGCCCGGCCCGCGCCTGGACCATCGGCTACGGCCACAAGATCCGCAAACACGAGAAATTCACGAGATTAACCATCGATCAGGCGGAACGGGTTCTCGATGCGGACATTGAAACCGCGGAGGCGGAAGCGAGATCATTGTTTCCCGACAGCAAGTACAAGAACTTCACGAAAAATCGACGGGACGTTCTGACTGAGCTGGTCTTCAACCTCGGTCTGACGAGGTTCAGGGGATTCAAACGGATGATTTCCGAGATCGACCGGGGCGATTGGCAACAAGCGGCGGCCGAGCTCGAAGACTCGAAATGGTATCGGCAGGTAGGACCCAATCGGGGAGACACTTTGGTGAACCTTCTTCGCGAAGGTTAAGTGACGACATTGCAGCACAAAAAATGGAGGATTGAAAGTGAAAAACTGGAAAACGACGGCATCGGGCATATTGGCGGCATTGGGGATGATCTTTCCCTTGTTCGGAATTCCGGCGGAAGTCGGAAACGCGGTAAGCACGCTCGGCCTTTTTCTGATCGGCCTTTTCGCCAAGGACAGCAACGTCACGGGCGGCAGTGTGAGCCAATGAAAAGATTTCTCGCAGCGCTCGTCATTCTTGTGGCGGCAACTTCGGCGCAGGCGTGGGTGACGGTCGGCGATGTCATGGCAGGCACATCCGAGGTTACCCTTCAATGGGAGCCCTCCATCGACCACGACTACATCACCGGCTACCGGCTTTACTACGGTCCGGCCACGGGTCAATACACCACGCAGATCGAGGTCGGCAAGGTCACGACTTATACGATTTCACTGCCGGACGGGACCTATTACATGGCTCTGACCGCTTACGACGACCGCGGGCTGGAGTCGGCCTATTCCAACGAAGTGAGCACAACGATCAAGACGAGCATCCGGCCTCCCAAGAACCTGATCATCTTTTCAGTGACCATCTTGAACGGGACGGCGAAGGCACAAGGGCGGTGATATGGAAGTTTGGGGCGGCGCGTACAAACGCTTCATGATGGTTTCCGAACCGGAAACGGAGCCGGTCTCCTTGGCCGAACTCAAACTGCATCTGCGGCTCGATTCAGGGAGCTTCGCTGACAGCCTGGACAGCACACAGAGCATCGCCCCCGGAAGTCACATGATGACGACAGGATACGGGCTGACCGGAACCGCTGTAGAGATTCTCGGGTATCAGACCGTTGTCTATCTGAAAGCGGGGGGAAACGGCGCGGGCGGGACCGTCGACGTCAAAGTCCAGGAATCCGACGACAACAGCGCCTGGGCCGACTGGACAAACGGCGCTTTTACCCAGGTGACAACCGCGAACGACCATATAACCTATGAGAAAGCCTACACCGGCTCGAAACGGTATATCCGCACCGTCGCTCAAATTCTTGTCGCGGCCTGCGATTTTGGCGTCGACATCGTCCGGCTCGCTCCGACAACGGCAGAGGACACCCTGTTGAATGACCTCATCACGACGGCACGGGAGCGCGTCGAGGAAATAACAAGAAGAGCTTTGATCACGCAGACCTGGGACTACTGCCTGCCGCGATGGCCTGACGGCGACTGCATCGAGCTTCCCTTGGGGAACCTGCAATCGGTGGAATCGATCACCTATAAGGATACCGACGGAACGATCAGCACACTTCCGGCCGGCGACTACATCGTCGAGCCAAACGGCGAGCTAATCGGACGGGTTGTCCTTGCCTGTGGGAGTTCCTGGCCTTCCGCTGCACTCTATCCGGCGAACCCGATAACGATCCGGTTCACCTGCGGGTGGGCTTCCGCCTTGGTCGTACCCAAACGGATCAAAACGGCGATCAAGATGATCTGCGCCGACCTTTATGCAATGAGAGGCGAGCCGGTGGTGGGACAGACGGTCACCGAGGACAAATCGGTCCCACGGCTGCTGGCCAGTTTCAGGCTTTGGGAGGAGTTTTGAGATCCGGCAGACTGGACAGGCGCATCACGCTGCAGCGCAAAACGGTCGTTGAAAACGGCTACGGCGAGCCGATCGAAACGTGGATGGACTTGGCGACGGTGTGGGCGGAATACCTGCCGGCCGGGGGCGTCGAACGATTTGCCGCCACACAAATGGTGGCCGAAGCCGACACGAGATGGCGAATCCGGTACAGAGCGGACCTGACCCCGATCGACCGGCTGAGTTACGAGGGAAGAATATATGACGTCACAGGGGTGGTGGAAATTGGACGCCGTGAAGGGCTGGAAATCTATTCGAAAGCGAGGGCGGAGTGATGAATGGGCATAGCTTTTCGTTTGAGCTGAGGGGCGTGAAGGAATTGACACGGCTTCTGGACCAGCTGCCGACTATGGCCATGAAGAAGACGGTCCTCAGAAACGCGTTGAAGAAGGCAGGGAACCCGATCGCCGAGGCGGCCAAGGCGAACGTGCCGGTCGTGACAGGCGGTCTGCGGGACTCGATCACGGTGTCCCCGAGTCTGAAGCCTTCACAGCGTAAGGGAAGACAGGACCGCTCGGTGGTGACCGTCTATGTCGGCTCGTCGTCCCCCGTCGCCCACCTCGTGGAATTCGGGACCGTCGAGAGGACTCTTGACGAACCTCGGCTCGTCAAACTTGGGGGTCGCTGGGCCAGGATCACGACGACCGGCTTCGTCTCCCCGAACCCATTTCTCCGGCGAGCCTGGCACGCGATGAAAATGCCCGCCTTGGGGATCTTCGCCGACGAGATGAAGAACGAACTCTACAAATCGGCCGGGAGACTGGCGAAACGGGCGGCGGCGGGCAAGCTGACGGCGGCACAGGTGAGAGGGTTGAGCAAATGAGTGCTGAAAATATCGAAGAGGCGATCCATGACATCCTCGTTGCCGACGCGACCGTGCAGGCTTTGACCACCAGGTGCTACCCCTCGACACTGCCGCAGGATCCGACCTATCCGCTCATTCTCTACATGCGGGTGTACGGCGCCCGGGAAAACGCCCTGGAAGGTCCGGTGGGGATGGCGAACCCTCACTTTCAGATCGAGGCATGGGCAAAGACATACGCCGCAGCCAAGGCTCTGGCCAAGGCGGTGAGGAACGCCCTGAACGGGTTCCGTGGGACAAGCGGGACGGTCCGGATAGGATCGTTTCTGATTCAATCGGAACGGGATGTCTACGAGCCGGCGGTAGCCTGTCACCGGATCATCATGGATTACTCGATATGGCATGACGAATAGAACAAAGGAGGAAATGCAGCATGGCTATTGAATCTCAAGGGACAAAAATCGAAATGGGGACCGGGTCCGGCGGAGCCGAAACGATCACGGCCATCGCCCTGGGCAACCCCACGATCCTGACATCGGCGGCTCACGCCCTGGCAAACGGCGACATCGTGACCCTGTCCAATTTCGGGGGGGATGACGCGGGCGATATCAACGGCCGGGTGTGCATCGTCAGTCACGTCACCACAGACACGTTTGCCGTAAACTTCGATTCGACCGGGAAAACGGTTACGGACAATACCGATGCGGCCCTGGCCACGCCTGTCACGTGGACGGAAATCGGCGAGGTCACCGACTTCGGCGGCCCGGACGGCACGGCCTCCGAGATCGACACGACCCATCTCGGATCGACGGCGAAGGAATTTCTGATGGGGCTGCCCGATGAAGGGTCCATTTCTTTGTCCATCAACTGGGAACCATCGGACGCCGGGCAGCAGGCGGTCATTGCGGCACGCAAGGCGCGGACGGAGAAGGATTTCAAGATCACCTACTCGGACTCCTCGACGGCCACCTTCAAGGGTTACGTCCTCGGGCTCAGTTCTTCCGGGGCGGTGGACGGCAAGATCGACGGTTCGATCACGATCAGAATCACCGACGAGGTCACCTGGGCATAACATGAACATTCTGACTGGAGAGAAAATCGTCCATATCGGCGGGCACGAACACGTCCTGAAATTCACCTGGCGGGCATTGTCGGAAATAGAACAAAAATACGGCGACAGCCCGAACCTGTTCGACCCGGACGTGATCGCAGTGATCGCCGCCATCGGTTTGCGCGACAGGCACCCGGAGATGACCGCCGAGCGCATCATGGACATTTCCCCTCCCTTGGTCCCGTTTGCCAAGGCCGTTCAGACGGCGATTCAGTGGGCGTATTTCGGGCCCGAGGGAATACCGAACGACGAAGTTCGAAGCGTAAAAAAAAACCAAAAAGCGGGTGGGTCATGGCGGCGTTTCATAACGCGGTTATGTCCGGTGTTTCTGCCGGAGAGTTCTGGGGGCTGACACCCTATCTGACCCGCCAGGCCGTCTGTGCCCTGGCCGATGGACGGAGCGCGTCGGCATGGCTCATGGCGAACCTGTCGAGGGCCAAGAAGATGCCGAAATTGGAAAGCCTGCTGGTCAGGCGGGAAGTCGATCACGCGGATATGGAAGCCCGTATGAAGAACGCCTTAAAAAACATGGGTAAGAGACAATGGCAGAATCCATAGGGGCGCTTCGAGCGGAGCTTTCCGCCGGGCACGCCCAGTTCGCTTCAGACATGAAAAAGGCCCGCGATGCCGTGGTCACCAACGCCCAGGGCATGGCAAAGGGGATGGAAACGGCCCAAAAATCGTTTAATGCCGGCACGGCCGGTTTGATGTCTTTCCGGGTAAAGGCCCTCGCTGCGGCTACGGTGACCGGGATGCTGGCCAAAACCGTCATCAACATGGCCGATGACTACACGCTCCTGGACAACAAGCTGAAACTCGTCACGACGTCCTCGGACAATTTGAAGGCGGTTCAGGAAGGGCTCTACCAGCAGTCCCTGAGATCTCACAGCTCTTACTCCTCCTCGGTCGATCTCTATGCCCGGTTCGCCAAGGCGACGGAGACTATGGGCACAGGCCAAAGCTACCTTCTGCGCATCACCGAAACCCTCAACAAGGCCATGGTCATCTCCGGGGCGACCCAGCAGGAGGCGACCAACGGGATCATCCAGCTGTCCCAGGGTATGGCCTCCGGCGTGCTCAGGGGCGAGGAATTCAATTCCATCATGGAGAACGGTTCCCGCATCGCCAAGATGCTGGCCGATTACCTCCACACGGATGTCGGCGGCCTGCGCCAAATGGCCTCGGAAGGAAAAATCACCTCTGAAATCATGGTCAAGGCCTTCGCCGCGTCGGCCGGGAAAATCGACGAGGAATTCTCGAAGATGCAGCCGACGATTCAGCAGGCCATGACAGACCTCAAGACCGTTTTCGGCCGCCTCGTGAGCGACTCCGATCGCTCCGCCGAGGGCACGAAATCCATCGCGGGCGAGATCGCCAACCTCGCCCAGACGATCGATCAGAACCGTTCCGGCATTGTCGAGCTCTTCACGCAGATCATTTCTCTGGCCGCCCGGGCGACCAAAGCCATCGGCAACATCGGTCAGTCGCTCCAGGGCTGGGCCGCCGTGAAAAGCGGGCGCCTCGACTTCTTCGAATTCGCCACAATGAACGCCGAAGAGCTGAACGCCTGGCTGAAAAAGAACAATACGGAAGCGGCCCGCATCCAGAATCTGCAGGAGAGAATCACAAAAAAGGCACGAGAAATAACCGACCTGGAATTCAAACGAGACATTCCGTTCAGCGGCAATCAGAAATACTATCAGCGTCTCATCGACAACGCGACGAAAGAAAAAAAGAGACTCGAAGACGAACTCACCGAATTGCAGGCGCCGAAGGCTGAGTCCCATTTGCTGCCGGCGAAGCCTCCCACAAGAACCACGACAAAAACGCCTCAACCAGCGAAGAAAGATCCGGCCACGGAAGCCATAGCGTCCCTAACCCGCGAGCGCGACCTGATCGGCGCGGTCACGGAAGAAGAAAAGGCGCGGTGGGAGATCGCAAAGGGTTCATACAAGCATTTTACGACCAAACAAAAGGAAAAGATCATCCTGTTAGCCCAGGAGATAGATTCCCTGTCCGAACTCAGTAAACAGCAAACCGAGGGCGGCCAGGCTATCGATTCCATGACAAAGGAACGCGACCTCATCAGGGCGACTACCGATGAAGAAAAGGTCAGATGGGAAATTGAGAAAGGCGCGTACAGGAACTTTTCGGATGGGCAAAAGGAAAAACTGATCGCTCTGGCGCAGGAACTCGATGCAACCCGCAGCCTGATCGAGCAGGAGGAGGCAAAAAAGGCAAACCAAAAATCGATCGACGCCGAGATCGAGGCGCTGAAACTCCAGGCTGATACCTTCAACATGACGGCGACGGAGGCCTCCCTGTATCGCCTGACATTGCAAGGGGCGACCGCCGATCAGCTCAAGTCCGCCGAGGCCCTCCTCGGCGACATCGACGCCAAGGAGGGCCTCAAGCAGATCCTCGAGGACATAAAAACCCCGCAAGAGCGGTACGCCGAAACGGTGCAACGGCTGAACGATCTGCTGGATCGGGGCGTACTATCCCAAGAGCAGTACGGCAAGGCGATGAAGAAGGCAAAAGAGGATCTGGACAGTACCCTCAAGGACGGCGAAGACAACTTCAAGAAGCTGCAGCAGACGATCGAGGGGTGGGGACGTGATTCGGCGGATGCAATAACCGACTTCGCCCTGGAGGGAAAGGCTTCCTTCAGCGACATGATCAACAGCATGATCAAGGACCTCCTGCGCATGATGATCTATCAAAACATCACCGGCCCGATCTTCAGCGGCATCAGTTCATACCTGGGCGGGTTCTCGCTCTTCGGCGGCGGCAAGGCGCAAGGCGGCGCCGTATCCCCCGGTAGAATGTACGAGGTCAACGAGCGCGGCATTCCGGAACTCCTGTCGATCGGCAATCGGCAGTTCCTCATGATGGCCGGTCGCGGCGGCAGCGTGACGCCCGTGGAAGACGATACCGGTGTCGTGGGCCGCGGGAACGTGTCGATCAGCGTTCCTCTCACCATCGGCGGAGACACGGAGAAAATGCTGGCTGCGGAGTTGCGCCGCGAGATCGAGCAGACCTGCGAACGGGTGATAAGGAGGCACTCATGATCCTGAACGACGGCGTGACATCCTATACCTTCAGTCTTTTGCCGGGGAACATGACGGTGATCCGCGAAGACAAGTCCTGCGCTTCGGTGCAGACGTACGAAGGAGTGGCGTATTTTTCCTGGGGCACGTCCATCGTCGGAAAGGAACTCTCGCTGTCCTGGAACGCCATGCCCGCCGCCATGTGGTCGCAGCTCGAGACGTTCTTCACGGCGGACTCACCCCTCGAGTTTGACCCGACGCTGGACGGGACGCCTTCGGCAAAAACCTACACGGTCGAGATGACGCGGTTGGACGGTGACTATTTCCTCGGCGGGTACGGCACGGGCGCGGGCTCATGGCGGCAGAACGTGACCATGACGCTCCTCATCCTAAGCGAGGTGTTCTGATGTCCTTGACCCTCGATGCCGCATTGGCCGCCGCCCAAGAAAACCCCTCCCGGCGCCCCCTGGTGGAGATCATCTCTTCACAGCGTAGTGATGACATCCCCTTCGACGGCACATTTCTCACATCCGAGACGTTCAACGAGTTTGGCGTCAATCTCATCCCCCACTCGTCAGGCCGGCTTTGCATCGCCTATTGCTATGGCCCCGATGCGGACGGAGACTGCGGAATAAAGTATGTCTACACCGATACCGAACGCCGGGAATTCACGCCTGTCACCATCGAGCTCTACACGGACACCTCCCGCGTCATGGTAGGCGTTTCGATCTGCGAGTTGGCAGGCGGCAATATCGGACTGGTCTATCTCGTCAACGACACCGTATCTCACCTCTATCGGCTTATGCGCCGGACCGTCACCGTAACGGGCGCTGCCGTCGGCAATGCCGAGATCGCCACCTGGAGTCACGACAGCTTCACGTCCGACCCCTGGGTGCAGACCCTCGGGACGAATTCCTACCTGCTTGTTTACGGGAAGAAAAGCGGCTCGAATTACTATCTGTATAACAGGACCTCCAGCGATTTCGTCACCTGGTCAGCGGAAGCGGCGCTGAGCATCGCCGGCCTGACATCCACCTGGCGCCTGAGCAACCCATCCATCATCAAGATCACGACCGGCGATCTCTGGCTGTGGTTCGATGCCCTCGAGAGCACCGGCCCGGGTGGCGAGCAACTGACCAACATTTACTACTCGGTAAGCATAAACGGAGGGACGACTTGGACCGCCGCGGTCAGGGTCACGAATTACGACGGCTACGGCGAAGTCGGCGGTCATCCCGTCGCCGTCCAAAAAGCGGCGAATCAGATGAATCTGATCTTCACAAGAAAGGTCGGGGCCCTCCATATGGACGACACGGCAACGGGCTGGCCGACCGGCGATACGACGGTCGAGCTGTCCTGGGACTCAACGAACCGGAAGCTGTATGCGGTCAATATTCATAACGGCTTTGCCACAAAAGGCCTGCAATGTGTCGTAAAGATCGACGTGGACACCTGGACGGTCGATCAGTACTGGGACGCCACGACAACGCCGGGATTTCCGGCCGTCATCTGCGGCGGGTCATCGGCCACCGAGCACGTATGGTACTGCAACCACGTTCACGACGGCCATATCATCGCCATCACGGCGGCCCACATAGGAAGCTCGGGGAAGTGGCTCTGGGTTCTCGACGGAGAGGCGAACACGATCACCAACTACTACTGCGACGCGAACGTCGCGTATGGGTTCACGCAGAATGTAACTCACAGCATTTCGGCAGACTACGGATCCTTTCATCATTGTCAGGTCGATGCCGCGAATTTGCGGGTTTACCTCTGCCTGGTAGACACCTATGTATGGCATCCGAAGGTCAGTGTCGGCTATATCGATCTCACGGGATCGTCACCGGAATTTCACGAAATTTTCAATTACACGGATATCGATGATACGGAAGCATATGGGGTTAGTTACAGCCTGCATGGGGGGATGTGGGTCGATGCAGACAGTGGTTACATCGTTTTGAGCTGTTCGACCGGCATGTGGCCCGGCGCCATGCTGGTATTCGATCTTGAAACCGGCGCCTTGATCGTTAAATGGACGAGCGGCGACACCGATTTCCCCTATTATGGACTGACGAAGCCGCTTGTCTACAACGGGAAAATCTACGCGGGAATGTGCAAGTATACGAGCGGATATGACCAAAGCGGTTTCCGCGGTCTCGCCGAAATAGACATTTCGGCGGAAACGATCACCCTGCACCGCCCAGCCTACTGCAGCAATGATGACCATTATTTTGGGCGGCCTTCTTTATTGCAGGACGGACGGATCGCCATGACACACAACGCTTACGGGGTTGCCGTTTTTGACACGATCTCGAAAACCTGGAGCCTGTTCTCCAATAACAATATCGCCGGGTTCACAGCTGACGGCAAGGAACTGGCTTCACCATCACAGATCGCTTACGATGACACCAACGACATGATCATGGTCGGAGATGCTGGAGTTTACGGGGGTAAAAATCCGCAAGGCGTCATCATGTTTTCAGCAAACGGCTACATTCGGCAGGCATCTTACTCGATCGGAACGAATCCCGGCGGCGGCTGGTCGTTTTCCGCGGCTGGAACACTCGTGCAAGGATTCCTCGATTACGACGCGGCTGCTGCAGTCGAGCCCGGGACATCGACGGCCGTCTTTGTATTCTGGACGCACGAGGGCACAAATGGCGAGAAGAGCATCAAGTGGGACAAGGACGGCTCCACTATAGATCTGTCCCCCTACATCGCAGGCGAGGTTGCAACGGAACAGACGATCAGCGGTCAGCCGGCGACGTTGTCGTTCTCGGTCAGTCACGGACACCTCTTCGACCCTTACAATTTGTCCAGTCTTCTGAGCCCCGTTCTCAAAAAAGGACGGAAGCTCGTTCTTAGATGGGGTGAAAAAATCGGCGGCGTCGACTATTGGCAGAACGCCGGGACCTTTTTCGTTACGGGAACCTCCCTGGGTTTCCAGCGGTGGGAATACCCCATTATGCAGGTGACGGCGGAGGACCAGCGCTGCCTGTGGCAGCACGGGCATGTCTATGCAACGGAGGTGTACAACAACCTGCCCGGGGAAATCATCACGGATTTGCTTATTGATCTGGCTAATATAACGCTGGAGGACATCAATCTTCCCGCTTTCGCCGGGGAGAGCAGGCTCCAGATGCAGTGGATCGAAAGCACGCTCGATGAAATCATCACCCAGGTTTGTGAGCGGTTCGGTTATTACTTCCGGTTCGACTGTGACGGCAAGGCCCATGCGCGGCGGATCAGCAATACGGCAGCTATAGATCACATTTACAACGATAACACAAAACTGATCAAATATTCCCCGGACGACAAATATTCTGACTTCACCAATCGGGTCACGGTGCGCGGGCAGGAACTGGATTTCACGACGGTCCAGTACGCCGAGGAACGGATCACACAGCTTTCCGGCACGCTCGGTTGGTGGGGATGCAAAGCGGATCATGTCGTTTGGTATTCCGATGACAAAAGCAGAAGATGCATCTCCCCACGCCTGGTCGCTCTCGAAACGTCGACAAGCATCCCCTTCCAGCTGGCAGGCGGCGTGGATGAACACATAGAGGAATGCGCGGCCGGCGACGACTACAAATTCTGCACGGTTTACATAAAGGCGCCGAATTTGATCGGCATGCTCGCGGCTTCGATCGCCCTGTACATTGTCGGGAACAAAATAGGTGATGCGGTCGTATCATGGGGCGCTGGATGGACCCAACCCGTGGGCAGGCTTATAGAGGGTCTCGCCGTTATGCCGGCCTTGATGATTCTGGGTTCGACGGCAAGCTACCAACTGGAAGTATGGGCGACCCCGTTGGGTTCACTTAGAAGAAGCGTCCAGGGTTCATGGAACGATGAGGAGCATCAGACCGAAATCAAAGCCGTCGTCGAGCAGGTGGTGGATGACCCTCTCTGCTATTCGGTGGCGGATTGCGTGGCGGTGGCGTCCTTCGAGGGCATGGTCGCTCAGATGCAGAGGCGGAGGGTGACGATAACAAAAGTCGCCCATTTGCAGGATGAGGACGGCGACACCATTCGCGTGACACACCCCTATTCCGGTGAGGACTTGGATCTATTCGTCGCATCCCTCAAAAGGACGTTCAAGAAGGCGGGTGCCGGCGGTGATGGGTATTTCTTCGATGAAATAGAGGGCTGGGTGGTGTCATGAGGCTCTATAACGGCAGACTGCTCAAGACCCGAGTCCGGCGGCAGATTACACAGGCGCAGGAGCTGCGCGATGCCATTGTCATGGACGTAAATCCGGGAAGTCACTATTGCCGGGTGAAAATACAGGGCTCCAACACCTTGATCAAGGCGTGGTTCCCCGAAAACTGGGAAAGCACGCCGGTGTATTTGAAGCCGGGGAACGCCGTCAGGATCAATCTGCCGGGCGGCAACAAATCACGAATCGAAATCATGGGGCATGGCGTGTTGCTGCCAACTGCTGTTGCCGGTGGGTCGGTCACCCCTGAACCGGCGACCTTACCCGACACCATTCTGACCGGCTGTGCCGTCAGAGCGACAAATCCCGCCTCCATGAAGGCAACCATCGACCCCGGCACGTTCAGAATCGACGGGCTCACTTATGCGTTGAGCGGAATGATGATGGACAGATCGGATATCGTCATGGACAGGAATGATCTCCAGATGGACAGTGTCGGTGGATCTGTTTCTTTCGATGTGGCGTCAACGACTTATTTCCGTTACGACACCATCCAAGTGGGGACCGACGGGATCGTGGAAGTCGTCAAGGGTGCCAATTTCTCGGCCGGCGGCACGATTCCCGGTCTCCCGGGAGCGAATGCAGATCACCTGGCCATCGGCTTTGTGCTGATCCCTCCCAACTGCACGGCGATAACGGAGTTTAACATCAACAAGTCATTCACGATGCCGATCCCCTCGAGTTTGTCCTCGGTGGTCGACGATGATGAACTGGAGTGGACAGACACGTCAACGGTTGTTCACGTCTCCATCAAAGACCAATACGGCAACTATTATCGCAACGCAAACCCCGGGCATTGTTTCACTTTTACCTGGGTGACGGGAAACGGCACTCTTTCATATGGCGGTGAGTCCCAGGATGAAACCGCGCCCTTCAGCTTCTATTATTCCGGCTCCACGAACGCGGCCGTCACATATACCAGAGACGGCGAGCTGACGGACCGATCCGTAACGCTGGTCATAACGGAAAGCCTTACGGGATTGTCGTCTTATGCATCGATCGTATTGCTGAATTCACTGGGCCAACCCATGTAAGGAGGAAAAATGTTTAATAGAATAACAGCAGCGCTGGAATCTATCGCCGAAAGCCTCGAGAGCATTGCGGCGGACATGAAACAAATGAGAGACGAACAAGAAAAGATGATCCAGCAAGCCGATCAAGTTAAAGAGCGTCTCCCTCAACAATTTATGGAGATATTTTCAGCGACGAAAAATGCTTTGGAAGGAGGGCTTAAGAATGGGGACTAATTATCATACAGCATGGGCGGCCGGAACGACGAGTTTTACGGCGGCGTCTATGAATCCGGCCCTGGCCTCACTCGACAGGGCGATCACCTACCACAAAGGCACCCTTGTCGGATGCGATGGCACGCTGTCCTGGGCGGCGGGCACGTTAACCTGGTCAGGAACACTGCACATTTATTTTACCAGCGCGGCCGGGAACGCAGTTCACAACTCGGTGACAGCTGGGAGCATCGCCCTGGCCGATTCGGAATTCGCCTATGTGACTTTATCGGAAACAAACAATGCCGTCATAACCGTCTCCAAGGCAACCATCGGTGCGGGATCGGCTTCGGGCTTCATGGCCTATAATATCCTTGTGCTCGGCTATCGCAATGCGGCGGACGACAACTTCTATCCCGCGGAGCTTGCCGGCGTGTTCGCCCAGATGATTGCCGGGTCGGCCTTTGTGGAAAAGGCTGCCTTCAACGCCCATACGATCCTGTATGCAGTATCGGACAACACACCGGCGGCGCTGACGGTTGACGAACAGAGGATCATAGGGCGAAAAACAGGCGGAAATATCGCCGCTTTGACGGGAGCGGAGGTTCTCGGCATCACTCAGGCACTTGACGGCCGCCAACACTCAATTACCTGTGCAGACACCGTTACGGTCGACTGGAGCGCCGGAGGAACCCAATACATGACCTTCGACCGCGACGCGGTAACCATGAGCTTTTCCAACCCGACTGCAGGTGGTGTCTACCGACTCCTCCTCCAACAATCATCGGGGGGATCAGACTCGGTTACATGGAGCACAACAATAAAGTGGCGCGGCGGATCCGCTCCCACTCTTACGGCTGCGGGCAACGCGGTGGACATCCTGACCTTCACATATATCAATTCCGTTTGGTACGGCGACATCGCCCTAAATTTCGCGTAATATGACAGATATCACATTCAATATGTCAGAAATTCCGAGCCCGACCCTGATGGGCTCTCGAAAAAACATCGTTCCCTCTTCAAGATTAAAATCAAGTATTTCACACTTCAACTATTCCGAAACCCGCCTTCCGGCAATTGAACGGCTGGAGGGGTTCCACCCCGGCGTCCCTGCCTCTACCGCCGCGCTCTGGTCCTCGCCTGGACAAAGGGAACTGAACTCCCGGCTTTGCTCTATGTGGGAGAGCGGCTCTCAACCGAACTTCGACCTCTCTGTGGCTCCGGCTGGCCTCGATAGAATTTAATCGGTTAAATTAGGTCAAATCGGTAAGATAAAAGGACAAACTGATTGACATTGGAACGCCGCCTGATATATTGTAACTTTATTTGTCCTGGTGTGTTGGAACGTATGCGTCGAATAATGGGACGTGGGACACCGATCAACCATGAGAGGAACTGTTGCAGGGAAACCGATGAAGCCAACCGTTAGTGGAGTCGAATAATGGAAGACCGATGGCTCTCCGTGGATGAGATTGCTGACCATCTCGGCATCAAGCGGGATACGGTCTACAAGTGGATTAGCGAACGGCAGATGCCGGGCCACAAGATCGGTCGGCTCTGGAAGTTTGCAAGAAAAGAAGTGGACGCGTGGGTGAAGTCCGGCGCAGCCGGCGAAAAGGACAATGAAGATCCCAACCCGACAAAGGACAGGTCGAGATAAAGATGCCGGATACAGGGGACAAAGGTCATCGACAACGATTAAGGGATCGCTTCGCGAGCGGCGAGGAAAGCTCCCGCTCAGAGGGAGCCCTGCTGGAGCTTCTGCTGACCTATGCAATCCCGCAAAAGGATGTTCAGCCGCTTGCCAAACGACTGCTCTCGGAATACGGCAGCCTCCCATCCCTGCTGGAGACGTCGATGGAAACGCTCTGTCAGTCAGATGGTGTTAAGGAAAACAGCGCGGTCCTTCTTAAACTGGTTGACTGGATTCGCCAGCATCATGCCGTCAAGCAGCCCGATAAAGAGACAGCCAAACCACTGAAGCAAGGCACGCTGTTCGAGAATATTTCCCCGGAGTTGAAGCAGGCACCTTCGGCGGTCGCTGAACCGCAACGGAAAAAAGTCAGTCCACGTCGTGGAACCGGTATGTTTGGCAAGGCTATGCTTAAGGAAGCGATAGAGATATTGCCAAAACTTCCGGATACTGAATCACTTGATGAAATAAGCTCTTTTCTTCGAAACAATCTTCATTTCAATGCTGAACAAACGCGTCAACGCAATGCTAATTACATTATCCGCAGAATATTCCCGAAAGGCTATGCAGACGTGCCTTTGCGTTTATTCGCCAAGACTTTCCCGGAAGCCCAGGAGCTGCGGGATGTCTGCTTCTACCGTTTTCTTCTCTCGGAGCCGCTCGAGGTTGAGATCATCGAAGACCTTATCCTTCCCAATCTCGGCACCGGCCGTTTGAGCCGCGAGCACATACGAAAACGCCTTACCGAGAAGTTTCCCGAGGCAAAAAGTATTGTGGATTGTGGCAAGGCCATCGTGGACGCTCTTACCGCGGGAGGGATTGTCAAAGCTGACCGGACTAAGATCAGCTTCGCCTATCGGGATATTCCGGTGGCATCCTTCGCTTTTGTTCTTCACAGCGAGTTCCCGGAACCGGGCATGTACGACATCCACAAGCTCGATGAGAATCGCATGATTCGGGCCATGCTCTGGAATCCGGAGCGGCTCCTCCACGCCCTCTATGAGCTGCGCAACCAGGGACTCATCAGCAAGATCTCGGAAATCGATAACATCCGCCAGTTCACGACCAAACACACGCTCGCCGGAGTGGTCGAGCAGATCGTCTCCGGAGGGAAAAAGCCATGAAGTCCACCGAGATCATAGAAGCCATTCGTCAGAAGCTCACGGTTCCCGGTGGGCGGCACCTATATGGCGTTCTGGGCACCTACACTCAACTCAACGGGTTCGCCAAGAAACTGACTCAGGCCAAGACCACCGACGGCGATCCTTTTCCCAAACCTGTCAACGTAAACCGTGGCATCCTGGACGCCATCCCGGATGACGAGTTCAAACAGCTTGCTGAAAACGAAGCCAAGCGCCCTGAACCCACGGCAGCGCATGTGGCCAGGGCCTTCGAGCGGTTCCTGCGCGCGAATCTCACCGGCAAGGGAATCCTCGTCTTGTCCAATCTGGAGATGCTCTTTGCCTATCACATCGAGCTGAATCTTTTACGAACCATGGCGGCGGACGAGGACCGGGTGCTGCTTCTCTTGCCCGGCCGGAGGTCGCGCGGTCGGATCATCATGTTTCATGAAATGGATGAGGGCGATTACACGCTGCCCACGAACCTGATAGCTGAAAATCACCTGTGGGAGATTAGGGAATAGTCATGGCCAAGAAATACGATCCGCAAGCTGGCAGTCTCTTCAAGAAGGAAGTCCCCAAGATGCCGGAGGGGTACTACTCCGGCGATAAGCCGAACCCGAATTTGCGGGCCTTCGTTGAACGGCATGTCAAGGAGCGGCCTTACGATCCGGTGACCGATGACTATGATGTGCCAGCCTTCGACAAGCCTCAGTCTGTGGCCAATAGACGAGATGCTATAAACGACCTTCACATTTATTGGTCAAAGAAGCCGTATTCTGCAATTAAACAATACATTCGGCATTACACAAAGTCTGGCGATCTAGTACTCGATCCCTTCTGCGGGTCAGGCGGTACGGCTCTGGCAGCGCTGATGGAGGAGCGCAAGGCCATAGCCATCGACCGCTCCCCGGCGGCGACCTTCATCACAAAGAATTACTGCACGCCGGTGGATGTAGACGAACTTCGTATAGCTTTCGAGGAACTCAAACGTAAGGTCAAATCGGAGATTGATTGGCTATATGAAACACGATGCGACCGATGCGGTGGCAAAGCGACCACCGCCTACACAGTCTATTCCCAAGTTTTTCAATGCCCGCGATGCATGGAGAAGGTGTCACTCTTTGATTGTGAGGAGGTCGAAGGGACGACCGCCAAGGGCAAGCCCAAGAAAGTCAGCGCCTGTCCGCACTGCCTAAAGAGAAACATTGTTGAAGAGATAAGTGTAAGAGCAGAGAAGTTTGGAGTGATACCCGTGCTGGTGAGCTATCTGTGCAAGAACGGTTGCAAGCCAGTGCGAGGTGAGCGGCGTCACAATGATGCTAACAAGAAAAAGCGCGAGTACTTTGAGAACTACGATTTAGAAAAGTTGAAGGAAATAGATGGAAAAAAAATTGATCATTGGTTCCCTGTTGATCGGATGATGCACGCGCCAAAAGACCAAGAGCGGTGGGGTTTGCTTTGGCGTCCCTACCTGACAGGCGTGGATCGAACCTGTGACTTCTATACTAAACGATCACTTTGGGCGTTGGCTCTATACCGAGCGTCCATTATGCAAATAGAAAGGTCTAAGGACAGATTGCTCTTTGCTTTCTCCGGCGCGCTCTGGAATGCGTCAACGATGTACCGAGAGCGAGAAGCCGGAGGGGGGCCATCCAACGGAGTTTATTATGTGCCACCCATTTTTCGCGAAGTCGCTGTTAGCACTTTAATGGAACAGAAAGTCCAAGTCCAATTGAGGTCCCACGATTTATGGCATCCGGAAAAGTCAGATCTGCAGGCCATGATTTCAACAACTAATTCAGCATATCTGGATAATATTCCTGGAAACTCAGTTGACTACATCTTTACCGATCCACCTTATTCGTGGAAAGTCCAGTTTGGAGAGTCTAATTTCTTATGGGAGTCATGGCTTAAATTCGACAGCAACTGGCACGACGAGGAGATCATAGTCAACGAGGTACGCGGAAAATCCGAGGAAGATTGGGCCAATATGATGCGGCTGGTGATAGCCGAGTGCTATCGGGTCCTAAAGCCGGGAAGATGGATTTCACTATGTTATCACGACACATCTGAAGGAACGTGGGAGCTTCTTCAGGACATAATGGCAGAAGAAGGTTTCATATCTGAAAAATCCAAGGAAGTTCTTTTTATAGAAACGGGACAAAAGGCATGGAAACAGACCGTCGCGGATAAGGTCACGAAAAGGGATCTTGTACTCAATTTCCGTAAACCCAAACCTGGCGAAGTGGCTGCTCCCATTCACGTTACTGGCAATGAGGATGAAACTACTTTTAACGATAAAATTCGAGAGATTATGCGCGATGTTGTCGGTGCTAATCCCGGCAGCACAAAAGACCGCATTTACGACGAAGTCGTAAGTCGAATGGTCCGCAGCGGTCAAATGGAATCCCACGATTTTGATGAAATCTTACGCACTGTTGCTGAAGAGGTCAAAACTCCGGTAATGAAGAACCTTTTTGAAAAAAAAGCCCCGGATCTCTTCGGCGGACACGAGATAGGCCGCTGGTACCTCAAAGAGACCGAGTTGGTGATCGCCGACGCTGCCGAAAACGCAAGGGAGGATGCGGCAGCGGAGAAGCTCGGTGTGTTCATCAAGGGGTTTCTCAAGAAGAACCTCGGAGATGAAGGCGTCCACTACAGCGACCTTTTCGAGCACTATATCTACGCGGTCAAGGACAAGCCGCGCCGCCAACTGGCCGAATTCCTCCCTGACTATTTCTACAAAACCGACCAAGGAACCTGGCGGCTTCCCGCCTCCGAGGAAGAGGAAAAGGCCAAACGTGAAGCCCGGATCAAGGGCCTGGGCCGGAGGGTGAAGCGCTATATCGCCCAGCTTGAACAAGGCGCAATCATTCCTGACCACGAACGGCCGAGCGACGCCACGCTTGCCGAGTGGATACGCCACTGCAAGCGAGCCGGACTCTATGAACAGGGCAAGCTCTTGTACGAAAAGGGCGGAATCAATCCCGACAACCTGCCCGAGGAGGCCATGGTCAACGTCGAGGAAGATTATCAAGTTTGCGCACGTATGCTGGCGCGCGAGGCAAGCGAGCCCAAGCGTCGCAGCAGAAAAAAAGCGGAGGATTAAACCATGGCCGACGATCTTTTTACCACCAGACAGAACCTGGCCGAGATCTGCACGGTCCCGGACAAGATCATTTCCGTCTATTCCCTGGAAAAGCATGTCTGGGGCGACTCGAATTCCGAAGCCAGCCGCAAGGCCCGCAAGCCTGAGCTGCAGACCATTGAGGAGTTTCAGATCGATCCGGTCCGGCCATTCCTCACGGACATTCTGCGAAATATGGCAGCCCCGTGGAAGCGGGAGCGCAAAGACAATCCGGTTGGCCAAGGGTATTGGATTCAAGCTGAGTTCGGCTCCGGTAAATCCCATTTGCTCTGCTGTCTTTCCGCATTGGCTCTGGGACGCAAGGATGCCTGGGACATCGTCAAAAAGAAGGAGGACGCCTCCGGCCGCGGCAAGCGCGAGTCCCTCTACCGTTTCTGGGAGGAGGGAATCGAAGCTAAAAGCGGCAAGGGTACCAAGGGCATCTTTGTCATCGTCAAGACGCTGGTGGGCGCGGGCAGCGGCACAGTTGGCCTGACCGACAAGGGCCGGCGGCTCTCCGAGTACATCCTGGATGCGGCCAAGGAGCAAATACAGGTCGAACTCGGCAAGAACATCTCCCTGTATCCGGTGGAGCTGTTGGCTGACCGATTCATCACCGAGGATATGGAGCGCTACCGCAAAGACCTGGCCAAATTTCTCCGCGACCCGAAGTTTTTCGATGAGGATGAATTCGAAGAGGTTGACGACTTCCTCCGCACCATCCAGCAGAACAAAACCCCGGAATATAAACGGAGCTGCGGCAATAAGCTCTGGCGCTTCTACACCGAATATCTGAAAGTCCAGCCCCAGATCGCCGCGGAGACCGAGGACATCCTCACGCACATGATGGAGACGATTCTGGCCGAGGGTTATAGCGGGGTTCTTTTGGTGTTGGACGAAGTGTCCCTGTTCATGAAGAACCGAGATGAGGATCAGCGGACCGACGACGAGAAAACCCTGGTCGTGCTGTCCAACCGCCTGGCGAAAATCCACAATCTGCCCTTGTGGACGGTCTGCGCAGCCCAGCAGGCCATCGAAAGCAAAATGGGGGTCAAGAACATCATTGCCGATGACCGACTGAAGCTGGTGAAGCTGCTCGAAGAGGACAAGGACTATTATGATATCGTTCTGGCGCGCGTCAGAGAAATCAAAGTCCCGGCAGCCATCAGCAATTATTACCTCCATTACAAACGCGGATTCACCTGGCCGAACAGCATCGGCGAGACGGACTTCCGCCACTTCTTCCCGTTCCACAAGCCTGCCATCGAGGTACTACGGGCCATCACGTATGAACTGACCACGACCCGCTCCGCGATCCATTTCATGCATCAGACCCTGAAGCATCAGATCAAGAATAAGGGTCGGGAGCTCATCCGCCTGTGGGAACTGTTCGACGAGGCTGTTCGGTATGAGGAGGACCCGAGCGGTGTCCACGCGGGCCTGGTGGCCATCAAGACAAAACGGGAAACGGAATACCGGGCTTACGAAGCGTGCAAGCGCCAGATCGACGGTCTGACCAAGGGCTACTTGAAGGTGCACCGCGACAAGGGCGTCAAGGTCATCCAGACCCTCTTCCTCTACCATATTTCCCGCACGCGCCAGCAGGGCATCACGCCGGAGGAGATCGCCAACTCGGTGCTAATCGAGCGGGACGCCGATGCGAATCCGGACGAGAACAACCAGCACTACGAAACCATCGCCGACAACCTAAAGAAGGAGCTACGGCAGATCGTCCAGGCCTTCGACGAAGAGAAACGGCCCAGATACCGTTTTGACCCGGTCTTTACGGGAGTCGACCCGAGGGATGAATTCAGCAAGGCCAGAGACGAAGCGGAATCCAACGAGGCCATGCAGAAGGAAGCCTGGGACCACCTCCTGGCGCTGGACGAGTGGCCGGTACGCACCCGCCAGATGACTATCGATCTGTCCAGCGGCGTACGATCCACTTTCCGGGACATCGCACCCTTTGTTGCGCCTTGGGAGGATCGGGGCATAGTCCGTTCCGGGGATCAAAACCTGGATGTAGTCTGGCAGGGACGGCAGATCACCGGTCGGGTGGGAATGCGCGATCTCGGGCGAATGTTTTCTGACAACCAACCTTTACCGCCGATTGAGAGCGACCAGACAGATCTCGATTTCGCGGTATATATAGGCACGCGCCACGTCGCGGACACCTCCATTCTCAAGCTGATCGAGCGACGCAAGGACCCACGCGCCCTTCTCTGGACCCCGGCCGAATTGACCCAGGAAGAGCGGGACCGGCTCATGGATTTCGCCGCCTACCGGAAGCTCATCTCCGACTGGCAGGGCAAGGAAACTGAGGATGCCGTCGCGGTGGTCAACTGGGTTTCCAACGCGCTCCAGTCCGACCTTGCCAAGATCGTAAAGATCGTGGACAACAGCTACGCTCGGGGCCGCGTCGACGCGCTGAACAACACGCAGATGGAGTTCCGCGTGGCCGGCGAACTGGCGGCCATCCTTACACCGCTGGTGGATCGGGTGCTCACAGCCGCCTATGTGTCCAGGGACATCAAGTTTGATCCGCCCTTCGTATTCCGCAAGGAAGAGGGGGTTAAGGTCATCAACGGCATTGTAAAGGCCGGTCGGATTCCCAAGGGGGCAAAGCCCAATCAGAATATCAGCGCCGCACAGAACTTCGGCTTCGGCTTGAACATCATGAAAAAGAGCGCCGAAAAGGAGCTGGATGTTTCTGGCAACACCTATGTGGAGGACATGTGGACATTTGTCGATGACAAGCTGACCGACGACGGGCAAACCATGAAAGTGGACACCCTTTATAAGAACTTCATGGGCATCGGGGGGCCGAAGGACTATGGGCTCACCCGGCGCATGGTTCAGCTTTACATGCTCTGCCTCGTCCGGGAAGGCCGAGTGCGCGTCACGGTGGGGGCAAAGGCGGGGCTTGCTATCCCCATGCTCGATTACTCCAACATAGCGGATGTGGAGTTTTCGACCAAAGTGCTGGATGCATTGGGCGAGATTCAGAAGGTAGCCAAACCCGAGAATTGGGAAGTCTTGAGACCGTATGCGGAGAAACTGCTCGGCATTGAAATCCCCACCACTCAGGATGACGCCATTATTTCCGAAAACCGGGCCAAGCTGCGGCAACTGTTCGCCCAGGAGAAGGAGTCGTCTTCACGGATGGCAACCCGGGCGCAGAGCCTGTTCGAGGCACTGAAGTCAACCAACCCGTATGAAGCGGAACTGGCGCAAGTTGTGAAGCTTTATGCTACAAATATTGAAGGTGGCGACGACATCCATCTTCTTCTGTACGCCCTTAAAGAGGCCATGGGATATCAGGCCTTTGATACGAACATGGCAACCCCTGCCGAGGTGGATGATCTTGCCAATCGGCTGAAGAACTACAGAGACCTTCGGGCTTTCCTTGAATACGAGACCGAGCTTCGGACAGCTCATGCCTACTGCGCCATAACTCTTGGAGACCAGAAAGAACTGGCACAGGCACGAAAGGCTATCGAAATCGTCCGGGCCAAGCTTGGCACGCTAAAAGACTATATCGATTCCGACGTAAAGCTGAAGACTGAACTCGTGGGCCATTTCCCTCCGGGCGAGGAGGAAAGGGACACGATTGCCGCAATGATCCGCGAGTACTCATCGGTATACCTAGCGATGCATGAATCCGTGGTGAACAGGATCGACACCAGTCGCAAGCAGATTCAGGATGCAATAACCGGGGCCGACATTAAGGCACTCGGTGTCCTGGATGGTGTCACGGCACTGCAACCGCCAAGCACGGACAAACTGATTTCCCGTCTCACCCAGCTCCGTTCAGAAATATTCGAGTGCCCATCTCCTTCGCGCGCTTCCGTCGAGGATCACCTGCGCAACGGTCCGTTGCATGAATGCGGTTTGTCTTTTGTGAATGCGTCAACCCAAGCGCAAGCGGCAGACAGTGCAGCCAGGAAAGCCGGCCAATTGCTCGACGATGTATTCCGCCGAAAGATGGAGGTTTTCCTGAATCCTACCGTTCGGGAACGGCTTGAGCAGGGAAAGACGGAGCCGACCATCGCCGGTTTGCTGGCGTGCAAGACCACTGAAGAGCTTCGCACCCATTTCGTCAAAGTCGTGCAGGAAACGCCTGGGATAGTGGACATCATTAACAAATACCTCAAGCGCATCGTTGTGAAGCGAGTTAGAATCGCCGATTTCAGGCCCAAGGTAGGCACTATTCAGAAGGACCAGGTTGGAACAGTCGCAGAGGAATTCGGCCGGTTCCTTGAAACCCAGTTCACCGAAAACGAGGGAGACGACGACTCCCTTCCAATGCTCCAGTTGGAATAGGAGGGCGAGTCGATGCTTTCGAACTGGGTAATTGATAAGTTGGAAGCGCTGAAGGATGAGCAGATTCTGCTTGTCCAGGATTCGCTACGACTTCTCCCCGAGACCGACGGCGCTGTCCACCGGTTCGCCAATGAGAGCGGATTTACGGTGATCATCGCTTCTACGAATCTCGTCTTCAGGGAACTCTTTGAAAAGGCAACTGTTTCGAAGGATACGAAGAAGCTGCTCCTGATCGACCGTGCTCCGGCGCGAAGGAGGGCGCATGCTTCGCTGACGAAAGCACCTCCCCCTTTTTACCCTGACCTTCTTTCCAGAACCTCTGAGACGGCACGGATCGAAATCAGTCTACGGCAGTTTCTGATTGAAAAGACCGGGGACCCGAACTGGCCTCAAGAGTCCAATGATCCAAGGTTCGCACGGCTGATTACGGGGTGCTTGGACGCTGTTCTCAAAGCACACGCGAGCCTACGCGTGGCGCAACCGACTCGGTTTACTGACCGCGATTTCAAGACGATTGTTGCCTATTCGGCACTGGGTGTGCCCGAGGCCGCTTTCAAACGACCGGAGGCAAGAAGCTACTGGCGTATCGGCCTTATAGGATACCCGGCGCTTGAGGAACTTGATTCGCTCGCCCCGGAAGTAGCGCATTCTATCCGCGACGAACTGCGCAGCGCCCCGGCTCCCTTTTGCTGGTTTGCTGATTCCCCACCGGAACTCATCGTCAGGGCTTTTTATTTGTCAACGATACTATCCCAACACGTTGAGCATTGGAAGCTCCTGCTTGCCAGTATCGACCCGGACCTCAAAACCTTCAGCGAAATAGACACAGCACTGATTGACGAGGCCGCACCTGAACTTGTGTCTATTGACCCCCATCGGGCTCATCGTGACCTTCAGGATGTCGAAGCATCGTTGTCCAAGGATGCACTCAACCTCATCCTCCTCGATCAACTGAAGGTTACGGCCAACGGTCGCTTTGCAGAGGTTATCGAGAATGAACATTATTCGGTCCTTATCCGATCCTTGGCCCTCTTGGTCGGTCTGGACAGTTTCCTCTCCGATGCGCCGACCCTTGCTTCACATAAGAAACTCGATCAGGTGCTCTTTGCAGAAACAGATGGCAAGAAGGACCTGTTTATCGAACAACGCCCTTCACCGGCCTGGGAGAATCTGAAGGCGGCATATCGTTTGGTTCGATCAATCCGCGACATTCGGGATGCCCTGGATGTCGCCGTAAAGAACCTGAGTGTGAAACCAACCTCAGAGTTGACTTTCGAGTGGTTCCGAGCCTTATGGAATGATCGTCGGGCAAACCGTCTGGAATACTTTCTATCTGCTCTGGAGCGTTTGGTGTTTAGCGTCGATTTTCTCCCACGTTCCGCAATCGATCTGCCGCCTGCTTTTCTGGCGGCCCAAGATCGTATTAGAGAACGAGTGAGTTTGCTGCGCGACGACACGCAAAAGGTGCTCGCAAGCGTGAACGCCCGTTACCAAGAAATGGTGGCCGCAAAGTTCAAATCATGGATCGTTGCAGACTCCCCTGAAGTACGATTGACCAGCCAGTTCTTGAGACGCTGCCTTAAACCGCATTGGGACCCCCAAGGCGAAAAGGCAGTAGTGTTTGTGTTCGACGGCATGCGTTACGACATATGGGACGAGCTTGTCCGGCCGATATTTGAGGATCGCATGGAGATCATCGCGGATTACCCCGCCACGTCCCTTTTGCCTTCAGAGACCCACATCAGCAGAAAAGCGATCTTTGCTGGAACATTTCCCGATTCCTTCGACACCCGGCGCGGCGAAGACGCTCTACTCAAAGAAGCGATGCAGCGAGAATTCGGATATACAGGGGATGTCGAAGTCGTGACTCCCGATGGTATGGGAACTGGTGAAACCGTTCGGTATCGAGCAGGTAGCATCGAGTTCTTCATTTTTGAGCTCTGTGACAAGGAACTCCACAAGATTCCGGTGAAAACTCTGCCCGATGGTCGATGCGTTCCTGGACGCCCGCTGGCATTCATCTATCAGCAGCATATCAAGGACATCATCGACACTGAGGTCATGGCCATCATTCGTGGACTAACACCAGATACCAAAGTCTTTGTAGTAGCTGACCATGGATTTGGCGCTATCGGTCGCGAGCGCATCCGAATTGATTTGCATTGGTTGAATGAGCCGAATGATTGTTTCTATCTGAACGCATGGCTCAGACAGACCCTGAACGGCGTCGGTGCACCGCGCAAGGTTCGCGATAACGTCCTGGAGTTTCCGGTCGGTGATCTGCGGATGCCCAACTCCGGGGAAGCCTTTGACCGGTCCACCAAACAGAGTTGGCAAAAGAAATTTGAATCAATCATTTTCCCAAGAACGGGTTACGCCCTGGCCCGGCCGAAAGCCAACTTCAATCCTGACGCGTATTCACACGGCGGGATATCGATTCAGGAAATGCTTGTGCCCATGCTCGCCATGCGTGTGAAAGCGCCGGAAGAGGGTCTGCTTGTCCTCGGTCCGATTACCGGGCCCTCAGACCTTATCGAGGGTGAAGAGGCGGAGTTCCGGATGCCGGTTCAACTCACGGAATTCCATAAGCACCGGGACGTACGGCTCGAAGCGCAAGCGGTATATCAGAACAAAGAGGAGACACCGGCCTTGCCCTCTCAAGTCCAATACATTTCTACGGCAGGAGGAGACGTCATTTTTCGCTTTGTTCCAGATGCCTCCGATGCTTCGGACGAAGAGCGCAAAGCCGGCATCATGGAGCGGATGTTGAGAATCAGCCTCACCTATCGTGAAGCGCAACGCATGGTGAGAAAAGCGCGGACTATTCGGTTCTCCATGCGCCTGAATTCAGAAAAGATCGTTCGCCGAGTACCAGCGCATCTCGGGAAGATATTGGGCTTGACCCCAAGGAGCATGAAGTGATGCCGGATGCCAGGACAGCAACCCAATCAACATGGGTGAGTCGGAGCCCCGAATCGCTCGGGGTTGTTCTTGTGGCGCAGGTGGAGGACTGTGGATGAACCTGAAATTGAAAGAGGTCTTCAGAGGCAAGGTTGTCAACAAGGCCCATACGATTAACACGGGGGTTGACGAATTTCCGCGCTATGTCCTGGAGTACCTCATCGATAACTACTGCTCCGAGGACACCTTTCACGAGGACATGGAAAAGGTCGTCAGAAGGTTAAAGGAGACCTTCGTCTACGGAGCCGAAGCCGAAAAGATCCGGCATTACATTCGCGAAAACCGCAGTCATTCGGTGATCGCAAGCCTGGAAGCTCGGCTCGTAGAAACAGAGGACAAATATTGGGGGACTATCTCGGCGATCAACGAGAATTTTGTCAACATACCAGAAAGCGTCGTTCGTCAATACCCCATGCTTCTTTCCGGCGGGATGTGGGGTACCATCGATCTGACCTACGACGAGACCGAGATTCATAACAATAAGATTAGACCTTTCAAGATCACCGGATTCACGCCTTTCCAAGTCAGCGTTATCAACCTTGACGAATTCATCGAGCGCCGCAAAGAGTTTTCCACGGACGAATGGATTGATATCTTGGTAAACTCCTGCGGTCTCGATCCATCGGGAATGGCCCGGCGACAGAAATTGCTCTATCTATGTCGCTGCATTCCCCTCGTGGAAACCAACGTCAATATGGTGGAACTTGCACCTCGGGAAACCGGCAAGACCTACCTCTACCGAAATATCTCATACTATGCGCACGTGCTGTCTGGCGGTAAAGCGACTCCTGCCCAGCTTTTCATCAACCTAAATACTGGGAAGATCGGTGAAGTAGGCATTCGAGACGCCGTTGTTTTTGACGAGATTGCGAACACTGATTTTACTGATCCAAGGTCCTTCGTAAGCATCATGCAGGGGTATATGCAGGATGCGAAATTCAGTAGGGGTAAGAAGGAAATCCTTGCTTTCGCAAGTTTGGTATTTGTAGGCAACCTGGATGTCCAAGGCAATCTGCCGCACGAGAAGTATTACCACCTCTTTGAGCCGCTGCCAGACTTTATGCAGGTCATCGCATTTCTGGATCGCATTCATGCTTATCTGCCCGGTTGGGAAATTCCGAAGTTGGCCCCAAACAGTTATTCTAAGGACTATGGATTCGTTACGGATTACTTTTGCGAGATTATGCATGAACTTCGCCGTGTTGACCTCCTTGGGGCCATTCGTTCGCGTTTTGAGGTTGTAGATCATGCCAGAAGGACCCACGGTGTATCGGGTCGTGATCAACGGGCCGTAATGAAGACTACATCGGGGTTGTTGAAGCTGCTGCACCCTGACGGCCGGGTTACCGATGAAGAACTTCAAGATATACTGGGATTATCCTGCGAACTGCGGCAACGGGTGCGGGACCAACTCCATTTGATTGCGCCGGGAGAGTATGACCGTATCTCTTTAGGAGCGCTGATGAAGACATCGGGTAAGCAAGTTGTGCCTGAGCTTCCTGACAGCAATCGCGTTCAGCGTGTTGCGCTCCCCGAGAAGCCTTCCGTCGGTGAGGTCGTAGGCTTGGCTGTCGAAGGGGACCATGGTTGCATCCTACACTTTGAGATGCAGGCGACCAAGGGGTCCGGACGCATTGTACCGCTCGGGTCGATCCAGAGGGTTATGAGGGAAAGCATCGAGGCGGCAGCTCAATACATCCGTGCGAAGCATGAGGACCTCGGGATAACTGCCGAATGGCGAAAGAGTTTTGATGTTGCGGTTTTGGCGACCTTCATGGGCGTGCCCAAGGAAGGGTCGTCCGCCGGTATCACAATCGTTGCCGGGATTGTGTCGGCCTTGAAAAAGGTCCCCGTGCGAAACGACCTCGCCATGACCGGGGAGATTACGATCATGGGGAAGGTGCTACCGGTTGGCGGTATTCAGCAGAAAGTCAGGGCTGCCTACGATGCCGGGGTCAAAGAGGTTCTCTTGCCTGCTGATAATCTGAAGGAGGCGGAGGGATTACCATCCTACGTGCTCGACGGTATCAAGCTGACGCCGGTAAGTAGTATTGACGAGGTGATCGAGTTGTCCTTAGTGAACACCAATGCGAAATGAATAAGGGTAGCTATGGAGACACGGTTTTATTGGAGCACAGAATGACTGCTGAGAATCACAATAAACCGGTACCTCACATGAAAGACCTGAACTATCCAGGCCTTTTCCAAGGTGCTGATACCGCTGCTGCATCGGCGCAAAAGACCTTTTTCTTGTTACAGCGGATATATCTTGGCTCCCTTATCGTGGGCGGATTGACTGGCATGCTCACATCATTATTCACAGGCAGTGCACTCATATGGACATATACTGCGATGGCCATAGTTTTGGCCATGGGACTTCTGACGTTATGGATTGGTCGCTCTCGTCAAGATGACAATGCTTGGTTCGATTGCCGTGCGATTGCCGAGTCCGTTAAGACGGCGACATGGCGATATATGATGATTGCCCCTCCTTTCCAAAGCCTCGACTCAATTGATCAGCATTTCATTTCGGAACTGCAGGAAATCAGGAACGCAAGGCCGGAGTGCCAAAAGTATTTGGCAGGGATATCTGTCGTCAGCAACCCTGCTATTACTGATTTAATGCGTGATGTTAGAGGGGATACGTTTGAAAATCGTAAATTGTTCTATATCGAGCAAAGGCTATGTGACCAAAAGCTCTGGTACTCTCGTAATGCCGAGATGAACGCACGTAGAGGTAATCGATGGTTTTGGGGAACAGCGGGCCTACAATGTGTTGCCGTTGTCGTGGCCATCGTCCAAGCATCAACAGGAGGGTTGGGATTCAATATGGTACCGGTGCTTACAACCTGTGCTGCAGTTGTGGCTGCTTGGAGCCAGATGAAGCGTCACGATGAATTGAAGAAGACATATGCTCTTGCGGCACAGGAACTCAGTGAGCTGGAGGCCATAGCGAGTAATTTGCTCATTGAGAGCGAATTCCCTCAACTCGTTGAGCAGGTAGAGGAGGCCATCTCGCGAGAACATACCATGTGGTGTGCTCGTAGGGATGTTCCGCTTCGCAGAACTGGCTCTAAAGCGCTGTAGAGGAAAACGAGATGACAGTTCAAAGAAAACATACACTTGGCTTGGCGGGGACTACAGTACAGTTGCCCTGCTTTTTCCCATCCGTATCGAGTGTTAAGACGAATTTGCTGCCAGTTGATTACGTTGAGCTTTTGGCTGCTTCTGCCTATCCCCTGTTCCTTGTTTCTGCATATGACATCGCAAATTCCGCGCCAGAACATCAGGAGCGTATTGATCGTGCCACCAAACAAAGCCGATCTGAGGGATCAGTCGTTTTGCTGGACAGTGGCAATTATGAGAGCTTTTGGAAAGGTGCCCCTGATTGGCGGGCGGAGACATTCCATAAAATTTCAAGCACGTTTGAGTACGATATAGGCTTTTGTTTTGATAATCAGGTTCCCCCCACCACCGCGAAGGCAATTTGTGAAGATGTTGTTAGGGGTGTTCTTCGAGACCAGGAACGCTCATCAAGCACGATAGTGCCCATCGTACATGGCCCCACCGACTTATTGCCCGAGGCCGCGCAGATGGTTGCAGGGCAGCTTTACCCGGTACTTTTGGCTGTTCCCGAGCGTGCCTTGGGGGATGGCATCTTGGCACGAGCGCGTTCTGTCCGAAAGATCCGACAAGCGCTTGATCAATTAGGTTTTTATTGTCCGTTACATCTACTGGGCACAGGGAACCCCATTTCGATAATTGCATACTCAATCGCTGGAGCAGATAGTTTCGATGGCCTGGAGTGGTGCCAAACAGTGGTTGATCACGAGACGGCATTCCTATTTCACTTTCAACACTGGGATTTCGTTCGCGGTCAAACTGATTGGGGTTCACATGGCACACTGCCGTATATTCAATCTGCACTGATGCATAATCTTGATTTTTATGCCTCTTTCATGCGGAAGCTTCAGGAATCAATAGGATGTTGTAATCCTCATGGGATTATGAAGGCTTTCCTTCCTGGGACACGTGGCGAAATTATCCTCAATTCCCTTGAGGGGGTGTGAATAGCAATATGGTGGCTCAAGTGGTTAATCTTTCTCGACTGGAGAGGGCAATCCAAGAAGTATGTATGTGCCTTAAGGACAAAAGCGAGCAGAGGCTTGAATGGACGACCCTTAGCGAGGATCTGTTATGGCGTGAGCTTGTAGCTTGCATTTTGGGAAGCCGGGTCCGATATGGTGTTGCCTACTCAGCTATTGAGCGTATGGAAAAGGCCAACTTGTTATCGCCGAGTCATGCCATCACAAGGCGGCATGAATACGAACAGGATGTCTTAAACATATTGATGGAACAGGGAGGTTCGGAAAATGCCCACGATGTAAAAAGCCGCTATCCCTTTCCTTGGTTACGAGCTGGTCAAGTTAGCGCGGCCGCTGAAACACTCTATTCCTGTGGTGGAACAATAAAAAGCCGCCTTGAAATGGCAAAGGACGAACGTGAGGCGCGCCGTCAATTGGCTAAGAGTGTTTCAGGACTTGGCCCCAAACAAGCGAGCCTCTTTCTGCGCAATATCGGATACACGGCCCAGGTTGCTGTTCTCGATGTACACGTTCTTACTTACATGGCATGGGTGGGATTGACTGCAGCACCTGTCAAGACCGTTCGAACAATACGGCAATATGAGGTGCTTGAAGACACATTTATTAAGCATTCATGTTCTTCTGGTTTCCCCCCAGATCGCTTTGATCTAGCGGTCTGGGTGGTTGTGCGAGTGATCAAGAGGGATTACGCGTCATGTCAATAGTGACCCTTGTTTCTGGCGGAATTGACTCTACCCTAATGAGTTTGTTGGCTCATGAGGAAGGCATTGTCATAAACCCTCTGTTTGTAGATTACGGTCAACTCAGTTCAAATAGCGAATGGAATGCCTGCGAGCAATTGCATGAAAGATATGGATTGCCATTGGTTAAGCGAATGGATGTCTCCGGTTTCGGCAAGATTGTACCAAGCGGTATTACCGATCCCACCATGCGTATAAACGAAGACGCGTTCCTGCCAGGACGGAACCTTCTTTTATTGCTTTGCGGCGCTGCCTACGCTTACAGTGTACAAGCGGATGGCGTGGCAATAGGTTTGCTCAATCCTGAAGATTGTCTATTCCCGGATCAGACGCTTGATTTTCTTCGCAAAACCGAAGACATGATCGAGACAGCCATGAAAAAGCGAATTACAGTGCTCGCGCCTTTAATAGAGTTCACGAAGGCAGATATTCTGTCACTGGCAACAGCGCGTGGGTTACAAGATACGTACTCCTGCCACGCCGGGGGGAATGAGCCCTGCGGGAAATGCGTGGCATGTATTGAGATTGCAAATGCAAAGGAAAGGAGCTGAAAGATGGGTGGAGGTGGCGGAGGCGGCCGCGGACTGACTCCCAGCGAGCTTCAACAGTTGGAGCAAAAGGCCAAAGAATCTCTGAAGACAAGTGGCGACGCGAGTAAATGCAACGTGTTCATTAGCTTTGCGGCCGAAGACTTGACAGACGTCAATATGCTTCGAGCGCAGGCAAAAAATGAAAATTCGGATATTGAATTCAACGACTGGTCATTGAAAAAGCCCTTCGACAGTAAGGATGCTGAATATGTAAAGCGAGGCATACGTGAGCGTATTCGGCAATGCTCGGTCACTGTCGTATACATATCTGAGAAGACTGCAGACAGCAAATGGGTTAATTGGGAAATCCGTGAGACAATTGCTTTGGGCAAAGGCGTGGTGGCTATGTATAAAGGCGATAGACCTCCTTCTCGTTTGCCTAAGGCTATTTCCGAGAACAAGGTGCCTGTAGTACCTTGGAACCAAAAGGCATTGGCTGCAGCGATAAAGACTCAGGCGCAGAAAAAGTAGTTAGCCGCGCTTTGAAGTAAAAAGGCGATCGTCCAAAGATATGATCCAGGATTTGGAACAGATTGAGTATCGCCGGGGTATGCTCGAAAAGGGCATGAAACCTGACGATCTTCAAGTAAAAATATGGCGTGGAGCCAGAATTCCTGCGGTTATACGCACCGCGATCAATACTGAGGGCTTGCTTAATCTCGGTGGCGTTTACGGCGACAAGAAGGCCTGCGATCCGATGGAGTACGATAACCTCAAGCTGGTCCTGACCGACGACACAGTCGAGATCACGGTTTTCAATCGCGGGATCACGTTGTTCATGTCAGACGATGAGAGGGTTCGGCGTATACATCGGGTCTTGTGCAAACTCGATGGATTGGACAAAGATTAATGGTCGGATCAACGGCAAATGGGAAGAAGGTAACATGGTCCGGCCGCGTCGCGGCCGTTCAGCCCCGCATCCGGCTTATGCGGTCTTTCGATGAGCGGTCCCACAGCTACCTGGGGTACGTGCTTCGAATTGAGGGAACATGCGGCGGGGAGGCCGGAGAGTTCCTGATCGCGGTCGGTGAGGGTGCGCACGTGAAGCACCGGTTTCAGACGGGCATGGAACTCGTCGGACAATCGGTTCCGGTCGATGATCCTCGCAAGGAAACGGCAACGCTCTACAAGACAAGCGGGCTCAAGGTCGTCAAGAATGCAGAGGGTGAAACTCCTGTTGGGCCGCCTTTCCTTGGAGTGCCTCCGAACCTGGAAACCTATCGCAGCCGCGGACACCGGCGCCTGGACAGCCGGACCTATGACGCCAAATGCACGACTTGTATCTGGGGTTGCCGAATGCCGGTGGAGATGATCATTGACCACTGGAATCCATCCAAGAAACAGTATCGATTTGAGACATTCTGTTACGGCCCGAAAAGCTGCCTTTTTTACCGGCCCGGGCCCGCACGTAAGGTTCCGGGTCGAAAGGGGATGTCCTACACTGAGGAGGATTGGGTCGATGAAGAAGCCACGTCTCACCGGGGGCCGGATGATTGAGGATTAAAGAATTATTAAGATAAGAGGCTATTGGGGGAGAAAGAGCTTTGAGTCTTTTCTTTCAGAACATCGCGCAACTGTATTCTCATGGTGAATATCCACATATAATTAAGGAATTGCGCCAATTTGAAAAAGACACCCAAAAATCTTTACCAAGCTGCATTTTTAGGGAACTGGACTACGATACCGCTACCGTGATCTGTATTGCCGGTAGAATCGCACAAGCGTGTCACAAGAAGATTCCGATGAAATTGACAGTTTCCGTAGGGGAAACGCTCACATTAGCATTATTGCAAGGCTTGGCCAATTCAATAAAAAATACCAGTGCGAGTACTAATCAATGAATTCCATTGCATCAGTTATTATTCATATTCCACATGCCTTCCGAATGATTCCTTCCGATATTCGAACCTCGATAATATTGTCAGATTCTGATCTGGAAAATGAACTGACTAAAATGACCGACGCCTTCACAGATGAATTGTTCAATGCAGATATCATGGTTAATCATTCGGTCATTTTTCCAGTTAGTCGTCTTGTATTAGACCCTGAGCGGTTTCTTAATGATGCTCAGGAAATCATGGCCACCTGCGGGATGGGAGTCATTTACACCCGTACGTCAGACGGACAAAAACTTCGGCACACGCCAACTCAAGAAGAACATGCCGCCCTTATCGAACGGTATTACCACACACATCACCACAATCTTGAGAGTCGTGTATCCGATTGTTTGAGTGCTTGCGGCCATTGCTTGATTATAGACGGCCACAGTTTTCCTTCTGTAGCCCTGCCCTATGAATTGGATCAGTCTGTGGATCGTCCTGATATTTGCATCGGCACAGATGGATTTCACACGCCAGCGTGGTTGAGGGATATGGTTTGCGAGGAGTTTGAAAAAATTGGTTACTCAACTGCTGTTAACAAGCCTTTTGCCGGGACTATTGTCCCAATTATTTACTATCAAAAGCAACCTTCCGTGATGTCTATTATGGTCGAGGTGAATAGGAGACTGTACATGGATGAGTCAACTGGCTTAAAAAATCATGAATTTTATTCAATAAAGCAGCACATTTATTCTATTATAAATAAAATTGGTTCGTTGGGATAATAGCAATGAGATTTAAGTAAATCTTGTCCGCTTTAGACTGCCAGATAATTTGCAAGACACTGTAACCATTGAAATTCTCCCGTTTAACAGCCGCAAGAAATAGGAGAATTATAAAACAGGTTGCACACGCGGAGCCAATAAATAACGGAACTGAATGCTCCCGGAAGGGAGCCGTCTTCCGGGCTTATCCTAAGTGCACCTGTTCAGGCAGCATAACAGCCTTTCAGGTGCACTTTTTCTTTGATGATCTTGATTCCGTCGCCTTTCGGCTCAATCCGAATGATCGGCTCCGATTTTCAGGCGAAAGAGGCCGGTCTTATGCGTTGAGGTAGCTGTGCAGTCCGGGCAGATAATTGACGCCGAGATAGGTGAACAGGACGGAAGCGAAGCCGATGACCGCCATGACCGCCATGCGCTTTCCCCGCCAGCCCCGGACGAGGCGGGCATGAAGCATGATGGCGTAAATGATCCAGGTAATCAGGGACCACGTTTCCTTTGGATCCCAGCTCCAGTAGGAGCCCCAGGCGAAATGGGCCCAGACGGATCCTGTCAGGATGCCCATGGACAAAAAAACAAACCCCAGGACGACGCCCTGATAGATCAGAGTATCCAGAGTATCCGGTGAGGGCAGACAGGCACTCCTGTTGTCCGGGCTGTCTTTGTCGGCAGGAACCAGGGGGTGGATGAAATAAATCAGACCTGAGCCAAAAGCCAGGGTAAAGCTTGCATAGCCCAGAAAGCAGGTTACAACATGGCTGGTCAGCCAGTTGCTCTGCAGGGCAGGAATCAGAGGCTGGATATTGTTGTCGACGCCGGGAGCGATGGAGGCATAGGCCATGGCCAGAAAGGCGACGGGGATGACAAAGGCGCCCGGAACCCTGTTGGCCGCTTTCCATTCCAGAATGAGATAGAGAAAGACAATGCTCCAGGCAAAGAAGACCATGGATTCGTAGAGATTGGACAAGGGGATATGGCCGATCCCCAGGTCGTAGGACAACTTCCACCGCCAGACAAGAGCGCAGGACTGCACGGCAAGTCCCACCCAGGCGGTCATGGTCGCCAGCCGACCCCAGAAGGTCTTGCCGAAAACAGTGCGAAACAGATAAAAAACAAAAGCGGCAAAATAGATGAAAGTTACCCAACTCAGGATCGTCGTATGCGTCATATAGTCATCGCCTTCCTGACCGCGGCGTGAAGGTTGCGGATCTCCTTTTCAAAAGCCGCCGGATTTCGGTTGCTCATCCCGATGATGTGGATCGAAGCTCCTTCTCCGTCCGAAAAAATCCAGATCCAGAACCGGCGATGGGACATCCAGAAGGTCATCATCAGGCCGGCGATCAGCAGGATGCCGCCCCCCGCCACCAGAGGCACGCCGGGATCCCGGACAACCTGCAGCCCCGTGCTGTATTTCTGTTCCACCCGGGTGAGAGAAAATTCATAAGGTTTGAAAAGGGCGGGATTGAAAAGGGGCATTTCGTTCAGCAGGCCGGGATTCATCTGTTTGATTTCTTCGATATGCCTGAACACCCAGAACTGAACATCCCCCCGGGGCGATGAGATGAGTAATTTGACGGCCGGCCCCATTTCCATGATATTTTCTTCCACGCGTAAAACCGTTCCCTTTGCCTGGCTGCCGGGCAGTTCAAAGACGTCTCCCTCCGTCAATACCAGTTCCGGCTGCTGCCGTACACCGTTTCTGGAAAAGGAGAGATGGGCTTTGTTATCCTCTGACATCCCGTAGCTGGACTGATAGAAACGGATCGTCTCGAAAGAAAGAGGATGGTTGACCAGCAGAGCGCCTTGCCTGATCACCTTTCCGTCCTTGAGAAAGGAAAGATCTGAGCGGTAAGTCTTCGGGGCGCCGTTTTCATGAAATTCCAACGTGAATTTATCGCAGCGAACGGCAAAGTCGAGTTGCCTGATTCCCCTGCCGCCTTTCAATTCGACTTCCTGTACGGCCTGCCCTTCATCGATGGTGACATAAGCCTCGAACCCAAAGAGCGAACCGACCACCGCTCCCAGAATAATGATCAGGATGCTCACATGGACCACGTAAACACCCAGATGAGCGAAGCGCCCTTTCTGAGCGAAAAGGAAGACGCCTCTTTCCGTTTCCTGCCTGTCGACACTCCCCCATCTCTTCCTGGCAAGAGATTCAAGTCTGGAAACGACGGTATCCTTGCCTTCCTTCACGTTGAAGGTCTGTTCTACGCCTGCGGAGGGAAACAGACCTTCAGGAACGGGAAAACCGGGAGCCCGGATCTTTTTCCATGCTGAGGGGAAACGATTCAGGGAGCATACGATGAGATTCAGGGACAACAAGCTCATGAGAAGGTAAAAGACTGTGGAATGGTAGATGTCGAGCAACTGGAGCCGCAGCAGCCATTCCGCTGCGGCAGGCGGCAGGCGATGGAGAAAATCCCCCGCTTCTTGCTGCTGGGGGAGAAACGTTCCCCCAACAGCAAGAAGAGCGATAAGGATCATCAGGACAATCGTCAGTTTGACGGAGGAAAAGAATGCCCGGACAGGATTTGTTTTTTTTGGCACAAACCGCACTCCCGATGGATGGTTTTGAAAATAAAAGGCGGTTTCGGTTCCGTTGGCGCCCTAACGATTGAAAATTAACATCAAACGACTCTTACCGCAAGGGTTAGATAGAACCGTGATTCTGACTGAGTTCTAAAAATTTTCCGCAATCGTTCATTTTTTCGTTTGCCGGGGTTATTCTATTGATTTCAGACAAAATCCGTTATAGCATAAATACAAAATGGCTCCTGAAACGTACCAGGTTTCGTAGCGGAAAGGGGCCATCACCCTCGGTCTGAAAACGTTTTCATTGACAGCTCCTTTGATTCCTCTGTCGAAAAGGCAGGAGTATTAAAAAGCATGAAGACGAACCGGCTTGTCTCTTTTTTTCTCGTCCTTTTCCTTCTGCCCGCATGGGCTTGGGCGGCTGCAGTCAATCAGTGCATTTCCTGCCATACAGATGATCAAAAGATGAAGTCCCTGGTCAAACCACCGGCTATCGGCGGCGAAGGCGAGGGGTGAGCGGGGGCGCCTCCGCCCGTGAAGGCGGAAGAGTATTATAAGGGATACCTTGTCAACCCTGAACTGTTAGCCAAAGACCCGCATCTTTCCAAGGGATGCGAAACCTGCCACAAGGGCGACAAAAGCGGTGAAACGAAAGAGCAGGCCCACGAGGGCATGGTGAAGCGGCCATCGGATAATCTCAAGACCTGCGGCCAATGCCACGGAAAGATCGCCGCCGCCTATGGGAAATCTCTTCATTACACAACGATCGGCCAGCGGCAGGGGGTCATGGCAAGGTTTTCCAAGGCGGAACTCAAGATCTTCGACAAGCGCGTCTTCGAACAATCCTGCCGGAGCTGCCACGCCTCCTGCGGTGGATGTCATGTGAAATCACCACCGGTATCCGGGATCAGCCTCGGCCTGATCCAGGGGCATAAATTTGTCAGGAAGGATGAAGGCAAGACCTGCGCCTTTTGCCATGGCGGACGTGTCTATCCGGAATATGTGGGCGAATACGGCGGGGCAACGGATGTCCACTACCAGAAAGGAATGATGTGCCTTGACTGCCACAAGAAACGGGAATTCCACGGCGACGGAAAGAAATATCTCACCAAGCAGGCGGTGAAAGACCGTCCCGCCTGCACGAACTGCCACAAGACGATCAACTCGAAGACACTGCTGACAAAGAAGGCCCACAGCGTTCACCGGGGCAAGGTGAGCTGCTACGGCTGCCACTCGGGCGGCCAGTATCGGAACTGTTATGACTGCCATGAAGGGACGGGTGCTAAGGCGGAGCCAGGTTTTATCCTGGGGAAAAACCCCCGGAACACGAAGGAGGTCACAACACTGCGTGTTATCCCGACTGTCCGGAATTCCTTTGAGAAGGTGGGAATCCGCATGGAGAAATTCGATGCCCTCCCCAATTACTGGAATTCGCCGGTCCACAATATCCGGAAGCGTACGGACCGGACTCGCTCCTGCGATTCATGTCATACGGATCGCACCGGGTTCCTGACGTGGGAAACCCTCCTGAAAGGCGGAGCCAAGGCGAATGAACGGTTGATCCACACTCCAAAACCCATAACCCGATAAACGGTATTACAATGATCAAACGGGGTAAGGTATCCCGGCAAATTCCCACTCCTGTTAAATACAAAAGTCTGAAGGAAAGAGGCGGTCATGGATGCAGTTCGAGGAATGGCATATGCGATCCTGATTGCCGTGCTGGCAATCGCTGTTCAGATTACCTGGGAGAGTCGCGTCCTGGGAGCAGGCAGTCACGTGGATGTCTGGTTGCGCAATGAAAACGGCGCGAAGATCACCCCCTCGGATAACGAAACCGATCCTTACAGCCCGCGAAAAACATGCGGGGCCTGCCACAGCTATGCAACGATCAGCAAAGGGAACCACTTTCAGGGAAAATCTTCAGAGCGCAGAAAAACGGATTCGTCGGCGCTGCCGGCCGCTCTGTATCCGGATAACAGAAGCCGTTTTCAGAAAGGCAGCGCCGGGGAGGCGGACTGCCTTGTCTGCCATATGACGGGCTATCGCCTCGATCAGCGCAACAGGAGCATCCGGGCGGGGCGGGAGCTTACGGCGCCAACGGCTGGAGCGAATCTCGGCGAAATTCAACCGGATCTCAAGTCATCACAGAAGGGCGATCCTGGAAATCTGTCCCGGCGACCCGCAGTTATCTACCGCTGGGGAAGTCCTGTGTTTACCCGGGATGGCAAATTGTCCGGAACCATCATCCGTCCTTCCGTCAGTTCGGCCAGTTGCCTGCAGTGCCACGGTGATGACCAGGCGTTTCATACGGCAACCCTGCACAGGGCGGAATACGACGTTCACGTAAGGGTGGGCCTGCGCTGCACGGACTGCCATGGCCTGGCTGTAAATGTGCCGGGAGGCCGCCTTGCTCACCGGATCGGGCGGGGAAGTTCCGGGCAAAGTGTCGAGAAGACGGGCATGAAGACCTGCACGAGCTGTCATCTGGACGGCCTTTTCCGGTATCGTCCCGGACTTCCGGAGTCGGCGCCGAATCCTCTGGTTGTTCATGCAGCGAAATTCCCGAAGGCCTCCTTCCATTTCCGACTCCTTTCCTGTACCGCCTGCCACAGCACGGGGCAGCCGGCCAAAGGCGCGTATCTTATGGATGCATCAACCGGTACGGCCTCCTGGTACACCGCTGACAACATGTCAGCCGCAGACTGGGGCGCTTTCCGGAAGGCGGCGGAAAAGCCCTGGCCGCCCTGGATTGCCATCCAGGGCATGAAGGACGGTTCCGGTGAACGCTACACCGCCGCTGTCCCGCACACGGGCCAGTGGTTTGCCGAAAGAACCGGACGGAATACCTTTCGCGCCTTACCCCCAAATGCAGTTTCCCGAGCATATCAAGCCAGCAGAGGGATCACCTCCGTCGAGGTCAGGGATTCATCCGGCAGGAAGATCCGCCGGGCAACTGTGGCCACGGAAGGGGACATGGAAAAGATGCTGCAGGCTCTCCACCGCCTCGGCTACCGAAAGGCCGTCTTTATGGCGGACAAGGTCTATGAATGGAAGGGCGGGAAAATTGTTTCCTCCGAGCTTCCCTTTGCCAATACCCTGTCTGTTCCCATCTGGCACAATGTGGTTCCCATCGGCAGGAAGCAGACCCTCGGGGCTAAAGACTGCAGGGACTGCCACGACGAGAAGGCGCTGTTCTTCGGGAAATTGAAAGTCCGGAATGTGGGCCGCTTCCTGAAAGAAGATTATCCGAAACCGAAGGCGCCGAATGCTTCGCCTCAGATGGAGGAATGGGGCATGGAGGAGGTTCCGGCCTATGAATAATCGAATTCACGAGGATGTCCTGATCAATGCTTTGCAGGTAAGGTGGCTGATACCCCTTCTCCTTGCTGCAGGACTGTGCCTTCAGGGGAACACAGCGTATGCCGCGGGCTGGAAGATTGTAGATGCCGCGACCCTTTACAGCTGGATGCAGACTGAAGCGGAAAAGGTCACCCTCATCAATGTCATGAGCCGCATCGAATGCCTGGATCATCGGATTCCCGGATCTTTATGCATTGCCTGTGAGGAATTCGACAAACGTCTGTCCGAAGTTCCTCGGGAGGGGAAAGTCATCCTTTACTGCGAAAGTGACGCGTGCATCCGAAGCTGTCAAGCCGGTGATTTGGCCGTGCGCAAAGGGTTCACCAACATCTATGTGCTGAAAGGGGGAATGCCCGCCTGGAAGCAGGCGGGATATGCCCTTGAATCCCGTGACCGGATCGCCCGCGTACCCATCCGGTCCGTGAAGGCTCAGGAACTCGATACATGGCGAGGCTCCCATCAGGACGCACTGATCCTGGACATCCGTTCCGAGGCGGCCTACAGCGAGAGCTTTTTGCCGGGAGCAGTGAACATACCCCTGTATCAGCTTCACAAAAGATACAGGGAACTTCCGGAGCATCGTCCCATCCTGATCGTGGATGATCAGGGATTTCGGTCCTTTATCACAGGAAGTTATCTCTTCCATAAAGGGTTTCACGACATAAACCGACTCTTTGGCGGCATGAAGGCGGTGAATGCCATCAAAGGGAAAAAAGCAGGGAAAACAGGCCAATGAAAAATTCGCGGTTATGTGGAAAAATTCTGGTTCCGGCGTTGACTCTTTTCTTGAGCCTTCTCTATCATACTGCCGATGCAGCCGTTTTGCGGACCTGCCAGGGCTGCCATGATGACCCGAAATTCCAGGCGGCCTTTAACTCTTCGGTCCACGGCAGCAACGGCTGCCGGAGCTGTCACGCCGACATCCGGAACCTGGACCGCCACATGACGGGGCAGGACAAGCCCGCGCCCGTTTCCTGTGCGTCCTGTCACCAGCAGATCGCCGGGGAATACCGCGCCAATTTCCATTACCTTCAGGAGGATTTCCGCTGTGTCGACTGCCATCGGGACATTCATAACCGGCAGCGGGCAGGCAGGGATATCAAGCGTCGGACCATCGAGCAATGCACGGCCTGTCATTCCAACGAGGAATACGTGGCTTCGGGCCATGCGGAAGCCGTTCTCAAGGGAAATATGGATGCGGCGGATTGCGGCGATTGTCACGGCCTCCACGACACACGGGTTTACCACACCTCCCTGGAAAAGTATCCCGCTGAAGCCAGAAATTTCTATACCCAGAAGTGCAACCGCTGCCACGCAGACAGGGCCATGATGAAGCGAAACAACCTATCCCCGGACATGGTCAGGCTGTACGAAGAGACTTACCACGGCAAGGTCCGCGGTGTCGGCCAGGCCACACTGGTCGCCGGGTGCGCCGACTGCCACCGGACTCACAACATCCTGCCGAAAACAGACCCCCGTTCCAGCATCCATCCCAGCCATCTCGTCGAGAACTGCGGACGCTGCCATCAGGGATTTCATCCACGATTCGTGGAATACAAGGCCCATCCGGACTATCGGGACAAGGAACGATATCCCGCCCTCTACTGGGCCTTTGTCTTCATGTCCGGCCTCCTGATCTTCACGTTCTCCTTTTTCTGGATCCACACAGCTCTCTGGTGGCGAAAAAGTTATTGGGAAAAGCACGCCCGGGAAAAGAGCGGCCTCCTTTCGGAGGTATGCGAAATAGCTCCGGAAGGCTATCAGCACATCCAACGGTTCTCTTTCCAGGAAAGGTTTCTGCATTTCTTTCTGATTCTGTCCTTTTTCACCCTTGTAACGACGGGTTTCCCCTTGAAATATCATTCCACCAACTGGGCAAGGGCCTTTATCCGCCTGTGGGGAGGCGCTGAATCGGCTGGGCTCTGGCACCGCATCGCCGCGGGGGTCCTGATGCTGATCGTGGCCTATGTCTTCATTCTGTCCTGCCGCTTCCTCTTCTCCGGGGGAGAGGGCAAGGGGGGATGGAAAGAACGCCTTTTCGGCCCTGATTCCCTGTTTCCTCGGAAGAAGGACTGGGAAGACATGAAAGGGATGTTCCTGTGGTTCTTCAATAGAGGGCCGAAGCCCCGCTTCGACCGCTGGACCTACTGGGAAAAGTTCGACTTCTGGGCGGTCTTCTGGGGGATGTTTGCCATCGGCGGCTCCGGCCTTCTGCTCTGGAAGCCGGAGTGGTCTTCCTGGATCGTACCCGGGTGGGTTCTGAATGTGGCGACGATCATTCATTCCGAGGAGGCCCTCCTGGCAGCCCTCTTCATCTTTACCGTTCACTTCTTCAATACCCACTTCGTTCCGGACAAGTTCCCCATGGATCGCCTGATTTTCACGGGTACTTACTCCCTGAACGAACTGCAGCGGGAGCGCCCCCTTGAGTATGAGCGTCTCATGGCGGAACAGAGGCTCGATTCTCTGAAGCGGGAGCACCCCAGTATACCGCTGAAACTCATCTCTGCCGTTATCGGTCTGGGAAGCCTCCTTCTGGGGCTGACCATCACGGCCCTGATCTATTGGGTGATCGTTTCCGGATGAGTGATGGTTTGCTGTATGAACTGCTGATTGATCTGTTCCTCCGGCCATGGAAGCAGAACAATCTGTCCCTTGGATCTACCTGGTTTCGATGGGAAGCCTTGCCGACAGATCGGGGTGCTGAAGCATAAGCGGGAATGGCCACAGGAATGCATTTTGCTGACGGAGCGATAAGCGGGAATTAGCGAAGGGTGCATTCCAGGAAAACCAGGACAAGTTGAAATGTGAAAGGGGGAAAAAAATAATAAACGGCGTATTGAACAAAGGATCAACGGATTGAGAAAAGGCGCTCAGGCCAACAGTAAACCGGTGTACAGACCAAATACCTGTAAGCATTAAGGAGGTTGCCATGAAAAAGATTAAATATTTTTCACTTCTCTTGATTGTTTTCCTTTTCTTGCCCCTGGCGGCGATTGCCCAGGAGTTTTCTCCGGTCGTGTCGACCGATTGGCTCCAGCAGAATCTTGATAATCCAAAAGTAATCATCGTGGATATCCGGAAAGTTGAAGACTATCGGGCAGGCCACATTCCCGGCGCAATCAGCATGTTCTATGGGACCTGGGCGATAAAAAAGGGTGAATTGGACAACCAGCTTCCGGAGGATGATGAACTCATCGATTTATTGAGTTCCGCGGGCATCAGTCCTGACTCGATTGTTGTTGTAGCTGGGACTACGGAATCAGGTCCCGACCGGGTCAACACAACCCGGGTTGCCTGGACGCTGAAATACGCCGGGGTTAAAACCGTCGGCATCCTCGACGGGGGGCATACCAAGTGGATGGTAAGGGAAAAACGGGCCGTGTCGACAGAGGCCGTAAAGCCGAAGGCAAAGCCCTACCGCGGGAAATTTGACAAGAATCTTCTGGCTAAAAAAGACTATGTCATGAGTCAACTGGGGAAAGCCTTGATTGTGGATGTCCGGGAGCCGGAATTTTTCAGCGGCACAAACAAGCTTCCCTTTGTCGCAAAGGCGGGCAGAATCGCAGGGGCGGTCAATCTCCCGACAGCACAAGTGTTCGAGAAGTATCCGCCGGGTGAACATCTTGAAACCTGCTGCTATACCTTGAAAGACAAGGCGCAATTGAAAAATATGGCTTCCGGCGTTGTGGGCAGCGATCTATCCCGGGAGATCATCGTTTACTGTGATTCGGGACGGGTAGCCAGCATGTGGTGGTTCATTCTGCATGATGTCCTCGGATACACAAACGTCAGGAATTACGACGGCTCCATGCAGGAATGGGCAAAAGATCCGAACGCAAAGATGGAACCGTGATTGTATTCTCGCGTCGAGGGTTTCAGAGGGCAGGACACATGTACTATAAAATGTGAATGGGAATGCGGCAAAGGCGCTCAAGGTAAGAAGGGCGATTGATAAGGATTGAAAGGGGATGGGTGTATCGAGCGATGCATCCATCCCTTTTTTACATCGGTCGCCCGGGAAGCACGCACACCGGATCTCCGACGGATTTCAACCTGGGCGTTCTTGGACTGTCTATCCTGAAAACTCCCGACTCCCCGCCAGCCAGGCAAAGATGTTGTTCGGCTTCACATATGATCTTGTTGGAGTTTTTGTAGACATTCCGCAGCCGATGCGCTTCATATGATGACCATATCGGGTTCTAGGGGATGACCCGTATCTGCCCGGCTTTGTTGCAGGCCGCTCGATAGGAAGTGATGACGATTTCTCCGGTGTGAATACACCGGTCAGAGGCTGGCGAAGTACTCCTTGCGGCAGGCATTTTCGATGTCCAGGAGGGAGGCAAAGGCGTCGTTGAAATCGTTTTTCCCGACGGTGAAGACGCCGTGGCCGTAAACGATGGCGCCCCGGTGTTCGGCCAGGGCCGGGGGGACGGTATGACAGAGGCCGTATGGGCCTGTACCTACCTCGCCGGATACAATGGGGACGCCGGCCGCCTGCCGCTGACGGGGGCAGCGGAGATGACATTGTCCCCGCAGCACGCAATTTTTCTCGTTGCAGGTCAGGGAAAGGATGACGGAGAATTTCGGATGGCCGTGCAGGACGGTTCGGTGGGTTCCCGCAGCCACGATCGCCCGGTGGGCGCTCAGTTCGCTGGAGGCGGTGATGCCGACGCAGGAGGAGCCGTCCATGGGCACGGGATCGATGCAGCCCCGCAACTCGTCCAGGGAGCTGCCCGTCTGGCTGATATAGAGGATATCGTTGAAAAGACAGGAGATATTTCCGAAATAGGAATCGACCAGCCGACAGTCCACCGTGGCCTTGCCCGCTTCTTCCATGGCGGTCAGGACGGTATCTTCATCCCGGAAAGGGCCATGCGTCAGGGAAAAATCCAGCCGGGCGGGGGAGCCGAGGTAATCCACAACCTGCTGAAAAACAGCCTTCTGCTCCGGGTTTGCAGAGCCGTTCCGGACATCCCGGAGGTAATCGGCGAAAAACTTGACGAAACAGGCAAAGCAGGCGGAGCTGAACGTTACGAAGGCCTGTTCGGGGCTTACCGTTCCATAGGTGATAATTCCCCGGCCGGGCACGATGGCGCATTTCCGGTTTTTCAGGGCTCGGATGATTTCCACTGGTGCAAGGGACGTGACCACAGGCAGGTCGTGGAGGAATGTCCGGGTTTCCGTGTCCTGTGGGTGGATGGTTCCCGGAGACGGCCGGGCCAGGAAATCCACGAGAGTGCGGTAGGGTTCGGCAGGGAGCGCAAAAAGGAGTGTCGAAATGTGCAGTCCCGCGAAAATTTCCTCCAGAATCGCGCGGTTTTCATCCTCCCGGTTCCAGATCAGTTCGGCATCCCGGGCCCCCATCAAGGGAGCGCCCGCTTCGGCCAGTCCGGAGTGGATAAGCTTGTCCACATATTTTCGGATCAGTCGTTCCATGCAATCCTCATCCTTCGCTGCACCCGTCCCAATCGATTGCCAGCTCCGCTGCTTTTTCTCGGGTCGGCCGTCCCTCTTCATTCAGACCGCGGATGCGTCGGTATGCCGCCCGCGCCTTTAAAAATTCGTCCCGATCCAGGGGCGGAATCTCCAGATGGCCGTCTCCCGTGCCCGGCGACTCAAAAAAACGGGCGGGCAGGTCGTCGTCGGTTCCGCGGAAGCCGTTGCGGTCGTTCATGATCCGTTCCGAATAATCGATCCGTTCCCCCGCTGTCAACAGGTCATCAGCCGAGAATTCGACGCCCGTCACAGCGGTGTAGATCCGGGCGTATTCCTCCAGGGAAGCAGCGAAAAAAACAAACTTGCAGGCGGTAAGGGAATCGACAACGGCAAAAAGATCTTCCGCCCCTTTGATGATCCGGGCCTTGCCGCTGAAGGTAAAACGGTCCGTCGCCACAGGTTTTCGCAGGATCTCATGGCTGATGGGATAAGCCCGGAGGTGGCAGCCCCCCCGCGTCGACGTGGCATATGCCAGGGCCATTCCGTAAGCTCCCCGGGGATCGTAGCCCGGCAGTTCCAGGTTCTTCACCGTCATGGCCGTCTCCGGCCGTCCGCATGCCCGCGCATAGACGGCGGCTCCCTGTCCCAGGGCCTGTCCGATGCCTCGTCCGGCTCCGATATCCATGAGGAGAGAGAGAATCTCCGAAGGTTCCAGGGGCCTTCCCTGGATTTCCTCATGGCAGGCCAGTGTCGCCGCCGCCGAAATGGTGTCCATCCCCAGGTCGTTGCACAGCCGGTTGGCCTCCATCACCGTTTCCAGATTGGTATTTCCCACGAGAGCGCTGAAGTGGGAAAGGGTTTCGAATTCGGGAAGGCTTCGGCCATCAGCCGTGATCTTCTTGCAGAGGATGGAACAGCCCCGGCAACCTGTCCTGCGGGGGGCATATCGTTGGCGGAAGGCGTGTGCGTTCATGCGCCGGGTTGGGTCGAAATGGGTGCGGCGGAAATTGTCCGTCGGCATCATCCGGCGGGCGTCAAGAAGGTCGTAAAGCGCCGCCGTCCCGTATTGTCCGATTCCCAGTTCTCCGAGGAGAACCGGTGAAGCCGCCATCAGGCGACGGACGTCTTCATTTGCCTTTTTCAGAGCCTCGGGGCTGGCGATACGGATTTTGCCTGAACCCCGGACGGTCAGGTATTTCAGATTCCGGGCGGCAAAATGCAGCCCCAGGCCAGCTCGACCTGCGGCGTAGTGACCGTCCACGACGATGTCGGCAAAACGAACTCCCGCCTCCGCCGCGGGACCCGCCAGGGCGACCGCTCCTTTCTTTTTCAGACGGGCATACGCCCCGGATGTCCCCGCGCCGGCCAGGGCTGCGGCATCCACAAGAGTCACCTGATCATCGGCAATTTCGATCCCGCAGAGGGTCTTTGCCCGGCCGGTGATGATCAGGCCGTCCCACCCCGCCTTTTTCAGCGCGGTTCCCAGCGATCCGCCGACGGAGGCGTCTCCTGCCGTGCCGGTCAGCGGGGAGCGGGACATGACGGTCATCCGGCCGGAAGTCGGAGAGGTCGTGCCGACCAGAGGGCCGGTAAAGAAAAGCAGGGGCATTTCCGGATCATCCCAGGACCGCGCCACCTTATCCCGGAGATAATAACCTGCCAGCCCACGGCCGCCGATCCACCGGGCATAAATCTCCCGTTCCGGACGCTTCGCTTCCGTCCGTCCGGAAGACAGATCGATCTTCAAGATTTTTCCACACCAGCCGTTCATTGCCGTTTCTTGATATGAGTTCGTTTCTTTTGTGCCGTGTCTGATCCTCAGTTCCCTTTAAGGCGCCGCCGGGATGCTTCACGTAAACGAACAGGGCGTCCGGCGCAATGAGGATTTCCTTATCCAGGCGGTTGCCGCGGTACGGGGTTGAACAACATTGAGCACGATTATTGTAAGTCGATATGATCATCATACTTGTTCGGAATTATCAATTTACTTTTACTGCAATGGCATTCTCATCCGCGCCATCCGCAGGCAAACCGGCGGAACGGATTGCCATGGGATCTATTTTTCGGGACCGCTTTTCATTGACATGCACTCCGAGTTTGCCTATAGTCCCTGCCCGGAAAAGGAGGGAGAATCAAATCACGCGCAAAGGAGGTTTCATCATGTCGGACAATTTAGCGAATCCTGCACCATTGGGTCTCATGGGCTTCGGAATGACAACAGTTCTTTTAAACCTGCACAATGCCGGGCTGTTCGAGTTAGGCGCCGGAATCCTGGCCATGGGCATCTTTTATGGCGGCCTGGCCCAGGTCATCGCTGGGATTATGGAGTTCAAGAAGGGCAATACCTTCGGTACGACGGCTTTCACTTCCTACGGTCTTTTCTGGCTCACCCTGGTATTTCTCGTCTACTTCAACGGACAACTCGGCATGACCAAAAATAGTGAGGCCTTTATGACCGCCTATCTGTTCATGTGGGGGCTGTTTACCTTTTTCATGTGGATCGGAACCTGGAAGGCCACCCGTGTGCTTCAGGCGGTTTTTTTAACCCTGACCATACTTTTCTGGATGCTGGCCGCCCGGGATGGCTTCGGATGGAAAGGGGCATGGGCTATTCTTACGGGATGGGAAGGGGTCTTCTGCGGCTCCCTGGCCATTTACTGCGCCATGGCCCAGGTGCTCAATGAAAGCTTCGGACGGACCGTGCTTCCCCTCGGCGCGAAGTAATTCCTGCGGATTATCTTTTTCTGATATTTCCTCTTGTCATAGAGAAATCATGGTAATAAAGTAGTATAAAATGAAAAGAAGCGCTTTCGGCAGCCATGTTGGAAGCGCTGTTATTATTGAGGAAATGTTCTGTGCTTGCCCTGATCACCATTTTTTTTTCATCCTTTGTGATTGCCCTTTCCGGGGCGATGATGCCGGGGCCGATGCTCACGGCCACGATAAGTGAAAGTTCCCGGCGAGGGATCTGGACAGGACCTTTATTGGTGACCGGTCATGGACTTCTGGAACTGGCCCTTCTGGTGGCATTGATGATCGGACTGGCCCCTCTTCTCCTCAAAGACAATGTTTTTACGGTCATTGCCCTTGCCGGATCCGTCATTCTTTTCTGGATGGCCTGGGGCATCTTCAGATCGCTGCCTTCTCTACGGCTGGAATGGCAGGATAGCGGAGAGCAGCATGGACGGCTGGTGTTTTACGGCGTTCTCCTGAGTCTTGCCAATCCCTACTGGTATATCTGGTGGGCCACCATCGGTCTGGGGTATATCGCGCAATGCCGGACATCCGGCGCGGCCGGCATTGCCGTTTTTTTCATCGGTCACATTCTGGGGGATATGGCGTTTTACGGCCTCGTTTCGACGACCGTGGCCAAAGGCCGTTCTTTTCTCAGTGAGCGACTCTATCGAAGGGTGCTCGGCGGCTGCGCCTGTCTTCTTGTCGGCTTCGCCTTTCTTTTCGCCTTTGCCGGCCTGCGGAAAATCATGTCCTGACGACCGACCGCAGGCGGAGATCCTTACGTGACGTCTCATTAATAGAGGAGGTGTGCATATGATGGGCAATATTTCTTGGAAAAACGGCAAACGCTTCTTTTCCCCGCGAAAAGCCTTTCTGTTGGGAATGGCCGGTCAGGCTCTGATTTTTTTCCTGCTGTCCTGCACTACAGTTCCCCTTACCGGAAGAAGCAGTCTGAGCCTGGTCCCCGATTCAGAACTGGTGACAATGAGTTATCAGCAATATAACGATGTCCTGAAGAAGGCGACGCTTTCCCGGGATGCGGACAAGGTGCAGATGGTCAAGCGGGTCGGCGGAAGAATTGCCGCTGCCGCGGAATCCTTTTTGAGAGAATCAGGCGCGGGGGCGGAAGTCGCGCAGTACAAATGGGAGTTCAACCTGATTGAAGACGACAAGACGGTTAATGCCTGGTGCATGCCCGGCGGCAAAGTGGCTGTGTATACGGGGATTCTTCCCATTACCCGGGATGAAACGGGGTTGGCCGTCGTGGTGGGGCATGAGGTGGCCCATGCCATAGCAAGACACGGGAACGAAAGGATGAGCCAGGCCCTTCTCGTTCAGTTCGGGGGGATCGGTTTGTCTGCGGCCCTGGCCAGTCAGGCTGCGGTCACTCAGGAGCTTTTTCTCCAACTTTACGGCGTCGGCGCGAACATCGGTTACATGCTTCCTTACAGCCGTCTCCACGAAAACGAAGCGGATCGGATCGGTCTGGTTCTCATGGCCAAGGCAGGTTATGACCCGAGAGCCGCTGTGGGGCTCTGGCAGAGGATGAGTGCCCAGGGCAGTGGGCGCACTCTGGAATTTTTATCCACCCACCCGGCTCCGACAACCCGGATTGCGAATATCGAATCTCTCATTCCCGAAGCGATGCGCTATTATCAGAAACCCCGATAACCGGGATAACTTCTGCCGCCGGTTGTTCATCCTGGTGGGCGAGTCGCAGGGCCTTGAGGATCTGCGGAACTCCAATGGCCGGTGTCACGAAATTGAGAATGTATTTAAATTGGAAGAAATCTTTGTTTAATCATCAGAAACAGCATCGCTGATGTCCACATGAAATAACAAAATACAAAATCCCCGGATTGTGGAATCCGGGGATTTTAGCGGAATCAGAATAAAATCTTCACCCTGTCTTTTCTTCTTTATTTGCCGGCAAGCTGTTTGTAGATCGCGATTCTTTCTTTCGCTTCTTCTTCAGCCAGCTTATACAATTTATCAGCGACATCGGGGAACATTCTCTTCAGGCTTGAATAGCGGACTTCACCGTTGATAAACTCCTGGAAGTCTCCCTTGATTTCGCCGGAATCCAGCTGGAACGGATTTTTGCCTTCGGCGGCGAGAAGCGGGTTATAACGGTATAACGGCCAGTAACCGGCTTCCACCGCTCTTTTCTCTTCCTCCTGACTTTTCCCCATATCGATGCCATGATTGATGCAGGGCGAATAGGCGATAATCAGCGAGGTTCCGGGATAGCTTTCCGCTTCGGTAACGGCTTTAAGGAACTGAGTCTTGCTGGCTCCCATGGCCACCGAAGCGACGTACACATACCGGTAAACCATAGCCATGCGGCCGAGATCCTTTTTCCCGATAGGTTTGCCTTTTGCCGCGAATTTTGCGACTGCGCCGGTAGGTGTGGACTTGGAAGCCTGGCCTCCGGTATTGGAATAGACTTCGGTATCCAGGACAAGGATGTTCAGATCGTGATTCTGCGCCATGACGTGGTCCAGTCCGCCGTATCCAATGTCGTAGGCCCAGCCGTCTCCGCCGATCGCCCAGATCGATTTCTTCACGATCATATCTTTTAATTTGAGAATATTGATGAGGTTATCCTTTTGCGGGCCGACGGATTTCAATATCTCGCTGGAAAGCGCCTCTTCAATCTGATCTCTCAGTTCCTTCGTCTTGCCGGGATCGTTCATTCCCGCCAGCCATGCTTCAAAAAGATTTTTAAGGCCTTCCGAAATGCCCTGCTGGATAGCGTCCCTCATGAAGGAAGCCAGTTTGTCACGTCTCTTGGCAACTCCCATTTCTACGCCCAGGGTAAATTCCGCGTTGTCTTCGAAGAGGGAATTGGCCCATGCCGGTCCATGTCCCTTCGGATTGACGGTGTAGGGGCAAACCGGGGCGGATCCGCCATAGATCGAAGAACATCCCGTTGCATTGCCGATGATCATCCTGTCGCCGAAGAGCTGTGTAATCACCTTGATGTACGGCGTCTCGCCGCATCCGGGGCAGGCTCCCGAGAATTCGAACAGCGGCTGGCAGAACTGGCTGCCTTTTACCGTAGTTTTAGACATGAGATTGTCCCGGATCGGGACCGTCAATGAAAATTTGTGATTAGGAATCTGCTTATCGTCCTGGCTGCACAGATATCTCATGACCAGCGCCTTTTCCTTTGACGGGCATATATCCGCGCAGTTGCCGCAGCCGACGCAGTCCAGCGGGCTGACCTGAATCCTGAATCTAAGCCCTTTGAGCTCTTTTCCCTGTGCTTCCAGCGTTGTAAAGTAATCCGGAGCTTCCTTGAGCTCTTCTTCCGTCACGAGCACTGGTCTGATCGATGCGTGCGGGCAGACAAAGGAACATTGATTGCACTGGATGCAGTTTTCAGGGATCCATTCCGGCACATGGATGGCAACCCCTCGTTTTTCATACTGCGAGGTCGCTGTCGGGAAAATGCCGTCCGGAGGAAGCGCGCTCACCGGCACTTGATCCCCCTTCTGCAGGATCATGGGGTTCATGACCTTGGTCACGAATTCGGAAACATTCTCATATGCATATTCACTGCGGGCGGACTTTGCCCATGCTTCCGGCACTTCGATGACCTTGATGGCGTCCAGTGCCTTGTCCACCGCAGCGATGTTCATGTTGACGATCTTGTCACCTTTTTTCCCGTATGTTTTTCTGATGGCGTCCTTGAGGAAGTTGATCGCCTCATCCGGCGGGATCACGTTTGCTATCTTGAAGAATGCTGCCTGCATGATCATGTTGATTCTTCCGCCGAGGCCAACCCGATCCGCAATCGTAACCGCGTCAATATTGTAAAATTTCAGGTGTTTTTCCGCGATGATTCTTCGCAGGCTGCTGGGAAGTTCCGTTTCCATCTGCTCGACTGTCCAAGGGGAGTTCAACAGGAAAATACCGCCGTCGACGATGCCTTCGAGCAGGTCGAACTGATGGACGTACGCCGGGACATGGCAGGCGATTAAATCGGCGTGTTTGATCAGATAATGAGAGAGAATTCTATTGGGGGAAAAGCGGACATGGGAAACTGTAACGCCGCCTGATTTCTTTGCATCATAGGCGAAGTAAGCCTGCGTGTACAGGTCGGTATTTTCGCCGATGATTTTGATCGCTTCCTTGTTTGCGCCGACGGTCCCGTCTGCGCCGATGCCCCAGAATTTGCACGATGATGTACCTGGAGGAGACGCGGAAAATTCTTCGCCCACTTCAAGGGACGAGTTGCTGACATCGTCATTGATGCCGACCGTGAAAGATCGCTTGGGTTCCCATTGCTCCAGATTGTCGTAAACTGCCTTCACCATGGCCGGGGTGAAATCTTTACTGCCGAGTCCGTATCTTCCGCCCACGACCATCTGTCCGAATCCCCCTTCGTTAATGGCCGTGCTGACATCCTGGTAAAGGGGTTCCCCGATGGTCAGCGGCGTTTTCACTCTGTCCAGCACGGCTATTTTCTTTGCGGATCGCGGCAGGACTTTGAAAAAGTGTTCCCTGGAGAAGGGAAGGTAGAGCCGCACCTTGATCAGGCCGAGACGGGCTCCTCTCGCGTTCAGATAATCGATGGTTCCTTCAATGACATCGCAGCTCGACCCCATGGAAACGATGATCTTGTCGGCTTCGGGATGGCCCACGTAATCAAAGAGATGGTACGGTCTTCCGGTCAGCTCGCCGACTTTTTTCATTTCTTCTTCCACGATCGCCGGCACTCGTGCGTAATACGGCGAGCAGGCTTCACGGTTCTGAAAGTAAATATCGGAAATCTGTGATGTGCCGCGCATCTGCGGATGTTCCGGATTCATGGATCTTGCCCGGAAGCGCTCAATCGCGTACCAGTCCACGAGCTTGGCCATATCGGCGTAATTGATCAATTCCACCTTTTGGATGACCATCGAGGTTCTGAATCCGTCAAAGCAATGAATAAAAGGAAGGCTGGCCTTTATGCTCGCCAGATGGGATACCAGTCCGAGGTCCATGACCTCCTGAGGGGAAGCCGATGCGAGCTGGCAGAATCCGGTCTGCCGAACCGCGTTGATATCGGAATGATCCCCGAAAATGCACAGGGCGTGGCCGGCGACGGACCTTGCTGCGATATGAAAGACCGCCGGCATCAGCTCGCCCGCAATCTTGTACATGTCCGGTTTCATCAACAGAAGCCCCTGAGACGCGGTAAAGGTCGTGGCAAGCGTTCCCGCAGCAAGCGCCCCATGAACTGCAGCCGCCGCTCCGGCTTCTGACTGCATTTCTATTAAATCAAGGACCTGGCCAAAAATATTCTTTTTCCCACGCGCGGCCCACTCGCTGCAATATTCCCCGATGGTACTCGACGGTGTAATCGGGTATATCGCCGCGATCTCACTCATCGCATAAGCGACGTGAGCCGCTATTTCATTTCCTTCCAGTGTCTTATTGTATCCAGCCATTATTTTCTCCTTTTAAAATAAATCGAACAACAGGTTGAAGGCTTCATCCTATGCCCGTAACAAACACTTACGGCTGCGCAAGAAACAGCCGGGGGATTAGCAATACGGCATCCATTGGCAGAGTAATGGATGAGCGTTTGGAATAGTCCTGTCTTCATTGTGCGTCTTGAAAAATTGGATTTCATGTAAAAATATTGCATCGATCCGTTCTTTGACAATAGATTATAATTGCTGATGAGAAAGTTATTTCAGCTATGATCCTCTCTGCGGCTCGTTTCACCTCCTTAAAGGCTTGTCTCAGACTGTTTTCATGGATATTCATTTCGTGAATCAGAGCCGTGTGCCCATCTGAAATGAACACATCCACTGCGGTCCCTTCCATCGTCTGTCTTCACTGAAGACCCGGGAGATTGCCCATGCCGTCCTGAGCTTGGCCCGCTTCCGGGCTTTTCTGAACCAGAGTCCCTTTTTGTCCGGATGAGAGGCATCTTTTCTTTCATGATGATGGCAGCCATTCAGCTCATGCCGGGAGGATATCCAGTTGCGAGAGGCTTGACAGGAGAGAACCGGTTTCTGTGGGTTGGCGATTTTTAACCCGAAAAACCAGAAGATAGAGCTTCCGTCCTGCATCCCTGAAACCTCAGCAGCCGTCCCTTTGGTTTTGGTCAGTTCCATTCCTGAGCAAATCATAAATCAGATTGAGGTCTTCCGGGAACCAAGGATTGAACATAAGAAGTTATCCCAGTGGCGTGTGTAATTTAGAATGATAAATTTAAAACATATTTTTTTGACAAAAACAACCTGAAATCCAAAGTATCCTTATGTTTTCAGAGAGCAGAATTCCTGTGTATACGGGTTACAGGCGCATTTTTCAGGGTGAACCCATAGTAAAGAGAAAGAGCAGCCGGAGATCTTCCAGCCTGTCATTCATCCAGACGATGGAGCCCGGCCTGGCGTGCAGCCTCTTCTGCGGCGGTCAGTTCCGCCGCCGTAATCCGCCGGTTGATCCGCTGATCACGAGAGGCCAGGCCGCAGGGCCGGTACTGACCCATGACATTGACATAGGTGTGAGGGGAAATTTCCCGTGCGAGGAAGGTCATGACCTCGCGGGAGCCGGCGATATCTTCGGGCATGACCAGATGGCGAACGAGCAATCCCCGGACGGCCAGTCCCTTTTCGTTGATCTGGAGATCGCCGACCTGGCGGTGCATCTCCAGCAGGGCTTCTTTCGCCCTTTCCCTGTAATCCTTGATATGACAGAAGCGTTCCGCCCACTGGTTATCCCAGAACTTGAAGTCCGGCATGTAGATATCGACAACTCCGTCAAGCAGCTTCAGCGCTTCCACGCTTTCGTAACCGCCGCAGTTGTATACCAGCGGGACGTTCAGCCCCATTTCAATTGCGGGGGGGAGGGCCTGCAGGATCTGCGGAACCACATGGGTCGGGGTCACGAAGTTGATGTTGTGGCAACCCTGTTTTTGGAGGCGGAGCATTATGGCAGCCAGTTCGGATGGTTCCACGGCCAGTCCGACGACGTGATGGCTGATTTCGAAGTTCTGGCAGAAGGAGCAAAGGAGATTGCAGGAACTGAAAAAAATCGTGCCGGAGCCGTACGACCCCACCAGAGGCGCCTCTTCGCCGAAATGGGGGGAATAGCTGGCAACAACGGCCTTGTCCCCCGTTCTGCAGACCCCCGTTTTACCGGCCAGCCGGTCGACGCGGCAGTTGCGCGGGCAGAGCCGGCAGGCGGGCGAAATCAGGGCAAGCGCCCGGTCAATCCGTTCCTGCAGTTTCCCTTCCCGATAGAGACGAAGACAGGATGGTTCATTCATTCACATAAACCCTTTCCAATCATCCATTGCAGACCGGAGGATCACTTTGAAATGAGGAGCATTTGAATGCGCCGGACGGCGGGAAATCCTGCCTGCATTTATCAGTTATTATTAACACAATTAAGATGCAGAGACAAAGAAGAAAGGGAATTCCGTGTGGGCGCAATCCCGGGATCGGCATGCCCAGCCTGCCAGACAGGCACACGATTTCCGGCGGACGATGTCCACCTGTATTGAAGATCGAGGGTACGCGATGCATTGGGGATCTCGCCAATTGGAGCGTCTGTTTTATAGCCGATTGATTTGAAGACGGACTTTGCAGATTGACGCTCTTTCTTTTTATACGCTATGCGATTTTCCCGGCGCCCTCGGCATGAAGCGCCTCCCGTTCAAACCGGTTGTCCCGGTAGGGATCCCTGCCCCGCAAGCGGGCAACCGCGCCGGCCAGAAGATACAGAGGCGGGAAGAGAGGTCCCCAGCGTTCGTACTGCCGAACATGAACCTGTTCGTGGATGCGGCACCGTTTAAGGCTTTCATGGTTCCGGCCGATAATGACATGTCCGAGAGTCAGGGCTTCTATTGTGCTATTCGGGCGGCGGCGGGACAACAGAAAAGGCAGTATGCCTCCTTCAATTTCGATGACGCCACCGGTAATCGAGGCGGCGCCGCCGGAAAAGATTACAAGCGGAATCAGCAGAATGCCGATGCAGGATACCGGAAGAACCCAGCAGTATTTGAAAAATAAACCCAATGCCTTCATGTTTCCCTCTCGTTTCTCAATGTGCCCGGGCAGCTTCTTCTTTAATGATTCCCGTATCGGCCTGTCCAGTTTGTTCCATTCCCTCCGATGACTTTGCCGGGAGATAATCTATAATTTTCTCTCTAAAAATAAAACCGGAATTGTATATTAAATATAGGTTTTTCATGATGGCTGTCAAGGCAGGAACTCTGTGAAATCTGCCGCACAGGTCAAGCGTTTTCAAAGCCCCAGCCAGAGGGCAAGACGGTAGGCGGCCATGCCTCCCAGATAGGAAATAACCAGGGTCAGAAGGAGGGAGAGGATGAACCAGCGCCGGTCTTTCATTTCCTGTTTCATTACCGCCACCGTGGCCGCGCAGGGAATAAAAAGCATCAGGACGACCAGAAAGGACAGGCCCGACGCGGAACTGACCACCGAAGGCAGGAGTCTGACCAGACCTTCATCCCCCACGCCGTAAAGAACTCCCAGGGTGGCGATGGCGTTTTCCTTTGCCACGATACTGGTTAACAGCGCCGTTACCATTTTCCAGTCCAGGCCAAGGGGGACGCCCAGCGGTTCAAGGAATTTCCCTGCTTTGGCCAGGAGGCTGCTTTCCACGCGGCCTTCCGGCCAATAGGACAGCAGCCAGACGACGACGGAAACGAGGACGATCACCGTCCCCGCTTTTTTGACAAAGGCAAGGGAACGGCTCCAGATGACCATGCCGATGGTTCGAAGATTGGGCTTGTGATAAAGGGGCAGTTCCATGATGAACGGGGTTTGTTCGTCTTTCAGGAAAAGCGCGGAGGCTGCCATCCCGACGATGCCCAGGACGAGAATGTTCAAGGTAAGCAGAGACCAGGAAACGAGGGTCGCCGCATGACCGAAGAGCGCCGCGGTCATGAAGGTGAGAACGGCGAGACGGGCGGTGCAGGGGACGAAGGGAATCAGCAGCAGGGTGAGCAGCCGGGCCTTTCGAGACTCCAGTATCCGGGCGCCCATGATCGCCGGGACATTGCATCCGAACCCCAGGCAGAGTGGCATGAAGCTCTTTCCATGCAAACCGATGAGATGCATGAAGCGGTCCATGACAAAGGCCGCCCGGGCCATGTAGCCTACGTCTTCAAGCAGAGCCAGGACGGCGAAAAAGATGACCAGGATAGGCAGAAAGGTCAGCACGGAACCAGCCCCTCCAATGACGCCGTCAATGACAATGCCTCTCAGCCAGGGCGGAGAGGATGCAAAAAAAGGTTCCAGAGAACGGCCGAGCCAGCCGACTCCGTCTTCCAGAATCATCTGCAGCGGAAAGCCGACATTATAGGTCAGCAGGAAGATCAGCGCGAACACCCCGAGCAGGATCGGTATCCCCCAGAGGGGCCGGGTCAGGACATGATCGATCCGGTCGGTCAAAAGAACCTCATCCATCCGCTTTCGGGAAACCGCTTTTTCCGTGATCGCCTTAATCCAGGCATAACGGCCGTTGACCACGGCATGCAGGGCGTCTTCGTGTTCGATCAGCAACGCATTGATCCGGTCCCGGACGGTGGTCGGCACCCGCTCTTCAACAATTCTGGTGATTTCCCCATCCCCTTCCATCAGTTTGATGGCCACCCAGTCTGAGGGGTAGGAATCCAGAGGGACGTGCTCATGAATCAGGTTCAGCAGTTCGCAGAAGACCTCCTCATGATCGGGACTGACTCCGGGAATGACTGGGTGATAGGCCTCTTCGCCGTCAACCGTGGCGATAACCCGGGAGACCAGATCCTGAATCCCGGTGTTTTTGGTGGCAATCATCGGAACCACGGGAATGCCGAGAGACTTGCGGAGCTGTGTCATGTTGATCCGTATCCCAGCGGATTCAGCGACATCCAGCATGTTGACAGCTACGACTACGGGGGGGCCCAGCAGAAGCAGTTCAGAAAGGAGATAGAGGCTTCGCTCCAGGGAAGCGGCATTGATAAGAAGTGCGATCACATCGGGGCGGCATTGAAGAATGAAATCCCGGGCAACGCGCTCTTCCTCGGAAAAAGCGGAGAGACTGTAGGTTCCGGGGAGGTCGACAATATGCATCTCCGTGTTGTCAGCGATATGGACGCCTTCCTTCTTCTCCACTGTTTTTCCAGGCCAGTTGCCTACATGTTGGGAAAGCCCCGTCAGGATGTTGAAGATTGTGGATTTTCCCACATTGGGCTGACCCGCGAGGGCGACCAGTATCCGGCGCTGCTCGGCGACGGGGGCTTCTTCCTCCCGGGGAGAACTGCTCCTGACCACGCTGATATGGCCGACCTCGGACCATCCGAGGGCGATGCGGGCGTCACCCGCTTCCACAATAAACCGTCCGCCGGCACTCTGAAGGATGCGGATCCGCGCGTTCTGGCTGATCCCCATACTGGCCAGCCTGCTGATCAGACCTCTTCCTCCCTTTACGGAACGGACAATCCCCTCTTCCCCTTCTTTCAGCAGGGACAGGGGAATCAACTCTTCATCCACCCATCAGCTCCTTTTCAATATTGATAAATCATGCAAGGCTATCACGTCTTTATGTGGATTTAAAGTCAAGATTTATCAGAGGATGTCACAGATTCAAGCGCGAACCGTTTTTGCGCAGCCAGCCTCTCCGCTCCCGGTGATCGGGAATCACAGCGGCGACGCGTTTCCAGAATTCCACGGAGTGGTTCTTTTCGACGATATGCTGAAGTTCATGAACGATTACATAATCGATGACCGGCCGGGGCGCCATGATCAGCCGCCAGTTGAAAGCCAGCCTGTCTGACGCCGAACAGGAGCCCCAGAAACTTCTCGCCCCGGTGATTCTGAACCCTGTCGGTACAAGATTCAGTTGCCGGCTGAAGAAGTCGAGTCTCTGCCCAAAATGCGTTTCCGCCTGTTCCATGTACCAGGCTGTCAGGATCTCCCGTCCTTGATCCGCGTCATCCCGTTGCAGGATAATGTGCCGATCGTCAAAGAGCGGCCTTCCCCGGGGATGAGTTTCCAGGGCTGTGATGCGGAGAGGATAGCGGGTTCCCAAAAAAAGAAAAAGTTCCCCATTCTGAAAAGTTTTGGGGGTGCTTTTTCTGTCAGTGCGACACTCCTTTTCCCGGATGCGCTGCTTCAGCCATTCCTCCCGGGCCCGGAAGAAATCGTCGATTTCCCTTTCAGGGGTAAAAAAAGGAGCCCGGATGATGATCCGGCCGTCATTCCTCAACTGAAGGCAGATCGTTTTCTTTCTTTTCCTGCTCCTTAAAAGCGTATAATCCAGGTTCATTCTTTTCTCTCCGAAAGCGCTCGACAACCCTGAAATCCGGTACTTTCTTTCCATGTTTTGCCGCGTTGCGCAAGGGGAATTTCCTTGTCGGCGACGACCAGACATTTTTGTCGGTTCTATCCCGGTATACGGAACAAAACTGTTTCGTTTTAATCCGGGAACAAAATCATTATTCTTTAAATTATCGTAATATCAATAAGATATCGAGATTACACCCTTTGGCACTTCCTTTGCTCCTTCTTGTTTAAGGCGTCAAGTTTACCGGAAAAGCTTTTCGCCGGCCGATCGTAAGCCGCGGGCTTTTCATGATCGGTCTTCCGGGAAATTGTTAAGGAGGAATGTATCATGAATGCGGGAGATACAGCTTGGGTGCTTATATCCACCGTACTGGTTTTTGTCATGACGCCCGGCCTGGCTTTTTTCTATGGCGGCCTGGTGCGTCGGAAGAATGTTCTGTCCATTCTCATGCAGTGCTTCATCATCATGTGCGTGATCAGTCTGCAGTGGGTCCTGTACGGATACTCGCTGGCCTTCGGCCCGGATACGGGTTGGGGGCTCATCGGCGGTCTTTCGTGGGTGGGGCTCTCCGGCGTGGGAGGTTCGCCCAACGGCGATTATGCGTCGACCATTCCCCACCTCGCTTTCATGATGTTTCAGGCGATGTTCGCCATTATCACCCCCGCGCTGATCATCGGCGCCTTCGCGGAAAGGGTCAGGTTCTCGGCTTTTCTCGTGATGACGGTTCTCTGGGCCACCCTGGTCTACGATCCGCTGGCTCACTGGGTCTGGGGCAGTGGAGGCTGGATGAGAAACCTGGGAGCGCTCGATTTCGCGGGAGGAATCGTGGTTCATGTCAGTTCGGGGATTTCCGCCCTGGTCATGGCGATTCTGCTGGGGAAACGGATCGGCTATGAAAAAGAGCCTTTCCGGCCGCACAATCTGCCCTTTACGGTCCTGGGAGGCGCGCTGCTGTGGTTCGGCTGGTTCGGCTTCAATGCGGGAAGCGCTCTCGGGGCGAATGAACTGGCGGCCAATGCCTTTGTGACGACCAATACCGCAACAGCGGCCGCCGGCCTGACCTGGGCACTGATCGAATGGCGGCTTTCCGGCGCCCCGACCGTCCTGGGGGCCGTGACCGGCGCCGTGGCCGGTCTGGTAGCCGTCACGCCGGCCTGTGGATTTGTAACCCCGGTCAACGCCATTTTTATCGGAGTGAGCGTCAGTGTGATCTGCTATGCCGCCATCGCCGTCGTCAAGGGCCGGCTGGGTTATGACGATTCCCTGGATGCTTTCGGTGTTCACGGAGTCGGCGGGGCCTGGGGAACGATTGCCACCGGACTTTTCGCGGAAAAGGCGGTCAATGCCGCCGGGGCGGACGGCCTGTTTTTCGGCGGTCTGCATCAGTTTCTTGTTCAGTTGATGCTGGTGGGCGTTACCGTTCTGTATGCCGGGGTCGTTACCTTCATCCTCTTCAAGGTTGTGGATGCCCTTCTCGGCATGAAAGTGGACAGGAAAAGTGAAATCCTGGGGCTGGATCTCAGCCAGCAATGCGAATCGGCCTACACGGTCGTCGATTAGAGAGGCGGAATATTATGAAACTGATTGTTGCCATCATCCAGCCCCACAAACTGGGGGAAGTGAAGGAGGCCCTCGAGGCGGTGGACGTGAATCTGATGACCGTTTCCAACGTTCTCGGGCAGGGCCGGCAGAAAGGGCATACGGAAATCTATCGGGGAACGCGCGAGGCGGGGGGGCTGTTGCGGAAGGTGCGGCTGGATATCGCGGTCAACGAGGATTTCATGGAACGGACGATCGAGGCCATTGTCAGGGGCGCCCACACCGGCGAGATCGGCGACGGCAAGATCTTCGTTCTGGACCTTAAGGAGTGCGTCCGGATCGGTACGGGCGAGCACGGATCCAGGGCCATCGGGTAAAACCAGGGATTAAATGAATGCAGAGGAATAACCGGCGGCCTTTTTGACAAGTCATCGAGGGACCCTCAGTCCGGCTTCGGCTGGTCGGATTTCAGGGTTCCTTGACGCTTTTCCTCCTCAATCCCGGTCCAGTTCTTTCCGGATCGCCATTCCGATTTTCTCCATCAGATAAGGTTTCCGGACATAGGCGCCCGCGCCCAGCTTCTGGACTTCCTTCACTCTTTCCGTCTCTGAATATCCACTGACAATGACGGCCTTCTGTCCGGGGGAAATTTCCAGGACTCTGCGGTAGGTCTCCAGACCGTCGATTCCCGGCGTCATGATCATGTCCAGAACCATCAGGTCCGCCCTGGAAGTCCGCAGGTACTCTACCGCCTCTTCCCCGCTGGAAACGGCAGCTGTTCGATAGCCCAGTGTGGTCAGCATATTCCGGGCGAGTTCCCGCTGTTCCTTTACATCATCCACGACCAGGATGGATTCCCCCCTGCCCTGATATTGAAGAAGAGAAGCTTTCCGCTGCTCCGTGGCCTCTTCCTCTCGAACCACCGGGAAATAAAGCGTAAAGACGGTTCCTTCACCCTCGGTGCTCCGCACGTCGATGTATCCCCCGTGATCCTTCACGACTCCCCAGACCACGGCCAGCCCCAATCCTGTCCCGTTTCTTCTTCCCATCATCTTTTTCGTATAGAACGGCTCGAAAATCCTGCCGATGTCCTCGGCGGCGATGCCTTTTCCCTGGTCGGACACCGCCAGGACGACGTGTTCTCCCTCCTTCATGTCGTCATATCCGGATACCGGCGCGTCGAGATACCGGTTTTCCGTGCGGATCATCACTTCTCCCCTTTCGCAGGAAGCCTCCACGGCATTGGACACCAGATTCATGACCATTTTTCCCAGATGCACCGGAGAGCCGTTCATGTTCAGCAGATCCGGATTCAGGTCCGTTCGGAAGGTCACGCCGGGATACAGGGATTGTAACATCTCGAATTCCGGCGTATTTAGATAATCCCTGACAACACGGTTCAGGTTGATCACTTTGGACGCGGCCACTTCCCTGCGGGTGAGAGCCAGAAGGTCCTGGATAATCGCGGCGCTCTTCTTGCCGGATTCGAGGATGTTTGCAATATGTCCCCGATACGGACTGTCCGCCGGCATCTTCAGCAGAAGCAGTTCCGAGTATCCCACCAGGACCCCGAGGATATTGTTGAGATCGTGAGCCACCCCGCCGGCCATGACGCCCAGGGCTTCCATCTTTTCGGCGCGGTGCAGACGTTCCTCCAGTCGCTTTTGCTCCTCTTCAACTTTCAGACGTGGCGTGATGTCCCGGATGGCCGCGATGTGAACGGGGCGGGAATTCCAGGTAAAATGCCTGGCTGTGATTTCCACGGGAAAAACCGTTCCATCTTTTTTACGGTGCCAGCGGACAGGGATCAGCGTTCTTCTTCCGATCGTGGCGGCCCTTGTCTCCGACGGTTCAGCGGACATATCCGTGTTCTTTCTCTCCAGAAGCTCGTCGCGTGTATAACCGTACAAAGCGGTCGTTGTGGCGTTGGCCTCATAGATCCGCCCCATTTCGTCGTCGATGAGGAAAATGGCATCCGAGCTCAGCTCGAAAAGCTGCTGGTACTTCTCCTCCGCGCGTTTCCGTTCCTTCTCCTGCCGGTCCCTTTGAAGACGGGCATGCAGAATCGGGGCAATGTGGCCGGCAATTCCTTCCTGGATCTTCCGGTCTTCGTCCGTGTAGTCTCCTTCCTTGTTGGCTACCGAGAGAAGGCCGATGCTTTCTCCACGGTAGAGAATGGGAACCGTCAGGAAGCTTTGGATCGGGACATGTCCTTACGGCACCGAGAAGGGGCCGTTGGCATAAAAGGATTTCCGCTCCCGCAGGGCCCGCCCCCAAAGGCGTTCGCCCCAGTTTTCCCGGGGAAAGACAATGCTCTTCTGCACAATCTGGCACTCCTGCCAGACATTGAGGGTCATGGACGGCATCACCAGCGCCCCGTCCTCATCGATGTAGCCGAAATAGCCGTATTGACTCCGTTGGATCTTCAGGACCACATTCAACACTTCTCCATAGACCTCCTCATCAAGACAGGTGAGGAAGATATCGGCAATCTGTTTCTCGATGGACAGGGCACGCTCCGATTTACTGAGCGCCTCCGCCACCCGCCTGTACTGGGAATTCCATTTTTCCAGTTCGGCAATCCGCTGGTGCATTGCCTCCAGCCGCTGGAGAAGTTGTTCTCCGGCTTTGTTTTCATCCTTCATTTTCACGAGCCCTTTTCACTTGAACATGTCTCCATGATGCCTTGCCCCGCTGGTTTCCTTCTTCGTAAAAGCGATTTTTCCAGAATGCTTTCATTTTAAAGGAAAGATTACATTTTTCCGTATTTTTTCAGTTTCTGATGCAGGGTCCGCCGGGTGATGCCCAGGCGCCGGGCCGCTTCGCTTTTGTTGCCGCCCGCTTCCTCCAGGGTTTTCAGGATGGTTTCCTTTTCTACAACCTCCAGTGATGAATTGCCGCCTGCGCATTCCGGATTTTCTTCCGGAGATTCCTTTTCCAGAAGAATGGGAGAGAGATCCGACTCGTCCAGATAGTCCGAGCGCGAAAGCACCACACCCCGCTCCACGGTGTTCATCAGTTCCCGCACATTGCCGGGCCAGGAGTACCGGAGCATCCGGTCCAGCGCCCGAGGGGTGAACCCTTTGAGTTCCTTGCGGTTCTTCTCGGCGAATTCCTTGAGAAAATGGGCGGCCAGCAGGGGAATATCCTCTTTCCGTTCCCGCAGGGGAGGCACTTGGAGGGTCACCACATTAAGCCGGTAATAGAGATCCTCACGGAAACGCCCGGCGGCGATCTCCCGGACGAGGTCCCGGTTGGTGGCGGTAATGACCCGGACATCGATGGGGATCACCTCATCACCGCCCACCCGGGTGATTTCCCGCTCCTGAAGGACCCTCAGCAGCTTTACCTGCATGGCCAGCGACATTTCGCTCACCTCGTCGAGGAGGATCGTTCCTCCGTCAGCCTGTCGGAATTTTCCCTCCTTGCGGCGATCGGCTCCGGTAAAGGCGCCTTTCTCATGGCCGAAGAGTTCCGATTCGAGAAGTGTCTCCGTGATGGCGGCACAGTTGATCTTGATGAACGGTTTTTCCTTCCGCAGGCTGTTATAATGGATGGCTGCCGCGATAACCTCTTTTCCTGTCCCGGATTCCCCGCTGAGAAGAACCGTCGCCTCCGAAGGGGCCACCTGGGCCACCAGATCGAGAAGCCTCGTCATGGATTCGCTGCGGCCGATGATATTGCGCCGGTCGAAGCGGATTCCCAGCCGCTCCTTCAGGAGCAGGTTTTCCTCTTTCAGCCGCGTGTGTTCCAGGCCCCGCTCCAGAACAAGCCGGAGTTCGTCAAAGTCCAGGGGCTTGGTCAGATAGTCATAAGCCCCTTTCTTGAGAGCCTCCACGGCCGTTTCCACGGAGGCGTAGGCCGTCATGAGGATAATCGGAATGGCCGGGTTGAGCCGCCTGATCTCTTCCAGGGCCTCGATCCCGGAGATCCGGACCATGCGTATATCCATGAGGATCAGGTCAAAGGGGCGCCGATGGACGGCTTCGATGGCGGACTGACCGTCATCGGCCTCCGAAACGTCATAGCCCCACCCGGAAATCAGGGTCTTCAGCATGGTCCTGTGGGCGAAATCATCATCTACAACAAGGACTTCACTCTTCTTTTTCATAAAGACAACTCCTTATCCGTATGTCCGGCAGAGGTTTCCCGGCAGGGCAGAAAAACGGAAAACACCGTCCCCTTTCCCTGTTGGCTTGCCACGGCGATCTTCCCGCCGTGGGCCTCGACGATTCTCTGAGCGATGGGAAGTCCCAGACCGGTGCCGGAGGGGCGGGTGGTAAAATAAGGATCAAAGATCCGACCCAGTTCATCCGGGCGGATTCCCGTACCTGTATCGGCGACATCCACCCGGATCGTGCGCGCCTCAGGCCGGGAGATCTTCAGGGAAAGCGTTCCCCCGGTATCCATGGCATTGACGGCATTGAGGGACAGATTGAGAAAAACCTGGGTCATCTTGTCGGGATCGATGAAGAGATCCGGGACACCCTCCGGAAACTCGGTCCTGATGTCTATGCCTTTTTTCCGTGCCTGTTCCTCGATCATCTTAACCGTGTGCTGGAGGATCGGTTCAATGGCCGAATCCTTGCGGTTCATGGTCAGGGGACGGGAAAACTCCAGAAGCTGACCGATCACCCGGTTCAGCCGTTCCACCTCCGAGATCATGATGTCCGCGATCCGCTGGTCTTCGGGATTCTCCCGATGCCGCTCCCGCAGGACCGTGGCAAACCCCTTGATGGAGCTCAGGGGATTGCGGATTTCGTGAGCCACGCCGGCGGCAAGACTGCCGATGGCCGCCAGTCGCCGGCTGCGTTCCACTTCACTTTTCAGGCGCTGCACCTCCGTCAGGTCCCGGAACAGGATGGCGTAACCGAACAACGTCCCTTCATCGTCCTGGAGTCGTGTGGCGATCACTTCCAGCGGCACAGTCCGGCCGTCGCCGAGCTGACATTCCATCTCCTTTTCCAGAATCGGTCCGGCTGCATCCAGGGTATCCGGCATCTCCAGAAGCTCGTCCGGCAGGATTCCGGAAGCCTCACGCCCGAGAACATCCCCGCCAGACAACCTGAAAATGACTTCCGCCGTTTCGTTGAAGGCCATGATCTTTTCTTCGAGGTCCATGGCCACCAGCCCGATGGGCATATGATCCACCAGGCTGTCGGAAAAGGCCTTGACCTGGGAAAGGGAGCCTCGGACCGACCGGTATCCCTGCGCCAGAAATAGGGAGATCATGCCGGCAAAGCCGATGAGCAGAAGCGATAGAGCCGTGATGACGGCATTGCGGGCCGCCTGTTCCCGGGCCGCAAGGACGGGACCCATGTCGAGTCCGACAAAAATAACACAGTCACGGGAACGATTGCCATCCGGGCGTTTGTTATCGGGAGAGGCGGATTCCTCGCCGAGTCCCGGAAAGAGGCCTTCTTCAGGCAGAAAGCCCCGGTAGACCTCGAAGGTCTCGGCGCCCTGGGTGTTGGCAATCTGCCGCCAGGCGACCTGAGTTTTTTGGGCAGCAGCCGCAAGATCCAGATCCCACCCGTATAATTCGCCCACCATGGAGGGATCGCTGTCCGCCAGAATGACTCCTTGCGAATCGGCAATGATGAGATGATTCACACCCGGCTGGCGTGCCGTTTCGATGAGCAGCTTCCGGAGCTGGAAGCTGCTCCACTCCAGACCGGCGCCGGTCCGGGCGCCCGCCTCGAAGGAGCGGATCAGGGCTTCTCCCTTTTCGATCAGCAGGCGGGTGGTCAGTTCCCTTTCCAGGTGGATGTTTCCCAGGGTGATGGTGCCAAAAAGCGGGATGAGCAGCAGGAGCGCGCCCAGAATGACCCACGGGGGAATCATCACCCAGAAATTCCTTAAAGAGAGTTTTCTTTCACTTTTTTTCATGCAAATGCCAGTTCCGTCCGGTTCCGTTGCGGGGGATTTCAGGGATTCCCGTTGCCGGGTGGATAATCCGTAGTCGACTGGATAGCATAATTGGATACTTATTATCCATATTTTCTGTCGCGATCCGAAGGCAATGAAAGGTAAAATAAAAATAATCCCGTCATTCAGCTATGTTACTCGCAAATTTTCGATATGGCACGGCTGTTGCCCTGTAAAGAATAAAAATTAATCAAGGAAAGGAGAAGAAAATCATGAAAAAATTACTGGCGGTTATGGCCGTGTTCTTTCTGGTTGCGGTGATTGCCGTTCCCTCGTACGCCCGGGGATGGCGAGGTCATGGAGACGGTCCCTGCAGGGATGTGACCAAAATTCCCGGACTGAACCTGACGGTTGAACAGAAGACGAAGCTGGCGGAGATGCAGCAGGCTCATCAGAAGGATGTCAAGCCTCTGCACGACAAAATTTTCATCCGGAAAGGCGACCTGAGGCTGCTCTGGCAGGAAAAGAGCCTGGATGAGGCGAAAATCAGGGCTACGGAGAAGGAAATCCGGAGTTTGAGGGATCAGCTCCATGAAAAAAGGACCAGCTATAAATGGGCGGTCTATAAAATGCTGACTCCGGAGCAGCGCGAGAAAATCAGGGATTTCGGTCCGTCAGGCTGCCGTTTAGGCTCCGATAAGAGACCCGGTCAAGGGTACGGAAGAGGCCCCGGCGACGGATTCGGTCCGGGTTATGGCCCCCGCATGATGAGTCCGGGAGCGGACAGGACAGGCAACAAGTAAACAACTAAACAACGATCGCAATCTGGGGGGAGTTCATCGATACTTCCCCACCATCCTTCGCGAGCCGCCGGGGCAGTCGGAATCATCGCCATGGCGGCCTTTTTCTTTTTTTCTCCAGTCTGAAGTTCGATCTGAGCGGCCGGTTCCACCACTCTGTTTGACAGGCATTCTCAACGTTTTCCCCTTAAACCGTTGAAAAGCTTGAGCCCTTCGAACCAGAGAATGCTGAAGATCCCCGCCGTCAGGCACAGCCAGAGGTCGGAGGAATGGAGCCGGTCAAATTTGAACAGATCCTGCAGGAAAGGGATGTAAAGAACCAGTCCCAGGAACAGGAGGGTTCCGCCGATCACCCACCACAGCGCCGGATTGGGAGAACGGAGGGAGCCCAGGATTGTTCGCGACCAGGAGCGGTTGGTGAGAATCAGGCAGAGATTGGCGACGATCAGGGTGGTGAAGGTCAGGGCGCGGGCATCGCGTTCGCCGTGGTCCTGATACAGAGAAACGATAAAAACAGCCAGAATAATGCAGAGGACGCTGACTCCCTGCAGCAGACTGATCGCCAGAATCCTGCCATTCAATAAAGGCTCGCCGGAATTGCGGGGGGGGCGCTTCATCACGTCGGCTTCTTCCTTTTCGTTTTCAAATACAATCGAGCAGGCTGGATCAATGATCAATTCCAGAAACAGGATATGTACCGGCATCAGGACGAGCGGCCACTTGAAAAGTACGGGAATCAGGGACATTCCGGCAATCGGCACATGAATCGCGAAGATGTAGGCCATGGCTTTCCGGATGTTGTCGAAGATCCTTCGGCCCAGTCGAACGGCCTGCACGATGGACGAGAAATCATCGTCAAGGAGGACCAGCGACGCCGACTCCCGCGCTACATCCGTGCCACGGCCCCCCATGGCAATGCCGATGTGAGCGGATTTTAAAGCCGGGGCGTCATTGACTCCATCGCCCGTCATGGCCACAATCTCGCCGTTAGCCTTGAGGGCTTCGACGATCCGCAGTTTCTGCTCCGGCACGACCCGGGCAAAGATATTCACTTCAGAAATCCGCCGCTGCAATTCTTCATCCGACATGGAGTCCAGTTCGGGTCCGGTAATGAGGCTGTCGTTCAGTGTCAGACCGATCTGCCGGGCGATGTTCCGGGCCGTGCCGGGATAGTCGCCGGTTATCATGACCACCCGGATGCCGGCCGACCGGCATTCCTGAATTGATTCCGGGACCGTGCGTCTCACCGGGTCTTCCAGGCCGATCAGACCGAGAAACTCGAAAATGAAGTCATGCTGACCATCCGGAAGAGTGCGGGGTTCAAATCGGGCTTCGGCGACACCCAGCACCCGCAGGCCTTCATCTGCCAGGGCACTGATGTGCCGGGACAGTTCCGCCGCTGCTTTCCGGTCTAAATGACAGAGATCGATAATCGCCTCCGGGGAACCTTTGGCCGCAATGATGTAATCCCGGCCATCCGGGGATTTCCAGACGCGGGACATGGAAAGCAGTTCCGGGGAAAGGGGATATTCATGGACCAGCGTCCAATCCTCATGGAGATGTTCCGTTCCTGCCAGGCTGGTATCGCCCAGGTGCCTGATCGCCTTTTCCATGGGATCGAAGGGGTCGATCTGGCTGGCCAGGATGCTGAATTCCGCCAGCTGATGGCAGGACTCCGGCAGAATGGGCCATGCGGAATTTCCAATCGTGCAGTATTCGCCCTGAGCGAACAACTTACGAACGGTCATCCGGTTTTCGGTGAGCGTGCCCGTCTTGTCAACGCACAGTACTGTGGCCGAGCCGAGCGTTTCAACCGCCGGTACGCGCCGGGTGAGCACGCGCTTCTGCGAAATGCGCCAGGCCCCCAGGGCCAGAAAGACAGTCAGGACAACAGGAAATTCTTCGGGAAGAGTTGCCATGGCCAGGGTGATGCCGGCCAGAAACCCATGCAGCCAGTTCCCTCTCGTCAAGCCATAGACGACAATGACCAGGGCGCAAAGGGAGAGTCCCAGGACGGCAAGATTGCGAACCAGTCGTCCCGTCTCCCTTTGCAGAAGGGATTCTTCCGGCTCAACGTTCTGAAGGGCTCTGCCGATCTTTCCGATTTCAGTGTGAATGCCGATCGCCTGTACCTGCGCGATGCACTGACCCTGCACCGCCAGGGTTCCCGAATAGATAAAGGGCAGATCATCGCCGCCGGGCCGCTTCATTCCGTCGGGGCAGGGAGCCGCCGACTTCCGCACAGGAACGGATTCTCCGGTAAGCAGGGATTCGTCCACCAGAAGGCTGAGGCAGGAGAGCAGCACGGCATCGGCTGGAATGCGGTCCCCCTCTTTCACGACCAGGATGTCTCCCCGAACCACCTCCCGTCCCGCAATCCGCCTTTCGGCGCCATTCCGGATCACCAGGGCGCGGGGGCTGGAAAGATCACGCAACGCCTCCAGGGCCCGCTCCGTCTTGCGCTCCTGATACAGCGTGATTCCCATGACGACGAACACGAAACCGAGCAGCATCAGCGCTTCATGGACATCACCCAGGAAAAGATAGATGATGCCGCAGGCCACCAGCAGAAGAAACATCGGTTCCCGAACGACTTCGAAGGCGATGGTCCAGATGCTGCGCTGTCGGGAAGAGGGCAGTTCATTATAACCCTCCTCCTTTAATCTTTTGGCTGCTTCGGCTTCAGAGAGGCCGGGGAAATTTTTCGGGTCCAGATCGCTGTTCATAGGCCTGCGCCATCCTCAAGTTCAGGATGAGTGACGAGTATCGAGTGTTTTTATAACGTCTGGAATGTGCGAATTGCAAATGGAATCTCTCCATGGTCGCGCAACGCCGCCTTTATGGCCTTTTATTTTGGATCACACGTCCGGGAAGCTGACAGGAGAGCTTCCTGTCGACGTCTTTTTTCCCTTGTGCAATCCATATCTACAATGGCATTTCTGCGTTTCTCCAGATACGGACGATCTTTTCCGCGGGACGGTTTCGAATGCGGGTTGGTTAAATTTTACGTTCCTGCTGAAATCAAATTTCTTGACAGGGAATATTTAAAAATGAGAAATAAAAAATAATATTTTTTTCAAATGTCAATGTCGCAACAAGATCCCCCAGCTAATAAAGGGGACGTGCGGTATCCGGCCCATTTAACAGAGAAGGGCCGACTGCGAGGTGTTGAAGACATGCCCTCCTTCTTTCGGATAGTCGATGTATTTCGTGGAAAATGTTCTTCATGAATAAGGGCATTCTATCTGAACTTTTCAAGTTAAATTGAAATCCATATTCCCGCAGCGGTCAGACTCAGCAGGCAACCCGAAAAAGTCGGGCGCGCTGAGGGAAAAAATCGGCATATCAAATCAACCCGATCCGGTGTTTTTCGTTAGGGGAAAATTTATAGATGGAGGAGGTTTCAAGGTGTGAACTACCAAGTATTGCAAAAGAAAGATCTGGATGAGTTCATCAGAAAACTCTCCGGAAAGATGACGGTCGTTGCCCCCGTAAACAAAGGATATAACAATTTTGCCTTTGAAGAGGTTTCTTCGGCGGAGAAAATTGCCCTTCAGTATATCCCGACCATTCTCCCCCCGAAAAAATACTTCATGCCCCAGAAAGAGAAAATGCTGGATTTCGATATCAGCGGGAAAATTCCCGAAGATAAGGCGGTCATCGAGTATGAAGACATCGCCATATTCGGAATTCATACCTGCGACCTGGCCGGCATCCAGTGCCTGAACATGGCTTTCAGCGAAAGGCCTCGGGATTACAACTATCTGATCAGAAAGGATCATATCTTTTCCATCGGTCTGGAATGCAACGATTACTGTGATGAAAGCGCCAGTTGCACGCTGGTAAATGCTCACCTTCCCAACGGCGGTTACGATCTCTTTCTTTCCGATGTGGGAGACCGGTTTGTCTGCCATATCAATACCCACCGCGGCGCCGAAATCGCCGGGGAGACCGGGCTGTTTCAGAAAGCAGCGGCCGCGGATCTGACCGCGCTGGATAATTTGCGGGAGCGGAAGAGGCAGATTTTCAAGAATGAAATCAATATCGCCCCCCGGTTTCTTCCTGAAATTTTTGAAAAGGCCATGGAAAGCCCCGTCTGGGAGGAGGTCGGATCCCGGTGCGTATCCTGCGGAAACTGTACAAATGTCTGTCCGACCTGCTACTGCTTCGACATGTTCGATTCGATCAATCTGGATATGAAAACCGGCGCCCGGTTCCGGGTCTGGGATTCGTGTCAGCTCGAACCCTTTGCCAGAGTCGCCGGCGGAGAAAATTTCCGCGAGGAGCGGTCTGAGCGTCAGCGACATCGGTTCTTCAGAAAGTTCAAGTATCCTGTCGAAAAATACTACCGGTTTTTCTGTACGGGTTGCGGCCGTTGCACGAGGACCTGCATGGCCCGCATCAGCCTCAAAGAAACTTTAAACGCCCTTGCAAAGGAAAGTTTATGAAAGAGGAAATCGTAAATTCAAACTGGAAGCTGAGAAAAGGGGAAATCATCGCCGCAAAACAGATGACATCCGCTGAAAAGTGGTTTGACATCAAACTGGACGACGGCGAGTTGGACCATGAACCGGGGCAGTTTGTTCAGGTCGAACTTTTCGGAATCGGGGAGGTTCCCATATCCATCTGTTCTTCCCCGACGAAGAAAGGTTCTTTTGAACTGTGTGTCAGGGCTGCCGGCCGGGTAACCAATGAAATGCATAAACTGGATGTGGGGAATTACGTCGGCATCCGCGGACCTTTCGGGAGACCTTTCCCCGTCAGGGTGATGGCGGGAAACGATCTTTTCTTTATAGCCGGCGGGCTCGGCATCGCGCCCTTGCGCTCCCTGATCAATTACGTCATGGATAACCGTAAGGATTTCGGCAAAGTGGACATACTGCTGGGATGCCGGACACCTCAGGATATGCTTTTCGGCGATGAAGTCGCAGGGTGGGAAAAAAGACTTGATGTGAATTTCAGTTGCACCGTCGACCGGGGAGGCCCGGACTGGACGGGGAATGTAGGCCTCATTACAACCCTGATCCCCGGTGTGACCATCATTCCGGAAAGAACTTTCTCCGTCGTTGTCGGTCCGCCCGTCATGTACAAATTCGTTATCAACGAACTTCTGAAAAAGGATCTTCCCGAGAGACAGATCATCCTTTCCCTCGAGAGGCATATGAAATGCGGCATGGGAAAATGCGGGCACTGTCAGATCGATCATCCGAAGAATTATTACTGCTGTAAAGATGGTCCCACATTCAGCTACGACGAAGTGAAGGAAGCGAAGAAACTTTAAATGGAAAGGATGCTTATGAAACCCAAAGTTGCCTTTTTTGATTTCGCCTGCTGCGAAGGGTGCCAGCTTCAGGTTGCCAACCTGGGCGAAGCCCTTCTGGATATCCTGGGCGCCATCGATGTGGTGGAGTTTCGGGAAGTGATGTCGGAGAAGTGGGACAAAAACTACGACGTTGCGATTGTAGAAGGCAGTATTACGGACGAACATGCGGAACAACGGATCAGGAAAATCCGGGATAGATCCGCTGTGCTTATCGCCTACGGTTCCTGTGCGACCATCGGCGGTGTCAACGGCATGAAGAACTCCTTCGTTCTGGACGAGATCCGGCAGTCCGTTTACGGGAAGGATTATCAACTCTTTGACAGCAAGAAGACGCGGCCGATCCATCAGGTCGTCAAGGTGGACTATTTCATCAACGGTTGTCCCGTTTATCACCCTGAGGTGATCGAGGTCCTGAAATGCGCCCTCCGGGGCGTTCCCTACGCCGTGCCGGACAATCCCGTCTGTTCGGAGTGTAAACTGAATGAAAATGTCTGCATGTACGATCGGGGGGTCGCCTGTCTGGGCCCCTGGACGAAAGCGGGCTGTAATTCCTGGTGCATCAACAACGGCAACATCTGTTACGGATGCCGGGGCATGGTGACCAATCCCGCCAGAAACGGGGCCAATGATATTATGGCCCGGTATGATCTGAATTTCGATTTGATTCGAAACAAATTCGACATGTATAACAAATGCAGCGAGGAAGATAAAAATGGCTAATAAAACCGTAAAGATAGACGTCGAATATCTTACCCGCGTAGAAGGGCACGGCAACATCGTCATCGATGTCAAGGAAGGGAAAATCGATAAGTGTGAATTTCAGGTCGTGGAATCTCCCCGGTTGTTCGAAGGGATGCTGCGGGGAAGGTCCATTTTTGAAGCCCAGCACATTACGTCGAGGATCTGCGGGATCTGCTCCTGTGGCCATTCCCTGGCCTCCATTCAGGCGGCGGAGGACGCCCTCGGCGTAACCCCTACGGAGCAGACGATCAAACTGAGGAAACTCCTTCTCGACTACGAATTCCTGGACAGCCACGTCCTGCATGTTTACCTGCTGGCAGCCCCGGATGTCCTCGGCGTTCCCAGTTTCGTTCCCCTCGTGAAAACCCATAATGCGGTGGTCCGCCGCGCCCTGCGGATGAAGAAGCTCTGCAACGATGTCTGCGATATCCTGGTGGGGCGTCATGTCCACCCGATTTCCGCTATTGTCGGCGGATTTACCAAGCTTCCGCGGCCGAAGGACCTGGATGCCATGCTTGACATGCTGGAGTCCATGAGGGACGACATGGCGGAAACACTGGCACTGGCGAAGACCCTCCAGTTCCCCGATTTTTACCGGGAGACGGAGTATGTGGGACTCGTGTCGGACGACGAGGAGTACCCTCTGCTCATGGGCGATGTAGGTTCGACGGACGGAAAGCGTCTGGTAAAGAAGGATTACCGGCAGGCAACCAACGAGTTCATCGATCCCCGTTCTTCCGCCAAGTTTGCAAAATGGTCGCGGGACTCCTACCTGGTTGGAGCCCTGGCGCGGTTCAATCTCAACAGTGACAAGCTTCATCCCAAGGCGAAGGCGGCTGCCGAAGAGCTGGGCTTGAAGCCGATCTGCCACAATCCCTATCTGAACACGGTGGCCCAGGTTGTGGAAATCGTTCATTGTTATGAACACGCGATCGATCTTATCCAGGATTTGAAGAAAAACGGCATCAATTACGATGAAGAGATCGTGGTCGGCGTGAACGAGCAGCAGAAAATTCCCGTCCGAGCGGGAGACGGCGTCGGCGCCGTCGAGGTCCCCCGGGGCATCCTGTTCCACAACTATGTTACAGATTCGAATGGGATTATCGAACAGGCCAACTGCATCATCCCGACAAACCAGAACATCGCCAATATCGAATACGACATGATGAAGCTGCTTCCCGAGATTCTCGACCAGACAAAGGAAGAAATCACCCTGAAGATGGAAATGCTGGTTCGGGCTTACGATCCCTGCATTTCCTGCTCCGCCCATTATCTGAATGTCAAATTTGTTGAATGAAGAAGTCCTGTCGGCCCTGAAGCCGGAGGGACGCACGGTGATGATTACGATCGGCAATTCCCTGAGGGCCGACGATGGCGTCGGCCCTTTCATCGGGAGGAAAATTGCCGATCAGAAGGACTTCCTTGTCCTGAATGCCCTGATGAATCCGGAAGATATCGTGGAGGATGCGATCGCTTATCGACCTGGAAAAATAGTTGTCATCGATGCCGCGGATTTCGGCGGCTCACCGGGAGAAATACGAACCATTCCCCTTGATCAGATTCAGCGTTATACGGTTTTTTCCACCCACCATTTCCCGATTTCCGTGCTCCTGGGCATCATTCGGGAAGAGACGAACGCCAGCATGGCGATTCTGGGCATCCAGCCGGAATCCGTAGAATTCGGTGAATGCATGTGTTCCGAGGTCCGGCAGACCGCTCTGGATATCATTGAATATCTGAATAATCTCTGCAACTCGTTATAGCGTATCTCGAGAATCTTAAATTCCCTGTCTTTTCTTGATTTGACACATAGCCGCCCCAAAGGCTGTCGGTTTTTTTATGAAGAAATAATGACGCCGTCTTCAAAGGTGACCACCCGATCCGCGACCCGCTTCACCTGATCCAGGTAATGAGAGACCACCAGAATGGTCAGGTGCTGCCTGAGTTCCAGAAGCAAGTCTTCAATGACTTCCGTGGCGGTCGAATCCAGTGAAGAGGTAGGCTCGTCCATCAGTAAAACCTCCGGTTCAAGAACCAGCGCCCGGGCGATGCAGAGCCGCTGCTGCTGTCCCCCGGAAAGTTTCCGGGCGTCATCGTTCATCCGGTCCTTCACTTCCTCCCAGAGATAGGCCATTTTCAGGGCCTGCTCCACCCTGTGCCGCATTTCCTCCTGATTCCTGTTGCCTGCCATCTTCAGGGGAAAGGCAATGTTTCTGGAGATGCTCATGGGCAACGGGTTGGGTGTCTGGAAGACCATCGCCACCTGCCTCCTCAACTCCGTTACCGGAAGATTCCCCTGGTAGATGTCGCGACGCAGCCCATCGAGGGTGATCTCCACTTTGCCGCTCATCCTGGCCTCGGGGAGGTTTTCCCAAAGGCGGTTCAAGGTGATCAGGAAGGTGGATTTTCCCGCCCCCGAAGGACCGATAAGCGCCGTGATGGAATTTTCTGCAAACCGGACCGTCAGGTCTTTCAGAATGTGACGATCCCGATAGAAAAAGTTGAGATCCTCAACCTGTATTTTTGTCTTATCCTGCAGAGTTGTTTTCATGGGCGATAAAAAGCGAGATAGGTGAGGCGTTTTTTGATGACGAAGGCGAGGGTGAAAAGGAACAGGCAGAGCAGAAGCAGAATCAGGGCCGCTCCATAACCGTTCATCAGTTCTTCCGGCGAGGTGTACTGGGAAGAAATGTAATAGATGTAGAACGGCAGCGCTTCATAGGGGGCAAGAGCGGATTTCGGAACTCCCGCCGCCACTACGACTCCCGTTAGCATGATGACCGCTGTATCCTCCGCGCAGCGGCCGATGGCCAGAATGAGCCCGCTGACCATTCCGGAAAGGGACTGGGGAATCAGGACATAAAACAGGTTCTGCAGTTTCGTTGCCCCAAGGGCGAGGGCCGTCAGGCGGGTATCGGGAGAAAGACCTTCCAGGGCGATCTGCGTGGTCCGGATGATGTACGGCAGAACGAGAAAGGCGAGGGCAAGACTTGAGATAAGGAGGCACGGCTGGATGCTGCTGGAATAGTGCTTGTGGAGAAAAACAGCCAGCGCGAATCCGAAGAGCCCCACCACGATGGACGGAATGCCGGCAAGGATATCAAAAATCAGGTTGAAGGCGTTTTTGACCCGGAAGTCCGCGTATTCCGCGAGGTAAATGCCCGTGGCGAAGCCGATCGGCAGCGCGAAAGCAATGGACAGAGCGACCAGGATAAAGGTGCCGACGATAGCGGGGAACAGGCCCTCGAAAACGCGCTGCTGAAGGAAAACAGCCCTCAGAGGGGAAGCATCCCCGAAGATCAGCTTCATATTAAGCGTTCCGGCCCCTTTGAATACAAGGTAGGCGAGAATGGAGAAAACAGCGGCGGACAGAATCAGCCCGCAGGTCCACGAATACCAGATCGTCAGTTTTTCCCCCGTCCGTTTCATGCCCGTTTCCCGCTTTCCCGGAAGGCCAGGCGTCTTACGGCAAGAATAACGACGGCGATGAAAAGATAAAGCACCAGACCGCAGGCAAAGATGGAGCGAAACTCCGGACTTTCGTAATCGGCGGCGATGACCAGCGCGATGTGGGCCGTCAGCGTGCGCACCGAGTCCAGAAGCGATCCCGGCGTCGCGATGGAATTTCCCGCAATCATGAGGGATACGAGGGTATCCCCCATCGCCCGGCCGAAAGCCAGAAGAACTCCGATGAAGATGCCCTTCCTTGCCAAAGGGATAATAACGTATAAAAGCGTCTGCGCGCGGTTCGCGCCCAGGGAATCGGCGGCGTCGATGTAGGATCGGGGAACCCTGTCGAAACTGTCGCAGAAAAAGAGGATCATCGTTGGGGCGATCAGGACGCCCAGCATCAGGGACGCGGTGAAAATACACATCCCGGAACCGCTCTGGAAAAGCTCCCGAATCACAGGAACAAGCAGAAAAATGCCGACAAAGCCATAGATCACGGTGGGAATGCCCGTCATCATCTGAACCATCCTCCGGAAGGCGGCGCTCAGCGATTTCGGGCCTATGGAACTGATGAGGAACGAACAGCCGAGACTCAACGGAAAGGCAAAAAGCAGACTGAGAAGCGAAATGACCGCAGTGCCCAGGATCATGGGATAGATCCCGTAAAGCCCCTGCTGAGGCGCCCATGGCTCCGTGAGAAGATAGAACAGCCCGCCACGGAGGAGGGGTAAGGCCATGAACGCCATGAAACCGAGAATCAGCAGGGTTATGGATGAACTGATTATAGTGGAGAGGAGAAAAATCTTCTCAGCTCCCCGTTCCTTCCAGTCGCTCATGGAAAGGGAATAAATCCTTCCTTTTCTGTAATCTTCCGACCTTCCGGAGTGTACAGGTAATTGATGAAGGCCCTGGTCAGGCCGGTGGGTTCGCCTTTCGTGTTGCTGTAAAGCCCCCGGACGATCTTGTATTTGCCTTCTTTCACCGTCTTGATCGTCGGGATCACGCCGTCCAGGGCGACCGGCGCAACAGTGCGGTCAATGTGACCGACGGAAACATAGCCGATGCCGTAAGGATCCTGGGCAATTGCCGATTTCATTGCCCCGTTGGAAACCACCACGTTGGCACTGGGAGAGATAGGTTGCTTATCCAGCGCTTTTTCCCAGAAAACCTCGCGGGTGCCGCTCGCTTCATCGCGGGTGTACAGATTGATTTTCCTGTTCTCGCCGCCGACGCCTTTCCAGTTGTTGATCCGACCCGTGAAGATATCCATCACCTGAGCCTTGGTAAGCGCCTTGACTCTGTTTTTCGGACTGACGACCACACCGACGCCGTCCAGAGCCCACTGATGCAGCTTGAGCTGATACCGGGCGATCTCATCATCCGTCGGTTTTCTTCCCGTGTTCCCGATGTTGACCAGGCCTTCGCCCACCTGCTTGATGCCGACCCCGGATCCCCCGGCGGCGATGCTGATCTGGATATCGGGATAAGCGCTCATGATCCTCTGAGCCGCCTCTTTCATGACCGGGATATGGGCCGTGCCGCCCGAGATCTTCAACGTCCCCCTCTGTCCCTTGAAGGCGTCCAGTTCTCCCGCGACGCCGCCGGCGGTCAGAACAAACAGGGAAAAGATCATGGCAAGCACTGTAACGATACATTTTTTTCTCATGGCATCCTCCTCTTAATCGGGTGATTTACTTCAGTTCATCTGCAGTTCATCTGCTGACAAACCATCTGTTCATGAACGCTCTTAGTATATAACGAAGAGCCATTAGTCAAATTCATCCTCTTTATGCATGGCAGTTCATTATTCCTTTTTGTTATGTGAATTAAATTTTCCCTTCCCTCTGCTGGCGATCGCCTCCTGATTTCCTCTCAACCGACATCCTCTATAAGAAAAAGGAATAATATAAATCTATTATAAATATTATTGATTTGACGTTAATTTCTATTTCTGTTAATCGGCACGCTACATGACAGAAGGATACTTTTTCACTTTTCATTTCGATGGCAAAGACATCATGTTCGACCTGAAACCTGAGTCTGTTGATCAAAATCCTTCCGCTGTGATCTTGAGGAAATTCATCAAGGGCGTCTATCTTTTTTGCAAGGGTCCATTGAGTTTTATCTAAAGGTGAGGTTTTTTTTCAAAAATGCAGCCACAGATCGCCATGTGCAATATCTTTGACCAGGATGCGGATAAGCTGGCGGAATTCGCCTTTGGGAACGGTTTCTCGGCCATCGACTGGTCAATCGATCCCTGTCTGCCGCAGGATCAGTTTCTTTCCCGCATGAAGACACTTTCCGATTTTCAGCTTCGTTATCACTGCCGTTTCTTCGGAGTGGACATCGCCTACACAGACCGTCGCGGCGAAGACTCCCTTCATCTCCTGATGAGCACCGTGGAGCAAGTAGCCCAGGCCGGCGGAAGGCACATGACAATCCATTCCGGGCTCGGCAACCCGTCCGGGGAAGGGATCGATCTGGCAAGAGCTATCGACAATCTGTCCGTTCTCGTGGAATACGGCAACAGTAACGGTGTAGCCGTGGCTCTGGAAAACCTGATGACCCCCTTGACCAATGACCCGCGCCTCTTCAATCACATCATTGCAGAAAGCGGTGCGTTCGTGACCATCGATATCGGCCATGCCCATGGAGTAAGAAATCTTTATCCGCAAATGAACATCTGCGGCGAGTATGTTCTCCCCAACAGGGATAAGCTCCTAAATGCCCATATTTATCATACGGAACTGGAAGGGTATGGACACATTGCTCCCGAGAGTCTTACGGACATCTCCAGCCGTCTGGATCTCCTTGGGATGGCGGAATCCTGTGACTGGTGGGTTATTGAACTGATGAGTCCGGAGAAAGTTCTCTCCACTCGAGACCTTCTCGTGAGCTACCTCGATTGCCGCTCCCTCCTGTCTGTCGGGGAACAGCAGAAGCAGCCGCTGGCCCTGTTTGCCGCGTAAGAAATCCCAGGGCTAACCGGAGAATCTTTCCCAGGGAGTTGACATGCGCTGCATCCTTCTTCTTCTCGACGGTCTCGGTGACCGGAGCCATCCCGTTCTGGACGGCCAAACCCCCCTCCAGGCCGCCCACACCCCCAATCTCGACAAAATCGCGGCAATCGGCATGAACGGGCTTTTTCATTCCCATCTCCAGGGCGCGGCATTGCCGAGCGAACTGGCCCATTTTCTCATGTTCGGGTATCGCCTGGAGGAATTTCCCGGCCGGGGTGTGGTCGAAGCGCTTGGGGAAGGTCTCGATGTCCACGAGGGGGATGCGGCCCTCCTGGCCCGGATCTTTTCCGTGGTCAGGGACGGGAACACCCTCGTTCTCCATCATGAGAATCCGAAGCTGGACCGGGAAAGCTGTCAAATTTTCCATGAAGCGGTCGGGCGCTTCAGCCGGGACGGCATTTCGGTGAAGTTTCTGCCCACCAGCGGGATAGCAGGAATCCTCCTGCTCCGTGGGGACGTATCGAGTGCCATCACCGATTCCAACCCGATTACGGAAGGGCGGCCTCTCATGAAGGTCCTTCCCTTGCGTTCCATGGCCGATGATCCCCACGCCCGAAAAACAGCCGCCGTCCTCAATGCCTATCTCCGCTGGAGCCACCAGACGCTCTCGGAACACCCTCTCAACAAAAACCGGAAAGAAAAGGGGCTTCCTCCCATCAACGCCGTCGGCACCCAGCGGGCCGGGATGCTGGGCAGACTGCCTTCGTTTTCGGAAAAGTGGGGACTCAAGGGATTGATGATCGCCTCCGGTGCGGTTTACCACGGGATCGGTCAGGTGATCGGCATGGATATCCGGAAGGTCGGAGATACAAACGACCCAGGCCGGGATCTTCGAGAGCGGCTCGAAAGGGCGCATCGGGCTCGGGAATATGATTTCATCCACGTCCATACCAAGGTCACGGACGAGGCGGGCCACACGAGAAATCCCCTGATCAAGAAAAGGGTCATCGAGGCGGTCGACTCGGCGCTGGACTACGCCGTTGAAGAAATCATCCCCGATGATGACGTCCTCTTCATCGTGACTGCCGATCATTCCACCGCCTCCTCCGGAACCATGATCCATACCGGCGAGAGCGTGCCGCTCGTCATGACCGGCAAATACGTGCGGAGGGATGACGTCCGGAAATTTGACGAGGTCAGTTGCGCCGCCGGCGGGCTCAGCTTCGTCCGGGGAAAGGAGCTCATGTATCTGGTGCTCAACTTCCTGGATCGGGGAAAACTCTGGGGGCTCATGGATTCGCCCGATGACCAGCCGTTCACTCCGGGCCGATACAGCCCTCTGCTGGTGGACTGAACCCATGAAGTGGCTGTTCCCACTGGACATCAAGCTTTCCGGGAGAGGCGACAAGTTCCGGGGGGGGCTCATTGTCGCCTCCAACCGGGAACCCTACGCACACCGAATGACCGATCAGGGATTGCAACTGGAATTCTCCGTCGGCGGGGTCGCTTCGGCCCTCGATACGGTCCTGCGGGTGACAGGGGGAACATGGGTTGCCTGGGGAAGCGGCAGCGGCGACCGGGAGGGGGCGGATGCCGGTGGCCGTCTCTGGGTCCCGCCGGAAAACCCCGCCTATACCCTCAGAAGGATCTGGCTTTCCGCGGCAGCGGAGGAAAATTATTATCACGGGTTCTGCAATCTGGTCCTCTGGCCGCTCTTTCATGGCGAAACGGATCGTATCGTCTACGCTACCCCTTTCTGGGTGGAGTATGAAGAGACCAACCAGGCGTTTGCCGAAGCGATTCTCGAAGAATGCAGGGCGGATTCCACGATCTGGATCCATGACTATCACCTCTGCCTCGTTCCCCGGATGCTACGCGGGGCGGCCCCGGATCGGACCATCGCCCATTTCTGGCACATTCCCTGGCCCGAGCGGGAACTGTTCGCCTGTGCCCCCCATGGCGAGGAAATCCTTGCCGGGCTTCTCGGCAATGACCTTCTCGGCTTTCAGATTCCTCTCTATGCAGGGAATTTCATGGCCTGTGCCGCGGCATGTCTTGGTGCGGGCATCGATTACGATGCCATGACCGTTTCCTGGGAGGGGCGCATCACCCGGATTCGGTCCTTTCCGATCAGCACCGACTTTGCCTGTTTCGATGCCCGGGCGGGCTCCGCAGCGACGGCCGCCCGGATTCGGCGCCTCAGGGAAAAATACCGTCTGCCCCGGCGTGTCGGCCTTGCGGTCGACCGACTCGACTACACCAAGGGAATCGTTCAGCGGCTCCGGGCGCTTGAGCTTTTTTTCCGGCGCAACCCGGCCTTCCACGGTGAATTTTCCTTTATCCAGGTCGCCGTCATGACTCGGAACGGGGAGCCGTATCTGCGCTACCGGCAGGAAATTGAGGAACGAATCGCTGAAATCAACGCGGAATTCGGTACAGCAGACTGGAAACCGATCATCTATTTCAGAAACAAGCTCGAACAACAGGATCTTGCTGCCTGTTACCGGATGGCGGATGTGGCCGTCATTACCCCGCTTCGTGACGGGATGAACCTGGTGGCCAAGGAATATGTGGCCTCCAGGGGAGACGGGGGCGGTGTTCTTATCCTGGGCAGACAGACCGGCGCAGCCGCCGAACTGACCGAGTCGATTCTTGTCGATCCGACTGATATCGAGGCGTGCGCCGCCGCCATCCAAGAGGCTCTCACGCTGCCCAGCGGGGAGAAAAAGAAGCGGATGACGCAGTTGCGGAAACAGGTGCAGGAGAATACGGTCTATTCCTGGGTCGGCGACATCCTGGATGAGCTTTCCCTCCTTCCCGTCACAAAGCAGGGAGGAAAACATGCCCTCGCACATGCGGATGAAATCGCCGCCCGCCTTGCCGGGCGGGAACTCTTTCTCTGCCTGGATTTCGACGGCACTCTCGCCCCCATCGTGGAGCAGCCGGAACTGGCGACCATGCCGGACGATATCCGCCTCCTCATCGCCGTGCTGCAGGAGCATTATCCAGTCGCAGTGATCAGCGGCAGAGGCCTTGACGACATCAGGAATCGTGTGGGTTTGCCGGGCCTTGTGTATGCGGGGAGCCATGGGGCGGAGACGGAAAAGGGAACGGGCGGCGACGGCGGCCGCGCCGCACTGGATGCATTTCTCGCCGCGGTGTACCAGGCATTGGCCTGCCTTCCCGGGGTTCAGATAGAGGACAAGGGATTGACGGTCAGCATCCATTTCAGGCGGATAGCGCCGGTGCTTCTGGAGAATTTCCTGGATTCTTTCCAGGGGATTGCCCGGAGGTTTGCGGGAACGGTCAGTGTGATCGAAGGGAGAAAGGTCTTCGAGATCCGGCCGCAGGGGGCAACCGGCAAAGGGGACGCAGTGCGGCAGCTACTGGAGGGAATAGGTAAAGGAAGGCTTCCGGTCTATATGGGAGATGACACGAACGATGAAGAAGCGTTCCGGGCGGTTCGGGGGAATGGGATAACCGTCGCCGTCGGGGGAAGCACGGAGGCGGAATTCTATTTGAGGAACCAGGGGGAGGTCAGGAAATTCCTCGCGTTGCTGGCCCGGATCTCACTTCCCGATGGAAAACAGTGCCACGCAGAAAAGGAAGGGGACATAACAAAATGATCGGCGAGACGGTTCCGAAGATCGAAACAGGGGTCATCCATGGCCGCTTTCAGGTTTTTCATAACGACCACCTAAAGTACCTTCTCGCCGGAATGCGGCTCTGTCGGCACCTGGTTGTGGGCATCACCAACCCGGATCCGAAGCTGACCATGGAAGAAACCGTGGATAAGAAGCGTAGCAGTTCCCTCGCCAATCCGCTCACTTACTATGAACGTTATGTCATGATCCGTACCGTACTGGAAGAGGCCGGCATCGATTCGTCACACTTTTCCATCGTTCCTCTCCCCATCAACCTTCCCGAGTTATACCGATGCTATGTTCCCATGGACGCCGTTTTTTTCCTTTCCATCTATGACGACTGGGGAAGGAAAAAGCTGAATTACTTCCATTTGTTAGGGCTTAAAACTCATGTCCTGTGGGAAGTGCCCCTGGAGGCAAAGGGAATCAGTGCGGAAGACGTCCGCAACCGGATGATTCACGGTGAACCGTGGGAACATCTCGTGCCTCCCTGCGTGGCACAGCTCATGAAGAAATGGGACATCCCCGCCCGGCTCCGGAAAATTGCCGAACTTCCTTAATTCTACATAAATCTTTAAACAGGAGTCAGCCCCCAACCTCTGCGGTCGCTTCTGCCGGGGTTTTCGGAGAAATGCGGTGAGGCAGTCGCCGAGCAACCAGATTTTCCTCCCCGATATTCCGTGGAAAATTCTCATGCATTTTTTTTATGATTCAGTTCTTGTTATAAAGAATGGGAATTTGACATATTCTAATTAGTCCGTCCTGAAAAATAGGATGTGAAAAATTTTTTGGTTGATCGGTTCTTTGAAAACTGAAGATGATTGCGGCTAAAGAAGAGATTTTCTGAATGATTT
>JGI11944J13513_1000065_pt1 | contig 110277 bp, 104 predicted proteins | sample TerdegcoTASludge_FD_13513 | JGI IMG/M metagenome (IMG submission 13513) | reverse complement strand
GCCAGTGCGCTACTACCGGATGAAAGACCAGAACGACGGCACAAAGCACATCGGACCGGTGGCGCAGGAGTTCTACGCTGCTTTCGGCGTCGGTGAAAATGATAAAAGCATCAATATGGCGGATGCGGATGGTGTGCTATTTGCCGCAATTCAGGCGCTGTACCAGGAAAACCAGGAACTGCGGCAGGAACTGGAAATCATCAAGGCAAAGGTCGGTAACAGGGGGCGGTGATGAAGCACGCCTTCCTTCTGATCACGCTGACATTTCTCTGCCTTTCTGCCCAGCCCTATCGTTGTGACTGGAGCGTGAGCGGGATTGGGGGCGGTGAGATGAGCGGGGGCAACTTTCGTTCATCGGTCACTGCGGGTCAAACTGCGATTGGCAGACTTACCGGCACCAATCTGCTTGCGCTGATTGGGTTCTGGCAGACGGATGTATCGGTGGGCATTGCCGAGGAGCAGGAGTCTAATCTACCTTGTGGCTTAAAGACCGGCTTGGAGCGAACAATACCCAACCCGTCGCGTATGCCTTTGCGCATATCCTACTCGTTGTCAGCGAAGAGCCCGGTACGGATTGAGTTGTTTGACCTTTCTGGCAGGCTGGTGTCAACTCTAGTGAACTCCTTTCAGAACCCGGGCAGATACAGTCTGGTCTTCAATGGCAGGGATGCAAGAGGCAGAAGGTTATCAACCGGTGTGTACTTCTTGCGGTTCACTGCGGGTCAGTATCAGGAGAAGAGAAAACTGATCGCTCATTAACCGAGCCAGCAAAACCTATCAGGCAGGGTGGATATCCACCCTGCCTTTCTTTCGGTGAATAAGACATTACTCAATTTTAGTATTATCCGATTTAATCTGGAAAAACCAGGCTTACGGCTGATAAAATCGGCAACAAAGCAGCAAACCTCACACCCTGCGATAAAGCACAAGAGATAACCCCGGTAACGACTCAGGGAGCGGTTCCCCCAGCGGTTTCCCGAACGAATCGCTTAATGACTAACCCATTGATTTACCGGATAATACCGGATAGCCCTTAACCCTGTGACCCTGAAACCTAATTGCCATCCACTTTCCGCTCTTCTCCACTACCTAACTTCCGTTCTATCTCTCACCTACCCATTCCTTGACCCCGAGGAAAAATTGGCTATAATAATATAATATGCCCTGATGGGCGTGGGTCCTGAATAAAGAGGCGGCTCCTCTTGTATGTGGGGTCAGGATAAACTCCTGACCCCATTTTATATGTTGACTTCACCATCCTTGGGCTATAATTTTACGATGCACCTAACCGACCCCAACACCCCGCTTGCGGACCGAATGCGCCCAGTATCACTTGACGATATCGTGGGTCAGGACCACCTTCTTGCCCGTGACAAACCGTTCCGCAAGATGCTGGAACGCGGGGAACTCCATTCAATGATTCTCTGGGGTCCACCGGGCTCGGGCAAAACCACCCTTGCCCGGGCTATTGCTCATTACACCCGGGCGGAGTTTATCACCATCTCGGCAGTAACTTCGGGCGTTGCTGACATCCGCCGCACCGTAAAAATTGCCGAACAGAACCGCCGGATGTTTCAAAAGCAAACCATCCTGTTCATTGATGAAATCCACCGCTTCAACAAGGCGCAGCAGGATGCCCTTCTCCCCTATGTGGAATCGGGTTTGCTCATCCTGGTCGGTGCCACAACCGAAAACCCCTCATTTGAAGTCATCGCACCGCTTCTCTCCCGCACCCGGGTTTATCTCCTCAACCAGCTTTCCCCGGACAACCTGAAGACCCTGATGCACCGCGCGCTCAAATCCGAGCAGGGACTGGCAGCGCTCAATCCAGCGGTTGAAGACCGAGCGCTTGATTACTTCACCATCATCGCCCAGGGTGACGCCCGGGTTGCTTTGACCGCACTCGAAATTTCGGTCATCTCTGCGGAACCGGACGAAAACGGTATCCGCCGGGTCACTTTGGAACTGGCACAGGACATCGTCCAGCGCAAATTTCTCCTCTACGACAAAAGCGGTGAAGAACATTACAATCTGATTTCTGCCCTGCACAAATCGCTGCGCGACTCTGACCCGGACGCGGCTTTGTACTGGCTGGCAAGGATGCTCGAGGCGGGCGAAGACCCGCTCTACATCGCCCGGCGCCTTGTCCGGTTTGCCTCGGAAGACATCGGAATGGCAAACCCCAACGCCCTGCTTATCGCCAACGCCGCCAAAGATGCGGTCCATTTCATCGGCATGCCCGAAGGCAACACCGCACTGGCGCAGGCGGTCATCTACCTTGCCTTAGCACCCAAGTCAAATGCGGTTTACCGGGCTTACACGATGGCAAAACAGGATGCGTTAAACAGCCTGACCGAACCNGTACCGCTGCATCTGCGCAACCCGGTAACACCCTTGATGGAACAACTGGGCTATGGCAAAGATTACAAATACGCCCACGACTTTCCCGATGCGCAGGTTGAACAGGAACACTTTCCCGAATCGCTCAAAGGCAGAAAATACTACTTCCCAACCGACCGCGGCTTTGAAGGAGAACTCAAAAAACGGTTGGGCAAACAACAGCCGGATAAAGAAAAATAGCCCGTTAAGGTCAGAAAACTGATCAGTGCAAACTTCAAACTTAGTCCGACGCTATGGCTCCCGCTATCTGCCGATAATTACTACCTTCCGGGTAAATGCATCTCTACCAACGCCCATCTTTATAAGATAAACCCCGGGCACAACCTGTCGGTTGTGGATGTCTGTGCCATTCCAGAGTTTGAGCCCGCTGCCAGACAACTCTTTTATCAGCCTGCCCTGTACATCGTAAATCCAAACCGGTTGCGCGCTGTTGATATGGAGCGCCGTGCCAAGCCGACAGGGGTTGGGATAAACGGTTTGCCTGAACTGTGGTTGCGTCTTCACCTCTTCAACCGCCAGAATCCGCTGCCANACCTGTTCTGCCCACCAGGCACGCAACGCTAACTGGGTCGTGTCCCTTTGCTGTGGTGGTTGGGCACTGTCACCATAGGGTGCCGCGATTACCGCATACCAGAAGGTAAGAACCGAATCGGGCGCAAGGTCAAACGGCCCGGTGGCAAAAAGCGCTCTTTTATCTCCCGGTGCCGCGTCAATAGAGTCATAAGGCTCATACATACCGGTGCGGTAGTTGTAGCCCATCAAAGTTAACTGCTGCTGGCCATCAGTAACCGGGTCAATATCAATCGTAAACCGTTTAAATGCGGTAAGTCCGAGGTTGTTGGGCGCCTGTAACAACCGGAGGGCAACAGCACCAGGAACACCGCTTTCCCAATTTGAACTGGGTACTTCAACATTGTCATAATCATAAAAGAAGCCAAGGTTTTTCACCCAGAAGGTATCACCACCAATCTGAAACCGTTTATTGAGAATCAAGCCGGTCATATCATCACTATAGGTGCCGATGTCCGCATCAACTACCATTCCAAAATAGACACCATTGCGGGTAATTCCTGATGCGTTGGCAAGTTCATACTTCAAGAAAAACATATCCCGGGCGATGGAATCAGAAAAACCGTAAACGGTTTGATAGATGTCAATGCCTAACGGTCTGCCTGGTGCGATGTGATTTGCCGGGTTGGAGTCGCCCGAACAAAACCACAAATCCATCTCCGAACGGTTGACCTGAGGTGCCATCGGAAACCGGGAAAGTGGCGCGGGCCAATCACCCGGATACTTGTAGATGCGGTCTGCCGAATCTAATGGGGTCTGACGCCAGTAACGACAGAGACTGGGGTGCATCTCAGTGCCCCCACTGTTTGGATTGTAGCACACGGTCACCAGCGTATCTGAACCAACAACCGCACCAATCCAGGGTCCAGCACAAAAGATATACACATTGTGCAGCGGATAGGGCCAGGTGCCACCACCAACAGGCGGGGTCTGGGTTATCTCACCACCCCAGCGGCAGTCGTTGAAGAAAGGGCAGCGCCAGTTGTTCAGGTCAAACCACTCCATATCGTAGATTGCGAGACATAAGGCGGGCAGTAAAAAGAGCACAACGAAACGTTTCATCAAACACCTCCTTTTAAAGATTCGCCCATACCTGCCCTTTGCAGGCTAACTCAATTATAATTCAATTTACAACTCAGTCAATATGCTGTTTTGGCTATTGGAGCACCCCAATCCCTTTGCTGTTAATTGACTGCTCTTTCTTTCGGGTTAAAATTGACCGATGCGCCAATCAACTGTTTACTGTCTCACTCTGACCGTCCTCTTTGTTTTCCTGACCGGGTGCGGACCGCGTGGTCAATCACCCGCCGAAAAAAAAGTTAAGATAACATTCTGGCATGCGATGGGCGGGCCATTAGGCGATGCCCTGGAAAAGATGATTGACGAGTTTGAAAAGGCGAACCCGGATATCGACATCGAGCCGGTATCAATGGCAAACTACTCTAGCCTTTCCCAGAAGTTAATGGGTGCGGTGCAGGTGAATGCACCCCCAAACCTTGCCCAGATGTACGAATCCTGGACCACCCAGTTTTACGCCCTGAACAAACTGGTCATCATTGACTCTTTGATTCATAGCCCAGACGGGCTCACTCCGGAAGAACTCGCCGACTTCTACCCGGCATTCATTGAAGGCAACACCTGGGATGGCAAAATCGTCACCCTGCCGTTTAACAAGTCCTTGCCGGTTTTCTTTTACAATATTGATATGCTTGCCCGGTCGGGCTACAACGACTTTCCCCGCACCTGGGATGAATTGCGGACGATGCTTTTGCGCCTGACCGACAAAAAAAGCGGGCGTTATGGTGGCGCGGGCTTGGTTAACGAGGGTGTGTTTGGCGCCCTGCTTCTTCAGCACGGTGGTGACTACCTGGACGAACAAAATAAAAAGCCGCTTTTTAACTCTCCAGCCGGGGTTCGTGCCGCCCGGTTTCTTGCCGATTTGGTTAACAAGGATTCCAGCGTCTATTACGGTGCCGGTTATGAGCCGCAAAACGATTTTCTTGCCGGTCGCATCGCCTGCATTCAAAGCACCTCCGTATCCTGGGCGTTTTTAAAGCCCAACTTTACCTTCAAAGTTGGCATCGCGCCCCTGCCTGTCGCCTTGACCCCGGCGGTAATTGGTTACGGCACAAATATCGGTATCTTTCGCACCGGTAACGAGCAGCAGATTCGGGCTGCCTGGCGTTTTGTCAAGTGGTTTACCAGTCCAGAACAGCAGGCAAAATGGGCAACATTGACCTTTTATGTGCCGGTGCGAAAAAGCGCCCTTAACATACCGGAGTATCAAAAGTTAATTCAGGAAACACCCGGACTCAGTGCCGCATTAAAACAACTTGAATACCTGCGGTTTGAACCCCGTAGTGAAGCCTGGTTTGCCGGTAGACGTGTGCTGGGTGACGCTCTGGAAAAAATCATTCGCGGCGGGATTGAACCGAAAAATGCCCTTGACCAGGCTGCGGCAGAGGTGGAAAAGGAGTTGAAAAGGTGAGAAGGTCTATATTTTGCCTGTCGACTTTTGTCACAATTACCCTCGCCCAGGTGATGCCGATAAGGTGGGCAATAGAAGATGCCAATGGTGATGGCAAACCGGACCGTCGGGGACAAACGGTAACCGTCACCGGTATCGTTACGGCACCGGACAGCATCTTTGACAATCGTTATACCGACATCTACATCCAGGACACAAGTGGCGGGGTTAATGTTTTCAGTTTCACGATGCAGAACGCCGACCTAAAAGACAGTGTGCTCGTCACCGGAAAAGTGGATTGGTATCGGGGCAAAACCGAAATCGCTAACGCCACCATCACCCTTCTTGCGCGAAATCGAACCCTGCCCGAACCGCGTATTCTTACCTGCCGGGAAATGAACGCCGAAGCCTACGAAGGCGAACTGGTCGCAATTACCGGTGTCAAAATCAGCAGTTTGTTCCTTGTTGGTAACACGAACTACAACCTTGAAGACTCAACCGGCACAACTCAGGTGCGGATTGACGCCCAGACCGAAATACCGGGCTTTATCCTATCGCCCGACACATTCACCATCATCGGTATCAAAGGGCAGTACACCTCGGACACCACCCAGCCTCTGACCGGTTATCAACTCTTGCCCCGCTACCGACGCGACTTCTCATCCAGTGCTGAAGACTATCCCCTNATCACCATCCGCGCGGCCCAGCAGCCCGGACCCGACGGTGTGACCCCGCAACTGCTTGACCAGTGGGTTCGGGTCAAGGGCAAAATAACCGGTCCGACACGGGTTTTTACCACCGGTAGTGGCAAAAGCCTCTATATCCAGGACGCCACCCAGGGAGTAAATGTTTACAACTGTTCCTATCCTGATGGCCAGGCACCGTTCCTTGACAGTCTGGGCATAGAAATCACCGCCCTGGGCAGGATAACCGAATACAACGGCTTGACGGAACTCTCCTCAGGTGTAATGTGGGTCAGTGACACAAGCGCCGTTCCGGTTACACCAAAACTTCTCCCTTTTAATACACCGCTTACGGAAACGATGGAGTCCGATTTGTTAACCGTGGTGGGTGATGTCATCTCGGCACCGGTGCGCTCAGGTTCCGGCTACAATATGGTGCTGAAAAACGGCACTCCGGCAATCTCGGTCCGCATCTACGACAACACCGGCATTCAGACCTCGTGGCTGACCGCGGGCCGAAGAGTCCGCATCACCGGCATCGTCGGTCAGTACGACTACGAGCCGCCTTACAACACCGGCTATCAGTTGATGCCAAGATTCCCCGAAGACATTAGTGACACTACCGCCGCTTTTCCCCCTTCGGAAAGACTTCAGATTGACTCCATTTTCCCCAATCCGTTTGCCCCTAATGAAGGCGAAATCGCCACAATCCAGATCAACAGCCCGCGCACCGGCTACCGTCTGACCGTTGCCGTCTACGACCTCCAGGGCAGGCTAAGAAGACAACTGTTGACCAGCGCACCGGGCGGCTACTACGATTTAAAATGGGACGGCACTGATGACCGGCTCCAGCGTTTACCAGCAGGAATTTACCTCCTCAACATCAAGGCGTCAAGAGGTGATGGCACAACAGAAACAATCAACCGACCGATTGTCCTCGCCGTAAAACTGAACTAACTGTTGTTCAGTCCCAAATAGCTTGACCGTTCCTTCGCACCGATTAAACTTCTTCGTGCCGAAAAGACCGCTTCGGAACCAAAATTTAATTTTCGCCTTCCTCGCCTTCTTCGCACCGTTTACGCTCTACTTCCTTACTACCTGCCGGGACATCTACTGGCTTGATTCCGCCGAATTCGCACTTGCCACCCGCACCGGCGGTTTAGTCCATCCGCCCGGTTATCCATTACTCCTCAACCTCCTCAGTTTTGTTTCTCTACTACCGGTCTTGACCCTTCCTTTCCGCATCAATCTGGTATCAGCGTTCGTTGCAGCCGGCTCCTGTTTTCTTCTCTTTCTCATTATCAACCGTCTGACCGGTGATGAAAAATTTGCCCTTCTGGGTGCTTTCATCTGGGCGCTCTCGTTTGAACTCTGGCAGCAGGCAACCGCGATTGAAGTGTACGCTTTGCAGGTTTTCCTCTTCGCCTTAACCCTTTGGGGACTATTACGCTGGCGGGAAACATCTTCTCCCTCATACCTATATTTTTTCAGTTTTAGTTTCGGACTGACCCTTGCCAACCATCTGTTCATCATCGTCTGGATTCCAACATTTCTCATTTTGCTCCATACCCCGGCACTGAAAAACCTGCATCGCCGCCAGTGGCTACTCCTCTTTTTGCTTCTGTTGCTGGGACCTTTGCTCTATCTATCCTTACTATTTCGCTCGCAAAACCCACCCGGATGGGCAGGCATTGACTCCACCAATGATTTCTTCCGCTACATCACCGCGGCAGTTTACCGCTACCGTTTTCTTGCTGGGGGAACTGATTATCTTACCCACCAGGTCTCTTCCTTACCTCTGACCCTGTTCAAACAGTTCACCGTTCTCTGGCTTTTACTAATCCCGGGCGGTGTCTGGCTTATCCGAAAAGACAAAAGGTTGTTCTTCGCCCTGCTCATCGGCACTGTTCTTGCCGGCAGCGCCGCTCTTCTCTACAACATCCCGGACAAGGAAGGATACTTCCTACCGGTCTATTTCTGTCTGGCAATCTTCATCGGCTCAGCAGCACCACTTTTTCAGGCAAAAAAAGGACAGACTGGCATTCTCGCCATTATCATCATCGCTCTCATCGGTGTCATCCTCTGGAACTATCCCCGACAGAACCGCTCCCATCTCACCGCCCTTAGCGACCTTGCCCGCGCCGTCAGCACCGAACTGCCGGCGCATGCTGTAATCTTCACCGACGACTATAGTTTGTTTCAGGCGTTAAACTGGCACAAGATTGTTGAGAAGCCTGATAACTTCCCGACGATAATCAGTGAACACCATCTGGTGTTTCCCTGGTACCTGAAACAACTTTCCAAAACCGTGCCGGTTCCTGAGCACTGTTTTGACCTTGCACGAACTTTATGGGAAAACCGCGCCCGTTTAAGTAAAACCCAGTTTGGCACTTTAGCCAGCCAAAGGGTCCAGGAGATTAAACAGCATTTGCTATTGAACCTCGCGGACCATCCGTGCTTTTACTTCCCTCAGGACTTTTCCCAATCGCTTGAGCGCTGGCAAAACTTTCAATTGCAGTTACACGGATTGACTTATCAATTTCGCCCTCTTGGAGACAGCACGATCGGACCCGAAATCAAATTCACCTTTCCCGGACCTGAAAGGTACTCTACAAACAAATTTTACGACCCCTATGCGGAAGACCTGTGCCGCCGTTTTGCCGCCACCGCCAACCGCCGCGGCATGCTCCGCTATGCATCCGGGGATGACACAGGCGCCATCGCCGATTTCAATCTTGCCCTGAAATACTACCCCGATTACAGCGCTGCCATTGAGAATAAAGGTTTGGTGTTCGCAATGACCGGTAAAAAAGATAGCGCTCGATTTTACTTAACAAAATTTATCAAATTAGAACCTAACTCACCAGAAATCAATAAAGTAAAAGTTTTTCTTAACAACCTCAACGACTGAAAAACCGTTAGTTGTCACGCCCAATTTCCCCGGAGTGTCGCACCGTTAGTTTTGTTCTGTCAACAACTTATAAATCCGAACCCGAATCATCCGTTGTCTGTCCCATCTCGCTCAATACAAAGCCGATTTTACAAGAGATTAAAAATCAGCATCTTATCACTTCTAATCCCAACATTCTCAACCGGCATATTCTTTGCATTTATCACCTTCAGGAGGGAGCGAATTGAAATTTACCAACAAATCCCTTCAAGGGGAAACCTGATGAGCGTTAGTGCCACGGTCCAGACTGGCGGCAAAATAGAGCGCCGCACTCTAAAAGAACTGATTACCCAGGTGCAAAAAATCGCTGGGCGCTACCTATCAATCAAAGCAACAAGACGCCGGGTCTTCTTTTTGCTCGGGGATGCGCTGGTCGCGGGCGTCTCAATCATCGCAGTTAATTACCTCATACCCTATCCGATTTTAAAATTATCCCCTCCCGATCCCCAAACACTTTTTATTCTTGTAATCACCAACATACTCCTCACAATCGGCGCCAACTTTGCCCTGCGCAACTACTCTCTCGCCTGGGTCACATTCTCCCTCTCCGATTTACGGAAGTTGTTCGTCGCCAGCGCCCTGGTCACGGCATGCCACTTTCTGCTTCGTCTTCTGCCCGCCTGGCGCAATATTTCAACCTCCAGTCCAATACTCATCGGCTTAACGCTCTTTTTTTCCCTCGCTGCCTTCCGCGGCAGTAAAAGGCTGCTCCTTGAACCTCTTTTTACCAGTGCTGAAGGTAAGCGCACCCTTATTGCCCTCTCTGCAAAGTATGGTTACTTTATTCCTAACATCCTGCGCCGTTTAACCAATTTCAACTACTACATCGTCGGCATCGTAACCCCGGACCCGAATCAGATCGGTAACTACGAGCAGGGCATTGAGGTGGTGGGAACAACCGATGACATTGAGGCAATTGTTGAACGCTACCGGGTTGAGGTGGTAATGGTGATGCTCGAGTCAAACCCCGGTTTCAGTTTAGGAGACTTCTACGCCCGGCTCCATCGGATCGGTAAAGTGGAAGTGAAAACGATGCCTTCACTCGTCGACATCCTTGAAGACCGTTCAGACCTAGGCGCCCTGGAAAAACTGTGTGTCCACGAACTCACTGGCAGACCACCGGTAACGGTGGATGTCAACCAGATGCGCCGGATTTTCTCGGGCAAGCGGATTCTTGTAACCGGTGCCGGCGGCTCAATCGGCTCGGAACTGTGTCGGCAGCTTGCCCGCTTCACCCCGGAACAACTCGTCCTTTTTGAGCGCGACGACTCTAACCTTTTTTACATTGAGCGTGAAATCCGCCTGCTTTATCCCAACCTCCAGATACTCCCTTTTCTGGGCGACATCAATCACGCGCCGGACCTGGAGCGGGCATTTGCGCTTTCCCGGCCGGAGATTGTGTTTCACGCTGCCGCTTATAAACATGTCCCTGTATTAGAATTTCACCCCGAAGAGGCAATCCAGACCAATGTCCTTGGCACCCATCTCGTTGCCAAGACCGCCATCCGTTACCACACCCGCACCTTCATCTACATTTCCACTGACAAAGCGGTCAACCCCACCAGTGTGATGGGTGCCACGAAGCGATTGGGTGAAATGCTCGTCACGGCAATGAACGAACTGAGTGATATGAAGGTGGTTGTCGTACGCTTTGGCAATGTTCTTGACAGCCGGGGTAGTGTTTCGACCATCTTCCGCGATGCCATCTTGAAACGCCAGCCCATTACCGTCACCCATGCCGAAATGAGACGGTATCTTATGCTGACCAGCGAAGCGGTGACACTGGTAATGCAGGCAGCAGCACTGGGCAAAGGTGGTGAGGTGTTTGTGCTTGATATGGGCAAGCCGGTGCGCATCTGGGACCTGGCGCACCGTATGGTAGAACTTGCCGGGTTAACTCCGCAGGTTGACATCCCGATAATCGTTACCGGTATTCGTCCCGGAGAAAAACTTTTTGAAGAACTCTTAACCGCTGAGGAGGGCACCATCGCCACGGAAAACGAACGTATCTACCGAGCAAGAATCTCGCAAAATTACTCTTACCCGGAACTACTGGGTAAAATTTCCGAACTGGAAGCAAAACTTGAGTTTCTCAACCCCGACGAGATTAAAAAGGCATTGACCCAATTTGTCCCTACTTATCAGCCGGCGGCGGTTTCGGTAAATTATGCCCCGAATCGGGTTTCGATTTTTTCTCACTCTGGAATTGAAAAAGAAGAATAATTGTTAAACCAACAACCGCGATAACCGCACCCACCCAGCCAAGAAGAGAAAGCGCCGTCACAATTCCGGCTGCTATCAAAACCCCTAAAAAAATCCCCAGCAACGCTCGGGGATAAGACATACCTAACAACATCGCCGCTACCGCACCGGTCCAGGCACCGGTCACCGGTAAAGGAATACCGACAAAAATCGCCAGACCCCAGAACTCAAACCGTTCAATCACACCACTTTTCTTTCGGGTTCGCGTAAATAGCCACTTAAAAAACCTTTGGAAAAGAGTAAACCGGTTTAACAATAAAACCATTCGTTCCAGAAGCAGCAGAATCAGAATTATCGGCAGGATATTTCCCACAACCGAAAGGACCAGCGTCTTCCATAATGGCAGATGAAAAAGGTTGTTTCCAATTGGCACCGCCCCGCGCAACTCCACAATCGGCAGCATCGCAACCACGAAGACCACCAGTTCCGGACTCAACCCTTTCGCCCGCAACTTTTCGGCAATCCGTTCTCCAGTACTTGCTGATGCCGGTGTAACGCCCGTAATCAAAATCGCCATAAGCAGCCCAACAAGCAGCGATTTTCTGCCTGTATTCGCAAAAACCTGAGGTAGCGAACCGCGCATTTACAGCAACCCCCTCTGACGTCTTAAAATTATCTCCAGCCCAAATAGCATCGCAAGCAGTCCATAAATTACCGGGATTTTTCTCGGGTCAAGGGAAAACGACCGATGATAAACGCCCAGTTTAAACTCTCGGGTTGCAATTTCATCAATACTGTCCGCAGGAATAAACCAGCCCCCGGTAAGTGAGGCAATTCGGGACAGTAAATCACGATTAATGCCCAGTTGTACTATTTCAACACTCTGCTCTGTAACCCGAAATTCGACTGGAGCGGTCTGATATCGCAGGCGGTTTTCCGCCCGCACTTCAGCACGGGCAAAATACCGACCGGGCGCCAAACCATCTATTTCTGCCCGGTAACGCCCAAAGCCCGTTTCCTGCATCGGGATATAAAAGTTGTTTCCAAGCGAATCTTGCACCGCAATGCGTACATCTAAACCTTCCCAGGGTGTACCGTCCAATGTTTTGGCATCAAGTAGAAGCGTAATTCGTTCCCCGGTCAAGTAATTGAACGCATCAGTTTTTAAACTAAAAAGGGTCGTGTCCTTTTCGCTGAGATAACGTACCATTCCCGAAAGAAAAACATCAAGGGGTGTGGGCTTATCCGGTGGCACATCAGCAAGGAACCCCCAGCGCCACAGCGGAAACGCCCCAAGATAAACCACCTTTCCTTTACCCGCCTTTCCCGCCACCAGAAGCGGCACCTGATTCTCCTGAGCGGTCATCCATACCGCTGTCTGCTCATTTGCCACCGTGCCCGTCCAGATACTGCTAAACGGTGGTACCGAAGCAAGGTTAAGACCGTCTTCTTTCAGCCATGGCAGAAACAGCGCCGCTTCCGTAATCATCGGTGTCCACTCCCCTCTCAAAAGTTGCCCGCCTCTTATCGGTAGCAACTTCTCCAGTTGCTCTCCGGTCTTAAATCCATCCCCCGCAAGCAGTAATACCCCAACACCGCCTTCAACCTGGCTCCGGAGCGTATTCCAGAACTCACGGTCCTGCGCTACCTCCTCAGTGTTGTCAACCACAAAAACCTCAGCGCTGTCGAGCAAACGCGCCATCCGGTTGAGACCGCCGGTGAGCGCAATTGCCATCTTGACATCAAACCGGCGGTCCTTCTCCAGCATCCGTCGGATAAACCTTGTCTGCGGACCGGGGTGATTCGTGATATAAACAATCCGCGTACGCGCCGGCTTGATTTCAATTGAACCAGACCGCTGATTGTCAAGGTAACTCAACTCACCAGGCAAACTGTCAGCGCCGACCCGAACCGTTTTGTGCCCACTCTCAGTAAAAACCACTCGAAAAAAAACATCCTCTTCGCTCCAATCCTGCGCTAAAGTAACTTCTTTTGTCTGACCATCAAGCCGTAACCGACTTCGCTCCTGATTGAGAAAACCAATACTTGCCAAGCGCACTCTAACAACAACCGTGTCCCGGGCATAGGCAACGGCAGGAAGTTCCAGTTCCTTAATCATCAAATTCCTTCCCCTGTTGCCGCCGAACCCCACGGTATAAACTGGAACCGCCAACCGCTGCGCAACCTGAATTACGTCCACCGGCCCGTTATCCTGACCGTCACTCAGCAGCAAAATTGCGGCTGGCCCGGTTTGCGACACAACCTCAAGAGCCCGACCCAAGCGGGTACGCTCCTTACCCGGTAGCACCGCCTGACCACCTGGTCGGAGTTTTATCACACTGTCCGCAAACCACCAAACTTCCTGTTTCACCCCAACTATCCTTTCCTGTAAAGACCGCAAAACCCGGTCAACAACACTGTCAACGCCAATCATCTCCATACTACGGGACCGGTCAACCAGAAATGCCACCCGGCGCGGCTGTTGGGTCCAGCGCACTGTTACGACCCTGTCAAGTGCCATCCAGCCCAAGATTAACACAATTACCAACCGGAGAATAAATAACCAATAACCACCCCTTGTCCCGAATTCTTTCCAGTAAAGCAGAAAAGTTAGGATTAATAGTATAAAACTAACGACGGTAATCATTAACCCGCCTGGGCACCGATTCCGGCACCATGATCAGTTTTAAACTCTCACTCGCGGTGTTGAACTCAACCGGCAAACTTATCAGGTCCACAAGACCGTCACTGTTGGTATCGCTGACCCCGAACACCGAATACACACCCGCCGGCACTTTAACCTCAAACGAACCGTCGGCTAAAATCGGTGCCACCGCCTTTGTCTTCTCCTGGTCAAAAAAAACCGTGCCGCGGTGGACAACAGTTTTCCCTTTAACCGTAACCCCTTCAAAAACTGAATCTGTTGTCCAGTAAGTCCATGCCGGTGTCAAGCCGATGTTGTTTTCCAGGTCTTGAAATCCCGGATTCAGTAAAAAGTAAAAAACCTTGCCCGGACCGATTGAGTCCCGGCAGACAAAATTGACCTCCTGCCAGTTAGGTTCCCAGACCCGATGGAAAAGTGTCTCGAACTCTTCGGGCACAATCATATAGTTGAGAGGTAAACTGGTATCCACCGGCTCACTAAATCGGACGATGATACGGACTCCACGCCATAAATTAACGCTGCCCGGTGCCGGTGAAACCGCCACAACCCGGGGAGAAATTGTGTCAATTCGATTTGACCCAAGAAAACTGGCGCGAAAGCGCCCGGGATTACCCGCCATATCCCATACCACACCTTGCAAAAAATAGCGCTGGTGGCTTTGCGGCTCAGTCCAGACCAAAATCCGCATCCGGTCTCTTCCCCTTGAAATTCCCCTTATCCTGAGTCCCGTGATACTCACACTCTCGGGCACAAACCTTGCAGGGTCAAGTTCTTCATCAAACACCAGTTCAACCTGAACCCGAGTCCGGGCGTTGACTTCAACGATGTGCGGTGGAAATCGGTCCGGACTCGGCGGCAGCATCTTTTTGGCACAATGACCGCACAATAGCAGTAAACAGGCAGACAACAGATACCTTTTCATTTCATCCTCTCAAGAAATCTGGTTAACTGCTTATAGAGTATCACCAATTCGGGTTGACGTTCGCGTAGGGCTTTGAGATGCCTTTTAACCGTTATCCAGTCCCCCCGTTTTACCGGTCCGGTCAGTGTTGTAACTGCCCCTTGTTTTTTTATGTTTCGAAGCACCCCAACAGTCAATGGCATAACAATCTCTCTTGCCCTTTGCGGTGCAAACCCGATGTCCTTGCCAATCTTCTCCACAGCATAAAACAACGGATGAACAAAATTACTCCCGAACACGCACATTGCGTGGTAAAGCGGTCGGTCTTCTGAACGGACAAGAACCGCCTTTCCTTTTAACTGCGCCACAAGTCGCCTGCCAAAGCGCAAACCTTTTTTCGTCCCGTCAAGTGCAAAGTACCCACCAGGCAGGTCTTTTTTCGCCTGCGGGCGACTAAAAAAACTTTTGACCGGATGTAGCGCTAAGGTGTCTACACCTCGCTCAACCGCACCCTTAAAAAGCTCAACGCCATAGGCACCGGAAAGATGAACTACCACAGTCCCGGGTTTGATATACCGCCTCAAACGCATAAACTGTTTCTGAATCTCCCGGTCCGGCACCGAGAAGACAATCACATCAACGCCGGATACCAGATTTCGGGAATCCTCGCTCCGCCGTCTGACTGTCAGAACTTTATATCCCAGTCGCGACAGACGCCCGGCAAGTGCGCTACCAACTTTACCATAACCAATAATTAAAACCCGGGTCTGCGCTCTATCGCTCCTGCTCTTCTGCTCCTCTTTCATTTTTCTATAATACACATTTGACAGAGCAAGTTCAAGAAGTAAAATAAGTAAGACTGCCATGAACTGGCTCGGTCATAAATTTTTAAAATCAGGTGCGCGGCACCTTCAACCTTTGGAGGCTTAAATGAAAAGATTTTTGCTGACCATCATACTGGGTATCTGTGCCATCGTTTTTGCTGAAGAAGGTGCAAGGTACCTTATCATTACCACCGATGCCCTTGCTCCAGTGATTAAACCGCTTGCAGATTGGAAGCATTACTCGGGTATGCAGTGTAAGGTGGTAAAACTGTCCGAAATTGGCACCCCTGCCGATACCATCGCAATAAAGAACTACATTATAAACGCCTACAACAACTGGCCGGTTCGACCGGAATACATCCTCCTTGTTGGCTCGCCGAACAATCTTCTTGCATGGAAAATTGCGGGGGGCAATGGTGCTTACTCTGATAATGCGTATGGTGATATAAATGATGACCTATATATGGACATTCCGGTGGGCAGATTCCCTGCCCGTTCTGCATCCCAGTGCAGTGTGATGGTCGCAAAAACCCTTGCTTATGAAAGATACCCGGACCTTACCGACAGCCTGTGGATGCGTCGTCTCACCACCGTTATCCGGGAAAATAGCGACTCCGACGATACCATCTACTGGAACGACATCCGAATACTCGCGAGCCTTGCAGGAGCAAACGGATTTGTCAGTTGCGACTCGCTTTCCTATTTGCGCGGGCACACCGCCAATAATGTTATCAATTCGGTCAACAACGGAACCGCAATCGTTCTTTATCGAGGGAGTGGCGTCAGCAACTGGTACTACCCATTCAGTGTCAACCCCTATTTAACAAACAACGGCAAAAAACTACCGATAATCCTGTCTATCACCTGTGCAACGATGAGCCTGGCACCAAGATCATCCGAGCCGATGGTTGGCGACTCGTGGGTTAAAGCCGGAACTGTAACGAACCTTAAAGGTGCGGTCGCATTCTTTGGTAACACCCATTCCCTGGTATCAAGCAATCTTACAGTTCAGAAAAGAAGCGCGGTTGCCCGTGCCTTTACCAGAGCGGTGTTCCTTGAAGGGAAAACTAAACTCGGTCAGGCAATGATTCGTGCCAAAGATTCGCTTTACCGGGCATTCACTGATGCCGCTGAGTACCGCGGGTTTAACCTTCTTGGCGATCCTGACCTTGACATCTGGACCGCAACCCCGAAACTCCCAACCGTGGAGCATCCGGATGTAATCCCACCCGAGCCCCGAGAACTCGCAATTCGCGTCTTACTTAATGAGCAACCTATCGCTAACGCCTTAGTGTGTATCTCAATGGACACTGTGATTTATGAATATGGTTACACCGACAACTATGGCGCCATCGCCTTTAACATCAACCCAACCGATACCGGCAGACTCCGCCTCGTGATTACGGGCCACAACCTCTATCCTTATGACACCCTGATTCCAGTCTCGCAGGTTGGCATTCAAGAATCACCGGCGCGCTTGCCCCAAGCCAGGGTTACTGCCATCCCTCAGATTTTCCTTAACACCACTCGCCTGCTTATCAACCATTCCGACCCCAACGGCACAGAAATCGTCATCTACGACGCTACCGGGAAACCGGTGCGCACGCTGAAACACATCACAAGTGACGCTGTCTGGGATGGCACCGACGACAACGGAACTCTCTGTCCTGCGGGCGCCTATCTATGCCGGGTAAAAAACGGCTCCCACCAGACAAAAGTTCTAAAATTGAGATAGAGAAATCAGAACCTCAATTTCTTGACTTCTTTTCTACTGATGCTACACTGACTATCCAGTTGAATTTCTTTAGTGATACGGAGTTAAAAAACAACACAGCAGGAGGAATTTAATGGTGATAGTTTTTTGTGAACAGCGTGAAGGCACTCTTAAGAAAGTCTCTTTTGAAGCCCTGCTCGCCGGCTACAAAATTGCCGAAAAGAAACAGGATGAACTCACTGCGGTTGTTTTAGGAAAAGACATATCCTCCATTGCCCGGGAGATTGTTAAATTCGGTGTTAATAAAGTCATCACCGTGGACGACCCGGCACTTGAATTCTACACCCCGGATGGTTACGGCAGCGTCCTCGAAAAACTGGCGCGCGAACACAAACCGCACGCCGTTATCCTCAGCGCCACCGCTCTGGGAAAAGACCTTGCCGCCACCCTCGCCGCCCGGCTGGAAACCGTGCTCCTGCCCGACTGCACCGCCATCGACTTTGATGAAGAAGGAAATGTTGTTGCCACCCGACCAATCTACGCCGGTAAGGCGCTCGCGACTGTAAAAGCCCCGGGCGTTATGCCTCTCGTGATAAGCCTACGACCACGGGCGGTCGGCGCGCAGGGAGAACTAAACCGAAATGGCCAGATTGTCGCTGCCCAATTAACACCAGAAGATTTGCGAATGAAGGTCGCAGAAATTGTCAAGACTGTCACCAAAACGGTCGAACTGACCGAAGCCGACATCGTAATATCCGGCGGGCGGGGAATGAAAGGTCCGGAAAATTACGCCCTCCTTGAGGAACTCGCCGCTGTTATTAATGCGGCGGTTGGTGCCTCTCGCGCCGCAGTTGATGCCGGCTGGCGCGACCATCAGTTTCAAGTTGGACAAACCGGCAAGGTTGTCGCCCCTTCGCTCTACATCGCCTGCGGTATTTCCGGTGCCATCCAGCATTTGGTGGGTATGATTAACTCAAAATGCATTGTGGCAATCAACAAAGACCCGGAGGCAAACATCTTCAAGGTTGCCGATTACGGCATCGTCGGTGACCTGTTTCAGGTTGTTCCCCTTCTTACCGAGGAGTTCAAAAAAATCAAGCAGGGATAAGGAGTTATGCCCGACACTTTTCAGATTGATGTCCAGAAGGTGAAGCCTATCCTTGAAATAATCCTTGACACATCCGCTCCCCCGGTACCGCGTTGCCGTCTGCTTTCTTCAGGATTCGGACCTTCCCACACATTAAAGGTCAAAGAGAACATCACCGGTACCCGTGCCTGTCTCGGCTGTGGTAACTGCGTTGACATCTGCTCCTTACTGGCACGAGAACCCGCCCGATTAAAACGCACTGCCCAGCGCACCAGTCTCGCCCTGGAAACGATGGTGGGCTCGGACTGCGACCGGTGTTATCAATGCGTCCTTTCCTGCCCCCAGGTTGATACCACGATAAAACATTACATTGTAAAAGAACGGGCAATTGAGCAAATGAAACATCTGCTGGCGCATCTTGCGCCCCGGGACGACTATTACCTTGACCAATTTTACCAGGAGGCATGCAATGGGTGAAAATATGATTGACATCTACATTATGGGTGAGCACCATCGGGTTCCGGACTCGTTAACCATTCTTCAGGCGCTCGAGTACGCGGGCTATCGACTTATTCGCGGCGTTGGATGCCGGGGTGGGTTCTGTGGTGCCTGTGCCACCGTGTATCGCATCGCCGGGGATTACCGCTTGAAATTCGCCCTTGCCTGCCAGACCAAAGTCGAGCCCAATATGCAACTGGCGATGATTCCTTATTTCCCTGCCCACCAACCGCGCTATCGCCTTTCCGAACTAAAAGGCACGGCCCAGGAGGTGCTGAATATCTATCCCGAAATGTTAACCTGTTACGGTTGTAACACCTGCACCAAATCCTGCCCCCAGGAAATCGATGTCCTGGGTTATGTATCGGCGATTATCCGCGGTGACATTCCCCTTGCCGCCGACATCTCTTTTGACTGCATTATGTGCGGGCTCTGTGTTAGTCGCTGCCCCGCTGAACTGGTTAAACATCACGCCGCCTTACTCTGCCGGCGCATCTATGGTAAGTTTCTTGCCCCCAGGTCCGAACATCTGAAACAGCGGATTCAAGAGGTCAAGTCGGGCAAATTTACTGCTGCCATCGCCGAACTTAAAAATATGCCTCCCGAAGAACTTAAAAAAGTTTACGCTAACCGGGACATAGAACCCGAGGAGTAAAAAAATGGCTTATCCATCTCCATTGAATGAACTTGCCACCCGCGTGGCACAAACAAGACCGGAACGTCTAAAACAGTCCTTTCCCCGCCTGAACGCCGAGGAAAAGAACAAACTGCTGCACGAGTATCACCCTGACTACCGTGCGGACACATTCTCCACCCTCAGGGTTGGACCTAACGCCGGTGACCGAACCCCGCGCGAACTCGCCATCCTCCTTGAAGGAGAAAGTCTTTTAAAAGAAACCAGCCTGTCGATTAACCAGCCCGATTACGACTGCGATGTTCTTGTAATCGGAGGGGGTGGTGCCGGATGTGCAGCAGCACTCATTGCCGATGATCTCGGAGCAAAAGTGATTGTGGCAACAAAACTGCGACTGGGTGATGCCAACACGATGATGGCGCAGGGCGGAATCCAGGCTGCGGACAAAGATAACGATTCACCGGCGCTTCACTATCTGGATGTTCTGGGAGGTGGCCATTTTGCCAACATACCAGAACTGGTGGAAACGCTCGTGACCGATGCCCCGGAGGCGATTCAATGGCTTGAAGACCTGGGTGTAATGTTTGATAAGAACCCGGACGGCTCGATGAAAACAATTCATGGCGGCGGCACTTCCCGTAAACGGATGCACACCGCCCGGGACTACACTGGTGCCGAAATTATGCGCACCCTTCGGGACGAACTCAAAAGCCGGCCGCAGATTACCGTCCTTGAGTTTTCCCCGGCGATTGAACTGCTCACCGATTCAAACGGCACGGTAACCGGTGCCGTTCTCTTAAACCTGAACCTCAGTGGCAACGCCCTATCTCCAAACTACCACTATACGATTGTTCGAGCAAAAACGGTAGTCATCGCAACCGGCGGCAGCGGCCGACTTCACTACCAGGGGTTTCCAACCTCCAACCATTACGGCGCAACTGGAGACGGATTGGTGCTTGCCTATCGCGCTGGTGCCCGATTGGCATTTATCGATACGATGCAGTACCACCCAACCGGTGTCGCCTATCCCCAGCAAATCATCGGTCAACTGGTTACCGAAAAAGTCCGGAGTCTGGGTGCCCAACTGCTCAATGTTGATGGCCAGCAGTTCATCTTCCCGCTCGAAACCCGGGATGTTGTCGCTTCGGCGATAATCCGTGAATGCCAGAAAGGCAAAGGGGTTGTAACACCCGGCAACATTTCTGGTGTTTGGCTGGACACGCCCATGATTGAAATTTTGCGTGGTCCGGGCACGGTTAAAAGAGAACTGCCCGCAATGGTCCGTCAGTTCGCCCGATTCGGCATCGAACTGGACAAGGAACCAATTCTCGTATATCCAACGCTACACTACCAGAATGGCGGGGTCGCAATTGACCCTGATTGTCGAACCAATGTTCCATTTCTATTCGTTGCCGGCGAGGCGTCCGGAGGTGTGCACGGTCGTAACCGCCTGATGGGTAATTCGCTACTGGATGTTATCGTTTTCGGGCGTCGGGCGGGCAATGCTGCCGCCCAAACCGCTCGAACCAGAACCGCCAATCTTGAACTCACCCTGAAACATCTCGAAAAATGGGACCAGGAGTTACAGAAAAATAACCTCGCTCCCGTGACGAAATCACCTTTGATTCTTCCTGACTACACCAAAAAGGAGGTTTGATTGGACTTCTCGCTATCCGAAGATGCCGAAATGATTCGGCAAACGGTTCATGAGTTTGTCCGCCGTGACCTCTTGCCCGTGGAACCCAAATTCCTCAATGTTCGCACGCGTGAAGAGCGAGAAAGCATCGCCCGTGATGCCACCCAAAAGATAAAAGAAATGGGCCTTTACAGTGCTGGGGTTCCTGAGGAGTTCGGCGGTGGTGGTCTGGGTTTAATTGAAACCTGCTTGATTGCTGAAGAGTTGTCGAAAACGATTATTCCAGTTGACTGGGGTGATTTCACCCCAATCCTGTACGAATGTCCGGAAAACCTGAAATCGGACTATCTTTTGCCGGTTGTCGCCGGTGAAAAGATTTATGCTCTGGCATTCCGGGAACCGGAACACTTCACAACTGCTGATGAAATGTCCGTCACCGCCCTGCCGGACGGTGACAACTACATTCTGAACGGCGTCAAACTGCTATCCCGGCCCGACTTCGACTTCTGTCTTGTGTTTGCTCAAACACCAAACGGTATCACCTGTTTCCTCATTGACCGTGATGCACCCGGCACCGAAATCGACTTCGGTTCTGAACCTGCGCAACTGGTTCTATCGGACTGTCGCATTACCTCAGAAAAAATCATCGGTAAACCGGGCGCGGCACTTTATCTCGGACAAAAATGGTTTCCAATGGCTCGCATCTCGCGCAGTGCCGCAATCCTTGGCGTCTGCAGTCGCATACTGGAAACATCGGCACAATATCTCCGGGATTGGAAGTCGATGAACGAACCGATATCAACGCGCAAGGAGTTTCAGCGTACCATCGGAGCGATGGCGGCAAATATCGAAGCTCTGCGCTGGCTCGTATATCGAACCGCCTGGCTTGCCGGTCATGCCGCGACGATTAACTTTGAATCAATGCTTTTAAAACTGTGTGCCCAAAACACCCTCGAAGATACCGTCAACTCTTCAGTGCGCATCCACGGCGGTACAATTCCTCCTGCCCGGCACTGGCTCGTCAAAGCATCGCAGGAAAGCGAAGCAGTTGATATGCTCCGGCTGGCGGTGAGCAATGAGGTCATCAACCGCTACGCAACCTGAATTGTGACCCCGGGTTGAGTTCCTTGACTCGTCCGTTGCGTGCTTTTATCCTGACCTTTCTTATCGTTTTGCTTTTCCTTATCCTGTTTGGCGTTGCCGGTTTTCTCAAACTGCGTGCCGACCTCCCAACTCCGGAAACCATTCTCAACTTCAAGGCGCCAGCCAGCACCCGAATCCTCGACTGTAAGGGTCGGGTCGTTGCCGAACTGTTTCAAGAAAAAAGGCGTCCCGTACCGCTCGAGACCATCCCTGCCTGTCTCGTCGATGCCATTGTTGCCGTTGAAGATAAGCGCTTCTACCACCATTGGGGCATCGACCTCATCCGGGTTGCCGGTTCAATCGTTGCCAATATCCTTCATCCCGGTAACCTGCAAGGTGCTTCCACTATTACTCAACAACTTGCCCGTTCAATGTTCCTCACACCACAAAGAACCCTTACCCGAAAATTGAAAGAGATGGTCCTCGCCCTTGAACTGGAACGCCACTATTCAAAACAGGAAATTCTTGAAATGTATCTCAATCAGGTTTGGTTTGGGGGCTCGATATACGGCGTTGCCGCTGCCAGTGAGAAGTATTTCGGCAAACATGTCTCGCGTCTCGACCCGGTGGAGTGTGCCACGCTTGGGGCAATGATTGCCAATCCCAGTGCCTACTCTCCCTACTCCCGACCGGAGCGACTTATCCGCCGCCGCAACTTCTTTCTCACCAAACTTTACCGGATTGGCCACTTGACAAAAGAGGAATTAGCTCAAGCTTTGGAGAAACCCTTAAATGTTCAGCCCGCCGGTGGTGTAACCAATGAAGCCCCTTACTTTGTCGAAGAAATTCGGCGCTACCTGATTAAACACTACGGCTATGACTTTGTCTACAAATCGGGTGCGACCATTTACACTACCCTTGACCTCGATATTCAATCTGCGGCCAATCGAATCCTCCTCGGCTGGCTTGACCGTCTTGAAGTCGACTACCATTTGAAACCGACAAAACGATTTTACGACTCAATCGCTAAGTCGGATACCGCCATTGGTGAACCAACTTATCTCCAGGGCGCGCTGGTCGTGCTCGATGTTAAGACCGGTGAGGTCCGGGCAATGATTGGCGGTCGGGACTTTCGCGCCAGTGAATTCAATCGGGCGACGCAAGCCCTGCGTCAGGTGGGCAGTACCTTTAAACCCTTCGTCTTCACCGCAGCGATTGACAACGGATTTACCGCCGCCGACATTGAAGAAGACAACCCTATCACGCTGAAAATACCGGGCCAACCCGACTATCAACCCCACAATTACGACCGGAAATTCCTTGGTCCAATGACACTGCGCCGGGGATTGGCATTATCCCGTAATCTTATTGCGGTCCGTCTTGCCGCCCGAATCGGACCAGAACTTATCGCTCGATATGCCAGCACAATGGGAATAACAACCAAACTGCCGCCTTATTACTCCCTCGCTCTTGGCTCAATCGAACTCACCCTTCTGGAAATAACCAACGGTTTTAACACCATCGCCAACCAGGGCGTCCGGGTAAAACCCATATTGATTAACCGCGTTGAAGACCAGAACGGTCAGTTACTGGAAGAAAACCACCCGGAACCTCAACTGGCAATTAGACCCCAAACCGCCTACATAATAACCAGTATGATGCAGAGCGTAGTTAATGAAGGCACCGGCATTGCAATTCGTCAGCTCGGCTTTACCGGACCAGCGGCTGGTAAAACCGGCACAACTGACGACTACACCGACGCCTGGTTTATCGGTTTCACACCCACACTCACCTGCGGAATCTGGATTGGCTATGACAAAAAAAGAACAATCTTTCGCGGGGCAACGGGAGGCGTCATCGCTGCCCCGGTCTGGGGCGAACTTATGAAACAGGTCGCCAGCGATACGATGAGCACATTCCCGGTGCCACCGGACATCACAACCTGCGCTATCTGTGAACAGTCTGGTAAACTCGCCACCCCGTTTTGCCCCCGAGCCCGCTACGAGGTGTTCATAAGTGGTACCGAACCAACAACACCCTGTCCCCTGCACAACCGGCCGTGAAACGCCGGCTCTTATAAAAATTTATCAGGCGCTTTACCGGGCGTTTGGACCCCGGCACTGGTGGCCTGCCGAAACCCCTTTAGAAGTTATCGTTGGTGCCATCCTAACTCAGAATACCGCCTGGAAAAATGTTGAAAAGGCAATTACCAACTTGAAATCTGCCGGGCTTTTAGAACTCCCGCAACTCAACCAACTCCCCCTGCGCAAATTGGCAACTATTATCAAACCTGCCGGTTATTACAATATCAAAGCAAAACGGCTTCGGGCATTAACCGAATGGTTAGAAAATTCTGGCGGGCTGGAGAAATTAACAGCAATTCCCACTCCGGAACTAAGGGCTCAACTGCTTCAGATTCACGGTGTCGGTCCTGAAACCGCCGACTCGATTCTCCTTTATGCCTTTAACCGCCCGGTATTCGTGGTCGATGCCTACACCCGAAGAATTTTTAGCCGCTACGGACTCATCTCAGGAGATGAGCCTTATGAGCAATTAAAAAACTGGCTGGAACAGGAACTTACACCGCTAACAGGCAAAAGTATTTCCCAGGCCGTCGCCCTATTCAACGAATACCACGCCCTGCTCGTCCATCTCGGGAAAACCCATTGCCGACCGCAGCCGATTTGTCCGGGCTGTCCCCTTGAGTCCGATTGACTTTACCCTGATTACACCCTAACATAACATTTATGCTCTGCCTCTTACTGATACTGACTCAACTGCCACCCGATTCCCTCACACCATCTGCTGACTCCACACCCGCCGACATCATCTACTACGGTGGCAAACGCGCCATCTATCTCGCTCCCCAAAACCAGGTTGTCTTACTTGATTCCGCCTGGATTCGCTATCGGGATATGTCAGTTTATGCCGACTCCATCAACTACCACATTGATACCAAAATTGTCAGCGCCCATCAAAATGTAAAATTCCGCACCGCAAGTGAAGAAGTCGTCGGCCGCGAACTTTTCTACAATGTCGATACCAGAAAAGGAATGATGCGTCACGCCCGCACCCAGGTGGAAAATGGCTACCTTACCGCCTACGAAGTCTGGCTGGTAAAGGAAAAAGTCCTCAACGCCCGCAGTGCCGATTACACGACTTGCGACCGGGAACACCCCCACTACACATTCTTCGGTCCCCGGGTCCGTCTCTTGATGGACGATGTCGCCATTACCCAGCCGGTCCTGCTCCGTATCGGTCGAGTCCCGATTCTTGCTGCTCCGTTCTGGATTGTCCCGGTCGCATCCAAAAGAAAATCGGGTTTGATGCCCTTCAAAGTGGGGAATGCGCAAGACCAGGGGTACTATGCCAAAGGCATCTCCTACTACTGGGTCATCAACGACTATGCCGATGCCACTTTCCTCCTTGACTTAATGACCAAAAAGGGAATTCAACTCCGTACCGAAGCGGTTTATATTGTCAACCCGTATGCCCGCGGTTCAATTCAGGGCTCTTATATCCGTGAAATCTGGGACACGCTTAATCCCGGTCGTGCGCGTTATAGCTTCAACCTTGCCAGCACCGGTAATCTCACCCCTGCCACCGATTTCAACATCCAGGCCGAACTCATCTCCGACACCGCTTACGCTCCAGATTACGCCGAAGACCGGCTCGACTGGCTTAAACAGGAAGTTTACTCCTACGCTGCCCTGCGTCATCGCTTTCCTGCCCTGGGCCGTCTTAATCTCCGGGGCGAACGCCGCACTTACTATATGCGTCACTATCAATACTCCTACCTCCCCGCCGGCTCATTCGCCTTCAACACCCGCACCCTGCCCGGTAACTGGGACTTTTCGCCCGCATTGAGTTTTTCCCGCCGCGTCGAACAGTACGATTCCAGCGGTATTGACACCCTGTTGCGCCAGCGCCTCACTCCGGGATTATCCTTCAACCTCACCAGTCCTGACTACCCGTTCGGCAGACTTGACATCAGTGACCAGCTTTCAATCGCCGATTTTTCGCGCCGTTCATCTACCGCGGCACCCTTTTTGTCCCGCCTCTTAAACCACGAAATCACCGTCGCCACATCACAAAAAATCCTTGGCATATTCAACACGGCAGAAGGCATCAACTTCAACCAGAGCGACGACCTGCTGGATACAATGCCACTTGAACCCCGTTACTCTCTCTATTTAAGCAGTAGTTTCTCACTCTATCGGGTATTCGGACTATCAGCGTCTACCATTCACGGTATCCTTCACACCGTTACACCCACTATGCAATTTAACTACCAGCCGCGCGTCACTACCCAGGGACTGTTTGGCAAAATAAAACTAAATCAACCGGAAAACGCTTTGCTGGTACTCGGCATCAACAACGGTTTTCAGGCAAAAATCGGTGCAACAAAACAAAAGGTTGACTTCGGCACGGCAAACATCACCACCACCTACAACCTGCTCAACCATCACTTCACCCCATTCACCGGCAACCTCAGTCTCCGGCCTTTTGCCCTTTTCCCGATTGTTGACTCGGGTCCGGTGCGCAATAACCTGAACCTGTATCTGGACGGTAACTTCTCATTTAACCCCGACTCAATGCGGTTCGGGCAAGACTTTTCCGCCCTCACCACTTTTCTCTGGACGCACACAATCACCGACACCATTCGCCATCAGGAAAAGGGCTGGGAATTGCGCCTCAATCATTCGATTGGCAAAAATATCCATATGATTACCGGGTCTGTGGCATTCTCCTATGCCGGCTGGCGCCTCGGGCTTAATTCCCTCGGTTACAACATCACCCAGCACCAGGTGACCGACTACTCATTAACTCTCTGGCGTGACCTTCACTGTTGGGAGGCGCTGATAAACCTTTCCGGGCTAGGCAGGCAGTGGCGCTACGATTTCGAGGTCCGAATCAAAAAACTGCCCGATGTTCGTTTCGGCAAAAGTACATTCCGCGCCTTCCTACCATGAGCGAGCCCGCAATCTACCTTGCCTCCACCTCTCCTCGACGGCGTCAGATCCTTCGTCTCCTCGGAATTAAGTTTCGTTCGCTGCGCCCCGATTTCCTTGAACCTAACATCAAAACCAGCAATGCACCCAAAAAATTCGCCATCACCTGTGCCCTATTCAAAGCGCTATCCTGCCTGCGTCGTCATAAAATAAAGTCCGGTCTGGTCATCGGTATGGACACAATCGTTGTTCAGAAAAACCGCATCCTGGGTAAACCGGCAAACCTTAGTGAGGCGCGAAAAATACTTAAAATACTTTCTGGTAAAATGCACTATGTTATTACTGGTGTTGCAATTATAAAATTACCCCAAAAATGTATAATAACCGGTGCGGAATCCACTCGGGTAAAATTTCGTCCTTTGTCCTTTAACGAAATTAACCGGTACATCCATACCCCAGAACCGTTTGACAAAGCCGGCGCCTATGCAATTCAAGGCCGCGCCTCAGTATTCATTGAAAAAATCAATGGTTGCTATCTTAATGTCATAGGTTTACCGGTTCCGCTCCTGTTCAAACTACTGAAACAGATTGAACCTGAGGCAAAACTTTATGGTGATGTGAGCCGAATTTCAACCCGAAAGCAGGCATCGGCTAAATTACGCCCGTTATCAAGAACCAGATAATAGACCCCGCTTGTGGGAATGGTATCGTAAAACGGCCGGCTGTCATCGGCAAGCCGCCGGATTAAAAAATCTGCCTCTTCCTGATTCTGCCAGCGGTAAAAATTCGTCTCGTCCAGGAAAAGTAGATACACATTACGGTTATCAGCCTGTGACTGTCCGCTCAACCGGTATCCTTCCCATGCGGAATCGGCACAGAAAACATAATTGCCACCTTTCACTGCACCCTCCCAGGCAGCAAAAACTACAACCCTGGGCTTAACAGTAACAAACAGCGAGTCCCGTGCCTTTCTACCCTGCCGATCCGTGACCTCAACTCCAATTAGCGCCCTCCCGGATGAGTCCGGAGCACGCCACAGCACGCTGTCATTTCTGATTTTTACCAGCCTCCCTGCGGTACACCACCATTGAAATGTTAACCCATTACTCTGGAAACCTTCCACTTCGCACCGATACCAAGTACTATCGCGCGCGTTTAAATCTGTTCTCCCGGTCAGCGCTTTAATTGTTAAGTCCGGAGCCAAACTAAAACAACGCCCGCCGATCGCACAGACTACGAAAAAACCTGCCAAAACCAGTAACAACCGAAGCCAAACGGTTTTCATCATCATAACCCGCTCTTTGAATTATTCAACATCCTTTTTTTGTGTCAAGAAAACAACCACATCCTTTAAATACCGGGCGACTTTATTGGCAAAATTAATGCGCTGATATATTGCCGGCGGTTNTCTGTATGAATGTCAGCTAGAAGTTAAACCTGATGTTCCGATGCAGAACTCATAAAAGGGTAAGCCCGGGGCAGGCCCCAATACTAACCCGGGAGCGGTACTACCGACAACCTCACAATGGGGTTACTAAATATGCGCCTAACCAAATGTTAAATTCCCTACTCGTTTAATTCCGAATCTAACCGGAAAAACCAATTAAGCCGAAATGACTAAGGTTGATTTTTACCCCATTCACCATTATGATTTAACGATGCCTGAATCAGAAATCATCGCGCTCCTCAACCTTGCCCAGACCGCCGAAAAGGAAAGTTTGAGGCAATATCTGGAGTTTGCCTATCATACAAAAGACCCCGGCGGAAAAGATATGTTCATCCGGCTGGCGCTGGATGAATACCACCACTGGCAGTTAATTGAAAGACAGATACTTTCCTTTACTCAAACCGGTACATTCAAGCCGGTTGACATCCCGACTTCACTTCTTGAGCGACTCGTTCCCCACCTTTCACAAAAGGAAATGCTAATCCGGGGCAAAGAAAAGCAGGACAAACTCAACGCCTTGCAAACTGCGCTTCAGTTAGAAAGGTCGGCGCGCGATTTTTACCATCAAGCCCAAGAGCAAACTGCGGCTGACGAACTCCGGCAACTTCTCCTGCGTCTTGAGCAAATGGAGCAGGCACATCTCGAATTGATTCAAGCTGAAATCGACCACATACAGAAGACCGGCTTCTGGTTCTGGTTTGCCGAGTTTACCCTGGAAGGAAACCCTTAAGAAATCTCTCTTACCCGCTCCTGAAATTTGATGCCCAGGTTTTCCAGTTCGGTAAGCACCGGCTGATAAATCTCGGGCACAACCGGAATCTGCACACCGGTAAGATGCAGTTGCCCATCGATTATCATCTTCACCGCAATCGCCGCCGGTAAACTTACGGTTCGTGCCATCGCCGAATCGCCATCGGGCTGACCAAAGTCAATCAAAGTGGACTCAATAAACTCACCCCGCTTATCAGGATATGCAACCTCAAACTGGTGCTGGAGTACTATCATATCCCTTTCGCCCGGTTTATACGACATTCGCTCCAGCATCGCCTTCGCCAGAATGTCGAGGCTGGAACCACGCTCAAGCCCGATGCACTCGTCACTGAAAAGCCCGAGCCAACCCAATCGTTCCATTACCGGGTTATCAATACTCAACCCCAGTTTTTTTGCCACATCTTGCCGCAAATCGCCTTCTTCCGGAACAAACTCTCTTAACCACTGAGCATAAGTCATTCTCTTCAGGTCACTCCACTCCCGGTCGTCTTTGAGCAACCCAAGGTTAACAAGCGCCTGCATCGTTTCGCACCAGCCCGTATTCCGGAATGTCGCCCGCAACATTGTTTTTATCCCCTGAAGCCCGTATAGTTCGATGTACGGTAAGGAGTTGCGATTGGGATAAGCCTCAAGTTCGCCCAGCCCTTCAACTTTCGTCTTCCAGTAAGAAGAAAAAAGCTGGCTGCTGGGAACAAAAACCTCTTTACCATCTTTTAAAAAACGAGCATCGTTTCGTCCCGCCATTAATACCCCCTTAGGGCTCCAGGAAAACTTGTATCCCAGAGGGTTGTCGTTGGCATCCGGGGCTGGCAGGCCACCGCAGGAAGAAACGAAACTGACAACTTTACCGCCCGCATTCCGAACTCGGTCGATAATTACCATCGCCGACATATGGTCAATGCCTGGGTCCAGTCCGATTTCGTTTAAGAAAAGTAAGCCGGCTTTTGCCGCTGGCTCGGAGAACTGGCGCATCGCATCACCAACATAAGATGTCGTCACTAAATGTTTTTTCAAGTCCAGACAGTGCCGGGCGACAGTTGTGTGATAGGTATACGGCAAAAGGCTAACCACGACATCGGCGTCCGCAACTAATCGGTGTAACTCGGGTTCGTTATCAACCAGGAGTGGCACCGCCTTGCCATTTGGATGCCCGGCAATCAAATCTTGTGCCTTACTTACAGTCCGGGTCGCCACCACTGTTTCAACATCGGGCAACTCCAGCAGATAGCGGACCATCGGTCTTGAAACAAGACCGGCACCAAGTATTAAAACTCGCTTCTTGCTCTTTGTCATAAAAATTATCCCCTTTCTTTTACAAACTGCTCGAGATACTTATAGTTCGGCGTTAACTCGCCTTTATGGAGAATCAGCGCCCGTTGTAAAGGTCCGGGTAGGGCTAATCGCGCCAACCCAACCTGAAAGTCGGTATTGGCAAGCACCGGCATAAACGGTAACAACGCCTCGCCAAACTCCTGGGAGGCGTCTAACGCCAGTTCACAAGGTAAATTGTCAACCGCCATTATCACAATCCCCTGCCCCTCTAAACCATCGGTGACCTTTTCGGTCAAAGGGTCATAAATAAAAAATGGTGCACCGGGGTCGGTCGTTTTTACAGTAATTTCAATTGCCCCCTCAATGTCACAGGAGATATCTCCGATAATCGTCAGTTTAAATTTATCTACCCTGAAGTTCTGTCTCAAATAATCTTTTGTTACCAGTCGCGGATAACGGTTGTCCCAGTAAATACAGTTGACCAGTACCGAAAGATAGGGCAAGTAACTTTCAAATTTGGCACGATAGCGCTCGGGATGGTTAAAATAGTCTTTAAGGTCAAACTTCTGCTGCGGGATTTTCGGCTCTACGGTATCTTCTTCCTTGAAAATAACCTGATAAATACGGTCCCCTTTCCCCTCTTTTATCAAAGCCGGTAAATCCGCCGGGGCAACTGTCGTTGTTCCCAGCGCCGTCAGAATTTCGCCCACCCCCCGGGCAACATTACCATAACCGACAACGCCAATAACCAGCGGCGTTAGTTCCTTTGGTAAACCATTCTTTCGCACCGTCTCTCCGACCCGGGCAATTGCCTCTTTCGCTCTTTCAACGACCCCATACTCATGCGCCAGTTTCACCTCCTGAAATGGTGTTTCCCAGCCCAGTACCTTCAACCTTTGACCTAACCCGGCAATGGTATCAATCATTCCGGCAATTCCCGCAAATCGACCAAAGAAAACCAGCCTCCTCCCATCCTCATCGGTAATCCTTTCGTAATCGAGTAGCGAGCAACCCAACTCCATCATTCGCCTTAGCATCTTCATATTGTGGGGCTGACCCTTAATCACATGGGCAAAAAATAGATAGGTTGCCTGAGGACGGAAAAAACTGACGGGCATCTCCTTGACACCAAGCACGATCGGACAATCGGCGATATCCTCCCGAACCTCGGCACCCGCCGCCCGGTACTCAGCGTCGCTGAAAATTCGAATTGGTGAACTCTGCACTACAAATCTCAAACCTTGTTCCTCAATCAGTCGTCTTATCTGGTTCGGTGTCAACGGCACCCGCCGTTCCCAGATGTTCTTATCTTCTCGCCTGATACCGATTACATTTCTTGCCATAATAAGTCATATATCTTAATAAAAAGCCATGCCAAGTCAAAATATAAAATCGCTACTGACCCGGCAGAAGAAAAATGGTGCGGGGCGTTCTGTTTTGCCCGGACCAAATTCCTTGACTTTTACCTTGCTTTGGTTATGATATATTGCCGATTGAAAACGGGTTCTCAACCGGCAGATAAAAGTAGTAACCCGAAAAAACAGGCTGGGAACCGTTCAGTTCCGGGTAAGAGCACAGACCGGTTTAATTTAATCAGTGTGCGAACCCACCTTTTGAACGATTCTCAAGCGAAAACATAACAGGAGGATAGTTATGACAAGGCGCTTGTTCGTGGGCAATCTGCCCTTTAGCGCAACCGAAACTCAGTTAAGAGACCTGTTTGGTCAACATGGCGAAGTGGTTTCGGTAAACATCGTGACCGACCGTTTCACTAATCGTCCCCGTGGGTTCGCCTTCGTGGAGATGGCTACTGACGAAGCGGCACAAGCCGCTATCGCTGGTTTGAACGGCTATACGCTTGAAGACCGGGCGTTGAATGTTAATGAGGCGCGGGAACGGACCGAAAGCCGCGGTGGCTTTGGTGGCCGTACCCAGCGCGGTCAGCGTCGGGGTGGTCGAAGCGGCAACAGCGGTGGTTTTTCCAACCGGCGCTGGTAAACGAGAGGATAGCTAAACAAGCGGGCTCAGAATTGAGCCCGCTTGACTTTTATACCGGTTTTCTATACTAAGGTATGGTTCCACGACTTGATGATGAAATAAAAATCAGGCGGTTAACCGCCCAGGTTTTGCGCTACGCTGCCCAGAAAGTAGAGTATGCTGACCTGCTCTACGAGAGGGTGTTGCGCATCGAATTACAAAAACTTCCTGACCGCGTAATCCAGAAACCGTTCAATGCCAAAGCCCGGGTACAACTGCGCCTGCTCGACAACGGCAAGAAGGTTGAATTAAAAGTCGGCACGCTCGAATTCGCCTCTCTCAAACAGGCAATTGACGATGGCGTAAAACTCCTCAAAATTTCTCCCGTACCACCAAAACCGGTTTGCCTTGCACCCATTCCCAACCCCGGTAAAGTCCATTACGGCACACCAGCCCCGAAAACATTCCCCGCCCACAAGATTTTTGCCACAATCATTGACGGTGTGGAAAAAATCGCCCGCCAGATTGAAACACAATATCCGGGAATGGAAGTAAAACCTGAATACTGGTTTTTCTCCCAGCGCGAGGAAAAGGTTATTGCCGACACCGACGGTATCTTTAAAACTCAGGTTATGCCCCGTACTTTCTTTCAACTACTTACCCGGGTAAAAGGGCCGGAAGGAAAAATGACCCAGACGCGAGCCAGATTGGGCAATCCTTTACCCTACTCATTTATTGTCGCGCCGGCTAAAAACGGATTCCGCCTCAGTCGACTTGCCGCACAACACATCCGGGAATGGATGGAAAAGACCGTGGAGTTACAAACCGCCGTAAGCCTGACACCGGAAGAAGTTAACTCACTGACCCATATGGTACTCCATTATAGCACCCTCGGGGTATTTGTTCACGAAGCGCTGGGTCACAACTTTGAAGCCGACATCGTGAAGGCAGGGGGCTCAGGCATCATCGACCAGGCGGGAAAACCGAAAGGAATGGTTGCGGCAGAAGATGTCAACATTCTCGATGGTCCGCTACCCCGAAAATTTGACCAGGGGTTCGGTACTGAATTCATTGACGATGAAGGCGTTGAAGTGCAAACCAAACTGCTTGCCGAACATGGCGTCGCCCGGGATATGATTCTCAATCGGGAAACTGCGGCTTATTTCGGATTAACACCCAACGGGGGCGCTTTCAGTGAACTGGGTGACAGAAGGATACCCCGAATGTCAAATACCTTTGTGATGCCTGCGTCCAAACGCCAGTGGTACAAAACCCTTGAAGAACTCATCGCTGATATCCCCCGCGGCATCATACTCGTTGGAACCTCGGGCGGTGCTGTGTCCAAAGACGGAATGTCTTCTTCGGTTCTTATCGGCTATCTAATTGAAAACGGTAAAATTACCAAAACGGTTAAACCTTCCAACTTCTCCGCCAAGACCCTATACGCCTTACGCTATGTGGACGGATTTGCCGGACCGGTGTCAATCGCCGATGTTGGCTTCTGTGGAAAGGGGCAGACAAAATATGTCGGCGATGGCGGGCCCCTCTGGACAAGAATAAAAAATAACGAGTTCGTAAGCCTTTCTATTCAGGGGTAATATATGGAGTTGATTAAATTCAGTGAAAAAGTGGCAAAACTGGCTAAAAAGTTAAAACTGGACGACTGCGAACTGCTCCTCACCAATAACCGGGTCCTCAGCGCCCGAATCGAAAACAAAGAAATCACCCTCGAGCTGAAAGAAGATATCTTCTCCGCCGGGCTCCGCGTTCTGAAAAGAGGCAAAATCGGTTATGTACCGATAACCGAACCAAATTTTGACCTCCTGGAGCGGGGCATTAAAACCGCCCTTCTCAAAGCCGCTCCCTCACCTCTCCCTTCCTTCGTCGTAATCGAGACCCTGCCGCCGAAGTTGGATACATTTGATGGCGCAGTTGCCCGGCTTTTTGAGGCACCGGGAAAGGTTCAGGAAATCGCCCGTGAACTTGTCGGTCGCGCTTATGCCACCGGTAAAATCGAAACGATTGAAGGGGCAATTCAGATTGAAATTGAACAGCGTTTGGTTTCAACCTTGCACAGCCCCGAGGTGGCTTACGCCGAACGTACCGGTTTCTCTGCCTTTGCCGAAGTGAATTCGAAAGACTTTGACTTTATCGCCGGGAGAAAACTACCCGAAATTGCACAGGTAATCGAACTGGGAGCAACCGTTGCCCGCAGTCTATCTGACCAGGAAACCAGTCCCGAACAGGAAAATATGCGGGGCAAAACTGTACCGGTAATTATGCACCCGGTAATGCTCGAAGAACTTCTCCGCCGTCTGGTTGCCGAACACCTTTACGCCTCAACTGTTCAGGAGGGGATGTCGCGCCTGCGCCTTGGTGACCAGGTTGCACCCGAACTGTTTACACTCTGGGACGACGCCACCGCTCCATATGATGGCAATACCTTTCCCACCGATGATGAAGGTACCCCAAGCCGCAAAAATTTAATAATTGAAAACGGCATCTTAAAGATGTTTCTCTACGACCGGACAACCGCCATTAAAGATGGTGTCGAATCAACCGGCAACGGCAAAAGGCGACCGGTATTGATTGAGGAAGAGCATGAAGCACCAGTCCGCTGTACCATCAACGACATTTATCTTGCCCCCGGTAAACAAACGCTTGATGAAATGGTAAAAGATATTGAACACGGGCTGCTCGTAAAGATGCTCCTTGGTTTTCACACCGCCAATCGGACAACCGGTGATTTCGCCAACCCCCTTTATATCGGCCGGGTCATCAGAAACGGTACAATCGTTGCCCTCCCGGAACCGGGCCGCTGGGCAATCAAAGGTAATGCCCTTGACTGCCTCAAAACAATCAAGGCGATTAGCTGCGAAACTAAAGCCACCGGCTCTGGTGTTCTGCCCTGGGTAACAATGGAACTAACCGTCGCTTAAATATTGTTGTAGCGCGCGATTCGCAATATCCCCAGTAGTTCCCGGAAGGCACCGAAGTTAAGCACCTGGGTCGCCACCCACGAACGGTAAATCGCCTCAACAACCGGCGGCCGACTCACATTGTAAATAACGATAAGGGCACGGAGTACCGCGTGGCCAAACACCGTACCGCAGGCAATTCCGAGTAACAGTCCGATGAAATGGTTAAACAATCCGAAACCGAACTCAAACAGTTGATTCAAAACGCTGGCAATCAATAAAGCCAGCACCGATAATATTACAAAAATACCGATAAAACAGACCGCAGGGGAAAAACCGGTCGTCTGATGAACGGGCATAAAAATGCGTACCGTAGCAACCAGCGCCCCGATAAACAGCGCCGTCTCATAAAGAACGAGCGAAAAATCCTTTGTTGCACGAAGGAATTGAATCGCCCCACCCGTTGCAACAACACCAATTGTTAATATGTCAACCCAGTTAAAATTCATTTCGCCGCATCGATTTCTCTCTCAACTAAAGGTCTTTTAAAAAATAAAACCGCCCGGGTTATTATGCCACTGTGTTCAGAGCCGTTGATTGTTGCCACCAGTTCCCAACCTTCCCGGCCTAAATCATTGACATAGGCTTCCACACCTTCCATCGTATCTCGGGCCTTCTTCTCGCCCGGCACCTGTACACCCCAGCGCGCCATCTTCAATATCGGGCTCAGGTTGACATCAATCTGCAAAAACTTATATTCCCATTTTGTCATCGTTTGACTCCTTTCTCCTTTTCAATCCTAATCGGGCAAAACAGCCAGTCAAGAATAACCAGACCTACAATCTAAGATTTGACGCAATCCATTTTGTGTCGTAATATCGAAACAATGGTCCCGGCACCGAAACCCAATCCGGATTGGGTCAAAATTGTTCAGCGCTATATCCCAGCCCTTGCCCGCACCGCCGCTCGCCTTTCGGCTTCAGGCTGGGCAGAAAAAAACGCCGGCAATTTTTCCATCAGAATAAATGAATATTTGCTAACCAAAATCACCGGCTACTCTATGAGTCAAATTGCCCGGGACCCTTTCCCTTATATCTGTCTTGTTAAACCGAACAAAGTCGGTTTTCGCTACCGGGTGTCACCGCCCGGAGTTAAGCCGACCGAAGAGTTACCAACTCATATCCTGGGTCAGAGAATTCTGACGGCGTTTCGTCCCCAGGAAATCGTGCTCCTCCACACCCACCCCACCGAGATTGTCCACTTAACCCGAATCTTTCCTCACCCCCGGACACTCCTTCAAAAACTGACGGCATTAGATGGCAAAATACCAAGAGGATTTGCTGTCGTTCCCTTCCTCAAACCCGGCTCAATTTCGCTCGCTCGCGCCACCGCCCGAGCATTAAAAACTAACCGCCTCGTAATCTGGATAAATCACGGTGCAATCGCCTCGGGCAAAACGCTATTTGAAGCATTCCGGTTGATTTGGCAATTCAACAACCTCACCCGGAAACTCCTCGATAGCCGATAAGACATCAATGTTGCGAGCACCCCGCCTTCCCAAACATCTACCTGCCCCCGACGGCATTGAAACATTTTACGAGGTTCGCTCCCGGGATTCGCACCTTAATCCGGAAGAGTTTGCCCGACTTCCCCGGCATCCGATTTACCTCATACTCGACAACCTGCGCAGCGCCTTCAATGTTGGCGCCATCTTCCGGCTCGCTGATGTTACTCGTGCCCGCGAGGTTTTGCTCTGTGGATATACTGCCCACCCCCCGCATAAAAAACTGGAGCAAACTGCCCTGGGCACAACCAACTCCGTCCCCTGGCGCTGGTTTCAGAGTACTGTTGATGCCGTCCTGGAACTAAAAAAATTGGGTGTTCAGATTGTGGCGCTGGAAACTGTAAATGATGCACCTTCTTTTCATTGCTTCTCCTACCGTTTTCCGGTCGGCGTTGTTCTTGGCAATGAGGCGCTCGGCGTGTCTCAGCAGGTTCTGAATCAATGCGACGGCATTGTCAACATCCCGGTTTTCGGGTATAAAAATTCGCTTAATGTCGCAACCGCTGCTGCGGTAGTCCTCTACGAACTGCTCCGGCAGGGCAACTGGATTTAACCGACCCGGTAAGTTCCCACTCCGTTCTTTTTACCCATTAACTATGATATTCGCTTTATTCAACCGGTCGAACCTTCGGGATATGGGACTTCAACAACGGCTTCTTATAAAGCCCCACGCCCAGCACTAAACCCTGCCAGACAATAAGCACAAATCCATTTTCCACCGCGGCATCAATCTCAATTGAACTGCCGTTTATCAAACACTTTGCCTGCTCGTCGTTAACCTCAATCCGATTCTTCATCGCCTTCTTTCCTAAAATCTGCATCGCAAAAGTTGTCGGTTTAACAGAATGAGGGAAAATCCGACAGAGCCGCATGCCGCGGCGTAGTGGCTTCAAATTGTCAAATCGCATAACATCAGAAGTCCCAACAAAAATTGTCTCCTGTTCTTTCAAAAGTTCCAGGCCTTCCAGCCAGTTTGCCGGTAGCCCAAACCTCAACCGCAAAAAATCAATCTGTTCCATTTATTGGCTTCCTTATCAAGGCAACAAAAAAAGCCTCCGTATCATTATCCTGGGGTAAAATCCGGCGACACCGTTGTACCTCTTCAGGAAAAAGTTCACCATTCCATTCTCTCAATGCCGGTCGTGTCAGGAACCCCGGAAGTTCAAAAGGCACAATCTCGGCATCAGGATATCGTTTAAGCAGGGCGGTTACCACCGCTTCATTCTCCTCTGGGGCGACAGTGCAGGTTGAATAAACCATTATCCCACCGGGTTTCAAAGCCTGATATCCGGCCCTAATCAAACCTCGCTGCACGGTTGAAAAACGTTGAATTGCTTTTACCGTCCAGCGCCTCAATGCCTCGCGGGTCTTGCGCATTGTTCCTTCCGATGAGCAGGGCGCATCAACCAGAACCCGGTCAAAGAAATCAGTAACTTTTTGAGCAAGAGTTAATCCATTGGTGCGGCAAACCGCAACGTTCAAACAACCCATTCGGTCGATATTACCAATCAATCCCCGGACCCGGTCTAAAGAGATGTCGTTGGCAACAATCAACCCGGTATTTTTCATCATCGCCGCCATTTGAGTGGTTTTGGAACCCGGTGCTGCAGCAATATCAAGCACCCGTTCTCTTGGTTTCGGGTCAAGCACAAGCGCCGGTATCATTGAAGCCGCGTCCTGAATATAAATCAGCCCTAAAAAATGGCTTATCGTCTTACCAAGACCTTGTCCGTTTCGGGCAACAAAACCAAGGGGATAATAAGCCAAAGGCTGCGGCTGAAAATCGGCAAGCAACTCCAAAACCTTTTCCGGCGTCGTCTTTAAGGTGTTAACCCGAAAAACCGTTGGCAAGGGCGCAACCATCGCCTCAAGGAAAGAATCAAAATCCGGTATAAACCTTGCATAACGGTCGATGAACTCTTCTGGGAACAGACTCTTAATCTTCCTCATAGTTGAGTTAAATTTTCCCAACAGTCCTTGACCACCGTTCGAGCCGCTTTAGCGCCGCAAGTTTCTCGTTGTACCCCAGTTTTGCCTCCTTGACTCCTTTTTCGAGAAACAAAATTGTCCGGTCATAATCAGTCCGATTAACCGGATAGGGGTAACCGTCTTTCCCGCCGTGGGCAAATGAGTAAGTCACCGGGTCCCGAAAAGAAAGCGGTGCACCATAAATCACCTCTGCAACCAGCGCCAGCGCCCGAACCGTTTTCGGTCCCACACCGGGTGTAAGTAAAAACTCGGCAAAGTCAGCCGGCGGCTTTTCATAAGAGCTGATCAGAACCTTTTTCAAATGGCGGGGGCAAATGTCGCAATCGAGAATCGGATGATGCTCAGGCATTTTCAAACTTGTTACCTCTTTCAGGATTTTTTCCGGAACCTCCTGTGCCAGTTCCACCACCACCTGTCTTGCCTTTTCTGCCTCCCGGGCAACCATATTCAACACTGCAGGCGCCGGTTCTCCAGCAATCGCCTTATGGGGTTCGCTGACAAAACTTTCCAGCCCCTCCGAATTCCAGTGATACCTCCTTGCCCAGCGCGTTGCCGGATTCATTCCCTGTTGTACAATCGCCCACGCTCCCGATTTCGTCCCGATGAACATATGATGGTAAATCTGAAACCCATCCTGCAAACCGCTGGAATCAACTTTGGCAACCAGCCGGCTGGTCTGAGTCAGAATCGGACCGTCCAGCCCGAATCGCTCCGCAAAGAAAGTAATTTCGTCGGGCGTGCGCCGTGCTGCCCGCCCCTTTCCCCCGCAGACAAAAATCCCCAGTTCAGACTCTAAACCTTTGACCCCTTCCTTCAACGCGCCGCAAACCGTTGTTGTCAATCCCGAAGAGTGCCAGTCAAATCCCGCAACACAACCGAGACTCTGAAACCAGACCGGGTCCGAAATACGGCGCAAAACCTCTTCTACCCCATACTCCGCGACGATAACCTCAACAACCGCTCGCACCAGCCGCTTCATTCTATCAAATAGCCATACCGGTGCTGAGCCGTAATGAAGTGGCAAATCAACGATGCCCCGCCGCACGAACTCATTTTATGCCGATTGGGGCTCGGGTCAAGCGGCCAAAATTCTAATCGGCACAAATCATCTATTGACAAATGACGGAACTTGTTTACAATTCATTCCGCTGTGAACCGAATAACTCTTCGAAGACGGAGTACCGTGCTTTGAACACGGCACATAGTGAAAGAATACCTGGGGCAGTAGCTCAGTTGGGAGAGCGCCAGAATCGCACTCTGGAGGTCGCCAGTTCAAATCTGGTCTGCTCCACTTTTTTATTTATAGGAGGGTAGATGGTTATCCTGCCTCGTTATGTGTTTCTCACCAAAGGGGTCGGCGTTCATCGAGAGCGTCTTGCCAGTTTTGAAGCAGCACTGCGCGATGCGGGCATCGCCCCCTTCAATCTGGTGCGTGTCTCATCGATATTTCCTCCGTATTGCCGCATTATTTCACGCACCCGCGGATTAAATCTGCTGAAGCCCGGGCAGGTGTTGTTCGTGGTTATCAGTGATAACGCCACCAATGAACCTCACCGGCTCATCGCGGCATCAATTGGCATCGCCATCCCCAAAGACCCTTCGCGCTACGGTTACCTTTCTGAATACCACTCCTTTGGTGAACGGGAAGAAAAAGCCGGCGACTATGCCGAAGACCTTGCGGCTCAGATGCTCGCAACAACCCTTGGTGTACCTTTTGACCCCGACCTGAGTTACGACAAACGAAAAGAGGTCTGGAAAATCGCCAAAGAGATCGTCCGCACGCAGAACATCACCCAGAGTGCTATCGGCAATAAAAACGGACTGTGGACGACCGTAGTCGCCGCCGCCGTATTTGTCACCGATGTGCCGGAAGATAAGGAAACCGAGACCGAATCTTCTGCCCAACCCCGGGGTTAGTACAACTTCTTAATTCGCAGCGCCGGGTAGTAGTGATTTAAAATCTGCCGGTAGTGGTATCCCTTGCGTGCCATCTCAATCGCCCCATCCTGACATAAGCCAACCCCATGCCCCCAACCGCGACCTTCAAAGTTAAAACGGCGGGCATGAAGTTTCATCTGAAAAAAAGTTGACTTCAAACCCAGAGCAAACCGGAATTCACTCCCATCAACAATGATTTCTCCCCGGTCGGTTTGAAAACGAACTTTCTTTACCCTTTTTGCCCCCCGGTCTTTCTCCAGACTAAAACCGCGCACTCGGGGCTTAATCTTCCACCCCTTCAACTTCATCAGCAACCTTTCAATGCTATCCTGGCTTACCGTGCAACGCCAGGAAAAGTTAGAACTTAAGGCACAAAACGGCTCCGCACCGGAGCGATTTACCGGTGTGTCGAAAACCGACTTCAGGTAAGGTTCAGAACCATCGGCGGTCACACCCCCACAATTTCCGTGATAAAGTGCCATTGCGACCTCGTCGTTGTAAATCAGCACCTCACCTCTTGTCTCATCAACCGCCTTGTTTCCCAAGACAACCTCCCGATCCGCTCCTTGATACTCCTGGTCCCGAAGATAACTGTCGTACAGCTCATAACCCAAACCCTGACGCCTTGTTAGACGGGTCAGCGTAAAACTGCGCGCCGCAACCGCCTGGGCTTTCACCGCTTCAAATGTCTCGGGCTTAATCGGCCCGATTTCTGCCGGTACCACGCCATACAGATACTGCTCAAGGTTCAGGCGATTCACAACGACCATCCCGGTATCGGGAATGATAAACGCCCGAATCTCGCCCCGATACCGTCTTCCTTGAACATCAATCAATCCACTGCTGGAAATGACAATCGTATCCTTGCTCCGGCGCCACAGTTCGGGCGTATTTTGGGCATCACCAATTCGCACCGCAACTCGACCGTTGTCCTGGTCAAGAACAACAAACCCTTTGTCACTTACTTGACGCTGAACCCCATCAGTTACGACGACCAGCCCTTGAGCCGATTTAACCCTTACCCCCTGCTGACCAACACTCAATCGCACCCGGACGAAAACCTCCTGACCGTTGAAAGCCTCGGGCTTCTTGGGCGCCGAATAATGGTAGCAGGCGAGGAAAATCACCACCCCGATTACCAAATCATTAAATCCAATTATCTTGCCCTGGTGAAAAGGTGCCCAAAAAAGCCGCTTCATCCTCATCAACACCAAATCTAACTCCAATCGATACAATGTCAAAAATTTGCTAACTGGACAATAACTTTAGATTTCTTTAAAATTGGGTATGCAAAATAGGGATTTAAGGGTCGCAGACGCAATTCGTGATATCGTTGCCGACATCGTCCTGACAAAACTCTCCGACCCGGCGATTGGTTTTGTCACCATTACCCGTTGCTCGCTTTCCCGGGACCTGCGTAATGCCACCGTCTATTTCTCGGTGCTGGGTGACGAAGCAATGCGCCAGCGCTCTCTCACCCATCTTGAACATGCCCGAAAGTTCATCCGGCGTTTGCTCGGTCAGCGATTAAAACTGAAGTTTCTCCCCGAACTGCACTTTGAACTGGACGAAATCCTCCTTGAAGAGCAACGCATCGGCAAAATCCTCGACCAACTTGCCCCTGAGGAAGAAGAGAAACAATCCCCCGAAATTGACGCCAATCAAGACCACCCGGCATCTGATGAAATGTGATTCCAAGTATCCGAATGCGCGGGCTACTGAACATCAACAAGCCTTCTGGCATCACCTCTTACGATGTAATCCGGCGTATTAAACCGATAATCAAACCGAAAAGGATTGGTCATACCGGCACCCTGGACCCCATTGGAACCGGTGTCCTTCTAATCCTAATTAACGAGGCAACCAAAATCAGCCGTTTTTTGCTCAACCAGCCCAAAGAGTATGAAGCTGAAATTCAGTTTGGCGTTCAGACCGATACCGACGACATCACCGGCAAACCGATTGCCACCGCCCCGGTACCACAAATCAACTTCGACGAGGTGGCAAAAGCCATTACGGACAAATTCATCGGGGAATTGGAACAGATTCCGCCCCGATTTTCTGCCCTGAAAAACAACGGCACTCCACTTTACAAACTGGCGCGTCAGGGAGTTGAAGTTAGCCCGCAACCCCGCCTGGTAAAAATCTACGAACTGGAACTGCTCAACTGGCAACCACCTTATGCCCGGATTCGTTGCCTTGTCTCCAGCGGAACCTACATTCGCAGTCTCGCGCGCGATATCGGTCTCGCCCTCAACTCCCGGGCAACGCTCACCCGCCTGACGAGAACGAGAGTGGGCGATTTCTCCCTTGCATCGGCAATTGACCTTGACAATCTGACCACCACCAATACCGATATAAAAAACTTCCTCATCCCGGTGGAACAGGCATTAACGCAACTGCCCCGCATTACGGTAACCACCGAGCAGGCGCAGATGCTTCTTCAGGGAAAGATTATCACCCTTCCCGTCTCGGCGCCATCCATTATTCCCGAAATTCAAAACCAGCCTGATTCTTTACCTCGTGAATTGCGCAACCCCGCCCTTGCCCTTTGCCCGAACCGAAACTTTCTCGCTCTGGTCAAGATTTCCGACAACAGAGTCAAAACCGTAAAGATAATCTATGCCGATTGAAAAAACCCCATTGGTTTTAACCATCGGTAGTTTTGATGGGTTACATCTTGGCCACCAGACCATCATTCACCGCGTTAAAGAAATCGCCCGCGAACTGCAGGGCACATCGGGTATGGTAACATTTCACCCGCTCCCTGCCCAGCTACTCCATCCCGACTTCCCCTACCTTCTGACCACAATTGACGAAAAGATACCGCTCCTCACCGAACTCGGCATCCAGTTCACGTATATCATCGAATTCAACCAGCAACTGCGCACCACCGAACCCGAACAATTCATCGAAGAGCACATCATCAAACCTCTGCGCCCAACGGTTTTAGTTCTGGGTGCGGACCACCGCTTTGGTAAAAATGGCCGGGGCGATATCAACCTCCTGAGAACCATATTAAAACCCCACGACGTTCAGCTGGAAACTGTCCCGGAATTTCATCACCTCGGGGCGCCGGTAAAAAGCACCCGAATTCGGGAACATCTGGTCTTGGGGCATATCCGGCTTGCCGTAGAACTCCTGGGCCGACCTTACGCCTTCACCGGCAAAGTTACTTCCGGTTCCGGTACCGGTCGCCGCCTTGGTTTTCCCACCATCAACCTCGTACCCGAGCATCGGGAAAAGTTGTTGCCCGCCGAAGGGGTCTATGCGGTCATTGCCGAAACCCCTCTGGGAAACTTTGGCGGTGTTCTTAACATTGGCTTCCGACCAACATTCGGGGGAAGTAACCGCACAATCGAAACCCACCTGCTTGATTATCCGGCAAATGCCCCGAAAGTGGAAAAGGTCACCATCCATTTTTTGGAACGTATCCGCCCCGAAATCAGATTTGACACCCCGGCGCAACTCAAGCGGCAAATCGAGCAGGATGTTACCATTGCCCGCCAACTTATCGAAGATTCAATTTACCGGGACTATTTCCTTCGTTAATCCGAACTCAAACAGTTGACAACAACCCATTAACACTTACTATTAACCATTATGATGCCTTTCCTTCTAATCTTTTCTTTACTCAATCCGGCACAAATTGTGCCCCCCGACTCGTTCGTTTATCCCTGCCGCACCGACACGATAAACGAACTGGAATTTACCGTTTTTCCTGCCGCCCAAAACCCGTTACCACTGTTTTACCAAATTGACTGGGGGGATGGCGAAACCCTTGACCTGACCGGACCGCTGCGTTCTTTAATTGACATCACCCGCTACCATCGTTATCGTTCGACCGGCCGATTCGCCATCCGGGTCAGGGCAAAAGACTCCATCGGCAATCTGTCGCCCTGGAGTCAACCCTGTTCGGTTTGGGTTGTTCCCTCCCTTGTAAAATGGTTTGCTCCCACATCCGGTCCGGTAATTGCCGCACCGGCTATCGATGAAATGGGTAATGTATACATCGGTGATGAAACCGGTACCTTCTATTCCTATTCACCGAACGGCACTTTACGCTGGACATTTTCAACTCGCGGTCCGATTTACTCCGGTGCCACAATTCACGGCAATCTCATCTATCTACCTTCGCTCGACTCCCACCTTTACTGCCTTGACACCGCGGGCAACCAGCGCTGGTCAATAAACCTTGCTCACGAACTCTGGACCCCGGCAACGGTCAATGTCGATGGCACAATCTATATCGTCAACGATAGCGGCATTCTTTTTGCCCTCACCCCGCAGGGCAAAATCCGCTGGCGTGTCGCTATCGGTGAAGAAGCAACATCGTCGCCGACGATTGGCGCCAATGGACTGCTTTACATTGCCACCGACTCAGTCTACTGCTTCACGACCAAGGGCAAAAAACGCTGGGCATTTGGTGCCGACGAAGAAACTTATTTCTTCCCGGCGCCCGTGCTCGACGAACAGAACAACATCCTAATCGGCTGTTCAGACGGTTTTATTTACGCTCTTCGCCCGGATGGCAGGTTACGTTGGCGTATTCCGGTCCCGGATGAGGATGAAATCCGAACCGAAATCGTCTACGGTCCAGATGGCACGATGTACTTCGGAACCGACGGATACTACATCTGCGCCAAAACCGAGACGGGCCGCATCAGAATAATCTACGAAGCGAACGATGTCGTCTGTGCCACGCCTGCGGTTAGCGACAGCGGTACCGTTTACATTCTACCCGACGACGGCACTTTCTACGCCTTCACCGCCTCGGGCCGAATCCTTTTCAAACAGGATATTGCCTGGGAAGACAAGGACCTGTATTACACATCATCACCCGCCATCGGTCCAGATGGCACAGTCTATATCGGTTCCTGGGACGGCGGGCTCTACGCCTTTTATGGTGACGCTCCTCCTGCCCGTTCCATCTGGCCCCAGTTTCGCCAGAACGCCCGGCACACCGGCATCCAGAAAAAACCCGCCGGTAAAAGGAGGTGATGTTCCGATGTGGAAAATCATCTCCGCCCCGACACAGCGATTCCAGGAACTAAGTACCAAACCAACCTGGACCGCTCCCTTCATACTTGTCCTCCTCTTACCTCTGCTCATCGCCACCCTGTCCAGTTCATTGCTACCGCGCCACCGTCTCGTCGCCAGTATCGAAGCCCGCATCGCCAAAGCGAAAGAGTTCATTGATGCCCAGGTGGAAAAGGGCAAGATGCCTTCAGACCAGCACGATGCTGCACTCAAGCGTATTGAAGAGATGTCCCGCACCGAAATGGAGTTTTACCAGAACTCCCCTTGGTTAAAACTGTTCCTCCGGTTCTTTATCCGCAGCCTGCCTGCGGTTATCTGGTCAGGTTTGCAAATCATCATCTGGAGTGCAATCCTCAATCTCCTCTTGCCGCTTCTTGGTGCCTCAGCCAGTTTTGGCCGCACCTTCACCATCACCACCAACTCCGCCCTGGTCCGTATCCCTGCCGCCCTGTTTCATGCGCTCATCATACTTGCCACCGGCAACCTGACCGCCGCCACCAGTCTTGCCCCGCTTGCCACTAACGCACCGGTTTACTTAAGGGGCATCCTCGCCTGCATTGACATCTTTACCATCTGGGAACTCATCCTTGTCAGTCTGGGGCTCAAAGTGATTTTCAACCTTAAAATTAGAAATACCGCCCTGGTGGTATTTCTAATCTGGTTCTGCTATATCCTTATCGTCGCCGCCTTGATATCGCTATCCGGCGGTCTGGCACTGGCATAAAACCTGATGAACTTACTCCCCCTGTTTTGGCTCCTCATCTCCTCATCGACCGACACCCTTTACCTCGACCTCAATCAGGCGCTACAAACCGCACTGAAAAAAAGCCCGCAAGCCGCAGAAGCCAGCGTTGCCCGATTGCAGAGCTGGCTCACCCTTGGTCAGGGTATCAACCCCGCCCTACCCGCACCTCAGGCAAACATCACCCGCAGCAAAGAGTTATCCGGACAGGCACTCTGGAGCACCAATTTAACCATCAGTCAGGTATTGTTTGACCCGGCGGTATTCGCTAACTTCATAAATGGCATCGTCAACGCCCGTTACCATTCCCTTGACGCCCGGGAAAAAATCGCCGCTCTCATCTTTCAAACGACGACCGACTACCTCAATCTTCTAAAAGCGCAACTTTTGCTTGATGCCGCCGAGAAAGCCCGGCAACAGGCAGCCGAGAACCTCAACTATACTACCGAACGCTACCGCCTTGGCCAGGCATCCCGCATCGACCTTTTGCGCAGTGAAGTGTTCTACTCCCGGGCACAGATTAACCTGCTGAGCGCCCAAAAAAATGCTGCCCTGTCTCAGGAAAAATTTCGTGCCACCGCCGGTATCAACCGTCCCCAATTCATCCGGGCAACCGAACAACTCACTTCCCCGGCCGATTTTCCTATCACCGACCCCGACAGTTTGCTTGCAGCGATTGAACACATCAACCCTAATGTCCAGATGTCTCAAAATCTCACCACCGCTGCCCGCCTCAACCTCGGTGCGGCTTTTGCCCGCATCCTGCCCGCAATCTCGCTCTACCGCTCCTGGGCTACCCTTGATACGACACTGCCGAAAAATTACCGCGCCTGGGAAGAAACCACAACCCGCACCGATGGCATTCACCTTTCCTTCGCCGTTGCTGACATCAAGACCTTTCTCCTTGCCATCGGTGACGCCCTTGCCGGTTCCCGGCGCGCCCGTGCCGCCCTTGCCCGCACCCGTTTCCAGTTGCGGGCTGCGGCACAATCCGCCCTCCTCGACCTCCAAGAAGCAAAACTCCGCTACGCCGAGGCAAAACGCAACTTAGAACTCAATCAAGAACTTTACAACCTTGCCCGCACCCAGCACGAACTCGGTGCCTTTTCCTTAAACGACCTCTTGGAGGTTGAGGTCAACCTCGCGCAAGCCGAAGTCTCCTACCTCACCGCACTCTGTGACACCTACATCCAGACCGCCCAGATTGGTTATCTCCTGGGCAAAACCGATATCTCAGCGCGGGCAAGATAATTTTAAGGAGGTGTTGTGAAAAAACCGCTCCGTATCACCCTGATTGTCATCGGTGTTATCGTCCTCTTAACGATTTTCATTCTTCTCAATCGTTCCCGCGGTCCAACCGGAGTTCAATGTGAAACCGAAACCGCCCGGTATGGTGCAATCCTTTCCAAAGTTACCGCGACCGGTACCCTTCGGGCTAAATCCCAGGTCAATCTTCAAGCGCAATTGATGGGTGTGGTAAAAAAACTGCGCATTGAGGAAGGCGACTTTGTGCGTGCCGGCGACACCCTGCTGGAACTTGACCGGCAGGGTTATGAAGCCCAGCTGGTTATGGCTCGTGCCCAGTTCACCCAGATAAAACTAAAACACGCCCGAATTGAAACCCTTTACGCCCGCGGGCTCATCGCCCCGGAGCAGTTTGAGGCATCAAAAGCCGCCTACGAAGGGGCAGAAGCCCAGTACTTACAGGCTCAGGACCAGTTTGACAAAACGGTCATCTGCGCCCCGATTTCGGGCATCGTCTCCCGGTTAAACATCAAAGAAGGGGAAACGGTCGTCATCGGCACGATGAACAGTCCCGGGACAGTACTGCTCGTTCTTGCCGACCTGTCAAAAATGGAAGCATTGGTTGAAGTGGACGAGACCGACATTGTCAATGTCGCCCCGGGTCAATTCGCCCGGATAACCGTTGATGCCCTGCCTGACACAACCTTCACCGGCAAAGTTACCCGGGTTGGCTATATGCCGGTGCAAAAACTGCTCACCGCAACCGAAACCGGCACGAATTTTGAAGTCGTTATCACCATTGACAGCACTGTGGAACCAACCTTGCGTCCGGGAATGACCTGTCACGCTGAAATCATAATCGCCCGGCTTGACTCGGTGCTCACGGTGCCGATTCAAGCCGTCGGCCGGCGCAAAGTTGCTGGTAAAGAAACCGAAACGGTGTTTTTAGTAAAAGACGGTAAGGCGGTTCTCACCCCGGTTAAAACCGGCAAGGCAAGCGATACCGACATCGAAATCCTCGCCGGTGTTGAGCCCGGCGACCAGGTTATCACCGGGCCCTACAAGGTTCTGACCAAACTCACCGACGGGCAACGGGTCAATGCCCGCCCGGTGAAAACCGATACCATCCACTGAGCCGTGCTGCTCAAGACCGAACAGGTGACCAAAATCTACTACCTGGGCAAAACCGCGGTACGCGCCCTCGACGGCATCTCTTTATCAATTGAAAAAGGTGAGTATGTTGCATTGATGGGCCCCTCCGGTTCTGGTAAATCAACTCTTATGCACATCCTCGGCTGCCTTGACACACCAACAACGGGAAAATACCTGTTCAACGGTGCCGACACATCGCAACTCAGCGATACCGAACTCGCCCGCCTCCGCAACAAAGAGTTCGGTTTCGTATTCCAGAACTTCAACCTGCTGCCCCGGCTCTCCGCCCTTGCCAATGTTGAACTGCCCCTGCTCTACGCCGGGGTTGGGCGTAAAGAACGGCTGCGCCGTGCCACCGAACTGTTAACGATGGTTGGTCTCGGTGACCGGCTTCACCACCGCTCCAACGAACTTTCCGGGGGCGAAATGCAGCGGGTGGCGATTGCCCGCGCCCTTGCCAATCAGCCCGCGGTCATCCTTGCCGATGAGCCAACCGGCAATCTCGATTCCCGCACCGGCAGTGAGATTATGCGCCTGTTTGACACCCTGGCACAGGAAGGCAACACCATTGTCCTTGTCACCCACGATAAAACAATCGCGGAGCATGCCCGGCGTACGATTAAACTCAAAGACGGCAAAGTCGTCGAGGAGTAAAAAGTGTCTCTCTGGGAACTTGGCAAACTTGCCCTGACCACCTTCCGCACCAATCGCCTGCGTTCCTTTTTAACCACACTCGGCATCATCATCGGTGTGATGACCGTCATCGCCATCGTCTCCTTGATTCAGGGGATGAACTACGAAGTTGAACGCCAGATCAGTTCCCTTGGTTCCAATGTTATCTATTTGCAAAAAATCAACTGGGGAATGGGACGCATCGACTGGGACGAAATCAACCGCCGTCCCGACCTGACCCTTGACGATGCCAGCGCCATCGCCCGCCTGCCGATTGTTGAACGGGTGGCAGCGCTGCGCAACCGGACCGTCAATCGTCTTAACTACCGTAACCGCAAGGTAACGGGCATCGAAATGGCTGGCATCACCCCGGCTTACGCTGCCACCGCCAACTACACGATTGAAACCGGGCGCTTCATCAACTCGGACGACAGTATGCGCAAACGACCGGTTTGTGTTATCGGTGGTTACATCGTTGACAACCTCTTCCCCGAAGAAGACCCGCTCGGCAAAAGACTTAACATTGAAGGGAAAACCTTCACCATCATCGGCACGCTTGTCCGCAAGGGCTCCTTTTTAGGTCAGACCCAGGACAATGTCCTGTTCATCCCCCTGTCCACCTTCGAAAAAAGCTTCAAGCCCCAGGGTGGCTTTGGTGCCATCGCCCACAGCCTCGCCATCGTCATCGAACCAAAAAAAGGCGTGCCCATCGAACAGGCGATTGACCGCATCCGCGAACTGATGCGTCGGCGTCATTCCCTAGGCTACGACAAGCCGGACGACTTTGGAATCAACACCCAGGAGACGCTGCGCGAAATCTACAAAAACATCACCCGCGTTGCCTTCATCGTAATGATTGCGGTTGCCGCCATCTCGCTGCTTGTTGGTGGCATCGGTATTATGAATATAATGCTGGTTGCGGTCGCCGAGCGCACCCGGGAAATTGGACTGCGTAAAGCCCTGGGTGCCACAACGCGCGACATCCTTTACCAGTTCCTCCTCGAATCGGTTTTTCTCGCCCTTGCCGGTGGCGCGGTGGGTATTCTCCTTGGCATCGGTATCGCCAAAATCGTTGAACTCACCGCTCACCTCCGTGCCGCCGCCCCACTCTGGACCATTCTTCTGGGTTTTGGCTTCGCAGCCCTGGTCGGCATCTTCTTTGGCATCTACCCGGCGTCACGCGCGGCCCGGCTCGACCCAATCCAGGCGCTCCGTTACGAATAAACCCAATTGACCACCCATCAGATTTCCTCCATAACATCGTAACCAACCTGACACATCCGGTTTTCAACATAAATAGAAATTAAGTATCCCGCTCCAAAACCGATGCCCTGTCAATCGGCTAATATCCCGCAAAAACCGATTTGCCTGCTTCCTGCAACAGGGAAATAAGAAAGACAAGTGCGTGTAAAGGTATTGTTCGGATTTAGCTTACCTCTCCGCTATAAGCAAAAACCCGATTCGCTTCTATAATTACAACAACCTCTCCCAACATCACCATACTGGATACTACTCCCGGAACGACCCCCTGGACCGTATGTCCCACAACACTAATCGCTTAACTGATTATTTCTGAATATGTTATAAAATTCGTTAACCTTATCCATTTCCGGGGTCTAAACAGTTTAGCCCTGGGGTACATTTATGATATTCAACCCTTTCCTGAATCGTTCAACCTCAAGCTCTACCACCTCTGGTGCCAAAAATATTAGACTTCGATTATAACAGCACATTAATCTCCTCTACCAGGCAAAAAAAGCCGATTGCGCGCCTTTTCGTCCTTTTAAATATCTTTGCCCTGCTCAATTAGATGCATTATTTAACCAAAGATTAACCGATTTCGTGCCCGGGTCAAAAACTTGACTCACGGCGAAATTCGTTTATCCTTCTCATAATGAGTACAAAACGTTTTACTGTTAGAACAAGAGCCTGCCCTTACTGTGCTGAGGGCGTAACTCATATCGATTACAAAGACCCACGGCTTAAGGACTTTCTCACCGACAGGGGAAAAATCGTCTCTTCGCGCGTCTCCGGCTTGTGCGCCCGTCACCAGCGCCGACTGGCAAAAGCGATTAAACGGGCGCGGACCATGGGTTTACTACCCTTCATAACCATCCAGGTTTAACAGTAACTATGAAGGTCATTCTCCTCACCGATATCGAACGACTCGGCAAACAGGGTGAAGTGGTTGATGTCCGCGATGGTTTTGCCCGCAACTACCTCCTGCCCCGCAAACTGGCGATAATTGCCGACGAAGGTAATATGCGCCAGCTGGAAAACATCCGGCAGCAGATTGCCACCCGCAACGCGCGCCAGACCAAACGGTTGATGACGGTCAGCGAACAACTGGGACTGCTAACGCTGAAGGCAAAAATTCGTATGGGTGCCGAAGGCGCATTCGGCGCCATCACCAACGCCGACATTGCTGACCTGCTGGAGAAAGCGGGCCATAACATCGATAAGCACGCCATCGTGCTCGATGAACCGATAAAAGCGCCCGGCATCTATGACATCCCAATAAAATTAGGGCACGAAATAACCGCCACCGTAAAACTCTGGGTTGCCGAAGAAACGGTGGGTTAATCCCCAACCTGATGCTGCCCGCAAAGGCAGGTCCGAACCGTGATTGAAGTTCAAGTTGAAGCGGTCTTGATTGACAATGCGACCAATTCACCGGTTATGCTTTTGCGCGAGGTTAAAGGCGACCGGGTTTTGCCGGTTTTTATTGGCACTGCTGAGGCATCAACCATCGCCTACGCCCTTGAAGGTATTCAATATGTCCGACCCCTGACGGTTGATTTGATGCGTAATCTAATCGTCGGAATGAACGGCAAGGTGGGGCGGGTTCTCATAACTAAACTGGAAAACGACACCTTCTATGCTGAACTGGTGATTGAAACCGGCGACCGGTTGATCGCAATTGATGCCCGGCCTTCTGATGCGGTGGGTCTTGCGCTCCGCACTGGTGCACCCATCTATGTGGAAAATGCGGTTATGGAGAGTGCCGGTCAGTTCCTCTCACCCGAAGATGAAGATAAACTGCGTTCGCTGCGCACCCGCTTAAGAGGTATTGACCCTGAAGAACCGGGCAACTTTCCACTTTAACCGCCTATGGTTCAAGCCGAGATTGAACAGTTAAAAAGGGGCATCGACCGGCTGGAGACTGAAGACGAACTGATCGAACTACTGCAACAATCCCGTGCCCGCGGTAAACCTTTGCGCATCAAACTTGGTATCGATGCCTCAGGTCCCGACATTCATCTGGGCTTTGCCGTGGTGCTACGCAAATTGCGACAGTTCCAGGACCTGGGCCATATCGCCGTACTGATTATCGGAGACTTCACCGGGAAAATCGGCGACCCGACCGGTCGTTCGAAAACCCGTCCCCAGCTGACCGATGAACAGATTAAAGAAAATATGGCGCGCTACCGGGAACAGGTTTTTAAAATCCTTGACCCGAACCGATGTGAATTTCGTTACAACTCTGAATGGCTCGATGCGCTCAACGCCAGTGAGATTGTCAACATCGCCGCCCGTTACACCGTTGCCCGGCTGATTGAACGCGAGGACTTCAAAAACCGGCTCCAGCAAGGTGTCCCGCTATTCGTCCATGAACTGCTTTACCCGCTGTTTCAGGGCTACGACTCGGTAATGGTTCAGGCTGATGTTGAACTGGGTGGCGCCGACCAGTACTGGAACCTGCTTGTCGGCCGGGAACTTCAAGCCCGCTTCGGGCAAAAACCCCAGGTCATTATGACATTACCTTTGCTTGTTGGCACCGACGGTAAAATGAAGATGTCTAAATCTTACGGCAACTATGTGGGCATCACCGAACCACCCCAGGAGATGTTTGGCAAGTTAATGTCTATTCCCGATGAGTTGATTTTAGACTACTTCCGCTTGACCACAACCAAGACCGAAGCGGAAATCAATCAGATTGCCCGGCGCCTTCAGGCGGGCGAAAACCCGCGGCACATCAAAGCGGAACTGGCAAAAGAGGTTGTCGCCCTCTACCACTCGCCAGCGGCAGCACAAATCGCCGCCGAAGAGTTTGACCGGGTATTTAAAGAAAAACAGGCGCCCAGCGAAATCCCGGAATATGTCCTGCCGCCGGAAGGAATCAACATTGTGGAACTGATTTCCCTGACCGGTCTTTTGCCTTCAAAAAGTGAGGCACGGCGGAAGTTGCAGGAAGGTGCCGTTTACCTCGACGGTCAACGGGTCGCGGACCCGAACTACCTGGTCAAAAACACCGGCAACCCGATGATACTTAAAGTGGGCAAGCGTCGGTTTCTGCGCCTCATTTCCCGCAACCCTTGACTGTTGTCCTTATCGGTCTACAATCTTAAAAAAGGAGAAGTTAGATGAAAGACGAAGAAAGACAACCACCTCAAGGACCACCGGTTCAGGTGGAAATTGGAGAAAAAGAGTCAGAGGGGATTTATTCCAACTTTGTTCTTATTGCCCATTCCGGTTCCGAATTCATAATTGACTTTGCCCGTATCCTCCCGGGATTACCAAAAGCCAAAGTGTTTGCCCGGATTGTGATGACCCCCCAACATGCCGCACTGCTCCATGAGGCATTGGCGGAAAACATCAAAAAGTACGAAGCCCGATTTGGTAAAATAAAAGTTTACGGTCAAAAAGAAGAGACTGCCAAATCCCTTGGATTCTAATGGACCTGGCCCAGTGCCCGACATCCAATTTACCCTCCCCCCAACAATATGCCAGATAAGCCGGCTTATCTGGCAGCAGGAGGGAAAAGCATTCCTGGTGGGCGGGCCGGTTCGTGATCTGCTTTTAAATCTTCCCTGTCCGGACTGGGATATTGCGGTCGACTTCGGCGTAAGGGAAAATCGGCTCCTGGTCGAGAGAAAAATGGCGCATCTTTTGCAAAAAACGGCTAACCATCTGAAGGGCAAATTTGTCTTCCATCGCCAATTTCTCACCGGCACCGTTACTTTACCAGACGAAAAGAAGATTGACATCTGCCACACCCGACGCGAATCTTACCTAAAACCGGCAACACTGCCCCGGGTTGCACCGGCGGCGATTGACGACGACCTTGTCCGCCGCGACTTTACCATCAACGCCCTCGCCCTTGAGTTGACGCCTGATGGGACAACACTCATCGACCCTTTTCAGGGCCGACAAGACCTGAACCACCGGCTTGTGCGCATTCTCCACCCCAAAAGTTTCATCGACGACCCGACGCGCATATTTCGGGCAATTCGATTTGCCATTCGGCTCGACTACCGCATTGAATCGGGCACCCTTTACCTTTTACGCGCTGCGGTAAAGGAACGCTACCCGGCACTTCTGACCCCAGAACGAATCCTCTACGAGTTGCGCTGCATCCTCGCCGAATCTGCTGCCCTGAAAATGGTGGAAGCACTCCTAAGGGAAAATGTCCTAAAATCTTGCTGGACGCACTGGCATTTAGACCGCACCCTATTATCCGGATTAAAAAAGCTCGCCCGGCAAGGTGCCACACCAAAAGAACTCTTCTGCTATTTGCTCAGTTTTCTTCCCATAAACGAAAAATTTCCCATCACCACCGAAGAACGCGACACCGCCTGGTTACTGCGCCATCTCAACCCGCTGCGGCGCCGGCTGATGCGGGCAAAACGCGCCAGCACAATCTACCATCTCCTTAAACCCGTTCCGGAAACCTTATTGTTGATTATGATGAAACTTGAAAAGCGGGCGATACAGAAGAAGTGCCGCCTGTTTTACCACCAACTTCGGTTTATCAAACCTGAAACCAGTGCTGCCAGCCTGATTAACTGCGGCGTCCCGTCTGGACCGGAAATCGGTCGGTTATTAAGACGCCTGCACAACGCCCGGTTAGACAAAAAAGTCCACACCCGGGAAGAAGAAATCAAGTTACTTAAACGCTGGATTGGCAAAGGTTGCTGATGGACTGGGGCGAACTTATCATCTCAGCACCGGCGATTCTCTTCGGATTAACAGTTCACGAGTTCAGTCACGGCTATGCCGCATTTATCCTTGGTGACCCGACCGCAAAACAGTCGGGTCGGCTCACGCTCAATCCTTTGAAACATCTTGACCCGCTGGGCACAATTCTACTTTTTCTTCCCTGGACCCGGTTTGGCTGGGCAAAGCCGGTTCCCATAAACCCCAATAACTTTAAAAACCCGCTCCGGGATTTGGCAATCTCCGCCCTTGCTGGACCAATCGCCAACTTTCTCATTGCCATCATTGCCGGAATTGTTGCCCGCATTCTGACCGCAATGGGTGTAAATGGATTCGCCTGGAAATTAACAAGTTACTTCGTAATCATCAATCTTATCTTATGTTTTTTCAATCTCATTCCCCTACCACCGCTTGACGGTTCACGGTTAATCTATTATCTTTTACCATCGGGACTTGCTGCCCGTTATGGCAGACTGGAACAGTCAAATTTTTTAAGTTTAATCGTGATACTTGTGTTTGGTTTACCGCTATTCCGAATGTTTGTCTTTCCGATGGTACTGACAACCGCCCGGCTTCTGCTGGGCACCGGCGTTTGGTTTTAAACTTATGAACAGGAAGAAAAGAAGTGGCTGGCAAATCTTCGGCTGGGTCATCATCATCGGCCTGGTGCTTTTCACCGCCATTAGCCTTTTCTCATCAATCATCGGTAGAAATACCCCGGCAACAAATTACGGCGGGATTGTCGGCTACTATCTTGCCCGGGCTTTGATTTACCTGCTCGGCGGAATGAGTTTTCTCGTCCCGCTATTTGCCACCACGGCGGTCGTACTCAAACTCACGAAAAAGAAACAGTGGCGCCGGTTCACCGGTTTCGGCATTCTAAGTTTTGCTGTTCTCCTCGGCGCCGCAATCCTATCGTTCTATGCCGGACTGAAAACTCCCGAAGACAACTTCAGCGGCCAACTGGGACACACCTTGAGTACATTTCTCCTGCCCGTTCTGGGACTGGGCTCGCTGGCATTCATCGGCCTGGGGTTTTACTGGGGATTTACCCTCTGGTTTCGAAAAACCAAGCCGGTTGATTTCAGCCGCTCGGCTATCATTTTGCTCTTCGGGATAATCCTCGACCTGTTTCTGGCTTATTTCCAGATCGAAACAATCGTCGCCGGCGCTGTTGGGCGTCTCGTCGTTGAATTTCTGAACAGTCTATTAGGCATCGGCACCCTGATTCTGCTCATCGTCTTGTTAATCGCACTCCTTATCGCCTCGGGGTTCACCTTACCAAAGTTGCAAAGCAATAAAATAAATTGGGGCAAAGTTTACGACAAAATCCGCCGGTTATTGAGCCGTAAACCAGAACAAAAACCTATTATCACCGTTACATCAAATCAACCCGTTGACTCTTTAGTAGGCGAAAATCTGCCACCCCGGGACAGTGAAACTCATCCTTCTGTCCAACCCGCAGCCGGCGAACCTGCTAAACCAGTGCAACCGGCACCGGCACTCGTTCTTACCCAGCAACCTTCGCGTCCGCGCCGAAGCCAACTTGACCTGAACCAGTTCCAGAAAGAGTTTTTGAAGCGACTGGATACGCCCCAACCGGAAGACAAACTGTTTAAAGACCCGGCGGAAGCCGAAGCCGAAGGTCAACTACTGATGGACAAATTAAAGCAGTTTGGTGTTGAAGGCAAGTTGATCTCCATCCTCTCGGGCCCAATGATTACCCGCTTTGAACTGGAACCAGCGCCCGGCATCCGGTGTAGTGGAATCGAGAGCCTCGCCGACGACATCGCCCTTGCCCTTTCGGCAGAACGAGTCCGCATTCTTGCACCGATTCCCGGTAAAAGTGCCGTTGGGATTGAAATTCCAAACAAGACCCGGCGCACCGTCTATCTCAGAGAGGTAATTACCAGCCCGGCATTTCAGCAGGTTAACTCGCCGCTTGGCTTTGCCCTTGGCACAACGATAACCGGTGAACCCTACTGTGCCGACATCCGTCAGATGCCCCATGTTCTCATCGCCGGCACAACCGGCTCCGGCAAATCGGTCTGCATCAACTCCATCATTATGTCAATTATCTACCGCTCAACTCCGGACGAAGTCCGCTTCCTCACCATCGACCCCAAGCAACTCGAACTGCCGATTTACAATCCGATCCCTCACCTCCTCTCCAAAACAACCACCAATCCGGAACGGGTTGTGGGCGAACTCACCCGCATCGTGAACATTATGGAAGCCCGGTACAGTGAATTTGCCGAACTCGGAGTCCGGGACATCTCCAGTTATAATGCCCGCTGTTCGGAATTGGGCAAGAAAAAGAAACCTTATATCGTTGTGGTAATTGATGAGCTCGCCGACCTGATGCAACGCGCCCCCACCGAAATTGAAGCCCGTATCATCCGGCTCGCTCAGATGTCGCGGGCGGTCGGTATCCATTTAATACTCGCCACCCAGCGACCTTCGGTTGATGTCATCACCGGACTCATCAAAGCAAACTTCCCCTGTCGCATTGCTTTTCAGGTTGCTACTAAAGTTGACTCCCGCACCATTCTTGATGCCAACGGCGCTGAATCGCTCCTTGGCAGAGGTGATATGCTCTTTTTGCCCCCCGGTAAAGGCGACGCCATCCGTCTCCACGGCTGCTTTGTGTCGGAAAAGGCAGCTAAGGGTGTGGTTGACCTCTGGGCGACAAGATACCTCACCGAAATCCTTTCCGAATTTGTTGACGAGCCGGAGCAAAAGGCGCAGGAGATTGTCCAGCAGGAACTGATTGATGTTTTCTACGACCCGCACTTTGCTGCCCGGGGACGCAAACTGGAACAACTCCAGACCATACTTCCGGAGGAAATTCTTGACAAAATCCTCACGCGCCGGTATTATGAGCCGTTAGAAGAGGAGGTCGGGAACAACCACCCGACTGGTAATGAAGATGAAGCGATTAATGGCGAATTTGACAATCTTTTTACCGAAGCGGCACGGCTTGTTGTTCTGCACAAAGAAGCCTCGGTCTCGATGCTCCAGCGCCGACTTGATGTTGGTTGGGCGCGTGCCGGTCGCATCATCGACCAGCTGGAACGGGCGGGAATCGTTGGACCGCATGCCGGTAGCAAACCACGTAAGGTGTTGATTCAAGATGAAGCCGAATTAACTAAAAAATTGGCGGAGATGTTTAAACAAAATGAAAGACCCTAAAGTTTATCGCAAATGGATAAAGGCAATTGTTGCCACCATCCCCTGTCAGACCGACAGTGAGGTGGTAAACTATATCAACTCCTTATCCGAAGCCAAGACCCATGCCCCGCAGCCCGAAATAGTGGTTGACGACCACTGGTTCTGTGCCCGACGGTATCACGACCCGGTATCACAGGAGAACCTCCTTGAGATTTACATCGGCTCCCAGAAATCGGGCAGTGAGTGGATGGGTTACGACCGCATCGATCCCCGCTGGCTTGATGCCGAAGGTCGAGACCTTGACCGGTGGGAACTTACCCGAGCCTATATGCGACCCAAATATCGTGGGCTCAACTATGCCCCATTTATGGTGGAACTTGTCATTGCCCTGTGCAAGAAAAACCGGGGCTACTCGGTTGTTGCCTATCCCCGTCATGTAGCAATGCTTGTGACACTTATTAAAATGGGATTTCGAACCTTGGAGGGAAATTACGACGCCACCCTCAAAAGAATCCTCGACCAGGGGTTACGCTGGTATCGTAACGACACATCCCAGCGCCGACTTTACTATGCGCAGGAATTCCGGCCCTTCATTATTGAAGGTAGCTTTATTATGGAAAAAAGGGTCGCACCGGTCACTCTCTGGGAATTTCTCTGGCAGAAAATTTAATTATCTTTCACAATAAACCTGTTAAGTTGACTCGCCCCTAAAATTCCTGCTTTCTCCCGCAATTGGGACAGAACGACTTTTACTTTTCGCGGCCCAAGATAGGTACGACTGAAAACAGTGGTTTTAACCGCCTGAAGTAAAGGTAGCCCCAGCCCACTCAGCCCGCCACCGATAACAACAATTTCCGGGTCAAGTACCATGATCGCATTGTATATCCCGATTCCCAGTAAGTAGCCCATTTCACCAATTACCCGGCGGGCAATCCTGTCACCCAGCTTTGCCGCTTTGCCAATCTCCCGCGGCGTCAATCTTTTTAAATCGTATCCCACCAAATTCCAGATTCGGCTCTGGTCATTTGTATTTGGGGGAAATAGCGCCAACTGTTTGCGTAAATTAGAAAAGCTCGCCTGCTCCTGTCGTAAAAGCCGCCGGCAATTTCGCACCAGCACCCGGGCATTGACATAACTTTCAAGACAGCCATTATTACCACAGGAACAGGCGGGTCCGTGCAAAGAAACTACGGTATGGCCCAGTTCACCGGCAAAAAAGTTTGCCCCAAAAACCGGTTGATTGTTAGCGACAATCCCGCTGCCCACCCCGGTCCCGAGCGTCAAAACCAGAGCATCACGACAGTTTTGCGCCGCACCAAAAAGCCACTCACCAATTGCTACCGCATCTGCATCGTTCGCACAGAATACATCAAGCCCGGTTAACCGGGCTAGGGTATCTTTAACTGGCGTTTGGGTCCACAGCGGAAGATTGGGCGAAAAAATCACCAGCCCGGACCGACAGTCCACAAGTCCGGCAACACCAACCCCTAAAACTCGGACGGGATATTCCCGGCTCCATTTGGCAACCGTCTTCGCCAATCGGGCTAAAATTGTCTGCGCTGGTTCATCAGGATTGGAGTTGAGCCGCGACCGGCATATCACTCTCCCCTTTGGGTCTACGACTCCGATTTTGATGTTCGTCCCGCCAATATCAACCCCAATCGCAAACTCCATAACAGGGATTAACGCGAACGCTCGTAAATCTGCAAAAGCAGTTGCTCATACACCGGGCTCATCGTGACCCCGCGCCGCGCCATCACCCGCTGCGCACATTCCATTAGCTCCTTGCGACGCCAGCGTCTTTTTTTACCCCAGGCAAATGAGGGCAGAATTTTGGGAGTCAGTCCGGATTCAAACCAGTTGGCAAATGTGCCCAGTACCGCACCGGTCGGTAGCAAAGTGCCAATTGATGTCTTGACATGATCACCGATAAAACAGCCCAGTTTGACCATTCCGGTGTCGAACTTCCGCGCACCGATCTTCACCCGCACCGGTTGATAATTATTTTTAAGGTCCGAGTTTGTTGTTAGCGCCCCTAAATTAACCCACTCGCCGACAAAACTGTGCCCCAGAAAACCGGCGTGATGTTTATTGGCATAACCCTGAAACACGCACTCTTCAACCTCCCCGCCAATCCGGCACTGAGGACCAAAACTGCAACCCGGTCGGACAAAAGCGCCATCGACTATGGTCCTGGGTCCGATATAGCAAGGTCCTTCAACCACACTGCCCGGACGCACCTCAGCCCCCTGATCGAGAAAAACCGGCCCCTTTTCCGTAACGACCTGTGCTCCCGGATAGATTTTACCGCCCTTTTTAACAAACACCGAACGCCTTTTTCGGACTGAATTAAGTTCCCGCTGAAGTTCTTGATAATTAAGCCGCACAATATCCCAGGGATAAAAAACCGCTTCGGCAGCAATCTCCCTTGCCGGCAGGCGCTTTAAATCGGGAAGCACTGTACGGCCGGTATGCCGATTTAACCTGAACCCGATGGTTCTTCCCCTCGCAGTAAACTTTTCCTCAGGCCCCGCAATCGGGATAGGCTCAAAAAGAATTGCGCCGGCATAGAGAAAAAGCGCCGGTTGACTCGGCGCCTCGTTTATTCTGGCTGCGGGATACTTTTCCGCAACAAGTGCTGCAATCTCCTTTCGTACCCAGAAAAAAAACTCTTCCCCGGGATACAACTTTTGTATTTTTTCTAAGAGGCTAAAACAACCGCATCTCAACTCAAAAATCGCCCTCAGGTCGATGATCGGGCCAAAATTGCGCCCAGAATTCCCCTCATAAATACAAATCATAGCCAAGAATAATAACCGCGCCTGTGCCTGTCAACTGGCAGCAGGGAAAATAAACCTTTTATAAAAGTCTACTGCTTAAAGCACTCCTGCCTTTTGTGCAGAATCGTCCACTGCTCGTCAACATAACGCTGAATTTCGGCGATGACCTTCGCACCTTCGGGGTGTTCAAACAGATGCCGGAATCGGCCCTGGGGCTTCAAGAACTCTTCGACCGGCAACTTCTTGGACGGCTCGTAGTTGATTTTGTAAGAACCGTTTTCGTACTCATAGATGGGCCAGTAGCAGGTATCAGCAGCAAGTTTGGACAGTTTCACCGTCTCGCCCGGTTGATGGCGCCAGCCCAACGGACAGGGCACCAGCACATTTAAAAATGTTGGGCCCGGGGTCAAGAGCGCCTTCTGGACTTTCTGCACCAAATCGCGCCAGAAGAAAACCGTTGTCTGCGCCGCATAAGGAACCTCATGACCGATGACAATCTCCATAATGTTCTTGCGATGCTGGACTTTGCCCGGCAGAATTTTGCCTGCGGGTGATGTTGTCGTATCCGCTCCATAGGGCGTCGCTGAAGAGCGCTGAATACCGGTGTTCATGTACGCCTCATTGTTGGTGCAAACATAGAGAAACCGGTGTCTTCTTTCCAGTGCGCCGGAAAGCGCCTGCAGTCCAATATCATAAGTCCCACCGTCACCGGCAAAGGCGATGATTGCAATATCCTCATTAATCCGCCCGGTCTTGCGCAAGAACCGATAAGCCGCCTCCACCCCAGCCGCGGTTGAAGCCGCGGTTTCAAAGGCGGTATGAATCATTGGCACCTGCCAGGCGCTGTGCGGGTAAATCGACGAGAAGATTTCGAGACAACCGGTAGCCATCGTTGTCACCACCGGCATACCGGCAGTCTGGGCGGCAAGCATAATCTGCCGCACCGCCAGCGCTTCACCGCAACCAGCACAGGCGCGATGACCGTGCGAAAAAAGTTCCTGATTTTTTGCCAGGTCAGCAAGTTTCAACATTTTCACCTCACTCCCACATAAGTTACCAGTTCATCCTTTTTCCCCGACAGGACCTGCTCATAAACCGCAATCGCATCGTCCGGGGAAAACTCCTTACCACCCAAGCCGTAAACATAGGAATAAACCTGCGGCTTTTCCTTCAGGTCATAAAGGACTGAAGTTACTTCGGTGAACAACGGTCCACCATAAGAGTTAACCGCATCCGCCCGGTCGAGGACACCAATCCTCTTAAACTTGCTCAGACTTTCCTTTAAAAGTTGCCACACCAGCGGCCGGTAAACTCGCAATTTCACCATCCCGACCTTTTTCCCTTGCGCCCGCATTCGGTCAACCGCAACCCGGCAGGTCCCGCAGGCTGAGCCCATCAAAAGCAAAACCGCTTCGGCATCTTCACACCTGTACTCTTCAAGCGCGGGATAAGTTCGGCCAAAACGCTTGCCGAACTCCTCCTGAACCGCCTGGATAATTGGTAGCGTCTGGTTCATCCCTTCAATCTCACCCCGTTTGAACTCAAAGTAGTAATCCTGTAATGTCGCGGGACCGACAAGAATCGGGTTCCGCCAGTCCAGAAGATTGTACTGGGGTTGCCGGACCCCGAGAAAATCTCGCACCGCCTGGTCGTCCAGAGTTTCAATTCGCTCCTGACAGTGGGAAAGAATGAACCCATCAATTGCCACCAGTGCCGGCAGATTCGCCTTTTCGGCAATTTTGACCGCCTGAATAAGTGTATCATAGCCTTCTTGCACCGTTTCGCAGAAAAACTGCATCCAGCCGGAATCCCGCGACGCCAGGGAATCGGAATGGTCACCGTGGATGTTCAAAGGCGAAGAAAGCGAACGGGACGCAACCGCCATCACAATCGGCAACCGTAACCCCGCAGCGATAAAAAGCATCTCGTGCATCAGCGCCAGTCCCTGGGAAGCGGTTGCCGTCATCACCCGACAACCACACGCCGCCGCACCGATGCAGGCGGTCATCGCGGAATGTTCGCTCTCCACCGCCACAAACTCGGTATCAACCTCACCATCACTAACATAATTAGAGAACAACTGGACAATCTCAGTCGATGGGGTAATCGGGTACGCTGCGACCACATCAGGGTTAATCTGCTTCATCGCGTAGGCCATTGCCTCGTTACCCGTCTTGGCAAGAATCATTTTCGCTCCTTTTCCATTGTAATTGCCTTTGCCGGACATATACTGGCGCAGTTTCCACACCCTTTACAATATTCGTAGTTAATCCCAATCACCTTGCCCTCTTTAACCATAATTGAACTGTCCGGGCAGTATATCCAGCACATCAGACACTGTTTACACTTCTCCTTATCCCATACCGGTCGCTTACTGCGCCAGGCACCGGTTTTATTTTCCTTTACCGCTGCCATATCGGTAATTATTGCACCGCAGGGCAACTCGCGCCATCCTTTAAGTTTCGCCATCACTCCTCCTTTAAGCCAGCCCCTTTACCTCATCAAAAGCGCGCCGGATACTTTTCAAATTGTCCTCAACCAGTTTTGACTGGCCCCGAAACTTTACCGATAGTTTTTCTTTTATCGCCTCAAGCATCGGCTCCAGCTGGAGCACGCCGGTAACCCGAACCAGTGCGCCCAGCATCGGTGTGTTGGGTACATCCCGTCCTATTGTCTCCAGCGCAATTCTCGACGCATCAACTGTATACACCTTAACTGTTGCGGGCAAAGATAACCTCTTGCGCAACTCCTCAGGACTCTCGGTGGTATTGACCAGAAGAATCCCGTTATCTTTCAAACCGTCAATGACCCGGGCAGGTTCAATCAATGAAGAGTCCAGGACCACAACGATGTCCGGGGTTTTTATCCCGGAATGGGAGTAAATCGGCTTATCAGCCAGCCGGTTAAAAGCGGTCACGGGTGCTCCCATCCGTTCTGGACCATACTCCGGAAACGCCTGAATGAACTTCCCGGTGTCCAGTGCCGCTTCGCCAAATAACAACGCTGCAGTCTTGGCTCCTTGACCACCACGACCGTGCCAACGAATTTCAAGAACTTCACTCATTGTGCCTCCATTTTCTATTGCCAGAGTAAAACACATCCCGTATAGTTAGACTTAAATTTTACCACCGGACAAATACGATGTCAAAATCGGCACTCAACTTTTACAAATCCATTGTGAAAAATATCAAATCAGGTTAATGCCCAAGGCACCACAACACAACCTTTATATTAAGTTACGAAAAAACAGCGTAAGGTGACAGAAACCCGTCCCCCCAATAGTTCGGGGGCAATCCCTGGGATAGTTTTCTATATCCCTGCTAACATAACCCCTGTTACCATACCTGTCATTCTACCAAAAACCATTTCAGAAACCGTTCCGGACTCTATCTTATTGATAATCAATAAGGTTATGCTAAAAACCATCATACCCACCCCTTTATTAAACACAATCCCGATAACCACCTGACCTGACATTAATACCGTCCGTTGGTCTATTTCCCATTCTGCCTCAAGGACCGGTTCCGAATAGGTTACCCAAACCCATTACCCGGAATTCTTACCCAACCTCTGGTATGTAACCCACCATACCATTAACCATCTCCCACCTCTAAATTATCCGTTTTGATTTTACCGCACAATTTGACACCGACTGTAAAAAGGCTATAACAACTTTGATGCGCGGACAAGAGTCAAAAGCCGATTTCGTCCATCTCCACAACCATTCTGAATTCAGCCTTCTTGATGGTGCATCCCGCATTGACGAAATGGTACAACTGGCAAAGGAAATGGGGATGGAGGCGGTAGCACTAACCGACCACGGCGCGATGTTCGGGGCGATAAAATTTTACCAGGCGGCGCAACGGGCAGGTGTAAAACCGATTATCGGGGCTGAAGTTTACATCGCCCCGCGCGACCGGCGCGAAAAAGAACATAACATCGAGGTCCCCGAAGCAAGTTTTCATCTCACCCTGCTGTGCGCCAACGAAACCGGGTACCGTAATCTGGTCAAACTGGTGTCGCTGGGCTACCTTGAAGGTTTTTACTATAAACCACGCATCGATAAAGAACTTTTAACCCGCTACCACTCCGGGCTCATCGCCCTTTCCGGCTGTTTGAAGGGTGAGGTCAACTGGTATCTTCTACGCCAGGACTCCGAATCGGCAATGAGCGCTGCCGCCCGTTATCAAGAAATCTTTGGCCGGGAAAACTTTTACCTTGAGGTAATGCGCACTGGCTTACCTGAACAGGAACAACTTATTCCTGATATTGTCGAATTAAGTCGCGCCCTTGACATTCCCATCGTCGCCACCAACGACTGTCACTACCTGAAGCCCGAAGACGCCCGGGCTCAGGATGTTCTCGTATGCCTGCAGACCAACAAAAGGCTAAAAGACAAAGAACGCCTGCGTCTTCCGGGCAGTGGATTCTATTTCCGCAGTGCAACCGAGATGCAAGAGCTTTTCCAAGACCTACCCGAGGCGGTATTAAACACCCGGGCGGTGGCAGAAAAGTGTGAATGTTATCTTGACCTTGAACACCGCCAGTTTCATCTGCCGGCGTTCAAACCTCCGGCGGAATTTGAAGACGAGTTTGGGTATCTCGTCCATCTCGTCAACAAAGGTGTCCGGCAACGCTATCGGTCTTTAAACCCCTCGATTGAAGAACGGCTAAAGTACGAACTGGATGTGATTCACCGGATGGGATTTGCCGGTTACTTCTTGATAGTTCACGACATCGTCCAGTTTGCGAAAAACAAGGGAATCCGTGTTGGACCGGGTCGAGGCTCTGCGGGCGGTTCGCTGGTTCTGTACTGCCTGGGTGTCACCGAGATTGACCCTTTGAAATACGGTCTGCTCTTTGAAAGGTTCTTGAACACCGAACGGATAACCCTGCCCGATGTTGACATTGACTTTGCTGATAGCCGGCGTCAGGAGGTGATTGATTACATCCGGGGGCGCTATGGCGAAGACTCCGTGACTCAGATAATCACTTTTGGAACTCTGGGCTCACGCGCCGTTATCCGCGATGTTGGCCGGGTGCTCGACATCCCGATATCGGAAGTTGACCCCATCGCCAAGCAAATTCCCCAGGGCAGCGAACTTGCTGCCGCCCTGAAGCAGGTTCCCGAACTTCAGTTTCTCATCCGCTCCAAACCCGAATACCAGACGATGTGGGAAATTGCCCTGAAACTCGAAGGGTTGTCCCGCCATGCCTCAGTCCACGCCTCAGCAGTGGTCATCACCCCCCGCCCCCTGCTGGAACTCATTCCGCTTTACAAAGTGCCCGGTGGTGAAACCTGCACCCAGTACGATATGTACACCCTCGATGACATCGGCATCCTGAAAATGGACATCCTGGGCTTAAGGACGCTAACGGTCATTGACGAAGCTGAAAAACTAATTCAGCAGCACACCCCGCAGTTCCGCATCGAAGATTTGGACTTCTCCGACCGGCGGAGTTACGAACTCCTGCAGCGCGGGGAGACGGTCGGGTTGTTCCAGTTAGAATCTGCCGGCATGCGCGACCTTTGCAAACGAACCCAGCCTGAAAAACTGGAGCATATCATTGACTTAATCGCCCTGTTCCGACCCGGACCAATGAATTTAATTCCCGAGTATATAGAGCGCAAAAAAGACCCCACCAAAATTAAATACGACCACCCCCTTCTTGAACCTTTCTGCCGCGACACCTTTGGTATCATCATCTATCAGGAGCAGGTAATGCAAGCCGCTCAGGCACTTGCCGGTTACACGCTGGGTCAAGCCGACATTCTCCGCCGGGCGATGGGCAAGAAAAAACCGGCGGAGATGGCAGCCCAGCGCGCAACCTTTATCGCCGGCTGTGAAAAGCAAACCGGCCTTTCCCGGGAACGCGCCGCGGCGATATTTGACCTCCTCGAGAAATTTGCCGGTTATGGCTTTAACAAATCCCATGCCGCCGGTTACGCCTGCCTTTCCTATATCACCGCCTATCTCAAAGCCAACTATCCAAAAGAGTTTATCGCTGCGGCACTGACGAGTGAATTGGGCGACTCTGACAAACTGGCGAAGTTTATCAACGAAGCACGGCGTATGGGCATTAAGGTGCTGAGTCCGGATGTGAACCAAAGCGCGGCGAAATTTACAATTGAAAAAGACGCCGTACGCTATGGACTTGCCGGCGTGAAAAATGTCGGCATTGGTGCCGCCGAGCTCATCGTTGAAGAACGACAGAAAAATGGACCGTACCAGAACCTCCTTGACTTTCTCGTCCGGACTCGGGGCAAAGTCAATCGCAAGGCGGTCGAATCGTTGATCAAAGCCGGTGCCTTTGACGCCTTCAATCCCGATCGGACCCAGTTGCTCACCGAACTGGAACCGTTATTGACCAAAGCCGCTTCCGAAAAACTGCTCTTTTACGACCGGCAGTTCCAACTGTTTGGTTCGGAAACAGACGAACCATCGGCTCCTCCGGTAACGGAGAAGATTACGCCCCGGACCGTCATCATCAACTATGAAAAGGAGGCATTTGGCTTTTACTTCTCTTCCCACCCACTCGAACGCTACCGACTGGAGTATAACGCCCTTGCCCTCACACCAATCGCCGAACTGGAAAATCTTGAAGAAGGAACATCGGTCGCTATTGGCGGTATTATCACCGCCCGCAAGGTCCGCAAAGACCGCCGGGAACGCGACTACTTTATACTGACACTGGAAGATTTCAACTCCTCAGTGGAGGTAATGGCTTTCAGCAATGTCATTGAAACCTGCCGGGAAGCACTTGTCCCGGACAATATCGTCATCGTCCAGGGAAAGGTCAAAACTCGTGCCGCGGGTGACGCATCAGGCACGAGCGGTATCCCTCAGTTGTGGGCGGACACCGTCTACAACTTTGACCGTGCCCTGCAGTTTATCAAAAAGGTTGTCCTCGAACTGTTAGAAACCGAACTGGACGACAGCCTGGTCACAAAAATCCGGGAAACACTCAGCGCCTTTCCCGGCGAAGTACCGGTCGTAATCAGCCTTACTAAACCCGATAATGAAAAAAGGCGTCTTCTGTTAAAGAAGTACCCGGTGCGGCTGGAACCGAACCTTATTGCCGAACTCAGCAATCTTGTCGGTCCGGACCGCGTGCAACTTCTCGGCAGCCTGCCGCAATTAGAAACTCGAGGTTACCCGCGTGCCGGGCAACGGCGCACCCAGACCCGTTAATCAAATGTCAACGCCTCCAGCCTTCTTATCCGCTCACTGAGCGGTGGGTGGGAGGCAAAAAGACTGACCTGTTCACCCCTGTCCTTGCCCAGGGGATTGGCTGTGAACATATGGGCGGTGGCTTCTGATGCGGTGGTTAACCTCCCTGACCACAAACCAATCTTCCGTAACGCCCGCGCCAGACCGATTGGATTGCGCACAATATAGGCACCCGAAGCGTCGGCAAGAAACTCCCGCTGCCGTGAAATCGCCGCCCGGATCAGCGCCACAAGAATTGGCGCCACAATCGTCAGTACCAGTCCTATGAGTAACAGTATCACTCCGCTCTGACCTCCACCCCGGGAACGCGAATCCCGGCGCCGGCTGCCACTTGCGAAAAAACTCCAGCGTAAAAAAATGTCCCGGAACAGAATTATTAGCCCGCCGATGATTGCCGCCACCGTCATCAAAAGGATGTCATAGTTGCGGATATGGGCGACTTCATGGGCGATAACACCCTGCAACTCCTCACGGTCCATCATCTGCAGCAACCCACGGGTTACCGCCACTGCAGCATGCTTGGGGTTTCGTCCGGTGGCAAAGGCGTTTGGCGCATCGTCATCAATCACATACACCCGGGGCTTCGGAATTCCGGCCGCCAGTGCCACCTCCTCAACAACATTGTGCAAAAGATAAAACTCCTCCGGGGATGCCGGTCGCGCCCGATTAACCGCCAGCGCCACTTTGTCTGAGTTAAAGTAAAACACCAGATTGTAAACTACGATAAACAAGCCGAACAGGATATAGTACTCTATCCCCCAGTTGAAGAAATAACCCAAAAGAAAACCGACAAACCCTAACAGGAGGGAAAAGATCAGAATAAAGAAGGCGGTGCCTAACTTATTCCTGCTGATTAAATTATACAGGTTTTCCCGCCGCCCTTGCCTTGTTGCGCCCATCTTCACCAAATTACCGTTTTAAAACTGTACCTTGGGTGTAGCACGCTCTGCTTCCGGCACGGTGTAAAACTCCGCCGGCTTAAAACCAAACATCCCGGCAACGATGTTTGAAGGAAACATCTGCACCCGATTGTTGTAGTCCATAACCACATCGTTGTAAAACTGCCGGGCAAAGGAGATTTTGTTCTCAGTATGGGCGAGCTCCTCCTGCAGTTTCAGAAAGTTCTGATTTGCCTTCAGGTCCGGGTAGTTCTCCACCACTGCGAACAGTGTCTTCAGCGTTTCGCTCAACTGGTTGTTTGCCCTTGCCGCCTCAGCAGGACTTTTCGCGCTTATTGCCTGTTGCCGGGCTTCGGCAATTTTTTCAAATATTGCCCGCTCATGGGCAGCATATCCTTTGACCGTTTCCACAAGATTGGGAATCAAGTCGATGCGCCGTTTTAACTGGACATCAATCTGATGCCAGCCATTCTGAACCCGATTTCGACTTCTTACCAGTATGTTGTAAGTGCCGATGAAAAACAGCACCACAAGACCAATGACAACTGCAATTATTATTCCGACCATAACTCACTTCTCCCTTTCTCCCTGCTGAACACAGGGAATTTAACTCCTTACTTTACTTCTCAAACTCAAGGTGAATCTTCAATCGCGGGGTTGTGAACTCATCTGGTAAAGGCGGTAATTTACCGGTAACGACCACCGCCCGCACACAGGACTCGTCAAAAAGCCCGTCGCCTGAAGACCGCTCCAGTTTCACATCAGTTAACCGGCCATCCCGCTCAATCACAAAAAATACCGTTGCCTTCACCCTTTTTGTACGGGCATAAGCCGGGTCCTCCCAGTTTTGCCCGATGCGCTCCAGCATCTGCTGCAAATAGTAATTATATCCAAGAACCGTAGCACCCTCAACCCGGGCACCAAGACCCTGGTTCCGCACAACATCATCTCCCTTCTTCGTCTGACTTTTCGGTTCCGGCTTCTTTTCCGGCTTTTTCATAGGTACTGGCTGGGGCGCCTGTTGTACTAGATGGGTCGATGGCTCCTTTACTTCGCTCTTCTCTCTGGTACCAGAACGAAGAATCTCTACCGTAATCACCGCCGGACGGGTAACCTCTTTTTGCCCTGGTCTAATCCGGGTCGCAACCGCAACGCCGAACAGCACCAGGATATGGCCCGTGAACGACAGCAACAGCTCCCGCTTCATTCTTAAAATTATACCTTTATTTGGGCAGTGCGGTCAACCCGATGTTTGATATGCCCTGCTCTCGGACAATACCCAATATCTCGATTATCGTTCCGTAGTCAACCCGCCGGTCGGCGTGAAGATAAACCCGGTCATACTCGCCGCGCGCCAACTGGTCGGAAATAGCTTTAGCCAGACCCGGCATCGAAACTGCTTTGGTCCCAACAAAAATTTGCCCGTCTGCTTTAACAGAGATTACTAAACCGGCACGGGTCTGTGGTTCAGGCCGGCTCGTCCGGGGCAAATCAAGGTCAATACCCTGTTGCCGGCTCAAAGCGGCCGAGACACCGGCAATGAGAAAGATTATCATCAGGGTAAAACTGACATCTGCCAGTGAGGTGATGTTCATCTCGGCAAGAAATTTCAGCCTTCGCTCCTTCATTTATCTTCCTGCCGGTTGTTTAACTGAGCGGCTATCACCTCCCGACGGAAAACACCGGTCATCTCCGAAACAAACCGCTCCATCTCGGACTGCAAGGCCCGTACCCGCCCGACAAAGTAGTTGTAAAACAAAGCGGCTGGAATCGCCACCAGAAGCCCCATCACCGTTGTCACCAGGGCATCAGAAATCCCGGGCGCGATCAACTGCAAGGTTGGCATCTGCGCCCCGCGCAATGAGAGAAATGTCCGCAAAACCCCCTGCACCGTGCCTAAAAGCCCGAGAAAAGGCGCAACCATTGTGGTGATTGCCAGAAACGAGAGCGAAGACTCCAGCCGGTCGGTTTCCCTTGAACCAGCCCGCTCCATCGCCTCAGAAATGTTGGGAACCAGTTGGCCCAGGACCTCAGCCCCAACACCGGCGCCAAACTGTTCTTTCAGCACCTGCCACTCTTTGACTGCAGCGTTCAACAGGGCGGCAAGGGGCGAAGCCGGAAACATCTTTGTCAGTTCCTGATAATCCTTCAGCCCCCGGCGGTATCCAAACACATTTAAGAAACCCCTTGTTTGAACCGTAGCCTGCCGATATTGCCGCAACTTCCGGAAGAATATCGCCCAGCTTACCACCGACAGTACAAAAAGAATGAGAATGATTCCCAGCGCAAACGGTCCGGCTGAGACAAAGGGACCCCAAAAGCCGCCTGCGGGCATTTGACCTTACCGTTCCGGCTTTAACTTATCCTGAGCCAGATTTGCCTCTGGTGTCCCGGGATACTTGTCAACCACCTCTTTGAACCTCTTCTGGGCAAGCCCCTCTTTGCCCTGCAACTGATAAACCAGACCCAACTTGTATATCGCCGCCGGCACCTTATTACCCTGGGGATATTCCCTGATGACCCGTTGAAACTCGGTCTCGGCACTGTCCAGTTGTCCGAGTGAATAAAAACATTCGCCCACCCAGTACTGGGCGTTGTCCGCCATCTCGCTCGCGGGAAACAACTTGATAAAACGGCGAAAGCCGATTATCGCCACCTGATAATTTCCCCGGGTAAAGTCGAGGTATGCGGTGTTGTAAAGCCGGTCGGCATCAATCCCGGAATTTACCGTTTCGGGCACGGCTACCGATATTGACTCGTCGCGCGCCGGCGCTTCCGGAGTTAAATCCCCGCGCCAGGCTCCGACTCTCCTGCCAATTCGGTCCAGCCGCTCGCCAAAGTCGTTTAACTGCGCGTCAACCTCATTAAGCCTTATCCCAACACCCTCCAGACCGGTCAGGGCATCGGCGCGCAGTCGATTGAGCGCTTCGCGCTGCGCCATTTGCTCTTTTTCCAACCGCTGCACCTGCAACGCTATCGAATCAAGTAGTTCACCCCGCCGTACAAACTCGCGCTGGATACCGCAACCCGAAAATAAGATGACAGCCAGCAGGCTTGTGATGGCTGCCAGATATTTGCTGGCGGACCGTTCCTGCCTACCGGCTGTCATTGACCATCAATCTTAAATTATAAAGGTTACTTCGCGGTTGTCTTGAACTCGCAGCGCCGGTTCAGGTGATACTGGTTCGGGTCGTTCGTCACAAGCCGCTCCTCACCATAACTGATGGTGTTGAGCAGTCCGGCATCAACGCCCAGTTTAACCAGATAGGACTTTGCTGACTCTGCCCGGCGCCAGCCCAATGCCATATTGTACTCTGATGTACCAAGCGGGCAGCAGTGACCCTCAATCGTCACCGAAAATTTCTGTCCCGCCGCAACCGCCTTCTTAATCTGGTCGGCATTCGCCTGAAGGATTGTTGCATCACCCGGTCTGATGTCCGACTTATCAAAGTCAAAGTAAATCGTCTGGAGATTCAACTCAACCTGGGTCGGTGTAATCTCTTCCTCTACTTGGGGTTCTTCAACCACAACCGGTTCTTCAGCCGCCGGCTTCACGCACTTTTTCGGACACCCCATCAGTGCCAGTGCGAACATAAAAGCCAGCATCATTATCGTAACTCTGGTTACTCTCTTCATACTTACTCCTCCTGTTTAATTGCCTAAATAACTTAACGCTTAAATTTAACGACTTTTTGTCTTTATGTCAAGAAAAATTTACCCCTTAACCCTTGCCACTTCTGCCCGGTGATTCAAGTGGAACCCCTGCCTTGCATAAGGGGCAGTCATCGGGCTGGTAGTTTACCACCTGCTCCTGATAAGTTGCAAAAAAGGGAACCGGGAAATTAGTGCCGAAAGAGCGGTCAATAAATACGCCCACACCAACAACTTGTGCACCCGTCGACTCAAGTGCCCCAAAGGTTTCTTTAATTGACCCGCCGGTGGTTAACACATCGTCCACAATCAAGACCCGGTCTGAACTACCAACCGAAAATCCCCGGCCAATCTTCCGACCGGACTCTGACTTTTCGGCAATGATACAGCGACAGCCCATCTGGCGTGCTACTTCATAAGCAACAATCACCCCACCGGTCGTTGGCCCGCAAACCACGGTAACCCCAGCACGCTGAAACCGTTCTCCAATCGCCCGGGCAAAACGCTCACACAGTTCAGGCCGTTCAAGAATCCGAAACTTTTCGAAATACCTTGCGGAATGGAGCCCTGAAGTCAAAAGAAAATGGCCTTCACGCAACGCCCCGGCATCGCGCAACAAACGGGCAAAATCGTCATTCATCTCCCCTCCCTAACTGTTTTTTAATCTCGGCAATAACCAATCCCGGGTCTGCTGCCTCGTATATCGGTCTTCCAACAACAATGTAATCCGCTCCAGCCTGCGCCGCCGCTGCTGGTGTCAATGTCCGCGCCTGGTCGTCAATTTGTGACACCGGTTCCAGTCTTATGCCCGGGGTCACGATTGCCAGTTTCGGACCACACCGTTTTCTGATCAACTTAATTTCTAATGGTGCCGCAACAACCCCATCGCAACCCATACTCTGTGCCAGTTCTGCCAGCGCCACAACCCGGGTTTCCACCTCCTGGTCGCAGCCCGTCACCTGCGCCAGAGCCGAACGGTCGAAACTGGTCAACACCGTCACGCCCAAAACCAACGGTTTTTTCTCCCCTGCCGCCTGCGCTGCTTTAACCGCCGAGTACAACATCGCCGCCCCGCCCATTGTATGAACAGTCAACATCTTCACCCCCAGTTCTGCTGCCGCCGCCACCGCCTTGGCAACAACCGATGGGATATCGCAAAACTTAAGGTCAAGAAAAACCTCGGCGCCCTGAGAAACAAACTCCTTCACCAATTCCGGGCCGGTTCTGGTCCACAGGTCAATGCCTATTTTGTATACATCAACCCCGGACCCGACTCTTTGATAAATCTCCCTTGCTCGCTCCTTACTGTCAACATTTAATGCCAGAATTAACTTGGTCATCTACCTCTCCTCTCAACTGAAACAACCCTCTCCTGCCTTTCCTCGAACATCATCCCAGTTCTGCCAGCCCCGAATGCGCGCCAACCTTCTCAACCCCTTCATCACTTCAACCGCCCCATCCGGACGGGTTAAGTTTGCCGTTCCCACCTGAACCAGATGGGCACCGGCGCTGATGAACTCAAACGCATCCTGCCCCGTCCTGATTCCTCCCATCCCGATAACCGGAATCTTAACCGCCTTCACCACCCTTTCCACGCAAAACAGTGCGAAAGGTTTTATCGCCGGACCAGAAAGCCCACCGGTCCTGCCGCCAAGAAATGGTCTGCCATTTTGGTCCAGCACCAGGGCAAACAGCGTATTTATCAAACTTACCGCATCGGCGCCCGCCGCCTCAGCCGCTTTTGCCGTCTCTGCCGGGTCAACAAAGTTTGCGGTTAACTTCACAACCAGCAACTTATCGGTCCTCTTACGCACCGCCCTTGTAACCTCCGCAACCCGCTGCGGTTTCTGGCCAAAAGCCACACCACCTTCCTTCACATTCGGGCAGGACAGGTTCAGTTCCAGTCCGGCAACTGGTGTTTCTTCAAGAATCTCGGTTAACTCACAGAACTCGTCTAAACTCCCTGCCGCCAGATTAACCAGAACCGGACATTTAAGCCTTTGAAGCCGGGGCAGAATATCTGTTTTAAACATTGCAACCCCCGGGTTCTCCAGACCAACTGAATTTACCACCCCACTTGGTGTTTCCACAATTCTGGGCGGTGGATTGCCCGCTCTTGGTTTTACTGTCAAACCCTTGGTAACAACACCGCCGAGCCGATTTGCCACCGTTAAAAACTCCAGCCCGAAACCGAATGTTCCGGATGCAGCGAGCACGGGATTGGGAAATTTCACATCGCGGATAAGAACCTCAAACTTCACAGCACTACCTCATCCAGACTCACGACCGGACCATCCTTACACAATCGCAGATATCCACCCGCTTTTTTCGGTACCGCACATCCGTAGCAAACCCCGGTGCCACATCCCATCCTCTCCTCTAAAAACGCCCAGACCTTGACCTTTTCACTCAACGGGCAAAGCGCCTCAATCATCCCTTTGGGTCCACAGGCATAGACAACCGGCGCCCGCATTTCTGATAGCACCGGCGCCAGCGCCTCGGTCACCAGTCCTTTTACACCCTGACTGCCATCTTCGGTTGTTAACTGCACCTTTACCCCGACTCTTCGAAAATCGGACACCATAATCAACTCTGGGGTGCAGCGCGCCCCCAGCAGCACGACAACCTGATTCGCCTTATGCAATACTCTGGTTAGATAAAGCAGGGGTGCAACACCGACACCACCCCCACAGATTACGACATTTCTGTTCCTTACCAGAGGCGCCGGTTTGCCCAATGGCCCGATGATATCCCAATTATCTCCATTTTTACTCCGGGCAAGCCTTTCTGTCCCCGGTCCCACAACCCGAAAAACTATCCGGATTTTATCCCCGTTGACATCCGCCACAGAAAAGGGCCGGCGCAAAAGCAAATCCTCCCTTTCTGACACCTTCACCCCGATAAACTGCCCGGGCTTTATTTTCTGACTGATCCGCGCCGCGGCAATCCAAACCGAAAATATCTCTGCCCCCAAACGCTTGATTTCGGTTATCGGACCGTTCTCCTGGATAACCAAACCTTCCTCCGCATCGCCTTATCGCTTCAGTTTATCCAGCCACCGCTTCGCCTCGGCAGCGAACTCCGTATCAGGATACCGCTGGACGATTTTGTTCAACTCCTCAACGGTAGCGCTGGTATCTGCCTTCCTGTACAAAAGAATCCACGCCCGAGCCAAAAGCGCCTTCGCTGACCAGTTGCTCTGGGGAAAGGAGTCATAAACCTGCTGGTAAAGAAGCAGCGCGGTATCAAAATCTTCTAGGTTCAGGTTGTGCACCTCGGCAAGCAAAAACTTCATTTCCGCCGCATCCCTAACGCCCGTTGTATCTTCCTCCAGCGCCTTGAGCAACGCCAGCCGTTTTTCTGCCTGAACCCCATGTTCCGAGTCGGCACGGCGCAGCCGCGCACTGTCGTAATAAACCTTTGCCCGGGCAAAATCCCTGTTTTCCTCGTAAAATTTGCCGATGAGAAACGCCGCCTCCGCACCGGTCGCGTTGTTTCCCCGAACCCGGGTGAACGCCGCCAGCGCCTGCTCGTTCTTTCCCAGCATCAGATAGGCTTTGCCCAAAATTAGATTCAACGCCTCATCCAAATCCGGATATTTGCCCCGCACCTCCTCAACCATCCGCACCGCCTCATCGCTTTTCCCCTGCTCTAATCGGCAGCGGGCAATCTTCATCTGCGCCTCGGCTCGTAGCCGGGGCAACGGCTCCAGTTCCACATAACGCCGCAACCAGCGCTCCGCCTCTTCGAACTCTGCCAGCTGCATCTTGCCCTCAGCAATACGGCTCACCGCCTCCTTAACATAAGGAAAACGGGGATAACGCTGCACCAGTGCGACAAGCGAATCAACACCCTCTTGAACCTCGCCCTGCTCAATTTCGTAAATCGCAATGTAGTAATCGGCGAGCTCACCCAGTTTAGGAGACCGCTTTTTGACACCCTCGAGCACAATCCGGGCGCTCCCTGCCTCACCACTTCGGAAAAGCGCCAGCCCCCGATAAAGTTCCGCCTCGGGCAGATGCGGCGATTGGCTAAAAGCCAGACCCAACCTTTCGAAATAACTCGCCGCCCGGGCATAATCACCCTTTTCATAGTAACTGCGACCAATCAGAAACAGGGCATCGTCAACCCAGCGGGATTTGGGCCACCGATTAATCACCAGCGCCGACTTCTCAATCGCCTTATCAAACTTGGGCAGTGCCGCACCTGTCTGACCCTGTGCCTTCAACCTCATACCCTCCCGATAAAACATTTCGGCATTGTAAAAGGTGTTAAAATAGGCGCAGCCGACAAGTGCTACGCCCAGGGCAGCAACAAAACCAAATCGCAGCCAGTTCAATCTATCCTCAAAAAGAAAATACTTCTAAACCTATCTTCTGTCAAGGAAACAGCCCGCTGGAAAAATCAATGTCTGATGGAACTCGGCACGGGCAATCCGAGTACCGTGTCGCCCGGTTTGACATTGTGGACTAAAAACCAGCCCGAATTTACCTCCAGTGCGTAACTTGCCGGCCGGGAAGACTGATATCTGGTTNCGGTGTCAAGGGGCGCCATCTCCATAATATCGGTAATCACGCCATTCTTATCGATAAATGCAATCGCCAGGGGAATATAGGTATTCTTCATCCAGAAGCGCAGCGTTTGCTCATTTTCAAAAACAAAAATCATCCCCGAATCCGGATGCAGTGCCGTACGGAAGGAAAGCCCCTGAGTTTGCTTTTCGGGCGTTGCCGCCACCTCAGCCTCAATCCTGTTTCCCTTGATTGTCAGGGTAACAGCCGATTTNTCTTGCAAACCCGCTCTCCCGCTTGTCTCCTGACGCTGTAGNTCNAACCGCTTCTTTATCCGACTCCGGCAGGCGCCGGCACAAAAAAAGGAGAAGAGCAACACCCCGACCCCGGCGCAAAAGACAAAAAGAGCCTTAACCTTCAAGGACAATCTGGGAAAGGTCTGCGATTTGGGCAAAAAGCGACCGCACATAAGAGAGCAGACGGAGCCGATTCATCCTTAACCTTTCATCTTCACACATCACCAGTACATCATCAAACAACCGGTCAATCGCCGGGCGTAAAGAGAGCAAAAGTTCCAGTGCCGCACGATAGTCAGCCCGGTGCAGTTTATCTTCCAGTTCGGGCGCAATCTGCTGCGCCTCATCCCACAAAACCCGTTCCGCCTCTTCCTGAAACAGCGCCTGGTCTGGTAATCCGGAAACCTCCTGACCGCGCAGGATGTTTGCAACCCGCTTCTGCCCGACAATCAACCGCGCAAACTCGGGCTGGTCGCGAAACTGAACCAGCGCCTGTGCCCGGGCACGGGCTTCACTCGGTGTGTGCCACACCGTGGCTAAAACCGCATTCGCCACATCGTACCTTATCCCTTCCTCGGCAAGGATTGCGCTCAGCCGCTCCCGGAAAAGTTCCAGCACCATCTCCTGCACCTTACTGTCGCTACTGCCTAACAGGGCTAAACCTTTATTCACCAGTTCGGGAATCCCCACCGGCAACCGCTTCTGCAAAATGATGAGCAGCACCCCGGTTGCCTGACGCCGAACACCGAACGGGTCCTCAGAACCGGTCGGAATTTCACCCGCAAGATAGGTGCCCACGATATTGTCGGTCTTATCGGCAATACTCAACACGCTGCCCAGCAACGATTCGGGCAGCCGGTCTTGCGGGCTTTTCGGCAGATAATGCTCTTTAATCGCCTGGGCTATTAGGTCCGGCTCGCCTAAAAGTTTCGCATAAATACCGCCCATCACACCCTGTAGCGAGGTGAACTCCTTTTCGCGCACAACCGAGGTCAACAAATCCGTCTTACATAAAAGCGCCGCCCGGTCCAGCAGAAGTTCATCAATCCCGCCAATCGTTTGGGCAAGAAATCGGCACAACTCCCTGAGCCGTTGCGTCTTTTCGTAATAACTGCCCAGCCCTTCAATCCAGACAACCCGCTTCTCCTCCTCAACCAGCGGCTCCAGCCCGACCTTCAAATCGCTTTGGACAAAAAATCGGGCGTCGCGCAACCGCGACTCAATCGCCCGCTCGTACCAGAACCGCACCCAATCCTTATCGCAACCCGGCGTGTTTGCCACCGCGATAAAGAAAGGCAGCAACTTACCGTTCTGGTCCTGAATTGAAAAACAGCGCTGATGCATCTTCAAAGCGGTTATCAAAACCTCTTTGGGCAGAACAAGATAGTCCGGATTAAACTGACACCGAATCGGCTCGGGATACTCGGTGATATTCACCGTCTCCTCAATTAGCTCCGGGTCCGGCACAACTGTTCCCCCAACCTCCTGTGCCAGTTGCTGACAACGCTCAATTACCGCCTCCCGCCTCTGTGCCGGATTGACCATCACCTTACAGTCTAACAGCACCCGCTCGTAATCTTCCGGCTGAGCAATCACCACCGGCTGGGAACCGAAATTACGGTGCCCCATGGTCCAGTTTCCCGACTCAATGCCGTCAAACTCAAACCGTACCTTTTCCTCACCAAAAAGGCATAAAATCCAGCGTATCGGTCGGGAAAACCGTATCCCGGAACTACTCCAGCGCATCGTCTTGGGGAAAGGCAGGGTCCGGACCAATTCCGGGAGACTATTTTCTAAAATCGCCTTGACCGGCACCGGGGGCACATCCTTCTTTACAAACAGATACTCGCCCTTTGGTGTTGTCTTCACATACAAATCTTCTACCCCTTTACCCTGGGCTCGGGCAAATCCGATGGCGGTTTTTGACGGCTTCCCTTCCGAATCAAAACCCGCCCGCTTTGGGGGACCCTGCAACTCAACCACACCGCCCGGTTTTTCTTCTGGCACATCACTTATCCGTACCGTTATCCGGCGCGGCGTGTAAAATATCTCACTTGCTCCGGTCTTGAGTCCGTCCTCTTCCAATCGGGCACAAATCCGGCGCAAAAGCTCACAAGCCGCCGGTTCAATCACACCCGGTGGCAACTCCTCGGTGCCAATTTCCAGCAAAAAACTCCTCACGCAGGGATAATATTTATCCCAGAACAAATGTCAATTCACGCCATAATACATCCGAAAAATTAAGCACTTTTTTGCCCGTCGTATCCCAGCCCACTCGTTGCTAACAATCAACATCCCGCTTTTCATTTGACCTGATATCAGGCGATAGTAAAATTATACCTGTGGCTAAAAACTGGCTGACACCGCTCCTTGCAACCTTCCTGATTTTTGCCTGTCAGTCGGAAACCGCCCGTCTGCACAAACAACTTACCAGCCCAGACCCCGAACTCCGTGCTTACGCCGCAAAACGGCTGGGCGAACTCAAAGACAAACCTTCGGTTCCCCTTTTGCTCAATCTCCTTGAAGACTCCGTGCCCGTGGTACGGTTTGAAGCCGGACTGGCACTGGGCAAAATCGGCGACAAACGGGCGATTGAACCGCTCTTCAACGCCATCACAAAAGAACCGCAGGAAGACATCGCAATGGCGTTCACCAAAGCGCTCGGTGATTTGGGCGCCGAAGCGCTTGATTACCTCATCACATTAATTAGCGCACCGCGCGGTCTGGTGCGCATGACCGCATGCCGGGCACTGGGCAGAATCGGCGCCAACAAAGCGGTTGACCCATTAATCGGGCGTCTTAACGACCCTGACCCCCAGGTGCGCAAAGCCGCCATTTCTGCCCTGCGCCGGATTGGTGACCCGAAGGGAATGGCGGCAATCGAGCGCCAACTTGCCAGCCCGGACTACACCACCCAAGAGGCCGCAGAACAGGCTTTAAGCGGTTCAGGCTATGAAGAACAGTTGGATGAAATTCGCTCGATTCTGCGCCGACTAAACCGCTAAAAACCGTTCCTTTGACCGGAGTGAAACCGCCCTCAAACTTCGGGCAGGAAAAAGTCCGCCTTTCAATAGACCAGACAACCCGACTTCACTCTAAAACCAACCTTAAACTTACCCCGGACGCAAATATCCCATACCATCCCGGTAACTACCCCGGGGTTGGGCAGGGAAAATTACACCCCAAAAGATTAACCATTTGAAAAACAAAATCTTACGCCGACAATTCCCATCCCTGACTGTATACTTTAAAGTATACAACCGCACCCATTCACAATCCTGCGCTGGTGTTGAATTAACGCAAAATTTTCCCTGATAAACTCAAACGCTCTCTTACCCCAGCGTTTGTTGTCCAGCCAAATTCTCACCCCTATCCTTGACTTTAACTGAATAATTTCCTAAACTTAAAGACTGAACAATGAACATTATTATGGCGGTCGCAGCGGTGTTGAATATGGTAACCGGGCAGGGAAATTTGAAAGTTGAAATGGACCAGATGGTGTACCTCGACAGTACCCAATCGCCCTATCTTGAACTGTCTTACGAAATTCCTTACAGTTCGCTCTCTTTTGTTAGGGATTCCGGACGGTTTGTCGCCCGGTTCCGCCTCACCCTTGAGGTGCTTGACAAAAAGCAAAATCTCCTTTTTGCCGAGGTGTGGGAAAGACGACACGGACTTAACGACTACCCGTTAACCCAGCGCTCAGATTTGAGTTTCAACGAGTTGCTCACCACACCCATACCTCGTGCCGGAACGGCGCTTCGGCTCACCGTCCAGGACCTGCAGAGCGAGCGCCAGGCGGTTGCCACCCTTCCCGTTAAAATTGAACCCGGCGCCCTTCGGTTGCGTGTTTTGAAATCCGGGCAGATAAATCCCGGACGAACCTACGGGCTTAACGACACAATCGAGATACGGGCTGAAGCCGGTTCCGGATCTAAAGGCGACAGTGTCCAGTTTGTCCTTCATAAAGGTTCAAGGGTAGTCCAGCGCCAAACTCTACCGGTTGTCGAATCGCTTGGACTCCAGAGAGCGTATTTTGTTCTGCCGGTTGCCGATTCCGCGGGCATCGCCCGGCTCAGTTCCGGCGCGTACACACTTGAAGCGTCGCTTCTATCACAAGAGAGCATCTTCGCGGCGACGAAAACCGATTTTGCGGTCAACCTTCCTTTCTATTATGACGATAGCCTCTGGGCGGTGAAGGTTGACCAGTTACTCTACATCGCCTCCTACGAAGAGATGCGGCAGTTGAAGAAAACACCCCGCGGCCAGCGGCTCAAGGCATGGCAGGAGTTCTGGCAGGATAAAGACCCCAACCCCTCCACTGCGGTCAATGAGAAAGAAGAAGAGTACTTTGAGCGCATTGCCTATTGCGAAAAAAACTTTTCCCGGGGCGATAAGGGTTATCGAAGCGACCGGGCAAAGATTTATGTCCTGTACGGACCACCGGACCAGATTGAGTCGCAGCCCTTTAACATCGACCGCCCCGCCCAGGAAATTTGGTACTACTATGAAAGAAACCTGACATTTGTATTTGTCGACCGTTTTGGGTCCGGTGAATTTGTCCTGCAAACCCCGGGGAGGCGTTAGATGTTAAGTTTACTATTGCTCAGTTTAACCGTTTTCAACACACTGCAGTTTGACCTCGATTGGGCGGTTTTCCGGAGTGAGAACGACTCCGGTCGGGTTGAATTTTACTACGGCGTGCCCTACGACCAGCTAACATTTCAACCCGGTACCGAGGGCATTTTTGCCCTATTTACGGTCGGTACGGAGATGAATGGAATTGATGTCCAGTTTAGCGAATCCGGCACGATAAACAAACGCGCCCGCGTCAAAAGTTTTCAGGAGGCGGTACAGCACCAGCGGACATTTGTTGACCAGTTCAGCATCATTGCCCCGCCGGGCAGTTATCAGGTCCGGGTAACAATCGCCGACTCTTTGAACCAGGGCACAATTATCGACACGGTAAACATCCCGGATTTCACCTCCCGCCTCGCCCTGAGTTCTATCCAGCTGGCCCTTGCCATCCTGCGGGACACCGCCACCGGTAGATTTGTCGTTGTGCCCAATCCCGGACGCCGGTTTGACTCCCGTGCCCAAAACCTGTTCGCCTATTGGGAAGTGTACGGACTTTTGCCCGACTCCGGTAATTACCAGTTCTCCTACCTCCTGCTTGACCGCACAACACAAGACACCGTTGTCCGTTCCCTGCCGGTTGTTCGGAAAAAGTCAGGCTCAAAAGCCACCGTCACGCTGGAACTGGGGATTGAAAACCTTGCCGAGGGCTCGTATATCTTTGCCGTGAATGTCACCGACCTGAGCACCAACCAAACGGTCAACGCCCGTCAACAGTTTACCATCGGGAGTCCGGCACCAATACCCCGTCCCTATACCTTTCAACCCTCGCCCCAGGAAGAAAAGTACTACCGGAAACTGGAGTTCATCGCCACGCCCAAAGAACTGGCTTACTACAATTCACTTTCCGACACCGGTAAAATGTCGTACCTCGCCTGGTTCTGGTCAAAACACAATCTCGCTGAGTTTGTGCGCCGCATGGAAACCGCCGAGGGCCGCTACCGCAGCGGCCGCACTTCCGGCATAAACACCGACCGGGGTCGGGTCTATGTCCGCTACGGCGAACCGGATGCGGTGGAACGCAAAACGATGGAGATGGAGATCAAACCCCGCGAATACTGGTTCTATTACCAGTTAGGGTACACCTTTGTCTTCATCGACACCCGGGGTGACGGTAATTACCGACTCGCCTGGACCAACAGTCCTGACGAACCCGCCACCGGGCTGGAAAACCTGTTGACCCCGGAAGAAATTGACCAGTTTCGGTAACGGGTATGCCAATGACCGAAAAAGACCGCTGCGCCCTTGTCGAATTTAACACCTTCAAGAGCGACTGGTGTGTTCTGCCCGCCGGTCTTGACTTCTCTTTGGGTGATTTCGTTGTCGTCGGTGATGAAGAAGGCGAAGATTTGGGCAAACTGGTAATGATTGACACCACCGGTGCTCGCCCCGCTGAAGCGGTCGTTTTGCGCCGCGCCACGGAAGAAGACCTCCGCATCCGTCAGGAACTGGACCGCAAAACCCGCCAGACACTGGAAATTTTCCGCCAGTTGCGTGATGAGTATCGGCTGGAGATGCAGGTGGTTGGCGCCCACTGGCGGTTGGATAAGAAAAAGGTCTGTTTTTACTTCATATCCGACCAGAAACTGAACTTCCGGATGTTCCACAAAGCGCTCGCCTCGGCGCTCAATGTACGAGTGGCAATTAAACAGATTGGCGTCCGCGACCATGCGCGCCTTCTCGGTGGCATTGGCACCTGCGGTCGCATACTGTGCTGCCAGCAATTTCTCAAGGAGTTGAAACCGATTACCCTGCGGATGGCGCGCCAGCAGAACCTGTTTGTCGAACCGACCAAAATCTCCGGGCTCTGTGGTAAACTGCTCTGCTGCCTTGCCTATGAAGAAGAAACTTACCGCTGGCTACTCCTTTGTCCGCGTATCGGCGACCAGGTGAAGACCGCCCGTGGTGTGGGAACGGTTACCGGAGTTGACCCTTTAACCCATCGTCTCACAGTCCGTTATCAAGAAGGCACCGAGGAAACGGTTGCGCTCGAGGAGGTGAACAACAATGAATAAATCAACATTAGCGGCGATCGCCCGAGAAGAAGGGCTGAAGCCCAATGAACTGCGCCGCTTGGTCGAATCAGGCAGGGTTGTTCTTCTTCAGAATCGGAAGCGGAAAATCAAGCCGCTTGCCATTGGCGAAAAAACCCGGGTCAAGGTCAACGCCAACATCGGCACATCGCCGGACCGGGTTGACCTGGAAACAGAACTGGAGAAACTGCGCGTTGCAATTACCGCCGGTGCCGATACGATAATGGACCTTTCGGTGGGCGGTGATGTGGACGAAATTCGCCGGGAGATTATTCGCAACGCCCCGGTTCCGGTTGGCACTGTGCCCATCTACCAGGTGGCAATAACCGCGCGTCAGCACCGGCGCTCTTTCCCCGAAGTTACCGTTAAAGACATTTTCCAGGGTATTGAAAAACACCTTGCCGATGGTGTTGACTTCATCACCGTCCACTGTGGCGTCACCCGAAAAAGTTTCAGCACCGTACGCCGCCGTTTGGGTGGTGTTGTCAGCCGGGGTGGCGTGATGATGATGGAATGGATGAAGTTCAACAATCGGGAAAATCCCCTTTATGAGCACTACGACGAACTGCTCGCAATGGCAAAAGAGTACCATGCCACCCTGTCTTTAGGCGATGGACTGCGGCCCGGTGCCATTGCCGATGCCACCGATGAGGCACAGATTTCTGAACTTTTAACCATTGGTGAACTGGTGCAGCGTGCCCGGGCGGCTGGTGTTCAGGCAATGGTTGAAGGCCCGGGTCACATTCCGATTGACCAGATTGAGGCGAACATTTTACTTGAAAAGACGGTCTGCGACGGCGCGCCGTTCTATGTCCTTGGTCCTCTGGTAACCGACATCGCCTGCGGTTACGACCACATTACGGCGGCGATTGGTGGCGCCCTTGCCGCCTATTACGGTGCCGATTTTCTCTGTTATGTCACCCCGTCAGAGCACCTCGGACTGCCCGATGTCGAGGATGTCCGGGAAGGGGTCATCGCATCGCGCATTGCCGCCCATGCAGCAGATGTCGCCCGGCATCACCCGGGCGCGATTGACTGGGACAACAAACTTTCCCGCTTTCGTGCCCGCCTCCAGTGGGGCAAAATGATTGCCCACAGTCTTGACCCGGAACGGGCAAAGGCGGTTTTTGCCATTCAGCCTTCGCGCACCGAAGGCGCCTGTACAATGTGCGGCGAATTTTGTGCGGTAAAGAAAACAAAGGAGACGCTTCTATGATTAAACCAAAATACAAACTCTACACACCGGGACCGGTCGCGGTTCCGGCTGACTACCTCAAAGCCCTGAACAACGACCTCGTTTACCACCGCGAGGCAACTTTTGCATCCCTTCAGGATTCAGTGATGAAGGGACTGGCAAAACTTTTCCTTACCAGCCAGCCGGTCTATGTCCTCACCGCTTCGGGGACCGGTGCGATGGAAGCGGCCGTCGCCAATCTTGTCAACCCTCAGGACCGGGTTATCGTTACCGTTTGTGGTAAGTTTGGTGAGCGCTGGCGAGAACTGGCTATCAGGTTCGGGGGTTATGTTGACGAACTCAATCGCCCTTACGGTGAATCCATTCCTCCCGAAGAACTGGAGCGCAAACTGAAATCAAACGATGCTGCCCGCTGCGTTTTTACCACGCTCACCGAAACATCCACCGGTGCCCTCAACGACATCAAAGCGTTTGGCGAAATCTGCCACCGCCTAAACCGAATTCTAATTGTTGATGCCGTTGCCGGTATGGGTGTTGATGAACTGCAAATGGACGCCTGGCATCTCGATGTTGTCATTGCCGGTTCACAGAAGGGGTTGGCGGTGCCACCCGGACTGTCTTTCATCGCCCTCAGCCCCCGTGCCTGGGAACAGGTTGAGAAGTGCAAAAACACCCGTTACTACTTTGACCTGCGCAAATACCGCCAGTTTGCCGAAAAGGGGCAAACACCCTGGACCCCAGCAATCTCAATCTACTATGCCCTTGACCTCGCCCTCAAGAAATACCACCGGCGCGGTGTTAAGAAAATCTGGCAGGAAAAGGCAACCCTTGCCCGTTATGTTCGGGAAAAGGTCGTAAAGATGGGACTTACCATTTTCCCTAAGAACCCGGCAAACGCCCTCACCGTCATCCGCTTACCTGATGGCGTGGACGGCACGAAAATCGTTGACATCTGCAAGACCCAGAATCGCATCCTTCTCGCTAATGGTCAGGCAGAAATGCGCGGCAAGGTGGTGCGCATCGGCCATATGGCACCGATGACAAAAACCGAAGCCGACCGGGTACTAAAACAGTTCTATCAGGCTTACAAGAAGGTTGCGGGAAAGTAATAACCTGAAGGTCGCAGTAGTTAACAAGTTGTAAATTAACGAGTTAATACTGCGTTCCAGCCCCATCTGCTCACATTCGGAAAACCGTTTTCCATCGGTTTTATTACCTAACACATTGAAAATCAATTAATTAACGNATAAAAACCCTGCGGCATAAGTAGTGCATATTTAACCTGTGGGAAGGAAGATGAAATTAAAACGCACGCGTCCCTCAAACCTCCTGCTTGCCGGGTTACTCGTAATTACGCTCGGCTGGGCAGCCAGTGCCAATTTGGGTCCGGCTGAAGCGCTCATACCGATTGCCGGTGTTATTACCGGTTTAACAATCCTTACGACTGTTGTCTCGGGCGGACCAAGGGCTTTTCTCTAACAACACTTTCGTTCTGTTAATCCTGTTCACCCGGCAGCCGGAATTTGACCATTATCCGCAAAAAAACAACGAGGTAATTGATAAAAGAAACCACTATCAAAACCAGGACCGTGTAATCGGCAAAAACCTTCAGATGGTCCAGACGGGGTACAATTCCGCTCAAGAAACCGTTTCCGGCATCGCTGCTTAAGGTGTAGAAAAGAATCAGCAGGGCAAACGCACAGCCCGTAATCTTTCCCACCACATCAGAAGAGACAAAAGAACCCCGAAACTTCATCACCACCGCGCTGCCCGCGAGAATCAGCAAATCACGCAGGATGACCGCCCCGGCAACAAACAGCGGCAGGTCGCTGATGAAAACCAAAGTAATCAATACCGACCCAATCCAGATTTTGTCAACCAGATGGTCAAGCACCCGCCCGGTATTAGAAACCTGTCCCAATCGCCGGGCAAGAAAACCGTCCAGGGCATCGGTTGACCAGGAGATAAGCATCACAATCACTGCGGCAACCGCGGCACGCCGAAAAAGAAAAAAAAGGACCAGTGGCAAAAGCACCAAACGCGAAATTGACAGAAGGTTGGGAATGGTCAGCAAACGGTTTCCATTTTTGGGCTCGCCCTTTTCTATTCTGTCTTTCACCTTTGACTCCCGGACCATTTCAACTTTTTGCGCAGGATTTCAAAATAACTTTTCTTTTTCGGCACGACCAGCCGTACCGCGTGCTTTGCCCGGGTCACGGTTAAACGGTCGCCCCGGTGAAAAACCCAGCGGTGCTGCCCGTCAAGAGTCACCACCGCCTCCTCTGATTTACCGGTGAGTTCTAATTCAACTGTCCCGTCTCCCGGTAAAACAATCGGTCTTGCGGTCAACGCGTGCGGACAGAGCGGGGTAATGACAAGCGCCGTCATCGTCGGATAAAGAACCGGACCACCGGCGGCAAGCGAATAAGCGGTTGAACCGGTCGGCGTTGCGACAACAACCCCGTCACCCACAAACTTATTCAAAAACTGACCCTGCCAGTTTAAAACCACCTCCACGACCCTGCCCGAAGGACCCATATTCACCGCACAATCGTTAAAGGCATACCCCATCTTTTTCTGTCCCGCACCATCAATCATCTGACAGGCAAGCACCATCCTTCTTTCCTCGCCAAACTTACCCCGGACAAAATCACAAATTCCCTGCCGCGCCTCACCGGTTGAAAATTCGGTCAGAAAACCAAGACCCCCTAAGTTCACCCCCATTATCGGCGTCTCCCTTTCCCCGACCATCTGGACCGCTCGCAGAAGCGTTCCGTCGCCTCCTAACGCCACCACGAGGTCAACATCTTTAATCCCCTTGCGGAAGTGCCGAATTGCCATCACCGGTTTGTCGGCAAGAGAGACATCAAAACCTTTGTCTTTCAGCCAGCGCATTAGTTCCGGCACAAACCGTTGTGCTAAAGGCTTACTCCAGTTTACCACCAGCCCGATTTTAATCTTCTTACTGGACTTCACCCTTCACCTCCACCATCTCTTTTCCGCCCTCCTGTTCTTTACGATAAAAGACATAACGTACCTTACGGAACAGATCGCGCTCAACTTTCGCGTCTGGTAACAACCTGCGCACAAACGCACCCTGGGTATGGTCAATTTCCAGCGCCAGAACCCCGCCCGGTGCCAGTAGTCCGATACCTTTGGTTATCAACATCTTAACCACTTTCACCCCTTTCGCACCGCCGTCAAGACTGATGCGGGGTTCATAATCCCGCACCCGCACCGATAAACGAGGCAATCGCTCGCCCGGAATGTAAGGTGGGTTGGATATCAACAGGTCCACCTGACCACGCATAAAATTAAGTTTACCATCGATTGGCGTCATTGTCTGAACCAATCGCACCCGCTCACTTAACCGATAGCGCCGCACATTCATCTCTGCCACCGCCAGAGCCTGCGGCGAAACATCAACCGCCCACACTTCGGCATTGGGAAACATCCGCGCCAGCGCAATGGCAATGCACCCGGAACCCGTGCCATAATCAACAATCACCTCCGGGTTCTTAACCCACGCTGCCGCCCGAAGAACCAGTTCTTCGGTTTCCGGTCTGGGAATGAACACCCGCTCGTCAACATACAGTTCCAAGTCCAGAAAATACGCCTTCTTAACGAGATACTGAACCGGTGTTCCCCTCTTTACCGCCCTGACCATGTACCAGAACTCCTGGACCTGCTTCGTGTCCATCTGTCGGCTATCATAATAAAGCTGGTGTCTTTTTAATCCCAGCATCCCCATCAAAAGAAACTCCGCCTCTTCTCGGCGAATCAATCGTGCCGCACTCTTTAACTCCGCAACCGTTGTTGTCTTCTCTTTATCCTGCTCCAATTCAATTTCCGAGCATCCATCAGCTCTCACAGCGCCGCCTCCGCCTTCTCCAGTTCCCGAAACAGCGGGTCAAGTTCGCCATCCAGCACCGCTTCGAGATTGTGCAGGGAAAAACCGATGCGATGGTCGGTAACCCGATTCTGGGGAAAATTATAAGTGCGAATTTTCTCACTCCGTTCACCGCTACCGATTTGCTTCCGTCGGGTTTCGGTCGTGCGCGCCATCTCCTCTTGACGACGCATATCACCCAGCCGCGCCAGCAGTACCTTCATCGCTTTCATTCGGTTCCGTGCCTGCGACCTCTCGTCCTGACACACGACGGTAATTCCGGTCGGAATATGCGTAAGCCGCACCGCCGAACTTACCTTATTCACATTCTGTCCACCGTGCCCGCCGGCCCGGAATGTCTCCATCTTGATTTCATCCGGATTCACTTTCAACTCAAACTCCTCCTGCTCTAAGAGTACCGCCACCGTAACCGTTGAAGTGTGAATCCTTCCTGACGCCTCAGTTTCCGGCACTCTTTGCACCCGGTGGACACCGCTCTCAAACCGAAAGAACCGATAAGGTGAATCACCCTCCACCGCGAACACAATCTCCTTAAGCCCCTTCAGGTCGCTCGGTCGGGAAGAAAGCACCTCCACCTTCAAATTGTGCCGTTCCGCATATCTGGAGTACATCCGGAACAAATCCGCGGCAAAAAGCGCCGCCTCTTCGCCCCCTGCTGCCGCCCTAATCTCCACGATACAACCCTTTTCCCATTCGGGCGGTTTCGGGCGCAACGCCTCCTCCAGTTCTGTTACCAGTTTTTCCTCCGCCTCCTGCAACCTTTTCAACTCTACCTCAGCAAGCTCTCTCATCTCGCCATCCTGAGTAGTCCGAACAAGCCCTTCAACATCCCGTTGTTCCTGCCTCAATCTTTCATACTCAGTCCAGCGCGCCAGAATTGCACTCAACTGCCGGTGCTCCTTCGTCAATGTCTGCAGCCGAGGCACATCCTTCATTACCTCCTGGTCGACAAGCAACCGCTCAATCTCTATTTTACGTTGTTGAAGCGCCTCAAACTTCTTTTTAAACTCCTCAAAAGAGACTGGCATAAAAGCTTTCTTTCAGTTAAAACTAAAGGAATTGCCCCAACCGAACCACAGACCTACAAACTCTAAAACTTTGAAACTTTCCAGCCACAACTCATTATCTTTACCATAAAACCGCTGTCAACAACCGCCCTTAATTCGAATTTAACTTGACACGAAACTATTATCCTTCTATAATCAAACTGGCTGTTGATAGCAGCTGGGGCTGAGACCAATCTAAATACTCAACCCCGGGTTACATTTTTAATTAATGAAACCAAACGCAGGCAATTAAAAGGAGGCTATGATGAGAAATCTGGTTGTCGGTTTAATTGTGCTCTTGACTCTGGGGTTTGCCGACACCCTTCTTGTCGAAAACTTTGATGCTCCCTGGACACCCCAAAACCCACCCCCGGGCTGGAAGGTTATTTACGACAGTTTAAACCCCCAGAATTATGCCGATTGGCACCGGGAACCGGCAAACGCCGCACCCTGGACCGACCATCCTTCACCATATCCGGCAATCTTCTGGCAACTGAACCAGAACCAGACCCCGGATATGCTCATCTCTCCGGTCATCAACTGCGCCACCTATCGTAATATTGTCCTCACCTGCAGCACCTACTTCTCACACCGAATTTCTAACTCCTATACCGCTCAGATCCGTTACTCAATTGATGGTGGCCAAACATTTCCTTATGTTCTCAGGGACTATTACGAACAAAATGTCGGGCCCGGGGTTCTCGAATCTTTTGAACTACCTTCGGCAACCAGGCGCGATAGTGTTGTCATCGCCTGGATTTTTCAGGGTGATTTGTTCAACATCAACTGGTGGATGTTTGACGATGTCGTCGTTACCGGAGACTCAATCCTTACTTACGACATCCGGTGCCAGCGTATTTTAGAACCCGACTACTTTGAACTTCCGGGCAACCTTTATCCTCAAGCCCGCTTTCGCAACATCGGTTTACAGGACCAGTACGATATACCGGTCTATTGCGAACTTTTTGACAGCCTTGGCAACGCTCTCTACCTGTGGCAGGACACAATTGATACCCTCCTTGCTCTCACCGGCGAGAAGGTGTCGTTTTTTGACTCTACCTCCTTCCCGTTGACCGCTGGTCACTACTCAATCAAGTTCTGGTGCGCGGCGGACTCCGACTACAACCGCGCTAACGACACCCTGACCCGCAACTTTGTGGTCTCAACCCTTGAAGAGATTGCCAATGACAACGGCACTCCTGCGGGTTATCGCACCTGGCCCGTAGGCCATTACGGCTGGGGTGCCAAATTTTCTATCTCCAACCCGGTTTTTATAGAATCGCTCAAGGTTTATCTTAACTCGCCAGTTAACCCGGCACATTCGCGATACCAACTTGCCATCGCTCCTGACCTTGGCACCGGAATGCCCGGACCCTTCATATTTAAGACCCCGGTTCTTTACGCAACACCGGGCGCGGGCTGGAACTCGGTCTTCGTTGCTGACACCGGCGAACAGATACCGGTTGTCGGCGACTTCTATGTTTTCTACCTCCAGGTTGGAGAACCGCCGGAATGCCCGCAACTCGCCAACGATGGCAACCTCAATAACCCCAACAACTATTGGACCTACTACCGGGACGGAACAATGCTCCCGGAAACACCACCTGGTGACCTGATGCTCCGGGTCGTTGTCAATCACGAGCCGCTTACCCCTTCAAATCAAGACGCCCGGGTGACATTTATCGAACAACCGCTCTATGAATTCATCCAGCGTCCCTTTGATGCGCCTTGCCCGATTCGTGCCCATATTGAAAACTTTGGCATTGACAGTTTATACAACATCCCGGTACGCTGTTCGGTTATCGATATAACCCACAATCCGCTGTTCACGGGCTCTGCCACCATTGCCGCGCTGGGACCGGGTGACAGGATTGCGGTCGACTTCAACGGCTGGGTCCCAACAACCGCCTCCCAGCCCTGTTCGGTCATCGTCTATTTTGACTGGAGCGGCGCGCCGATTGGTGATGAGGTACCGCAGAACGACGAGAAACGGTTCGGGTTTGACCTTGTCAAGGGTGCTTATACGGGCAGAGTCGCCACTGGTTACGCCTGGATTGACTCCGACACCACCGGTGGTCCGGTTTACTCCTGGATTGACACCAGCGGTGCGAACATCGCCATCCAGCGGGAGGACGAATACCGCATCTTCGTACCCATCGGCTTTGACTTCCCCTACTCCGATACAACCTACAATAACTGTTATGTATGCACCAACGGCTGGCTTTCGCTCGGTTATGACCCCCACGAATTTGCGCCCAACCCGCAACGCATCCCGAACACCAACCTGCCAAACGCCCTGATTGCACCGTGGTGGGCTGACCATGAACTCCGTTCTGCCGGAAAGGTTTACTACAAAACAATCGGCCAGTCACCTAATAGACAGTTCGTCGTCATCTGGCAGAATGTAAACCTGAAGTACACCGACACTACCGACCTCGTAACCTTTGAAGCCATCCTCAATGAAAACGGCACCGTGGTCTTTCAGTATCAGGATGTAACCACCGGCGACTTGAACTACGACTACGGCAAAAACACATCAATAGGCATTGAAAACAAAGAAGGTAATGGCGGTGTTAACTACCTTTACTCCCTGCCCCCTCTTTCCGCAGCAACCAATGACCCCCAGAACCGATTAACATCAGGTCGGGCGATAAAACTGTACCGTGAGTTTCGGGACGCCGCGGCACTTGATATAGTGACACCCGCGACTTACACATTCCCGGAGACGCTTTACCCTCAGGTCAAAATCCAGAACTACGGCACCGTGGGTGATTCTATCTGGGCTTACCTGAGAATAATGCCGGGCGATTATTTCGACTCTGTCCTTGTAACTGGACTGGCACCCGGTGCCGAGACAACCGTAACGATGCCAAGCATCTGGTATGGTCGTGGCACATTCTCGGCAGTATGTTCAACCGCAATGGCTGGTGATATCAACCCGGCTAACGACATCTTCAGCAAAGTCTTTATCTCTTCTTCCTGGGTGCAGCGTGAAGACATTCCGATTGGTCCTTCCCGCCGCAAAGTGAAAAACGCCTCCCTCGTCTATGTGCCGGCAACCAATAAACTGTATGCGCTCAAAGGCGGCAACACAAACGAATTCTACTCTTATGACATCGCTACCGGCACTTGGGAATCACTACCCAGTATGCCGCTGGACCCGTCGGGCAAAAAGGCGAAAGAGGGTTGCGACCTCACTTATGACCAGTTCACCGGCACGCAGGGCACCATATGGGCAATCAAAGGTGGCGGTGTGCCTGATTTCTACTCGTTTGACATCGCGAGCCGAACCTGGCAAATCAGGCGGTCGGTCAGCGTGCGCGGATTTACCTTCCGCTGGCCTAAAATCGGCGCCGCTCTCGCCTATGTCCCGACCCATGGTCCTGAGGGTGCGGTTTACTGCGCAACCGGCAACAACTCACTTACCTTTGTCCGCTATGATATCGGTGCGGACACCTGGGCACGCTGCCCGGATGTACCTTTTATCCCAATCCGTCGTCGTTCCTGCCGTTACGGCACGGATATGGTGTATGACGGTGATAGCATCATCTACCTCCTCAAAGGTAACAACACCACCGAAGTCTGGAAATACTACCCCGCGTTCGACTCCTGGTATCTTACACCTCTTGACCAGGTCAGTCTAATCGGCAATCGTAACCGCCGGGTTAAAGCAGGTGGTGCGATAACTTATCTAAACTCCAACCTCTATGTACTCAAAGGTGGTAACACCCAGGAGTTCTGGTCTTATCCAGTCGGAGTACGCGACTCCTGGGTCCAGCGCTCTGACATTCCAATTGCGCTAACCGGCAAACGCACCAAAGTCAAACGTGGTGCCGCCCTTGCTGCCACTAACAGTGCCATCTTCTGCCTCAAAGGCTCCTATGTGTATGAATTCTGGGAGTACCGTCCTGAGACTGACTCTTTAGGCAATCTGCCGCTGTTCTTCACCACCCCTGAGCGTCAGGGAGTAATGGCAGAAAATACGCCATTGCCAACGGCACCTGAATTAGCTCTTTTCCCCAACCCAATCGGCAAAAACAGCCTGACTATCCTGTGCAACCTGCCCGCCTCCCAGCACATCCGGCTTACTATCTACGATGCGACCGGCGCCAAAACCAAAAACATTCTCAACAGCACCCTGCCCGCCGGTAGGCACAAATTCACCTGGAATCTGATAACCGACAAAGGAACCTATGCCCCACCTGGTGTCTATTTCCTGAAGTTGGAAACCGGCAATAAGGTATACTCTCGGAAACTTATCGTCCAGCGTTGAAAAACGGGTTAATACTGAATCGGGGGTGGTTTTACCGCCCCCGATTTTTTCAACCAATAAATCTATCAGCCCATTTTAATGGTTAATAACTAAAACCGATACCAGAGATAGACCGCCAGAATCAACAAGAGCACCGCAAAAGTAGTTACCGCAAATGAAAGTCCAAAAGTTAATGTTGCGAACCCAAGATTTAATGTGAATGTCGGCACTCCAATCTGCATTGATTTAAAAAAGAAATCACGCACCGGACCCGGCGGAAACAGTCCGGATAGAAAATAAGAAAGTATGCTGCCGGCAATTCCCGCGACGACGATTGCCAGAATTAAGAGCCCAATTGACCTGCCACCCGAACGCACTCCTCTACTCTTCATAATTTAACTCCTTTTGATTCTCTCCTGATTAAAAACTATAACATCCCATTATCTTTAATCAAGCGTATTCCTTTATCCTTAACTGAATCAAGCGGGCAACAATGCCGATACCGGTACCGGTCCCAACCCCTATGATGATAAACACCGGTAAAAGCCGCCAGAGCGCCGGACTCTGTATCAGTGCAAACCGGGCAACCAGAAGTTGGCCGATATTATGAAAAACACCACCCGCGACACTTATCCCTACAACACTTACCACCTTCCGACCAAAAACCCAGACAAGTAACATTGCCCCGAGCGCAAAAACACCCCCGACCGCACCGAAAAAAAAGAAAGGTGTCAGAAACCGGCCGGTGATGATTGAACCGAGAATCAACTTTGCCAGAAAAACCAAAGCCGCCGCGGTTAATCCCAGCTCTGTTAACGCCAGCACCACCGCAACATTTGCAACCCCAATACGCAACCACGGCAGCGGCGTTGGGAGCAAGTTCTCCACGGTGTAGAGCCCAGCCGCAAGTGCTCCATAAATCGCTATCCGCCTGATTCTATCTTGTAATACCATCAACCCCATCGGCCTGCGTGATTTGAACTATTACCCGATTCGGTGCACATACGCTCATCTGTCCGGAAATGCTAATCCAGCCGGTACGAACACAGATTTTATTCAAACAGTCTGACTCCCGCACCCGAACCCGTTTACCTTTAACCTCAACGACCGTTTTCCCTACCGGACCTATAAGGGTGACACAAGTGTCCGCCGGCAACACAATCCGCTGTACTCCTTCGATTGACTTAATCACACAAACATTAGCAGTCCCCGCCCTGGTCCAGAATAAAACACCACTCCCTGCCCCCAAGACAAGGAAAAATCCAATCAGAATTAAATCTCCCACCTTAACTATTTTCACAATACTATGTCCACCTTTCTTCCGCAACGCTGACATTTGCCATCTTTTATTCCCACAACTCTGCCCCGGTATTGACTGCGGTCAACCAGTTTCGTACCACACGCGGGACAAAATGTGTCCCGGAACCGTTCATCCAATGCGATATTCCCTAAATACACATAATCCAGTTTCTTTCGGGCAGTCTCGGCGGCTCGAATAAGTGTCTCTACCGGTGTTGGGGGTTCCTGCACCTGGTATCTTGGGAAAAAACGGGAAAAATGCAAAACCGTATTCCTGCCCAGACTGGCAACAAAGTCGGTCAGTTCAAAAATTTCCTCATCTGAATCGTTCTTGCCCGGAATCAAAAGGGTGGTCAATTCCACAAGGCACCTCGTTCGGGCAGTTCTGATTGTATTTAAAACGGTCTCAAGGTCGCCATGGATATAATCCCGATAAAATTCCTTTCGGATAGATTTCAAATCAATATTCATCGCGTCAACTATCGCTAAAAGTTCATCCAAAGGTTCGGGGTTGATCATCCCGTTTGTAACTAACACATTCTTAATTCCCGCCTTATGCATCAACTCCCCGGCATCCAGCAAATACTCAAACCAGATGACCGGTTCCGAATATGTCCAGGCGATAAACCGGCAACCTGACTCCATAACCATTCTTAACAACTCTTCTGGATTAACATATCGACTGGGCGCTACCTCCTGCGATATTTCCCAATTCTGGCAGAACGGGCACTGCAGATTGCAACCATAGGTTGCGACGGAAAAAATCTCTGCCCCGGGATAAAAGTGGTAAAGGGGCTTTTTTTCAATTGGGTCAACCGCCATTGACACCACTTCACCGTAATTGATGGCAAAAAACTTACCATTGATATTCTTCCTACCGAGGCAGCGTCCCAACTTCCCTGAGGCAACCAGACACCGATTCGGACACAAAAGACAACGCACCCTTTCACCTTCAACCGTGTAGTAACGCGCCTCTTTATTCATCTACCCTCCCAGCCTTTTTTGTAACTACGGAATCACCCTGCATCTCAAAAAAAAGTGCCCCCCATTTTGCGGCCCCGCTCCAATCTTGAATGTTAGCCTGCTTTTTACTTACAAACTCCCTACCGGCATCGCCCAAACTAAACAGCGCCGTGGAATAGGCATCCGCTTCCCAGGCATTTGGTGCCAGGACCGTTACTGCAACCCAGCGTGAAGCCGGATAACCGGTTTTTGGGTCAATTATGTGGCAGTAGCGCTGGTCACCAACTTCAAAAAAATTCTCATAATCGCCCGAGGTTGAAACCGCTTGATTTTTCAACTCCAGCACCCTTACAATCCCTTCCCCCCGTGGATTCTGCACCCCAATTCGCCACACCTTATTCCCAAACACCCGAATGTCACCGCCTGCATCAACCAGTCCTTCGCTCAAGCCCGCCGACTCCATAATCGCTACCGCCCGGTCAACCGCATAACCAACCGCAATGCCACCAAGGTCGACATTGACATTTTCACCAAGAATTACACTGTCGCCGGATACCATTACCCGACGATAATCAACCCGCTTTAACATTGCTTTAACCTCGGCGCTTTCAGGTACACGGTAATTCCGGTCATAAAACCCCCATAATCGCATCAACGGCGCCACGGTGATGTCAAATGCACCTGCCGTCTCTTCGCCCATTGCTTTTCCTTTATTAATCAGATCGCGCGTCTCCTCCGAAACCCGCATCCTCCTTAACCGGTTCAACTGTACCACTTCGCTCTTATCCAGAAAGATTGACCACAATGTGTCCAGCCGATGCATCTCCTTAAAAGCTTTACGCACCGCATTATAAGTCGCTTCTTTTGTCTTCCCTCGTGCACAAATCCGGATATAACTACCAAAACCAATTTCAGTCTCATCAACCTGATAAACCGGGTGCGAACAACAACAAAAAAACATTAAGCTTAATATCCCGGTTAAAAACGGTCTCATCGCAAAATGATAAGCCGGCACTTCCTTTGGGTCAAGCCTAAATTTATTTGCCCTCTCAGTAATATAGAGTATTATAATTCTATCAACTATGTTAAAGCCCCGTCCACTACTTGAACCGGTATCCCCTCAAGTCCGCAAAAGTAACTCGCTTCGCCTGCTCGTTGTTGTGAGCGTGATAATTTTTACCACCTTGATATTCATTCTTGTCCGGCCTTGGCACCCTCGGACAGTAAATTCACCTGCCCAATCCCAGGCGCTACCACTTACAACTAAAAGCTTTGCGGTTCAGCCCGGAGAAATTTTGCCATTTGTTTTCAACCGTGCCGGTGTCCCCACTCAAATTTCAGACCAAGTTATTGGTGCTTTAGGTGGGTTTGGTTTCAACTTCCGCCGCATCCGACCTGGTGACAGTCTTATCATTGTCTATCGCTGTGACTCGATTGTTCAAATTCGCTACTGGCGCAACTACGACTCCATCTACCAGATTGACCTCGATTCCAGTCCATTCACCGTTACATTAACCTCCCTCCCCATCAACACTGTCCCCACTGTTATCAAAGGTGCAATCACCGGCTCCCTGTATCAGTCGTTACTCAATTTAGGAGAAAAACCCGTTCTGGTTGCCGCTTACACCGAAATTTTTGATTGGGAAATCGACTTCTTCTCAGAAACCCAACCCGGTGATTCTTTCATTATACTGGTGACGCGTAAATATCTCGACTCGGTGTTAGTAGGCTATGGTAAAATTATCGCTGCCCGCTACAAAGGAGTAATTGGTGAATTCAACGCCTTCCTTTTCACCGACCCGGAAGGAAATACCGACTACTACAACCCGGATGGGTTATCAATGCGTAAACTCTTCTTAAAATCGCCCTTGCGTTTCTCCCGTATTTCCTCCTTCTTTGGCAATCGGTTCCACCCGATACGCCACATTCGCTGTGCTCATCACGGCATCGATTATGCAGCACCAACCGGCACACCGGTTTCTTGTGTTGCCGATGGTCGCGTTATTTCCGCGGGCTGGTACGGTGGTTACGGACGTTTGGTGCGCATCGGTCACCGTGATGGTTACGAAACTCGTTACGGCCATCTAAGTAGTTTTGGCAAAGGAATAAAAACCGGTGCACCGGTAACCCAGGGACAAATTATCGGCTATGTTGGCTCAACCGGCCTTTCTACCGGTCCGCATCTGCACTACGAAGTACGTAAATTTGGCACGCCGGTCAACCCGTTGCGTCTAAACCCACCTCGTGCCGGGGCGCTTAAACTCGCCTACCTGCCCGCTTTTCGCTCCTATCGCGACAGTTTGCTTTCGATTCTAAACCAACCGCTGCCGCAACAACCAATCCCATAACCTCGGCGGCACCTGCTTTACGCAACTCCTCGGCGGCTGCCGAAAGCGTCGCGCCCGTCGTCATCACATCGTCAATTAGTATCACCCTCATTCCATCAAACCGTTGCCCCTTTTTCACACCAAAGGCGCCCCGGACATTGCTAAATCGACCTTCGTCGCTATTCTGTTTTGTTTGACTTGGGGTATTCTTCTTACGAACCAAAAGGTCGGCAAACGGAATACCGGTTATTTGCGCCACCTCTTCCGCTAAAAGAGACGCCTGATTGTAACCCCTTTCCCGCTGCCGTGCCGGATGTAACGGTACTGGACAAATTCGATCCGCCCTTTTCAAACCGCTATCCTGTTCCAACAGAAGCGCCAGAGCCCCGCCTAAAATTGGTACCAGTGCCTTTTTCTCCTGATACTTCAACGCCTGAATTAAACCTACAAACGGCTTCCCGTAAACACCGACCGCTCGAATCCGACTCAATGCCAGCGGCGGGTCACAGCAACCACATCTGCCCGCCCCGGGTAAACAGGGTCTACCGCATCGACCACAAACATCCAGTTCACTGGTGAAAAGCAACAGCCGGCAGGAGTCACAGATCAGCCCATCTTCAATCTCATCATCGCAGCCAAAACAAACGGGCGGGAAGAGAAAATCGATAAACGGTTTAAACAACCGCGGCACGCGGGCGAAAGTCGCCCCGAGAAAACTCATTTGCGGCGCAGGAAGATAACGAGAAGAACCAGCCCGATTAGCGTCAAACCTAATGCGACAATCTGATTACCCCAGAAATTTGCCTCGTTCTCGTAAAAACGAACAAAATCAATTCCGAACCGGAAAAGCGAATACAGAATCAATATAATCGAAAACAAAACACCGGGCTTGAGTTTTCGTCGTTCCAGGAATAGGGCAATTCCAAAAAGAACAAACCCGGCAAAAGAAGAAAACAGCTGGGTGGGATAAATCGGTTGCCCCGGAAACTGGGCACCGGCTGCTGAGTTGGGAGGAAAAATCACGCCGAGGAACGAATCGGTAGGCTTGCCAAAGCAACAACCATTGAGAAAACATCCAATCCTTGTAAACCCCTCACCGAGCACTACCGCGGGTGCTACCGCATCAAGCAGTTTCACTACCGGCAGGTGATTGCGCCAGACATACAGCAACCCGGCAACAAATCCGCCGAGAAATCCACCGTAAAACATCAAGCCAGAAAGTCCGGGTGGGTTACCCCAAAACTTAATCGTATCAATCAGATTGTAACGGAACTCCTCCCAGTGAAACGCCACATAAAAAAGTCGCGCCCCCAAAACCACCGCCAGAAGCACCCACAAAGCCAAATCGGTTATTTTCTTTGGGTCAACACCAAACCGCTTTACCCGACTTTCGACAATTGCGATGCCCAGGATAAAAGAGATAAAGAGCATCACACCGTAAGAATAAAGTTGAAAGTTGCCCAATCTTAAAAGCACTGGAAACACCTCAGCCATCTCCCTTCGTCAGCGCCCAGATAAGGGCATCGCCAACAATTGAAACCTCGTCGCTCCGGATGGTGCGGAAGTCAAGGTACAGTTCCTCGTTTGCCACCCGGGCAAAAACCGGTATCGAGTAAAACCGCAGCCTCTTTGCCAGTTCATCAACCGATATTCCTTTTGGTTTAACTGTCAGGGCGATTGAATCAAGCGTCTCTGTCGCCAGCGAGCCGCCTCCGACTTCCGCCTTTGTCGGTCGAATGGCAAACTCCGCTTTATCTTTTAACCTATCCTTTATTAGCACCAGAAGCGCCCGCGCCCCCTCTTCCATCTGCGCAAGCGGCTTTAAAATGACCTGAAACAGAGCATGTTCTCGAATTACCCGTTCTTCATCAAGAAAAAGTTCTAATGTTCTTTCCAGCACCGCATAGGTCAGTTTGTCACAGCGCAGTGCCCGGGTAAGCGGATTTTTCTTCATCCGCTCAATCAACACCTTTTTACCAACAATGATGCCTGCCTGACCGGCACCAATAAGTTTATCACCTGAGAAACAAACAACATCAGCGCCGAGCGCAATTGACTCCCCAACCACCGGTTCTTTCGGTAAGCCGTATTTAGAAAGGTCAATCAAAGCGCCCGAACCTAAGTCATCTATTACCGGGATTTGATGCTTCCGCCCCAGCGCTACCAGTTCCGCCAACCCAACCTCCTTGGTAAAACCAACAATGCGGTAATTCGAGGTGTGCACCCTTAAAATCGCTGCTGTTTCCGGGGTAATGGCATTTTCATAATCCCGCAGATGGGTGCGATTGGTTGTCCCCACCTCTACCATTCGGCACCCGCTCTGGCGCATCACATCCGGAATTCGAAACGAACCACCAATTTCAATCAACTGCCCCCGAGACACAACAACCTCTTTGTCCCGAGCAATCGTGGAGAGAATAAGCAAAGTCGCCGCGCAGTTGTTGTTCACCACCATTGCCGCCTCGGCTCCGGTCAGTTCACAAAGCAGCGGTTCAATATGGCGATATCTACTTCCTCGCCTCCCGTCTCTTCGGTTGATCTCCAGGGTGCAAAAATTTTCACTGACATCAATCAACGCCTGCTGTGCCACCCGGGCAAGAGGTGCTCGGCCCAGCCCGGTGTGTAACACCACGCCCAACCCATTTATTGCCCGGACCAGACTGGGTTTATGACCCTCCGCCAACCTGAGCCGCAACTCTTCAATGTCAAACTGCGCCTCTTTTCCGTTGAGAATTTCTGCCCGCACCTCCTCCAGATAACGCCGGATTAACCATTTTGCCAGTCGCGGATGCAACCCGGTAATAACCGCTGACAACTTCTCATCACTGAAAACCTTTTCCACCGCCGGCAACTGGCGCAACCGTTCCTTTTTTTCTTGCTCAGTTAATCCCATAATTCAACGCACCAACTTCTCGCGGATAAAAGTTGCCCGACGCTCATCCTGTTCGTCGCCGCGCAACTTTTCACCTAAAACTGCCTGAAGGTTCGCCGGCCGAACCAGGATTAACAACTGAGTTACCTCAGCGAGTCTCAGTTCATTGATAATCCCCAGCGCCACTCCGAACCGCACCATCGCCAGTAAATCGGTCGCCTCTTCAGTAGAGATAATACGGGCACCACGCAAAAGCCCCAGGGAACGAAATACTTTGTCTTCAACTTCAACCCGCAGGTTGTGCATCAAAAACTGTCGCGCCTTGTGTTCATAATCAACTATCTGCCGGCAGACGCTACTGACCACCTCGACAATTTCTGCCTCTGACTGTCCAAGGGTTCGCCGATTGGAAATCTGAAACAAGTTTGCCCGGGACTCGGTCCCTTCGCCGAATACGCCGCGCACCAGCAAACCAAGGGCGTAGGCGCCACGCAAAACCCGCTCAATCTCTTTGGTCAGCACCAGCCCGGGCAAGTGAAGAAATACCGAAACCCGAAGTGCGGTACCGACATTAGTCGGACAACTGGTAAGAAATCCGAACTCGGGTGAAAAGGCATAAGCCAGTTGCCCCTCAAGCTTTTCATCAAGCTCGGCTGCTTTTCCAAACGCCGTGACGAAATCAAAACCTGATGCGAGAACCTGAAACCGGATATGGTCTTCCTCATTGACCATTAGACTCACCGTTTCGTCCTCAGAAACAAAAAGCCCTTTCCGGTTTTTACTGGTTATCAAATCAAGTGATGCCAGATGCCGTTCCACAAAATAGAGCCCATCTGGTTCGGTCAGCATCTCTTCTTCAAAAAATCGCCCCTGTTTTAGAAACCCGATGTCGGCAAGTGCCCAGCGCACCGTCTCCAGAACCAACTCCTGCTCAAACTGTTTCATCCTGACGACAAATGGAACATCAATCAGATTACGCGCAAATCGCACCCGGGTGGAAATGACCACATCAGAATCAGGCCCGCTGCTGGACAACCAGGTACCGACCTTCTCAGGAGTCAGTTTCATCCCCTCTCCGTTTCAGGCGGTCGCGCAGCGCTGCCGCCTTTTCATAATCCTCCTGTTTTATCGCCTTTTCCAGTTCCGCCCGCAGGCGCTGAATCTCCAGGCGCTCCTGGGCGCGCTTTCTCCCCTGATTTGCCGTCTTTCCAATATGCTGGACCGCGCCGTGCAACCGCCGGATTATCGGTTTTAACTTTTCGGTAAACGCCTGATAACAATCGGCACACCCGAGCCTTCCGGCCCTCTTAAATTCGGCAAAACTCATCCCGCAGCGCGGACAGATAACTTTGCTATCGCTCTCCTCCATCCTGGACTTCAATTCGGCAATGACCGCACCGCTGTCGGGCTCGCATTCCTCAACTCCGGTAAGCCCTCGCTTCTTGGCACATTCGGCGCACACATTCAAATCGGTTGCCTTCCCCTCTTTATCCAGCTGTCGCACCACCAGCGTCGCCTCTTTTTTCCCGCAGATATCACACAGTTTCATCTTCCAGCCTCCCATCACACAACCTTAACTTCCTTTGCGCCCGGCCTGCCAGTGCTTCATTATGGGTGACGACTAAAATCGTCCTGCCTTTTTCCTGGCTCAATTTCACCAGCAAATCCATTAAAGCGTTTGCTGACCTCGTGTCCAGATTGCCGGTCGGTTCATCGGCAAACACCACCACCGGCGTATTTGCCAGCGCCCGAGCCACCGCTACCAGTGCCCGTTCACCGCCGGAAAGTTCACCCGGCCGATGTTGCAACCTCGTCGTAAACCCGACCTCTTCCAGCACCTGTTTCGCCTTTGTCAACGCCGTTTGTCGCTCAACACCGGCAATAAGCAAGGGCACGGCGACATTTTCCAGCACGGTAAACTCTGCCAGAAGATGATGGAATTGAAACACAAAACCGACCTTCTGATTACGCAACTCCGGCAACCTTGATTCAGGATACTTGAAAATATCAACAGAATCAAGAATAACCCGGCCTTTATCGGGCCGGTCCAAACCGCCGAGGATGTGTAAAAGCGTCGATTTCCCGGAGCCAGATGGCCCAACAATTGCCACAAGTTCACCATGGCGAACTTCAAATTGAACCCCTTTCAGCACATCCAGTTTTTCGGGTCCGGTTTTAAAACTGCGCCAGAGCCCATCGGCAATCAGCACCGGCTCATTCATACCGAATCGCCTCCACCGGTTGCAGTTTCGCTGCCCGGTAAGCAGGATAAATGGTGGCAGCGAAGGTGATAATCAGCGCCGACAAACAGACGACAACAAAATCCTGCCACTGCATCTGCACCGGCAGATTTTTAATAAAATACACATCACCCGGTAAGTTTACAAAGCGGTAACGGTTCAAAAGCCAGGAGACGATAAATCCAAAAACCGCGCCCGCGCCGGTGCCAATCACACCAATAGAAGCGCCCACCATCATAAATATCCGGGTAATACTTGGTGACTTCGTCCCGATTGTCTTTAAAATCCCGATTTCGCGGGTTTTTCTGATAACCATCATCGTCAACATCCCGATGATGTTGAACGCCGCCACCAGCACAATGAGCACCAGGACAATAAATGTCACCGTCTTTTCCAGTCGCAGGGCGGTAAAAAGGTTTTTGTTCTGCGTTATCCAGTCAATCGCTCGAAACGGCATATCCAGTTTCATTGCAATCCGGCGCGCTACCCGCCCCGCATTGTCGACATCAATCACCCGGACCTCATAACCGTTCACCTTGCCGGGCATGCCGAGAAACTCCTGCAGGTCGCGCAACCCCGCAAACACCAAACTGGCGTTGTACTCATACATCCCGGCATCAAAAACACCGTTGACCCGAAAAGACTTTGTCCGGGGCAGATACCCTAAAGGTGTGCCCGTCCCGGAAAATGGCGAGGCGAGAACAATTCGGTCGCCGACAAACACCCCTAAAGACCTTGCCAGTTCTACGCCGATCACTACCCCGGAAGAGTCAAAAGAGAATGAACCCTCAATAACGCTTCGGGCAACATCAGTCAAATTTCCTTCCAGTTCCGGTTCAATACCGCGCACCACACCGCCTTCTACCAGCCCGCCCGCTTTCATCAAAATCTTGGAATAAAGAAACGGTGCCACCGCAACTACCCCGGGCACACTCCTGATTTTCTCTACTATCGAATCACCGGCGCCCGCGTAGTCAATCGGCTTGTACCCGTACTGGGAAACAACAATATGGGGCGATGAACCAAGAATCCTGTCCCGCAGCTCTTTATGAAAACCGTTTTGCACCGAAAGAACGATGATAATCGCCGCCACACCAACAAAAACCCCACCCATCGCGATTGTTGCATTTCCCGAAAACGACCTCTTGCCCCGCCCCCGAAGATAACGGCGGGCGATGAAAAACTCAAACGCCAGCCTCCGGCTGAGGGAACTTTCCCGGAGTGAAGCGTCCTGACCCATCAACTACTTTCCCTTCTTCAACTGCGGGAAAAGAATCACATCGCGGATTGAATCCTGATTGGTAAAAAGCATCACCAGCCGGTCAATGCCGATACCCAAGCCACCAGTGGGTGGCATACCGTACTCCAGGGCACGGCAGTAATCTTCATCGAGGGTGGCGAACTCTTCATTCCTTTGCACCGCCTCCTCAAATCGCTGCCTTTGCTCCAGCGGGTCGTTCAGCTCACTGAAGGCGTTACCGACCTCAAGACCACACACCACCGGTTCAAATCGCTCAACCAGCCTGTCATCTTCCCGATGGGGCTTTGCCAGAGGCGTGGTTTCCTTGGGATGGTCCATCACAAAAGTTGGCTCAACGATACTTTCCTGAATCAGCTCGCTGAACAACTTGTCGAGCAACTTAGCCCGCGTTGTCCCCGGTTTAACCTCGATACCGAAACGCGCCGCCACCTTGGTCAGCAGTGTATCACTCAACTCCAGCGGATTAACTTCGATTTTCTCCTGCAGCGCCTCAACAAATCGCAGTCGGCGCCACGGTTTACCGAAGTCAATCCTGTGGCCACTGAATTCAATCTCGGTTTTACCGTACAGCTCCTGCGCCAGAAACTTAAAAAGTTCTTCAACCAGTGTCATCATATCGTGATAGTCGGCGTAAGCCTGATAAAGTTCCATCTGGGTAAATTCGGGATTGTGAAACCGGTCCAGTCCCTCATTGCGAAAATCCTTGCCAATTTCGTACACCCGCTCCAGTCCGCCCACGATCAACCGTTTGAGATACAACTCATCCGATATCCTCAGAAACATCTCCTGTTCCAGCACATTGTAATAAGTTTGAAACGGCCGTGCCGCAGCGCCACCGTAAATCGGCTGTAAAACCGGTGTCTCAACCTCGATAAAACCCCGCTGCTCAAGAAACTGACGGATAAGACGGATGATCTTGGACCGCATTTCAAATACCCGTTTTGAATCTTCATTAACCAGAAGGTCGAGATACCGTTGCCGATAGCGCATCTCCACATCCCGTAATCCATGAAACTTCTCCGGCAGGGGTAGAAGCGACTTCGCAAGCAATTGCCACTCCTGGACATGAACCGTCACTTCGCCCGTCTTGGTCTTAAAAACCTCGCCCCGCAGCCCGAGCACATCACCGATGTCCAGCAGTTCCAGCTGTTCATAAACCTTTTGCCCCAGAGTATCCTGCCGCAAATAGACCTGTAATTTGCCACTCGTATCCTGGATATGAGCAAACTGCGTCTTACCATGCCGGCGTCGCGTCACAAGCCGGCCCGCAACACTCACCACCTTACCCTGAAGCGCCGCGAAGTTACTGACCACATCAGCGGCATAGTGGGTGCGCTCAAAACGATAGGCATAGGGCAAAATGCCCTCTTGCCGCAACTGGGAAAGTTTCTGCATCCTAACTTCATAACCCGTCGGGGTTGCCGGTTGCAATTCTTGACCGTTCATCGGCAAAACTATATCCAGCCCCCCTTCAAAGTCAACTCAGTCCGCTACTGGACATTGCCTCGTAACCATTATAAAATTCTTTACGATGTCCCGTATCCTCTGCCTTGACCTCGGTGAACGACGCACCGGCGTGGCGATTTCCGATGAAACCCGCACCATTGCCCAGAGCCTTACCACCATCTCCCACAAAACCGACAAAGAACTCATCACCGCAATCCAGCACCTCAGCAACAATTACCATGTCGGCAAAATTGTCATCGGTTTGCCCTTGAGCCTTTCCGGCAAACCCAGCACCCGCTCAGAAAAAATTCGCCAGTTTGCTCACAAACTGAGTGCCAACCTTGCCTTGCCGGTCGAACTTTTTGACGAACGGTTCTCAACCACCCGCGCCCAGGAAATCTACACCGAAGTAACTGGCCGGCGTTTTCGCCCCACCAATAACCGGCGCCGGACCGCAACCCATCCTATTGACCGTATTGCGGCAACTGTCATCCTGGAAAACTACCTTGCCCAACTCAATAACCGGCACGAAAGCTAAACTATGAACCCCAAGTTCAAGTTTCATCTCCTAATCTATTGCTTACTTCTCCTCCTTTTCAGCCCAAACTGTAATGAACAACTTCCCCCTGCATTTGCCGGACCGAAAAGAGAAATCACCATCAAGCCCGGAATGTCGCTCACGGCAATTGCCGAAAGTTTGCGCCAGCGGCAGGTTATCAACTCGGTTCTCGTCTTTCGTTTCCTTGCCTGGCTGAACAACTATGAACCCCGAATCCAGCCCGGGCGGTATCGTTTTGCCACCAACACCGACCCGCATCTGGTCTTAAAAACACTCGCCCGCGATGTCCCGGCACTTTTGATGGTAACCATTCCCGAAGGCTACACAACCAATCAGATTGCGCAACTGCTCCATCAAAATGGTATTTGCCCGGGTGACAGTTTTCTCGCTGCCTGTCGCGACACCGTCCTGCTCCGTTCCCTTGACATCCCTTTCAAGACGGCAGAGGGTTATCTCTTCCCCGAAACTTACGAATTCCAGACCGGCTCTGACCCACGCGCCATTGTCCGCCGTCTTGTGCGTCAGTGTCGTCTTGTCCTGACCAGTTTAAAAAAAGAAGCCAAAACCGCCCTATCAGAACCCCAGGTTATCATCCTCGCCTCTATCGTTGAAAAGGAAGCAAAGATTCCGGAAGAGTTCCCGATAATTGCCGGTGTCTTTCTCAACCGCCTCCGGCGCAACCTGCCTCTTCAATCCTGCGCAACCGTTGAATTCGTCCTGCCCCAACCCAAAGAGCGCCTTTCTTTTAACGACCTGAAAACACCCTCACCTTACAACACCTATCTCCACCCCGGCTTGCCACCCGGTCCAATCTGCAATCCCGGTAAACTGGCACTCAAAGCGGTACTATTTCCCGCCCAACACAACTACCTCTTCTTTGTCTCCCGGGGTGATGGCACTCACATCTTTTCAACAACCCCCCAGGAACACGAAGCGGCGGTGCGTAAAATCAACCACTGAACACCGGTTAGAAAAATTTGACCAGAGTCTCTAAATTTTTATCATATTAGTTCAATTTCGCACAAAGGAGTAACAATGAAAAAAGAACTAACCGAGTTTTTAAAATTGCGCGACTTTATCTTGAGTGGTCCAGATTACACCACCTGTCGCGAGAAGTTTTACTGGCCCCGGCTGGTAAAATTCAACTGGGCACTGGACTACTTTGACTACATCGCCCGCGGTAACAACAATCGGGCGTTAATTTACGCCGACGAAGCCGGTGCGGAAAAACAGGTTACCTTCGAGGAGATGCGACAGAAAAGCAATCAGGTTGCCAATCTCCTCATCGACCTCGGACTTAAAAAAGGCGAACGGGTGCTTGTGATGATGGACCACTCGGTCGAACTGCACCAGATTTTACTGGGAATAATAAAAGCGGGCGGGGTCATCATCCCGGTTTCAACGCTCCTCTCACCCGACGATGTTGCCGACCGCATCACCGCGGCGGAGATAAAGTTCGCCTTTGCCCACCGCGAATATCTTGATAAGTTTGCCCGCGCCGATTCCCTCACCGCTAAAATCGTGGTCGATACCGCACCTGACAATCCGCCTGCCACCTGGATTGACTTCGCCACCGTTGCTAAACTCCCCACCGAATTCCAGCCACCTTTTGTTACCTATTCCACCGACGAACTTTGTTCCTTCTTCACCTCCGGCACCACCGCCAAACCAAAACTGGTCATCCACACCCACAACTATCCGGTGGGTCATCTCACAACAACCTACTGGCTCGGCTGCAAAAAAGGTGATATCCATTACAACATCAGCGC
>JGI11944J13513_1000063_pt1 | contig 111673 bp, 95 predicted proteins | sample TerdegcoTASludge_FD_13513 | JGI IMG/M metagenome (IMG submission 13513) | reverse complement strand
CCAAAATTACTCTAACCTGACCAAGAACAAAAAGAAGAACAAAAATACTTGTTGAGCCTAAAAAATAAATAATAATTTGTTTATAGTAATATTGATCAAATTGAGAGAAAGAAAAAAACCTTTTCATCTTTTTTTTCTTATAAATAGTTTTCTTATAGCTAACTATGAATCAATTTATTCATTTTTATTATAAATCGCTACTCCATCATTTAGAGAAGTAATTAATAAAAAACCATTATATTCAATTAAAGAAGTAATGTTATCTGAAAAAAACTTGGTGGAAGTATTTAAGTTTTGAAATTTTCCAGTGATTAAATTGAATATATATAATCCATTTTTCATGCTCCCTATGTATAAATTATCATTTATTATGGCACAGGATCTTGTGTATGAAACCATTTCTGAAGTCAATAAAAGACTAAATGAACCATATCTAGCAGAATTATCAGAAATATTTGCTCTGTATACCCCATCTTTATAAGTTATAAAATATACAAAATCATTCTTTTTATATACATATTTTACATCACTTTCCTTAAATAAATTATACAACAATCGTTGTTCATTTAAATCATATATATAGGCTCCCTTTTGGTATGTGGCAATATAAAGTAGATCCTGCACACAGATTGCTTTTTCTATAGTATAATTTGGTAAAATATTTATCAAATCTTTTTTCTTTTTATTGTAAACATATATTCCATTATAATGAGTAGTTGCAACTATATATTTATCATCTTCATAAACTGATGAGTATTTTTTCCCATAAGGAAAGATAGATAATTTTGATATTATCATATTTGATTTTACATATTGAACCTTTTGAGCAAAAGAAAATTCATTGTACTTTTTCATATCAATATTTGAAAAATCAATTGTATTAATACCATCATAAGTGCAGATAAGTATTCTTGATTCATATGTCCAGAAATCTCTAATAAGATTAGAATAAAGATTTGAATTTGAGGTTTGAATTAATTGAATAAGATTGCGAGACTCATCATAGAGGTATACACCATCTAAGAATGTCCCTAAAAATATAAAACCTTTAATTGTTCCAACCGAATAAATAGCTGATTTTTTAAAAAATTCATCATTATGAAAAACTATGAAAAGTATTTTTTCTCTTTCCTTTTTTATAAATTCTTCATTCAGCGGATTTAATAAACTATAAAATACCAAACCTGAATCAGAGGGGTCTTTCATAAATTTTTCATATTCTGAATACTCAACTAAATCTTTTGAATATTGAATATTTATAAAAGCTAATAAATTATAAAGATAAGAGGGAGATTTTATAGAATTATTTTTAATGATATCTAAAATTATAGATTTTGCTTTTGTAGGATTCTCCATCATAAAGTAACAATATGCATAAATATAATCTAAAAAAATTTTTTGTTCTTTATCTAAAGTCTTTATCTCTGTGTCTGTTAAATTTTGATATTTTGTGATAAAGTGAAGATACATCTTTTGGACATACATGCTCATAAAACGAAAGAAAAGCATCAATCCTTTTTTTGATGAATAATAATACTCTTTATTATAATTTGAGTACAAAAAGTCATATAAATTTTGAAGATTTTCTTTAATATTAAATTTTTCTAAAAGATAAGGCAAGATTATAAGAAGCCTATCTTCAGAAGTTTTATTAAGATATACTATCGAAAGAAAATAATAGATTGAAAGATCCTCACTAAGTAAAGGATTTTTATCCCTTATTAAGTAAAGTTCAGTAAAAATCTTAATTGCTTCTTCAAATTGAAATTTATAAAACAAAGATAGTGCAAGTTCATATTGACTTGAAAAATTTGTCTCATAGATTATTGGTGTTTTAACTTGTGGTGATTCTTGGTTTTTTCTATCTGGACAGCTAGAAAAAGAGAAAAATATTATTACTAATATTGAAAATATGATAAAATAAAAAATCCTCTTTTCCATCACCTTAAAAATATATATCATTTGTAATTTTTTTCAATTAATTTGATAGTAATCTGCTTGACACATTCTCTTTTTAATTATTTATTTACTTTATGGAGGAGTTATGAAGGATAGGATTGAAAAATTAATATCTACTTTGAATGAAAAAAATGTAAAAATTCATATAGATCCAGAAAGAAAGTTTCTAATTGAAAAATGTATCGAAAAAAAAGAAGTGTTTGTACTTAAAACTGGAACTTTATGTTCAATAACTCCATCACATTCTACTGGAAGAAGTCCAAAGGATACAGTTACTGTTAAAAGAGATGTAAATGAGGAAACCATTGACTGGGATTCTCAATATAATATACCAATCAACTTAGAAACATTTGAAATGCTATATGAGGATGCCATTAATCTACTTTCCCAAAAAGAAGAAATATTCTTGACTAAAAGAACTGTTGGGGCTGATCCTTCATATGCTCTTACCATATTATCTATTTCTTCAAAAGCTGTCAATTCACTTTTTACTTTGAATATGTTTAGACCATTAATCGATGATTCTTCAAGTGTTTTTAAGGACAAACCCTTTCTTCTATTAATGTTACCTGATGACAATTTAAACCCAGATAAATACAAAGGAAGACTTCGTATAAATCCTGAAACTGGTAAGACAACTCAAATGACCATAGCCATAAATTATGAGGATAGAATTGGTATAGTTATAGGTTCATCTTATCTTGGAACATGCAAAAAACTTATTTTTACCGTTATGAATTATTACCTTGTATTTCATAATATTTTGCCCCTTCATTGCTCTGCAAATGAAGGTATCAATGGAGATATAACCTTATTTTTAGGTCTATCTGGAACAGGTAAAACCACCTTATCTACTTCACCAGACAGGAAGCTTTTAGGTGATGATGAACATGGTTGGTCAGATAATGGTATAGCTAACTTTGAAAATGGATGTTACGCTAAACTTGTCAATCTTGATCCTATTAAAGAACCAGAGATCTATAACGCATGCTTTAGAAAAGCGGATCCATTAAATCATGGTGCAATAGTTGAAAATGTCATGACTTATCCAGATGGATCTTTTGATCTTTTCGACATACGATTAACTGAAAACTCTCGAGGTAGTTATCCTCTTTCATTTATTCCAAATATCAAAGAATCAAGTGTTGGCACTCACCCTTCCGTAATTATCTTTTTAACAGCAGATGCTAATGGGGTTTTACCACCTATATCTAAGCTCACAATTGAACGGGCTCTTTTATGGTATTTAATGGGTTATACATCAAAATTAGCTGGAACTGAAACTGGAATAAAGGAACCTCAATCGACTTTTTCACCTTTTTTCGGAGCTCCATTTATGCCAGCTGCTCCTAAATTTTATATAGATCTTTTACAAAAAAAATTACAGAAATTTAATACAGATGTTTATCTAATCAATACTGGTTGGACTGGTGGGAGTTATGGCGCAGGGAAAAGAATTCCACTTTCCATTACTAGGACTATGGTCAGAGCCGCAATAAATGGTGAACTCAAAAATATATTTACCGAAGAAGACAACTTATTTCACTTAAATATTCCTACATCCTGTCCTGGTATTGAAAATAGCTCAATTTTGAATCCAGAATCGACATGGAAAGATAAAGCATCTTTTAAACAGAGAGCTTTAAAACTAGCTGAAGAGTTTTCAATTTTTTATGATAAGATGTTTAAAGGGAAAGGAATTCCAAAATCAGTTGAAGATTGTTGCCCTGGAAAGTAGATAATCATACTTAGATAAGAATTTGTCTCTTTAAAGTATAGTAGTCCTTCATTATGAAAAGTAGGCTATCTTAAAAATCATTGTCAGAATAATTAAAATTGAACCAAATTAACAAAAAAAAATGATTATAAAAAATAAGAAAGTAAGAATAATTATTTATCTTTTTTTATTTGTTCTTCTATGTGTAATATTATTCGACCTATATATATCGATATCAACTCAAAAAGAGATCTTTTCAGATATTTCATTGCTAAAAAATTATAAATATTGCCTTCTACTTGGTACATCAAAATATACCATAAAAAACTCTGAAAATCTATTTTATAGTTATAGAATAGATACTGTTAAATATTTGTATCAAAACCAAAAAATAAAAAAGATAATTTTAAGTGGAGATAGCAGAGAATCGTATTACGATGAAACAAAATATATGAAAAAAGATTTGTTAAACTTAAAAATCCCAGAGGAAGATTTAATAGTCGATTCTGATGGCTTTAGAACAATTTATTCTATTATGAATCTTGTTAAAAAATATAGCATAAGCGACGCCATAGTCGTTTCTCAAAGATTTCATTTGCAACGAGCTATCTTTATAGGTAGAGTTTTAGGGTTAAAATTAGATGGATTCGCTACAAAACCGATCTATGGATTAGCTGGTTTAAAAATTCAAATAAGAGAAAGAGGAGCAAGAGTAAGACTCCTTTTTGACCTTTTATTTTATTTTCTTAATAAAAAATAAATGAATTGTAAGAAAAAATATTGGTCTGATAAAAAATCAATTATTTATAGCATATCAAAAAATTATAAAAGAGGTTTTAATGAATAGTATCTGCATTAGAAGCCCAGGTAGAATAAATTTCATAGGGGAACATGTCGATTATATTGAAACATATTCCTGCCCTGCTACTATCAATCTTTATAATGACATAACAATATTGAAAACAGCTGGTAAAACAATAAGAATATATTCTGATAGATTCGGAGATTCCAAAGAAATATCATTTGATCGGATTTATAATACTAGTGAATATGATTTTAGCAAATTCTGGTATGGATATTTTACTTCAGTACTAAGAGTTTTAAATGATAAAGGAATTAAAATTTTATCTGGATTTGAGGTTAAAGTCATTAGTAATTTAGCAGATGGAGCTGGTCTCTCATCATCCGCATCAATAGAAGTCGGTTTTTTATACGGATTAAATGAACTTTTTTCTCTTGGACTATCCAAAATGGAAATTGTAAAAATTACAAGATATAGTGAAAATAAATACATGAATGCCCCATGCGGAATAATGGATCAATACACAGTCATGTTTGGTAAAAAAAACAACTTTTTATATTTAAATTACAATGATCTTACTCATACTTATTGCTCTTTGGATGAAAATCTTAGATTTCTAATAATTGATACAAAAATTAAACATTCAATAGCTGCTGAAGGCTACAAAAAAAGGATCGCTGCTGAAGGCTACAAAAAAAGGATAGAAGAGAAGGGAAAAATAGAAAATATCTTAAAAGAAAAATTTAACCTTTCTATTAGAGAAGCTGTTATTAAATCAATAGATGACTATAAATTTTATAGTGAAGTTATATTAAATTTAAATGATGCTACATTAAATAAAAGATTCAATCATTTTGTTTCAGAAACAGATAGAACAAAAAAATTTTACCAATTTATTAAAGAAAAATATTTCGAAAAGGCATTTTCACTTTTAAACCAATCTCATATTTCTTTATCAAGTCTTTATGAGGTATCAACAGAGGAAATTGATGAGCTTATCTTTGAAATTCAGAAACTTGAAAATGTATATGGGGCTAGAATGATTGGTGGAGGTTTCGGTGGAAGTTGTCTTGTAGTCGCTAATAAAGATTTAGATATAGATAAACTTAAATTAACTATTGAGAAAATTAATCAAAAATACTCCTATAAGATTGAATTTTTTGAAATCAGAATAGATGAGCCAGTTCATGCCTTATAAATTTATATAAATTTTATAGGACAATGGGAAAAAAAGTTCAATAAGAATATACATTCAAAATATTACTAAAAAACCAAAAATAGTGAAGGATAGATATGGAAAAATTTAACAGTGAGTTTGAAAATGATCTTCACATAAAGAAAAAAGAACTTATAAGCATCTGTAATCAGATTGTACAAAAAGATCTTGTTTCTGGAACCTGGGGAAATGTCAGTTGTAAAATAGATGAGAATTATATAATAATAACCCCAAGTGCAGTAAGTTATGATAAGCTTGATGAAGAAAGTATCAGCCTTGTAAATATAAAAACACTCGAGTTTAGTGGGAAAAAGCCATCAACAGAGTTAAATCTTCATCTTGCAATTTATCAAAAAAGAAATGATGTCAATGCTATAATACATACACATTCCTTATATGCTTCAATTTTTGCAGCAACGCATAAAACACTAAAACCAATGTTAGAAGAGATCGCTCAAATATGTGGTCCAGTTATAAAATGCACAAAATATGCCATAGCAGGAAGTCAACTTTTAGTAGAAAAAACTTTATCTGTTATAAAAGACTCAAATGCTGCTTTTTTGGCTAATCATGGTGCAATAGCCTGTGGAAGAACACTTAATGAAGCTTTGGTTTGTGCAATAATACTTGAAAAGGGATGTAAAATCTATTGTGAATCCAAAAAAATAAGTAAAATAAAGTATCTTTCAAATAAAGAAGCGAAGATGCTGTATCAATTTTATAGAGAAAAATATCAAAAGAAACCATATTAAAAATAAGCTGAAAAAATATCAAATAAAAAAGCCTGCTTAACGATAAGCAGGCTTAATTTTTTAATTTAATATTAAATTTTGGTTTTGTGCATCAAACATTAATTTTAATCTCAAAGAGTATTTTGGGGAGTTTATATTATTTTTTACCTTGTTCAATTGCTGCTTGAGCAGCTGCAAGTCTTGCGATTGGAACCCTAAATGGTGAACATGAAACATAGTTCATGCCAACAGATACACAAAATTTGACAGACTCTGGTTCTCCACCATGCTCTCCACATATACCAACTTTAAGGTTAGGTCTTGTACTTCTACCTTTTTCTATACCCATCTTTACAAGTAAACCAACCCCTTCTTGATCTAAGACTTGGAAGGGATCATTTTTGAAAATACCTGTTTTCTTTTCATCAACATAATCTGGAAGGAATTTACCAGCATCATCTCTTGAAAGTCCCATTGTCATCTGAGTTAAATCATTTGTTCCAAAAGAGAAAAATTCGGCGTATTGGGCTATCTTGTCTGCAAGAAGTGCGGCTCTTGGGACTTCTATCATTGTACCGATAAGGTATTCTACTTTTGTATTAGATTTAGCAATTATCTCATCTGCGACCTTTCTAACTCTTGTCTCAAGTAAATGGAATTCTTTTGCATCAATTGTCAATGGTATCATGATTTCTGGATAAACTTTTACTCCATTTTTTGCTACTTCAACAGCTGCTTCTATTATTGCTCTAACTTGCATATCAAGAATTTCTGGATAGGTTATTGTAAGTCTACAACCACGATGACCAAGCATTGGGTTTGCTTCATGAAGTTGTTCAACTCTATCTTTTACTTTTTCAAAAGGGACACCTACAGTTTCAGCTAACTTTCTCTGTCCTTTTTCATCATGTGGAACAAATTCATGAAGAGGTGGATCTATCAATCTTATGGTAACTGGATATCCATCCATTGCTTTGAAAATACCCTTAAAATCTTCTCTTTGGAATGGGAGAAGCTTATCAAGAGCCTTTATTCTTCCATCTAAAGTATCTGCAACAATCATTTCTTGAATTGCAAGTCTTCTTTCTTCTGTATCGAAGAACATATGTTCAGTTCGACAAAGTCCAATACCTTCTGCACCAAGCTTTCTTGCGTTTTCAGAATCATAAGGAGTATCTGCATTTGTTCTGACTTTTATTTTTCTTGTCTCATCAACCCATTTCATTATCTCTTTATATTCATCTGGTAATTCTGGTTTAATGAGTTTTAATGCACCAAGAAAAACTTCTCCTGTAGAACCGTCCAAAGTTATTTCATCTCCCTGTTTAACTACTTTATCATTTACTGTCATCTGCTTTTTATCATAATCTATAACTAGTTTTTCACATCCTACGATACAACATTTACCCCAACCTCTTGCCACAACGGCAGCATGAGAAGTTTTACCTCCAGTAGCAGTTAAAATACCACTTGCTGCATGCATTCCCCCGACATCTTCAGGGCTTGTCTCTCTTCTTACTAAAATGACTTTTTCACCATTTGCTGCTTGTTGTTCAGCTTCTTTTGCCGTAAAAACGACCTTACCGACAGCAGCACCAGGAACTGCGTCTATACCAGAAACAAGATACATCTTCTTCTTATTGTCTGCTTCTTTTGGATCTATAATAGGATAAAAAAGGCCTTCAATATCTTTTCCCTTTAGTCTTAAGATTGCTTCTTCTTTAGTTATGAGTTTTTCCTTAACCATATCATATGCGATTTTAAAAGCAGCTCTTGCATTTCTTTTTCCAGTTCTACATTGAAGCATATAAAGCTTACCTTCCTCAACAGTAAACTCTATATCTTGCATATCTTTATAATGTTTTTCAAGTTTATTCCTTATTTCTACTAGTTGTTTATAAACAGATGGATCTTTCTTCTCAAGTTCAGAAAGTTTAATAGGTGTTCTAATACCAGCTACTACATCCTCACCCTGTGCATTAAATAAATAATCACCATAAAATACATCTTCTCCAGTGTTAGGATCTCTTGTAAAAGCGACACCAGTACCAGAATTTTCACCCATATTGCCAAAAACCATCTGTACGACATTTACAGCAGTTCCTATTATACCCTTAATATTTTCAACTTTCCTATATGTTACAGCTTTTTCAGCCATCCAAGAACCAAAAACTGCGTCGATAGAACCCCAAAGTTGCTCCTTTACATCTTCTGGAAAATCAACACCAAGTTCTTTTTTATAGAGATCTTTAAATTTTTTAACAACCTCTTCAAGTTCTTCAGCATTAACATCTATATCATTTACCTTTTTATCTTCAGGTATTTGAAGTCTTTTTCTTGTTTGCTCTTCTTTAACTTTTTCAAAGATATGATCAAATTTTTCTCTATCTATTCCTTTTGCTGTTGATCCATACATCATTATGAATCTTCTATAAGCATCTAAAGCAAATCTTCTGTTGTTTGTCTTTTTTGCAAGTCCTTCAACAGTTTTGCTATTTAATCCAAGATTTAAAATTGTTTCCATCATTCCAGGCATTGATATTGGTGCTCCAGATCTTACAGAAACCAATAAGGGATTTTCTGGATCTCCAAATTTTTTCCCACTTGCCTTCTCAAGTTTTTTCATGTTTTCTTCTACTTCTTTTTCAAGGCCTTCTGGATACTTTTTGTTGTTTTTATAATAAAGGTCACACACTTCTGTTGTTATGGTAAAACCAGCTGGAACAGGCAATCCAATGCTTGTCATCTCGGCAAGACCCGCTCCTTTACCGCCAAGCAGATTTTTCATATCTTTATTTCCCTCTGCCTTACCATTTCCAAAAAAATAAACATATTTTGCCATGGTTTATCCTCCAAATTATTAATTTTTTATTTTTTGCCGATTTCTCTAAAACTAATAAAAAATGTATTTTAGTCAAATAAAAATTTATTCCTTAAATATTTCACCTCTATTCCATTATCTCTTCATAATTTTTTCATAATTTAATTCTACTTTCTAATCGATGAAAGGAGGAAATCATGAAAAGAAAAACTTTAACAGTCATTTCAATTGTGCTGATTCTTGTTCTTGCAATTACATTTACAGCTTTTGCAAGAGGAAGAGGCTCTAACCAGGTAAAAATTCAGCTTGATACTAATTCTTATAAAAAAGTCGAACCTGCTATTAAAAACCTTTATGAGTCATTAAAAAATCTTATTAGCAAAGAAGTTTCTTCTGGTATAATTAGCAATTATTATGCTGAAAGTATAATCAAAAATATTGATGCTGCTTATTCTCAAATTATGAAAACCAAAACAATATATTTACCTTTTTTTGGAGGGATGGGTTTTAAAGGACCTAAAAACCAACCACCCTTTGCTGGTCAATCAAATCAACCATCGGGACAAGGTCCACAAAACAACCAAGGACAACCTAATCAAGGGAATCCACCAGCAGGAGCGCCAGGTTTTGGTCAGGGTTTTGGTCCAATGTATCAAAATCAGCTAACAGATGCACAAATTCAAGCATTTAAGAGTCTAACACCTGATGTATTAAAGGTCATTGATGCAGAAATATCCCTTGGAAAAGCACTTAAGGATGCAGGGATTATTACAGATTTACAATTATCAAGCTATCTTTCAAGACTGGAATATATAAAGACTAGATTGACTCAGTTTCCTATGGTTCATTATGGTATCATGAGCTTTTTGATGATGGCAGGATTTAATTATAATAACTAATTAAAAATATTATTTTAATTTTATCTGTTAGAAAATCTTCTTGCAAAACTGTAAAAAAGGCGGTACCTTTTGCCGCCTTTTTTTTAATAAAACAACCAAATAATTCTATACAGTTCTACAATCTTCGATATCCAATTTGATAAATTCAAATGTGATTGCCAGCATCTGTCTCTTGTTTCTATAAAATTTGAATTTGTCCTTGATAAAAAATCGAAGAATCTATAAAAACCTAATACTATAGTATCATATAAATTTAATCTAAAATAAAACTCATATACCCTTTGAAGTATACCTGCCTTTTGTGAAGCAAACTGAAAAATTTCAAAGGGAGTCAACCTTTTTGTCAATAGTTTAAATATCAGCGAATTATTTACAAAATCTTGAACAGCATAAACTAAAGTTCCTATTGTTTTGACTATATTGAATAAATTTGCTGTGATTATATCTGATTTTGCTGCAGAGTTTTGCTCAAATTGATTATTCCTCTCAGTTAACCAAGTTTCATTTTCAAATTCACCAGATGAAATATTTGGAGACTTGTCTATTTCTGAAATACAGTACTGATTTTGAGTTATACTATAATACTGACCCTCTTCTTCCTTTTGATAAACGACTTCGCCATCTGTAACACTTACAACAGTATCAATTGTATCAGATACACTGACAATAAATTCTGTTCCTCTAACAGAAGCTGAACCATTAGGAGTTTGAATAATATATGTCGATGAACCAGATAATTTTTGAACTATTGAATTTATAGAACCAAATAATATGGAAATAATTGTTTGTTTCTGTTTATCTGGATTAATAAGTGAAGAAAGTTTAACCTTCGTTTTTTCCATTATTATAATTTTTGTCTTATTGTCTGTCATGACTATTTCTGCTTTTGATTCTTTACCAGTTTCAATAGTATCTCCAAGTAAAATATTGGTATTAATTTTTAAAGAAGAAGGTTTGCTATCATTAAGTGAATAAATCTGAACATCCCCTAATACCAAAGTTACTTTTCCAAAAATATCTGTATCTTTAGTAGCAGCAGCAGAAATAAAAAGAATAAAAATAATAAAAAGAATAAAAAATATATTTAGCTTAATAATAATTGAATTTTTCATATAAAACCTTTATATTTTATGACTATTTTGAACTATATTTAATTTAATATTGCAATTATTAAAAAAAACAACTATAATATTAAAGAGAAAATATTGAAGAAGTTTTCATAATTTATTATAAAAAGTAAAGGATCTTTATGGACTATTATATTGGAACAGCAGGTTTTAGCTACAGAGATTGGGAAGGAATTTTCTATCCAAAAGCAAAAGACAAACTAGAATATTACAGTTCCATTTTTAATTTTGTTGAGATCAACTCAACCTTTTATTCAATCCCAGAAAAACAATTTTTTACATCTTTTTCAAAAAGATTAAAAAAAGATTTTATGGTATCGATCAAAGCAAACAAAACCTTTACGCACCAAAACAATTGGTCAAGTAATGAATTAATATCTTTTTTTGAACTTACAAAAATACTTGAGGATAAACTATTATGTATATTGTTCCAATTCCCCTATTCATTTCACAACGATGAAGAAAATCTTAAAAAAATTGAAAATATTAAAAAGCTATCTTCCAACATTAATATTGCTATAGAAGTTAGACATAAATCCTTTATGGAAGATACTTTCTTAAATTTTTGCAAAGATAACAATCTTATTTTTGTTAATATAGATCAACCACAGATATCATATAACCTTTCACTAACAACTATATGTACAAATGATAAAATCTCGTATTTTCGTTTTCATGGAAGAAAAAAAGATACTTGGTTCTCTGATAATATTGAAAGTTATGAAAGATATAATTATACTTACACCGAAAAAGAAATAGATGAGTTAAAAGATGCAATTGTCAAAAATAAAGCAGAGAATATAATAATAAGTTTCAATAATCACTATAAGGCGAAAGCTGTAATTAATGCAATTGAATTGATGGAAAAGCTTGGTAAAAAACCCATTGTTTCTTCCAATCAAATTAAAAAAAATTTAAATAAATCTAACGAGAGTCTCTTATAATTTCTTTTGTCTTTTACCATTAATAGGACAAAGGGTAATAAAAGTTTAATTGAAAAAACTAATTAAGCAGAATTTATAAGTTCATTTAATTTTTGAATTAATTCTTCCAATCTATTTAATAAATCCATATATAATTGATTGAATTCTTCGTCATTAAGCTCCTGTATTTTAGTCTCTAAAGAAGTAATTTCTGTTAATAGTTCCATTGCAACTTTTATTAAATCTTGACCAGAGAAAAAAGCGCTATCCATCGCTGCAATATTTTCATATTTCTTATTAAGTTCTTCCAATTTGTCATTTAAGGTTTTTATCTGTTCCTCAAGATAAGCTTTTAATTCTTTTATTTTAGAGTCAACATCTTCAGGAGTCACTTTATCACCCTTTTCATCCTCTACTTCACTTTTTATTTCTTCTGTCTCAGAAGATTTTTTAATAGGGTAAAAACCTAAAAGAAAACTTATAGATTTAGCTTGGTTTGTGTTTATAAAAGACTCATCATATATATAACCGACTGCCGCATCCTGTCTTTTATATTGAGAACTGAAGTTTCTACCTTTAACATAAGAAAAATTCCAGAAATTATTTAATAATTCATCATAGTTGGCAATAATTATTTTATCTGGTGATGTTATTCCAGCTTTTCTTGGATAAAAAATTAATCCGACTACTGGATTATTTGGATTATCTAGAGAAAAAATTGTCATAGGTATGGAAGACTTGGAAAAATATTGTTCACTATCTATTATTCCAAGATTGCTGATCTGAAATGGTTTATTATAATTTTCTCCTAAATATGTATCAAATAGTATTCCTATAGCTAAAAAATGTCCTCTGCTATCTAAATTTCTTACTTCAATAGTGACCTGAATTCCAATATTAAATTGATCAAGATTTACAAATTCTACTGTTTCTATTAAATTGACAAACTTGGTACCCCATTTATATACAAGTTTATTATCTTGAATTGAAAAATCTTGAATGATAGAGCCAGTAGATTCTAGTAAGTATTGAAAGTTATCATATTTTAATAGTATCTTAGAAGAGGAAGGTATACTATAATACAATGCATAAGTATTGAGTTTTTTAATATAAACATTTATCATTCCGGTCTTAGCATCAGGAACAATTTTATATAAATCATTTTCTAAAGTTGATGATTGAGCTTTTAATAGACTTAAATTTATATTAAGCAAAACAAAAAAAATACAGATAAAAATTGCTACTACCCATATTTTAATTTTTATTTTTTCCATTTTAATCCTTCTAAATTAATTATTGATTTAGCGATGAGGTGATTTTAAGAAATAGCTCAAATTTTTTCATTATGAAGTCCACAAGAGAAGATAGTAATCTGAGTTTTAAATCTATAACCATAGAATATCTGTTTAGTTTTTTTTCAATCAAATTTAGTTGGCTTTCCTTTTCATTAAGCTTATTTTCAAGGTCTGTTAATTTTTTCTCTTTTTCTTGCAACTGTTTTAACATATTATTCAATTCTGACTCTTTTTTTCTTAATTCTAAAAATTTTGATTCATACGCTTGAACTATTGAATTTTCTGCTCCTGATAAAATCTCTTCTATTTTTGATTCAAGATCTGAGATTTGCTCATTAAGCAAAGTAATATTATTTTCTTTATCAATGATAGTATTTTTTAATTCTTCATTTTCTTTTTTCAATTTTTCTAATTCATCATTTGAAATAGAAACTAATCCACTATTAACCTTTTCATTTAACTCATTATATTTTTTCAATAATTCATTGTAATCTGAAAAAAGTTTTGCATATTCTTGTTCTAGTTTAGAACCTTCTGAAAGTTTTTGCTTTAAGTTTTCATACTCAGACTGAAAACTAATATATTGTTTTTGTAATTCATTATAAGCGATTTGGAGGGAATCATATTTATTCTTTAATGTAGAATAGTCTTTCTGTATTACATCATAGTTAGTCTTCAATGAATCATATTTTTTTTGAAGTTCTAAATATTTATTTTCCAAGCTTTTATATTCATTTTGACCTTTTTCATATAGTTCTCGATATCTTTCCTCGCTTTCGTTTATTGGAGGAAGAAGACTAGTACTTTCAAGTTTTTTAGTAAGTTCAATTATTATATCTTTATATTGATTTATCAAAGTTTGATTTATATATAGCATCTCATATATTTCAGCATATTTTTGTAGATCGAATTCTGTCTTTCCATTAGTCTTCTCTTTTGAAAAATAGAGAATCTCACCTTTGGCTACCTCTTTTTCAAACAAACTCCTATATTTTTCTGCATATACATTATCTTTTTTATTAAGATAAGATTGCCATAAAAAGAAATAAGCATTAATTATCAGAGATTGATTGCCAGAAGAATCTAGAAAATTTTTAAAATATGAAATAGCATAGTTATAATTTTTTTGTAAATATTTAATTCTTCCAAGAAAATATAGTGAAATAGCTCTTTGTTGATCTGAGATTACTCCCGACATTGCATCTAAAAAACAAACTTCACTTAAATTATAGTTTGATAGAAAAAAATAGGCGATTGCCATATAATACATTGATGAAGATTTATTTGCCAAAGGAGGATTTAAGGATAAGTATTTTTTGAACAACTCGATAGAGTATGAATAATTTTGTTTTTCAAAGCTTTCCAAAGCAGCTAAATATATTGAACTTGAATCATTTCCATTTTGAGCCTTTATTATTGAGTTGTTTCTGTTAAGTATATATAAGAACAGAAATATAATTAAGATAGATATAAGAGTAAAAATAAGAATCTTTCTGTTATTTCTTATTTTAATCATAGATTATCCTTTAATCTTTCAATGTTAACAAGCAATAAAAGTAGTCAATTTAAATTATAGCTCAATATTATTAAATAAGATAAATTTATTGATAAAACTACTATTAATATCGGTTGAATTTTTTAGTTTTGAAAAATTGTTAGAGATGAGATTTTAATGATAGTAATTCTTCTTTAGAAAATAATTTGTCTAAATCGATGATCATTAGTAAATCCTTATCATCTATTTTAGTGATTCCCTTTAAATAATCTCTATTGATTCCACTATTTAATATTGGCGGTGTCTGTATATTTGATTCTTCTATTTCAAAAACCATTTTTACTTTATCAATTAAAATGCCTAATTCCATTTCATTGGTTTTAACTAAAATGATTATATCTAAATTTGTTTGATCTTCCTCAAATGTAAATCTTTTTTTCAAATCTATTATAGGTATAATAGAATTTCTTAATTTAAAAACCCCTCTTATCGATTTAGGCATATTTGGAATTATATAAATATTTTCTACTTTTTCTATGCCTTTAACTTTCATAATATCAAGACCATAAAGTCGATCACCTAATAAAAAGGTAACAAATTTTTGCTTCATAATTATCACCTAAAATTATTTTTCTTTGGTTGCCACATTTATCTCTACAAGCCCATATTGCATTCTTAAAGGGACTACAAGGGCTTCTAAATCTTTATCTGTAATTTCTATATCATTTCCTTTAATAATTGTAGGGGGGGTAAGGTCTAAATTGTAACCCCTATTGTGAAGTTTTGTTATTGCATTTGCAGTAATCATGTTTGCAACTTCTGTGATAACATTAACAACCATTTCGTTAACTGTATTAAAATTTTCACCAACCATTTTGGATGCAATTTGAACTGCAGTTTCTGGAGACATATCAAGAATTAGCCTTCCTTCAGCTTGTCCAAGTAAACCTATCAATGCGGCAATACCTTTAATATTTGAAACTCTACTTTTTAAATAGATATCTTCTCTTTTTATTTCAACTTGTAAAACTTCTTTAAGTATTTCATAGGAAGCTTCAACAAAAGGATTTATAAAATCGATATTCATATATCCTCCAAAATTAAATTCTTGAATTTATATCTAATTCAGATATCTCATTTTTAGATTCACTTAAAATTAACTGATTTATATCTATTATTAAAGCGATTGCTCCATTTCCCAATATTGCTGAACCAGCTATGGCTGGTACTTTTGTAAATGAATTCCTTAAAGGTTTTATTACTATATCTTGACTACCTATTAGAGAATCAACGACAACACCAATCTTTTTATCTCCCACACCTACAACTATAAGGTAACTAAAGTTTTTTGATTCATCCTTATTTAAATTAAATATCTCGTTTAAGAAGATAACTGAAACAAATTCCTCTCTAATCTTTATAGCATTTTTTCCTTCTATTTTTATTATCTCATTCTCAAAAATTCTTTTTGTTTCTATTATGTTACTTATGGGTAAAGCATAGATTTCGTCTGCGACATATACTAATAGAGCTTGTATTATGGCGAGTGTAAGAGGAATTTTAATTATAAATCTTGTAAATTTTTTAGGTTCACTTTCTATCTGAATTGTTCCATTTAAGTTTTCAAGTGCTTTTTTTACGACATCTAAACCGACTCCTCTTCCAGACACATCAGATACTTTATCTGCAGTAGAAAAACCAGGTGTAAAGATCAGATCATATATATCCTGTAAGGATAAAATTCTATTTTCGCTAATAATCTTTTTTTCAATTGCTTTCTTTCTGACTTTTTCTGCATTTATTCCACCACCATCATCTTCTATAGAAATTTTTATTATATTCCCTTCGTTCTTAGCAGAAATTTTTATCGTTCCTTTCCTTTTTTTGCCCAGACTTTCTCTTATAGTAACATCTTCAATACCATGATCCATGCAATTTCTAAGTATATGCATGACAGGATCAAATAATTCCTCTATTATTGATTTATCTAATTCTGTATCCTCCCCTTCCATTATTATTTCAACTTCTTTATTTAGCTTTTTTGAAAGATCCCTTATGATTCTTGGAAACCTACTAAGCATTTGTTCTATTGGAACCATTCTTATCTTCATGACTCCTTCTTGTAAAAGATTAACAGTTCGTGAATATACTTGCAATTCATTTGATAGAGAGTTAGTGCTATTTTTGATATTATCTACTATTAAATTTGATTGACTTAGCAAATTTAAAATCCTCTCAACCTGCTTTTTAGACAAGATTAAAGAGTCTTCTTCAGAATCAATAATGGTACTTAAATAACTTACTAAACTGGAAGAATCTGAGCTTAAAATATCAAAAGAATATACCTGATTAATAATTTTTGAAGAGTATTCTATTAAGGCTGCTTTATTTATTACTATTTGAGATACAAGGTTTAACAATTCATCTATTCTATTTGAATCAACCCTTAAAATAGTCGATGCTTTTGTAACTGCTTCTTTTAAATCACGAGGAATATTTATATTACTATCAATTTCTTCTTTTGAAAAAATTTTTTCTTCAATCCTTTCGCCAATATTTTCTTCATTTTTTGATTCATAATTATTCACACCCATAGATCCATCATCTGAGGATTTATCTTTGACAAATGATTTTAAATTTTCAAAAGTTAATTGATTAATTTCTAACTTACTAACAATATCAGGGATATCTATAAATTTTTTTATAGAATCTTTATCCTTATCTGAAATGAAAAGATAAATAGAAAATTTATAAAACTTGTCTTGATTCATTTCATTAATGGTTGGAGTGGTTTTTAATATTATCCCCAAGTCTCTTAAAGATGAATAAACCTGTAATGGTCCAACAATAGCCATCGGATCTTCTTCATTAAATTCAACAACAATTTTATATAAATTAAAGCCTGGTTTTATCTGATTTTTAAATATTTCCAATTCTGCAGAGTTAATAATTAAATCTACAAAGCTTTCATTTTTCTCATCTTTTTTACTAGGTTCATTTTTATTGTCAGCCTTAAAACCTGTAGATATTAAAGATGGAATACTATGAATCTTTTCTATGATTTCAGAGTTGTCATCATCATAAACTTTGGAATCATTTCTTGCTTGAATCATTTTTTTAATAACATCGACACTTTCAAGAAGGATATCTATGATATCAGAATTTAAAATAACATTTTTTTCACCCCTTAAATAGTCAAATGAATCTTCTAGCAGATGAGCGAATTCATTTATTTCTTTAAAACCCATAGATCCAGAAGAACCCTTTAAGGTATGAGCATTTCTGAAAATTTCATTGATAATATCTTTGTTGGAATAATCTTTTTCTAATTCTAGTATTGATTTTTCTAACTGATCAATTATTTGATAAGCTTCTTCAAAAAAATATTTTAAAAGTTCATTAAAATTTTCATCATTCATAAAAATCCTTTTACCTTCTACAATTTAAATATCTTATAAAAAGTTTAATTTGTCAATAATGAAACTATTTTTAATTGAAAAAATATTAAACAATGTTAATTTAAAGCCAAATATTAATTTTAAGAGGTCTTATATGGAATTTATAAAATCAGAGGCTGGTAGTCTTGAATCCTCAGACTGTCTAGTCAGCGTTGAACCTTCAGAAAATTTTATTCTTGAAATTGTATCAACAGTTGACAAGCAATTTCATGAACTTATTATAAATGATATAAAATCAACAATAGAGAAATTTAAGAATCAGCATGGTATTTCTGAATTACCTCTTAAAGTAAAAATTGAAGATAGAGGTGCTTTATCATTTGCACTTAAAGCAAGGGTAATGACTGCATTATCAAGATCTATAAAAAGATAAAATAATAAGAGGCTAAGATGAAAAAAATTATAAAAAGAAGAAGTCAGCTTTATGTCCCTGGAAATTCACCTTCAATGTTACAAAATTGCATGGTATTCGGAGCAGATGGGGTTTTATTGGATCTTGAAGACTCTGTTTCTATATATCAAAAGGATTCTGCTCGTCTTTTAGTTTCTGAAGCCCTTTCTTTTTTAGATTTTAAAGATATTGAGGTTGTTGTTAGAATCAATGCTATTGATACACCTTTTTGTAAAGATGATTTAGAAGCAATTATTCCACTAAAACCTGATGCAATAAGACTTCCAAAGACATCATCTTCGGAAGATATTTTCAATTATGAAAAATTAATTTCACAAATTGAGGAAAAAAATAATATCCCAATTGGTACTACAAAAATAGTTCCAATGTTAGAAACAGCAATTGCTATAGAAAATGCTTTCGATATTGCCAAAAGTTCCTCACGAATTATTGCTATAACAATAGGAGGAGAAGACCTTACTGCAGATATGAAAGTTTCAAGAACAAGAGAGGGTCACGAACTTTTTTGGGCAAGAGCTAAAGTTGCTTTGGCTGCATCTGCCGCAAAAGTAGCTGCTCTTGATACTGTATTTTCAGATATTAATGATGAAGAAGGACTAAGAAAAGATACTCAAACTATAAAAGAACTTGGATTTGATGGAAAAGCATGTATCAACCCAAGACAAATTCAAATAATACATGAAATATTCAATCCAACAGAACAAGAGATTGAAAGAGCTATCGAAATTATAAAAGCATCAAAGAAAAAAGAAGGTGGCGTGGTAAGCTTAAATGGAAAAATGATTGATTATCCTGTTGTGAAAAGAGCTGAACTAACATTATCTAGAGCTGGAATTGATGTTTCCACTTTAATATAATTTTAAATCTATAATAGAAAGTAAATTAAGAGGTGAATAATATGCAGAAAAATGCAGTTGGAAGATATATACCTGATTCTATAAAAGGTTATGGGGAACTTAAACCTTTTATGGGAAGTGACTTTATTTATCCAGAAAAACAGAATAAAACTGGTGGCATTATAAAAAGATACTCTCTAGAGAGAAACAAAATTTTACCTTCAATAGAAGATGCAATTAAAGCAACTGGTTTGAAGGATGGAATGACAATATCCTTCCACCATCATTTTAGAAATGGGGATATGGTCTTAGTTCCAGTGATTGAAGCTATAGCCAAAATGGGAATTAAAAATTTAACTCTTGCTCCATCAAGTTTAACTGAACCTCATGATGTCATAGCACCTTATGTTCAACAAAGGGTTATAACTAAAATTCTTACCTCTGGATTGAGAAAAAAGCTTGGCGATATCGCTTCAAATGGAGATGTAGAATATCCAGTACTCTTTCATTCTCACGGAGGAAGAGCAAGGAGAATTGAGGAAGGAAGCACTAAAATTGATGTCGCATTTATAGCTGCCCCAGGTTGTGACTTTATGGGTAATATCAATGGAACGGATTCCACTACTCCTTGCGGTTCACTTGGTTATGCACATGTTGACGCGAAGTATGCAAACTATGTTGTTGCTATTACAAATGATATTAAGGAAAATCCATTAAATAGAATCTCTATTCCACATTACCTTGTTGACTATATTGTAAAAATGGACAACATTGGTGATCCAAAGAAAATTGGTACGGCTGCTACTAGGATAACAACAAACCCTATGGATCTTCTTCTTGCCAAGATAAGTGCAGATATAATAGCCTGTTCTCCATATTTTAAAAACGGGTTTTCATTTCAAACAGGCTCTGGTGGCGCAGCTTTAGCAACTACAAAATTTTTAAAAGAATATATGNTAAAAAGAAATGTNATTGCAAAATTCGCAACAGGAGGAATAACAAGTTATCAGGTTGAACTTTTGAAAGAAGGACTTATTCAAACTCTTTATGATGTNCAATCTTTTGATTTAAATGCATCTTTATCTATGAAAGAAAATCCAAATCATGTAGAGATGGATTCTTCATTTTATGCAAATCCTTTTAATGCTGGTCCAATAGTTAATTATCTTGATGTAGTAATCTTATCAGCATTAGAAGTAGACACTAAATTTAATATAAATGTTGTTACAGGATCAAATGGGATTATTAGAGAAGCATCAGGTGGTCATTGTGATACTGCATTTGGTGCAAAACTTACAATAGTGATTGCTCCTTCCTTTAGAAGTCGCATACCAATAATTGTAGATGATGTAACTACCGTTATAACTCCTGGGGAAGATGTAGATATTATAGTTACAGAAAGAGGGATAGCAGTAAATCCTGTAAGAACAGATATCAAGGATTGGATAAAAAACTCTGGATACCCAATTTATGATATTATTGACTTAAAGAAAAATATAGAAAAAATTACTGGAAAACCACAACCTATAAACTTTACAGACGATATTGTTGCCATTGTGGAGTATAGGGATGGAACTATCATTGATACGATAAAAAAAATTGCTAAATAGATATATAACTTTTTTCCTTATATCTTTTAGTCTTTGGGGATAAAGTGGGAAAACTAATAGTAAAGTATAGAATTATCATTATAATATTGTTTATTTTGCTTTCAATATGGTCAGTTAAACAATGGTCAAAAGTTACTGTAGTTAAAGAATTAGCAAGCTTTCTTCCAGATGACATAGATAGCATTAAAGCTCAAAAAATACTTTCCGAATCCTTTGGTAGCTCAGCTTCAGCAATTTTATTTTTTAAAAATATCAATGATAAAGAAACATATTTCAAAGTTATAAAATACATAAGAAATCATCCTCAGATTAAAACCGCCCTTGGTCCTGATCAGGTAGGCATCTTCACAGTTCCAGAAGGTTTTTTACCAGATGTTGCAAAAGAACTGTTTTATCAAGGTAAAGGTATCTTTGTGACTGTTGAATTTTTAAAACAGGATAATGATCCAGAAACTTTGAACGCTATTGGAGATATTATCAATTATACCAAAAATTTCAAAGATGTTATCTTCACTGGCTCATCTGTTATGAATTGGGAATTTAGAAGATCTTTTAGATCAAGTGCTTTTCCATGGTACTTTTTAGTTTCAATAGGAATAATGATTATAATGCTTATTTTAACTACAAAAACAGTTATTCCTCCTTTTTTATTTATTCTAAATCTTGCATTCGCTTATATAATAAATATGGGAACCAATGGTTTTTTGAGTTCAATATCGTATCTTACTAATGCTATAACAGCTGCTTTACAATTTGGTGTTTCGATGGATTATTCTCTATTCTTATTTCATAGGTATTTTGAAGAAAAAAAAATTAATCCTGATAAAAAGACAGCAATGGCAATTTCTATTGATAGAACTTTTGTATCTATTTTAGGTTCATCACTCACTACTTTTATTGGTTTCCTTGCTATTACAATAATGACATTGAAACTTGGTTTTGATCTTGGTATAGTTGTAGCAAAGGGAGTATTACTTTCTTTAGTCTGTTCAGTCACATTACTCCCATCCCTAATTTTAATCTTTGATAAAATCATCGAAAAAACAAGTTTTGAATCTTTTTCTTTTTCAAAAATAAGTCTTTTTAGTTTTCTTAAGACTAGAAAGATCAAAAAAATAATTACTAAAGCAAATCAGATAAAAAAGATTAACTTGAGAAAAAAATATGGATTTAGGACTTTAATAATAATAATAGGTATTATCATCTGTATTTTAATTCCATTTATTTTCTATCAAGGTTTTCATTTACCTATATCATATAGATTAGATGATTCAATGCCCAAAAATCTTAAATCTTTTGAAACCTTGAATGACATAATGAAAATAGCAAAAACCGGAGACATATTAAATATTGTTTTGCCTGTTCCTTCATTTTATAACTTTAATAGATTTAAACTTCAAAAAGCAATCTCTGAGATAAAAAAAATAGATGGAGTCTCTTTAGTATTTTCTATAAATGATTATGCTCATCCATCAGTACCACTATCGTTTATCCCTTATGATCAGATTGAAACCTTTTATAAAAAAGGATATATGAAAATTTATTTAAAAATCTTATATCCCCCAGGAACAAAAGAATCTGTTGTTCTTTTAGAAAAAATAAAAAAAGTATTCAAAAAATATTATGGTGAGTTTTATATCAGTGGTCAATCTGAACTTTTGTATGATTTTATCAAAATAGCAAAAATTGATTTTGCGAGAATAAATCTAGCTTCTCTTATATTCATTTTTATAATATTATTATTTTTATTCACTTCCCCAATATTCTCTATCATTCTTTTAATAGTTGTAGAATTTGCTGTTATGCTTAATTTGTATTTATATAGCATATTTGCTCATGAAATATCATTTATAGCAAATATGATTATAGGTTCAATTCAGCTTGGTTCTACGATTGATTATGCTCTTTTATATATAACGAGATTTTTAGAGGAGTATAAGAAGGATAAAGATTTAATATCTGCAATTAAAAGAACATCTTCTTCCACAGCAAGTACTATTTTTAGCGCTTCTTTATGTTTATTTTTAGCAACAGTTGGTTTTAACTTATTTGATCCAGTAAATGTTGTTTCAAACATTTCTGGACTTATTGGAAGAGGAGCAATTGTTAGTTTCTTAGTCGTCGAACTTTTTATGCCTTTTATTGTTTTAGTATTTTCTAAGCTTATTATCAATATGGATAATAGAAAAAGAAGAATTTATTCAATATTTTCAAGAAATAAAGCTTCATAAAATATTGCAAAATATTTTATTCTTATTATCTTTTTTTTGTATAAATCATATATATTATTCTTGTTTTACTTAAAATTATAGGTAAATAAAATATGAATAAAAAAGTTGTAATTTTCTTTCTAATAATATTACTCTTTGTTTTTACTTTAAATACCTTTTCTCAAAATATAAAAATAATAAAGAATGAAACGATTTATGTCACTCTCAACTATAAAGGACAACCAACTAAGATTAAGGTTTCTTACGCTTTTAAATGGGTAGAAAATAAAATAATTTCTTTTCTAAATAAGTTTAATTTAAATAATTTTAAGATAGATGATGGAATTGAGAAAATCAATCAAAACTCTCAAAAAGTAGAAATAACTACAAAAGATAAATTGGTTTATTTTTATGTTGAACCTCCAGTTGAGAATTTCAAACTCCCAGTTTCATTCAATATAAGTTATATATTCAATGGCAAAGAGACTTCCCCTGAAAATATAAAAAATTCTAAAGGAACACTTGAAATTAGAATAACTGCAAATAATAACTCTCTAGTTAGAGATACTATTGAATATCAAACATTCCCAAACAATGAAACTGTCACAGAACAAGTGGATTTACTTTTACCTTATATTGTACTTGTGACGACAGATATTAAAAGTACTGATTTTGAAGAAGTTGATGTTCCTCTTGGAATAAAAGTTTTTAAGGGAGAAAATTATTCTATCACTATACCCATTTTCCCTTATCCTACTTCTTCAAGTTCCATATTTTTATCAGGGACTTTTACTAAATTACCAACAATTTATCTAAGTTGTCAATTGGTATCATATAAACTACCAGAAATAGTTGGTTCGAACTATGAGCAGATAAATCAAATGGTAGTTGAAAATTTCAATAATTATCTTTCAATAAAAAACAGTGTAATTTCTATTTTAGATTTAGAAAAAGAGGTGGTTCAAAAGATAAAAGAATTTAGAAGTGGTTTATCTAAGACAGTTGAATCAGTAAACAAAGCACAAGATCTTTTAAATGTCTATATTAAAAATCTTGAAGCTGTAATGAAAATGAATGAACTATTATATTCTATTTTATTGGATATGAAAAATGTTCTTGGTTTTGATGAAACAAGTATAGGGTATATAAAGCAATTTATCGAGTTTAACAATCAACTTATTGAGATGGTTCTATCTGGAACAGAGTTAAATCAATATAGTGTACCTGGTCTTTATAGTTTTCCAGATTATATTGTTCAGGCTGAAGACTTATCTAGAATAATTGATAGTCAATTGACTTTATTTTTAAATGGTCTTGAAAGAGTTGAAACCATGATTAATACTGTAAAACAGATTTTAGAAACTTACGAAAAGCAATCTATTGATTTTATCAATGTCATGAGACGAGATTATGCTAAATATACAAGACTTTTAAATATCGCGGTTGCTCTCTCTAAAGATTATTCTTTGATTCTCGACAAAACAACACTACCTAAAGATATTCAAATTGAACAGACATTCTCATTTTTTTATGTAATAGAATATTTTACAAAAAAGGAGTGATAATGAATTATTTTGATATGGCTGAATCTTATAAAATAAAAGTTATTGAAAATTTAAAAAAAACTACTTTAGAATATCGAAAAAAAGCGATTGAGGAAGCCGGTTATTCTCTTTTTGGTTTAAAATCAGAAGATGTATTTATAGATCTTTTAACAGATTCTGGAACTGGAAGCATGTCCAATAATCAATGGGCTGCAATAATGAAAGGTGATGAAAGTTATGCTGGAGCATCTTCTTTTTTTGAATTAAAAAATACTATTAATGAATTGTTAGGTTTACCTTATGTTATTCCAACTCATCAAGGAAGAGCGGCAGAAAATGTTCTTTTCTCTGCTTTGTTAAAAGAAGGGGATATTGTTCCTGGTAATAAGCATTTTGATACGACTCTTGCTCATATTGAGTTTCGTCATTCTAAAGAAGCGTCATTTTTAACCGATGAAGCGAAAGATCCTGAAAGCGATTATCCTTTTAAGGGGAATGTAGATTTAAATAAAGTAGAATCTTTTTTTAAAACAACATCTAAAGACAAAATTCCATTATTTATTTTAACTATTACTTGTAATTCTTCTGGTGGTCAGCCTGTTTCTATGGAAAATATCATCAATCTTAGAAAACTATGTGATAAATATGATATCATGTTATTTTTTGATGCAGCGAGATTTGCTGAAAATGCTTATTTTATAAAAACTAGAGAAAAAGGTTATGAAAATAAAACAATTAAGGAAATTGTGAAGCAAATGTTTTCCTACGCAGATGGTTGTACTATGTCTTCTAAGAAAGATGGTTTGGTAAATATAGGCGGTTTTATAGCAGTCAGAGATAAAAATCTTTATGAAAAGTTACAGCAATTTTGCATTCTATTTGAAGGTTTTATAATGTATGGAGGTATGGCTGGAAGAGATATGGCTGCTTTGGCAGTTGGATTAAATGAGTCCACAGAATTTGAATATTTAAATGATAGAGTCTCTCAGGTTGCTTATCTTCATAAAAAATGTAAAGAATATGGAATTCCATTGATAAACCCAGCGGGAGGTCATGCTGTTTTTGTAAATGCATCCAAAATGCTTCCTCATATACCTCACGACCAATTTCCAGCTCAGGCACTTGGTGTTGAGTTATACATTGAATCTGGCGTTAGAGGTGTTGAAATCGGAACTTTACTTGCAGATAGAGACCCTCAAACAGGTAAAAATAGGAAACCAGATTTTGAACTTTTAAGATTAGCTATTCCTAGAAGAGTTTATACAAATAGACATATGGATGTAGTTGCTGCTTCTTTAAATGAGCTTTTAAAAAGAAAGGATAAAATTAGAGGAATGAAACTTGTATATGAGCCAAAATTATTAAGGCATTTTACAGCTAAATTAGATTGGATTTAATAAAAATTATGGAAATAAATGTATTAAAATTTGGCGGTTCATCTGTTGCAACAAAAGATAAAATAATTTCAATAGCCCATCAAATAAAAGAGCTATACTTAAAAAATAAAAAAATTGTTATAATTGTCTCTGCAATGGGAAATTATACTAATGAACTATTAAAGTTAGCCTATGATATATCCCCAAAACCTTTGGAAAGAGAAGTTGATATGATTCTTACAACTGGGGAAAGGATATCTATGGCTCTTCTTTCTATAGCATTAAATGACATTGGGATTCCAGCAGTTTCTTTTACTGGTTCTCAAGCTGGAATAATTACAAATAATTCCCATATGAAAGCAAAAATTGAAGAAATAAGACCTATTAGAATATTAGAGGAACTTGAAAAAGATAAAGTTGTTATTGTGGCTGGTTTTCAAGGTGTCTCAAGGGAAAAAAATATCACAACTTTAGGAAGAGGTGGTTCAGATCTCACGGCAATTGCACTCTCTGCTTCATTAAAAGCAAAAAATTGCGAAATATGTACAGATGTTGATGGAATATATCCAGTAAATCCCAAGTTTTTCCCGCAAGCTAAGGCTTATAAAAACATTAATCATCAATTGGTTTATTTTATGGCTAAAACTGGGGCAAAGGTCATGCATGATAGAGCTTGTTCTTTAGCATTAAATTATAATATTAGTTATAAAGTTCGCTCTTCCTTTGCTTCAAATGGAGGTACTATGGTTTCAGATTTTATAGATCAAATCAATGAAAAACCTTCTATCTATTCAGTCAATTTTATTTCTAATCTTCATACTATAAAGACAGATTATGAAAATGCTCAAATAATATTGGAGAGTCTTTCTGTCAAAGATATCAATATTCATAATTTAATTTATATAAATCAAGAATATTTTATTTTTATAAAAGATGAAGAATATATGAAGATTAAAGATAATTACCAATTTGAACCTTATTTAACAACAATCTTTTATATCATATCTTCAGGTTTTAATGATTTTTCTGGAGCTTTTTACCAGTTGCATAAAAAGATTGAGAATCTTGGTGAAAAACCATATCATATTGAATCAAACGCTTTTGTGGATTCCATATTTTTTAAACAACAATTCGAGCCAGAAAAACTTTACAAAGAACTTGTACAATCTTTGAATCAAAATTATAAAATAATCAATTTTAATTGATCTTTATATAGATTAAAAAAGATATTTGGAAATAAAGATAAGATTACTTTCCAAGTAATCACAATCGAATGCATTATTATAAAAAGATATTTAATTGAAATCAATTTAATAAAATAAAAGAAAGAAGATTATACTCTAAACTTGTAAGTTTCATCTTGAGTAATTCAGAGATTGCATTTTTAACATAACTTTCCTTTATTAAATAAAAACCGATACTTGAGATGACTATTTTTTCATAATAGTTTTTTATCAACAAGATTTTTGTTAGCTTTTCAGCTATTTTGAATAATATTAAATTTATAGATATACTTTCTTGAGTTTCAGCTAAATCTTTGCTTTGTGAAAGATCTTGATAATATTTTGCTATTTTTGGATTAGAAGAAAAGTTTAAAAATAAAGATAATGTTAAAAATAAATCTGGAGCTTTATCTGGTATAATAAAGATATCTTTCCCTTTTTCATCGGTATAGTTTGTAAATATTACATTTATTACATTGTTAAAATCTTTTTTTTCATAGCTTTCAGATAATTTTATTGTTGAATTATGAATTAAATTAAGGGTATTCAATACAATTTGAGGATCATTTAAATTAATAAGAAAGTTACCACAATAAATATTGTGTATGATTGAATAAAAATGTATCCTCGCGACTATATTTTCAGAATATAGTTCAATAAGTATAAAAAAATCTGTCGTTATAATATCTTTTAATGGCTCGAATGAATCTTTATTTACTCGTTTTATCTTTTCAATTTGAGGTTCTACTAAAACAAGCTTCTTTAGCCACTTAAGTTTTGCTGTTAAATAATCTTCTTTTAAATAAGAAGGAATATTAATATTAGGCTCTTTAGATATGACTAATATCGAAAAAGTATAATTTAAATTTGAAAATGATATAAACAAAATAAAATTTAGCAACAAAATAAATATAATTACTAACTTTTTATTTATCATTTCTGTAAATTTTTCAATGAATTTCTGCTGATTTTATTAAAAAGATCGGCATCAAAATTGTACATATTTTTCTTTTTCTCATTATAAGATTTTTCTGCTATATTTAAAATTTTAGTAATTAAATCTTTAAAAGATACTCCTTTAGGTTGCCACAGATAAAAAGAGATTGAACCAGGAATAGTATTTATTTCATTAACATATATTTTTTCATTATCCTCTAAAATAAAATCTATTCTAGCAACCCCGCTGCAATCTATGGCTTTAAAAGATTGAACTGCGTAATCTTCTATTTTTTGTCGAATCTGCTCAGGTATTTGTGCAGGGATTTTTCTTGAAAATCCTTTACCTTTAGAATTTGATCTTATATATTTATCCTCAAAGGAAAGGATATTATCTATTGCAACTGGTTCCTCACATACTGATACCTCTAAATCATCATGATAACCAATTACAGAACAATTAATTTCACGAATTTTTTCAATTGCTCTTTCAATAATTATTTTAGAATCGTATTGCATGGCAATTTCAAGTGATTTTCTCAGTTGCTCTCTATCTTTTGCCTTGGTTATTCCAATGCTCGAACCTAAATTTGAAGGCTTTACAACTAGTGGATAATCGAGTGATTTTTCTATTTCTTCAATTTTATCATCAATGTTATTTTCTAAGTTTTCTCTATAATACCATTTATAAGGAACCAAAGGTAAATTATGGTATGAAAATATTTTTTTCATCATGACTTTATCCATGCCATTTGTAGATGCTCCAATATTTGCCATTGCATAAGGTAAATCTAATAGTTCTAAAACACCTTGGATTGTACCATCTTCCCCATATGTCCCATGCAAAGCAGGAAAAACTATGTCTATTTGCAATGGCTTATTTTTATCTATAAGTAACTGGCTTTTATCCTTTTTATTGAATGATAGATATATGTTTTTAGCCTTTTTAAAATCTTTTTTCCTAAATGTTTCAATATTTTTTAAGCAATCTCCAGTTAACCATTGACCATCTTTAGTAATATATAAGGGTATTGCTACATATTTATCTTTATCAATATTTTCTATAACTTGAAGACCAGTTATAACTGAAACTTCATGTTCGACACTTTTACCGCCAAAAATAACTAGACAATTTTTCTTTTCCATATCTTTCCTTTATCATATCTAATATTTTTCATCATTTTTTTCTATTATCAAATTTTAACTTTTTACTTAGATCCACTTTAATTTTCATAATTGTCAGGTAGGTCATTTTCAAAAAGAACAACTGTTTTTCCATCAATAAGATTTGGTAAATATGAAGATGCTAAGTCTAAATTATCGGCAAAATAGTATTTATCATTGTTGTTAACACTTTTAAATCCTTCAATTAATGCATCTTTATTTGTTTTGCCAACAAAAATAGCAAAATCCACACTTTCGGAAATCAGTCTTCCAAATTCATAATTTTTATGATACTGTATTTTTCCAAGTTCAATAAAACCTGGTGTAATTATTATCTTTTTTTTATCGGTAAAAGATCTTAAAACATCAATTGCTGCTTTTGCTGAATCAGGGTTGGAATTAAATGCATCATCCAATATTGTAAGCATATCATTTGGTTTTAATACTTGAAGTCTATGTTCAACAGGTAAAATCTGATTGACAGCATTATAAATTTCATCATATTCCATACCAAATAAAAATCCTAATCCTATAGATATAGCAAGATTTTCTATAGAATGTTTTCCTAAAAGTTTTGTCTCAAATTTATATCTTTTTTTATTAGAAATTATGATTTCAAAAGTATTCTTTTCATTATTTAAAAGGATACTATCAATTAAAAAGCAAGGCTGCCTTTCTTTTCTTGTTCCTATTGTAAAAACATAAGTAAAATCAGTTTTTAGTAAATTATCTAAGTTTATTTTATTAAAGGTAGCATCATCAATTATTTTTATATTACTGTTATCATTTTCTGATATCAATTTTTGGAATATATAATCATTATCTATATTCAAAAAACCTACTTTTGAATTTTTAATTATTTTCCATTTTTCTTCAACAATATTTTCTATTGACTTAAATGTTTCTATATGAACAGGGCCAATCGCAGTTAATATCCCTATATCTGGTTTGGCAAGATTTACAAGTTCTTCTATATCATTTTTATATCTTGCTCCCATTTCAGATATAAAAATATTAAAACTATCATCAAGTTCATCATTTATTGTTTTAGAAAGTCCCATGGGTGTATTAAAACTCGACCTCGAAGCTAAAACTTTAAACTTTTTTTCAAGTATCTGCTTTATATAAAACTTTGTAGATGTTTTGCCATAACTTCCAGTTATGCCAATTATTATAAGATTTTTATTTTTTAGTTCATCTATTTTCTCTTTTGCAAGGTTGTAAAATTTACGATTAATCTTTTCTTCTAATGGTTGTATTAAAAATTGACTAATAAGCATTATAAAATAATTAAAACTATAAATTAAATAGATCATAAAAGAAAATGAAAATAAGAAAATAGTGGTTTGAACAAAATTTATTAAATTAACAAAATCATAATTTATTGAACCACTTTTTTTTGAATAGAAGTTAAAGTAATCATTGATTTTATCATTAAAGATAATTAATGATACTATTAAAAATAAAAGATAGATAAGAGTATATAAAATCTTTAATCTGATAGCTCTTTTAGTATAGACAAGGGGTTTTTTTTGTTTTTTTCTCTTTTCTTTTGAAAATAAAAATAAAATAAAATCAAAAATTAATATAAATACAAATAAAAGTAAGAAGATAGGATTTACTTCAAGCTTTTTGGATAAAATTATAAGAGATAATGATTTAATTTTTATTAAACTGTCATTTATAAAACCTCTTTTTGAAATGACTATTAAAATCGCATTGATTATAAAGAAAATAAAAAGATAGACCAATCTTTTAATGAGTTTTTTAACATTCTCCTTTTTTTTAAGCCAGTTAAAATATTCATAATACCGATAGTTGGAAAGTTGAGCCATATGAAGAAGATAATCCTTCTGAATTAAATCAAAAATAATTGCCAATAAAAAGATTAAGATCATAATTATTTGAATCAATATCATCATAGTCTTCTCATTTTATTTTTATTACTATTTTTCTTTTTATTTTGAATTAAAATTTTCATTTTATTTTATAATTAAAAAGTTTTATTTTTTTACTTATTGTTGTTCTTTATTTTTTCAATAATTATCAATCAAGACTTAAAAAGTAATTAACAGCTGAAATAAATTTATTAAATTGTTCTAAGAAACTGTAATGTCCTGCATTTTCAAGAAGCACAATACCAGAATCTTTTATATATTTATTTAGTTTTTTAGCCATATATAAAGGGGTTTCTTTATCGTTCTCCCCCCAAACAATTAAAGTAGGTTTCGTAATCTTTTTTGCCTCTTTAGACAAATCTTGATTTACAACTTTGATAAAAATATTTTTCAACTCCTTTGAGTTTTCGTAATCCAAGCTACCTTTTATTTTAAGTTTTTGCTTAACTCTTAAAATTAGACTTTCGAAGTCTTTGTTAAAAAACTTACAGTAAAATTTAGTAAAATATTTTAGTATTTTATATCTGTAAATCTTATAATAATATTTAATCTTCCTCTTTGGTTTAATGCCTGCTGAATCAACAAGAATGATTTTATCTATAATCTCAGGAAAGTTTGAACCTAAAATCAATGCTACTCTTCCTCCAAAAGAGTGACCAATTAAAGAACAAGGATAAAAATTATGATATTTAATAAAATTATACACAATATTTGCATATTCATATATTCCCCAATCCAAAGGAGGATTAGGAGAATTCCCAAAACCAGGAAAGTCGATTGCGATGACATCGAAATTTTTAATTAAGTATTCAAAAACAATTTTAAAACTATTTGAATTTGACTGCCATCCATGTAATAGTAAAACTTTTTTCCCTTTTCCTTTTCTAATATAGTAGATATTTTCAATATTATAATTTAATTCCATTAAATCCTCAGATTATAGTCAATTTTACCTTACAAAAAATGGCAGTATATTTTTACTAACATATTGGGTTTGAATTAGATAATACCATAAAGGCAATGTGATTAAAGACAATAATGTAGATAATGTTAAAGTGGAAGCGAGTAATTCTTTATCCATCTCAATAAAATCTGCAAAAAAAGCAGTCATTGTAGCTGTTGGCATGACAGTTTCTAATAGTATTACCTTAAATGTAAGTTCATCAATCCTAAAAAATCTACTTATTATAAAAACACATATTAAACCAAAAATGATACCAAAAACAAGTCTTACAAAACTTGAAAAAAGGGCAATCTTAAATCTTTTTCTATCAATCTTAAGATTAAAATCAAGACCGATGGTAAACAAAATCATTGGAATTGTAAAAGAACTAAAAGTAAAAATAAAATCTTTTAGTACTGGATGAAATTTTATCTTTAAAAGATTAAAAACCAAACCTAAGATAGCAGAAATTATTGGAATAGTAGCATTTTTCAAAAGAGCAATAAAAAAATCATTTTTAGATAAGCTATTCTTTGTTTCGAAAAAGATCATTGCGAAACCAAGAATCAAAAATACTGGCCAGAAAAACATGGAGAAAAAAACTGCACGAGTAAAACCACCATCAGAGAAAAAATAAAACATTATTCCCCAGCCAAGATATCCGTAGTTTCCAAATTGAGTTGCAATAGAATATGCTCTTGATTCTTTGATGTTTTTAGAAACCAGTTGAGCCGTGTATTTTGAAAAAATGGTATAAAAGATAGAAATAATTATAAATCCAAGCAAATTTGGTAATATTTGAGATAAAACACTAACATCGGCTGTATATAAATTTTTGAAAATAATGAAAGGAACCGATGCTTTTACTATGAATTTCCTCAAAGTAATGGCATCATCGGATGAAAAGACTTTTATCAATTTTAAGAAATAACCAAAAAATATGGGTAAAAGAACTGATATTATTATCTCAATGATATTCATATATTATACTTCAAATAAAAAATAAAGAAAATTAATATCATGTCAAATGAATTATATTAGATTGCTCAATGGAGAAAGATTTGAATCTAAAAATATATATTCACCAACTGGATTTCCATGTTCATTAAAATTTTTCTTAAAAAGTATAGTGTCTATATAATTTGATCTTGTCGATGGTAAAATATTTAATTTATATAGAATAGACATTAATGCGAACTCAGCAGCATCAATAGAACCATCAGATATTTTTAATGCTATTCCTAAGTCTTTTTTTGTATTAAAATCATTTAACCCCAAACAATATACTCCAGCAGCACCAACTTTTGCAATGCAGGATCCACCATACAAAGATATCAATAATGTACATAGACCTTCAGTTCCAGCTATCATTTGAGGATTTTGTAAGATTGAATTTTTAACTATTTTCAAAGCATCCTCAATTTCTTCTATTGAATAATTGAACTTTTTCGCAATCTCTTTTTGTTTATTGTCTAACTTGCAAGTAATCAAAGTAAGATATGATTTTGCCATAGATTCTAGTGGAACAGCAAAAACAGGTGCAGAACAACCATCAATCCCAGTTTTTATATCTTCGTAAGAATAAATTATAGAAACTATTTTTAATATTTCCTGTTGAAGTGGATGATTTAAATCAACATAATTTTCAATCGGATACCCTTTTTTTTTGCAAACAGAAAGCATTCCAGCATGTTTTCCACTGCAATCACTATTTAGCTTTGATTGTTTTTCACCAAGTATAAGCTGTTTCTCTTTTATTTTATTGGATCTTGAATAGGAAAAAGGTGTAAGTAGATCTTTTTCACTTAAACCTATTTTATCCATTAAAGATATTACAGTTTCGATATGTTGTTTTTCAGCAAAATGTGAAGAACAGATAAGAGCCAGTTCTTTTGGACTCATATCATATTTTTTATAAGCACCACTTAAAATAACAGCCAAAGCTTGAAAAGGTTTGGCTGTAGATCTAGTAAATATTAAATTATTTATATCTCCATATGAATATATAGTACCTTTAGTNTTTTCAAATATGCAGTAAGAACCAAAATGTATATTTTCAACTATTTCTCCTCTTGTTATTGCAACTAAATCTTTGAAGTTTGATTTTTTTTCTTTCATTTAATTATTCCTGAATAATAAATTAACGAGTACTTCATAAAGAAAATCGAAATTATAAGGTTTCTCAATAACAAAATCTATTTTTATGTCTTTGTTATTATTTAATCTAGGATCGTCTTTATAACCAGTAGATATAATTGAAAAGCCATTATAACCATTTGATGAAAAATATTTTAGTAGTTCTATCCCATTCATTTCTGGCATCACAAGATCAAAAATACAACATTTTATTTTGTCTTTATTTTGAAAAAATATCTCTTTTGCTTTAGCAATATTTTCTGAAGACAAAACATGAAATCCTCTTTTTTGAAGATTCTTTTTTGTAACTTCAAGGACATTTATATCATCATCTACAATAAATATAGTAGAGTTTTCAATATCTTTTTTATTTAAAATTTCAAAATTATTTTTAGGTTCTAATATATTTTCATTCGAAGGCAAATATATTGAAAAGGTGGTCTTTATATTTGGTATACTTTTAAATTTAATCTGTCCTCCATGCTCTTCGATTATTTTTTTTGCAATTGTTAAACCTACACCAATTCCTCTACCCTGTCCTTTTGTAGTAAAAAAAGGATTGAAAATTTTATCCTCAATCTCTGATTTTATTCCTTCACCGTAATCTTCTATATCTATAATATAGAAATAGTTTGATTTTTTTAAATTTATTTTAACTATTGTATTTTCTATTTCCCCTTTTCTTTCATAAGATTCAAAGGAATTTATTAAAAGATTTATGATAACCTGCATAATCTGATTTTCAGTACCATATAAGACAGCTTCATTTAATTCAGTTAAAAATTGCACTGAAAGCTTTTTCTTGTACTTCATATTAAAGATTTCGATTGAGTTTTCAATTGTTTTCTTTAAATCAAAATTCGTTTTTATTCCACTGTTATCTTTAGAAAAATTTAAGAGAGTGGAAACAATAGATGTTCCTTTTAATGCGGATCTTTCTAAAATTTGTGAATATTCGTTTAAGTTTTCTTTCGAAATATCATCTTCATCTAACATCAATTTTATTAAAGAAGATATACTTAAAGTTGAATGTAAGACATTATTCATATCATGAGCTAGTCCTGAGGCCAAAGTTCCAATTATTTCAAGCTTTTGTTTCTCATACATATTTTTTTCAATATTTATTTTATCAGTAATATCTTGAGCAAGTAAAAGAAAAAGATTGTTTTTTGAAGATATAAATCTTATATCAAAAGAGACTACTTGAGAATCCATATTTACTTCATTTTTAAGGGATAAGATATCTTCTAATTGCAATGCAACTGATTTTTTTAATTCTTCTGAGATTAATTTTAAAAATTCTTCTTTCAATATCTCTTTATAAGTTTCAAATCTTTGCGGGAAAAAGGATCTTACAACATTTAAGTTATTATCAAAAGCAATAATAATATCTGGAATTATTTTAAATAAACTTTCCAAAAAATTTCTTTCAGTTTCAATCTCTTGATTTGCTTTTCTAAGTTCACTAGTTCTTTTTTTAACAAGTTTATTTAAGGTTAAAGAACTTATTACAAAGATAATGATTATTAATAATATAATTACTATTGAGATTAGAATAATTTTTGTTGGAATCTGTTTCTTGAATTGAACACCAAACCATTTATTTTCGAGCATTTTGTATGTTCTTTCTGGTATAGCATCAAATCCATTTTCGACAAATTCTAATAAAGGTTCATTACCTTTTTTTACAGCACGGTGAAATTGCCCAGTATATAAATAAAAGCCTATTTTATAGTTTTCTAGGATATTATATTTGTTTAAATAATAAATAGCGCAAGGTTCATCTATTGTAAAAACTTTTATTTTTTCATCTTTTGCGCTAAGTATAATATCTTTATAATCCTTAAATAAAATTAAATTTGTAACTCCATTTTTTTGTAAATATTCAACTGCAGCATCCCCTTCTTTAGCAGCTATCAAAAATCCTTTTAGAGAGTCATAATCAGCGATTCCGGAAATTGTCTTTGAGTAAATTATTGGAACATTTATTGTTGCATAAGGTTTTGAATATGAAAATATTTTTGCTCTTTCTTCGGTATAAAAAATTGTATCTATAACATCGGATTTTCCTTCTTCAATAGATTTCAATGCTTGTGACCATTCAACTGCATATAGAACCACTTGAACACCTGTTACTTTTTCCCATTCTCTCCATAAATCCACCAAATATCCTTTTAAAAAACCTTCCTCACTTCTAAAAATATATGGAGGATAATTATGATCTATTGCTACTACTATTCTATCGATGATTTTTTTCTTTTGAGCATCTAGACTTAAATTCAAAGAGAATACTAAAAGGATTATAATTATTAATATTAAATATACTTTTTTCATCTATCTTTATTTTAAAGCTTAAAACTTTAAAATCAACATTTAGCAAATAATAAAAATGAAAATTTAGTTATTTTTAAATACAAATTCTTGATAAGATAAAGTTAAGAAATGAGGTGATTTTTTGATTGGGCCCATCAGGACTTGAACCTGAAACCCATTGATTATGAGTCAATTGCTCTAACCGATTGAGCTATGGGCCCTTAATTTATAGAATTTTGATATAAAAAAAGATGCGGGAGTGACGGGGCTCGAACCCGCGATCTCAGGTGTGACAGACCTGCGCGATAACCAGCTTCGCTACACCCCCAAGTGCTTTTTTTATTTATATCAATTTTTTCTTTTGTCAAGTGTTTTGAATAATTTTCTTTTTCTGCCAATTACCTTTTTTGTAATAATAAAAAGCTAAAATGGCTCCAAAAAACCATGCTATAGGTATACCCCACCAGATTCCAGAAGTTCCAAATTTTCTAGAAAGAAGATAAGAAATTGGGACTCTAAGTATCCATAAAGCAATTAAAGTATTGAACATCGGTACAATTGTATCCCCAGCTCCCCTCAAAGCCCCATTAAAAGTAAACATAACAGAGAAGAAGAAATAAAAACTTGCGACTATTCTTATGTAATCTTGTCCTATTTTTTGAACCTGCTGATCTTTTGTGAATATTAACAATAGATATTTACTAAAAATAATTATTAATAGCCCTAGGAAAGTCGAAATAGAAGCCGAATAAATAAATGTCTTTTTAACACCTTCTTTAACTCTATCAATTCTATTTGCACCCATATTTTGAGCAACAAAGGTTGTTATCGCCATTCCGAAACTCATTATAGGCATGCTTGCAAATGTATCTATTCTTCCTGCTGCTGTGAATGCAGCTATGGCATTTGTACCAAATCCATTTACAATCCTTGTTAAAGCCATAAAACCTAATGATACTAGAACCTGTTGAACTCCAGTAGGAATACCAAGATTCACGCTTTTGATAAAAATATCAAAGCTAAAAGTTATACCTTTTATTCTAGGGGCTATAGGGAGTTTTTTCTTTAATGAAATAGCTATACCAACTATGAATGATATAGCTTGAGAAATAACAGTTGCTATTGCTACACCAGAAATACCCATTTTAAAATAAATGACAAAAATAAGATCTAAAATAATATTTATTATTGTAGCAATAACCAAAAGCACTGTTGGTGTTCTGCTATCTCCAATACCTCTTAAAAGAGCCGAAAGTCCATTATAACCAAAGGTAAAAAACATACCGATAAAGATAATTTTAAGGTAAATCAAAGCAGAAGGGAATATATCTTCTGGGGTTTTTATCAAAAGCAATATATATTTGCCAAAAATTAAACCGATAGCTGTTACAATTAATGCAGAAAAAATTAGAACAATATATGCAGTATCTACTGCAATCCTTATATTTTGTGTTTGTTTCGCTCCAAAATATTGAGATATGATAATTGAAATACCTAAAGCGATTCCCATTATTAAAGATACCATTAAAAATAGAATTGGAAAGTTTATCCCTACAGCTGCCAAAGCTTGCTTACCGATAAATCTTCCTACTACAATAGAATCTACTACATTATATGCCTGCTGAAAAAAGTTTCCCAATAGCAGTGGTAAAGTAAAATTTATTATCTTCGAACCGATTGATCCTTCTGTTAAATCATTTTTTAAGTTCATTAAATTTGATTATCCTTCTTATTTTTTTTATATTTTGCTTTTTATACTATAAATTTTTTTCTGTTTTTTGTCTTTAGTTTATTTATTTTTCTTTTTTCTTAATTATAAACAATTCAATTTTATTATTTAAATAATTCACTTTTGATAATTAAGTAAAATTTAATATCATATCAGTTAAACTCAGAAAATATCTCCAAAAGAATATTCTGACTTTCACCACCGACTAAAACAAAAACAGGTGGTTTACCAATTGGTGCATCTATCTCAATGTATGATCTTCCTTCATAAATCTTTTTTGTCCAAACATGAATCCACTTACCCTCTGGAAGATACAATTTAATTTTATTTGTTTTTTCTTTTATAACCGGTACTATAAGCAAATCGTCCCCTACCATAAATTGATATTTGATCTTATATGTTTCAATATCTTCTGGATAGTTGAAAAAAAGTGTTCTAACAACCGGAATTCCATTTTTTGAAGCCATATCTATATATTTCTTAAAATAATCTTTCAATTTGAAATGAAACTTTGCAAAAAAGTTATAGAAGTTAACTGTTTCTTCATCTGATTTAAAATTTGTTTTAAGATCACTATATTGATAAACCTGCCAGTTGTTTAAAGGTTGATTCCCTTCATGCGTTCTAAAAATTGGAGTAAAGGCTTCAAATTCTATCCATCTTAGCAAAAGTTCTTTGCTTCGATGATAAGTCATTATTGGATTCGTAATAGTTGTATATCCGCCAATATCACTATGAATAAAAGGAATACCACTTAAAGATGCTGTAATAGTTGCTAAAACCGCAGATGGAAGACCATCATTCATCCCAAAACTTACCATTTGATCACCAAGCCAAAAGAGTGTGGAGTATTTTGGACTTTGTAAATAGCCTGCTCGTGCAAAAAAGATAATTTCTCCATTTTTATTAGCTTCATCTATAGCTTCTCTATTAATCTTTGCCCAAATTACCGGATACTGATTATGAAAAATTTCTGCTTTTACACCTGAATGTAAAACAGCATCCATTGGAAGCCATTCACCAAAATCTGCCATCCATCCAGAAAGTCCATTACCTATTAAATTTTCTTTTATTATATCTTTTATCCATTTAATGGCATCAGGATTAGTAAGATCTATTAAATATGCTGGGAAACCAACGGTTTGTATGAGATATGGTTTATTTTCTTTATTTTTTACTAAGTAATCCTTCTCCATAGCCTCTTTTAGCATTGGATTCGTAAAATCATCATCAGATTTTTTAGGATCTCTATCTGCTAAAAATGGATTAATATAGCCAAGTACCCTGACATTTTTTGATTCCATTATCTTGACAAACTCTTTAAAATCTGGATAAAGTTCTTCATCAGGATACCATCTCCATTTTAATTGTTGCCCAAATGAAGTCACTCTTTTACCACACCAATCTTGAATCCAGATAGCAGATATCGGATTACCCTGTTTTATTAAGTTATCAACTACAGATATTACCTTATCTTTACCACCTTGAATACCAAGTATTGTCCCATATGTCCAATCTGGTAGAGCTGGCATTTTACCATTTATTTCGGAGAAAGTAGATATTATTTCTTTGTATGAATTGCCTACAAAAAAAGAACCAGAAAGCATATTTCACAAAAAAAGAACCAGAAAGCATATTAGTTTCTTTATCTGTAATAAATTTAACATCAACAAAATTTGGATTGGAAAAATTAAATTCCCCATATCCAGTATTTTCAAAGTAAAAGGCTCTTAACTTCGAGGTGAAAAAAAATGGGATTGGAAAGTATGTAGTAAAATTATCTCCTCCAGCTTTAGAAGTTAAGTTTGCGCCAAAAGTTATTGGTTGATCTCCTCTTCCAACTCCCTGTTCTGAAGTCAAAATTGGTACTTTTTTACCTTTTAAGTCTAAAAATGAGTATTGGACACCACCTCCAAATATCCTTTCATCTGCTTTTGATAAAAATTTTAAGTTAATCTCATTGATATTTTTATCTTCAATATTTAATTTAAAATCAATTCTATTTTCACTTTTTGAATAAATTTTTAGATTATATGGTACTTTATCATTTAGATTTTTACTTTGACTAAGGTAACCCTCTATTATTATATATTCATCATTTTTATCAATCTTTGAAATATTCTGAAATGTATATGACTTTATCACTTTTTCTTTAATCTTTATGGAAGCCATATGATAATCATAGGTATAATTTTTCTCAAAAGCATTTATAAAGGAAAAATCTTTAGAAAAAGATAGAAAAGCTTTACCATCTGAAAGAATTTCAATTTTATCATTCAATATATTTATTAAAATGTTATTATTTAGTTTTATCTGTTCATTTTTTAAGGTGAATTCTAAGTTTTTACATGATAATAAAAGAAATAAAACTGTCATAATAAAAATAACTAAAACCAAATTAAAGCTTTTTCTTCTCATAAGATCATCCTCAAATATTTAATTTATAAAGTAATTTATTACTTTTAAAAAGATATTAAAAAAAATAGATACCAACTTAGTTGAAAAAATTAGTAATATTATATAATTTCACCTTCTAGTATTTTGATAGTTGGGATTGGGTTTGAAATATATTTTATAAATAACAAATCAATTAACTCATCAAAAGATTGTATTGAAAAACCTTTGGTATCAAAAAGTATTAAGTTAGCTTCATAATCATTTTTTATGTATCCAACTTTCCTTTCAGTTATATCAAAAACAAATTGAGGTAAAATTAAAAGTTGATTTTTCAAAAGTTTCAAAACTCTAATGTCTTTTACAAAATTCACTATTTTGTAGATTGAGTTAAAAAGACTAAAACTATTGAAACCATTTGCAAGTATAAAATGAGAGTCAACTTTTGAATCAAGGATAGAAAATATACTATTGCTAAATTCTTTATTTACAAAATAATCATCATCAATTATGTAATATAAATTTGGTTTTCTTACAAAATTTTCAAAGTATCTATTTGGATCTTCATATTTTATTATAAAAGTTTTTTCCATATCATCTAAAGAATCTATATCTTTTATGCTAAAAGAAGTATTAGAAGGAAATCTAATATAGATTATTTTACCATCTTCAAGTTGATGTTTCTTATTAAAATAATATCCGTAATGATGGAAAAGATAAGGATCTTTAATATTATTTACATAATCATGATAAGAAGAGTTTTCCTTATCAGAAACAATTTTTTGTTCTGGATATACATCATTAAATAAATATGATAATGAAGATTTTATCCCAATGGCCTTTAGTTTCATTGCAATAGTTATTAAAGAACTTTTAACCATATGATAACAAAGATGATTTAAGAATAAAAAATATGAACCATTTTGGATCATCTTTTCAGATGCTATATCTGTCCAGATATCAAGGTAATTATATGGTAATTTATCAAATATAGGACCATCGAGTATAAAATCTATTGAAAAAGAATTGGTATATTTATAAGAAAAAAGGTCGAAAATGGTCTCCTTTATTAATGGAAGTGATGGAAGAGCGATAAGTGACGAGCAGTCAATTATCTTCATATTTTCTTCATCTGGAATAATATCAGTTATATTAATTGTTTTTCTCTTAATAATTATATTTTTATCTTGAACAAGTTCTTCTCCATCGAAAAAGCTAATATTTTTAAGAGCAATACTTTTCATCGCTCCTCCAATATGTTTGTTTATTTATACTAATGATTTTAGTAATTTATCTTCAATTTTTTGATAGGTTAAAAGTCCTTCAATAAAAATCATCAAAGCCTCTTTTAGTCTTTCTTCTTTTAGCACATATGCTATTCTAACTTCATCATGACCAGCTGTTGGAGTTTTATAAAAACCTGAAGCTGGAGCCACCATAGTTGTTTTTTTATTCTTTTCAAAATCAGAAAGCATCCATTTAGCAAATAACTCTGAATTCTTTATAGGCAACTTTACAACAAGATAAAAAGCACCTTCTGGTTTCTGTAATACTATACCATCAACCTGGGTTAAAAGATTGTAACATATATCTCGTCGTTTTTGATATTCATCTACAATTGTCTGATAATATGAAAATGGTAATCTATAAGCAGCTTCAGCAGCAACCTGCTCTATTGTAGGAGGACAAAGCCTTGCCATAGCGAACTTATTGACTATACTCATAACTTCTTGATTCTTTGTAATAAGAGTCCCTATCCTTGCTCCACAAGCAGAAAATCTCTTGGATACAGAATCGATGACTATTACTCTTTCTGGATCATTAAGCTGTAATACTGAAAAATGAGGATAATCAGTAAAATTGAATTCCTTATATACTTCATCAGAGATTATATATAGATCAAATTTTTTGGCTATTTCATGAATTTTCCTTACCTCTTCTTCTTTTAATATTGTACCAGTAGGATTATTTGGTGAACCTATCAAGATCGCTTTTGTTTTGGGTGAAATCTTTTGTTCAATTTGTTCAAAATCCTTAATATGAAATCCATCTTCTGCTCTTAAAGTTACTGGAACTAACTTTACATTTGCACTTAAAGCATATCCGTCATAATTTGCATAAAAAGGTTCGAATACTATTATCTCATCTTCTGGATCACATATTGAATCGATGGCAAACATTATTGCTTCAGAACCACCTATGGTTATACAAATCTCATTTGGTTTTAAGTCTATTTTATAATTTTTAAAATAATCGCATACAGCCTCTCTCAGGCTTAAAAAACCTTGAGATGGCCCATATTCAAGGACTGGTTTATCAAAATTTTTTATTGTATCCCACATGATTTTTGGTGTTTCAATATCTGGTTGACCAATATTTAAGTGAAAAACTTCAATACCTTTAGCTTTAGCTGCATCAGCATAAGGAGTAAGTTTTCTAATAGGTGATGAAGGCATCATCTGCCCTCTTTTTGATGTTTTCATTATTCTTTCCTTCTAAATTTTTTGAAATATAATTTTTACTATTTCTTTGTCAAGAATATAAAAAATCTAAAGGTTAAAATTATAAAATATCAAAAGAATATAATATTATAATAANAAAATAACACAATAATAATAAATTAGACTTATATTCTATGGAGTATTAAAAACTATTTGTATTCTGAGATTCTTATAGTATGATTTTTACAAATATAAAGAAAAAGGTAATTATTATGGGAATTTCAGATTTGTTTTCCATATTAAATTTAATATTTTTTCAAAGGATTAATTATAAAAAGAAAAAGGTTAGATTAGATAACTTTATTGAATATTTTCCAGAGACTAAAAATAATGGATCAACCTTCTATTTCCTTTCTAAAATTGATGAAACTGATTTCTTTAAATTAAAAAACTTTTTTTTGTTTGATCAGGATAATATAAAAAACATATTGGATAAAGGGAAAAAACATGAAGGTGAATCAAATAATGATAATAAAATTCCTATTAAATTTTATAATGATAATAAGAAAGCAATAATTACAATTGAGATAGATGATAATAAAAAAATATTTGGTTTAGGTTCTAAGTTTTCGCCTTTTGATAGAAAAGGGATGATTTTTGATAATTTAAACACTGATAATCCTTATCATGCATATTTTGTAGATAATTTATATTCAACTCTTAATATCTTCTATATATTTGATGAAAAAACTCAAACAACAGATTGTCTTATATTAGATTATCCTGGTATAGTTAGGTACGATTTTGGTAAAACTTGTAAAAATCAAATAAGAATAGAAATTTCTTCCACTTCTTTTCAACTGATAATATTTAAAAACTATGATTTTTACTCTTCCATTAAAAAAGCTTACGAAATTTGTAACAATTTTTACAGACCACCATTTCATGCTTTTGGTTATACTTATTCTCATTGGGGCATCAAATCAATAAATGAGATTGAAAAAATCACAAAATCCCATGAGGAAGAAAATATCCCATTATCTAATATTTGTCTTGATATCGATTATATGGATTCTTTTAAAAATTTTACAATAAACGAAAATTATGGAAATTTCATTGGCTTTAGTAATTTTTGCAAAGAGCTTAAAAATAAAAACATCTTTTTGATTCCTATTATTGATGCTGCTATAAAGTTTGAAAATGGATATGCTGCTTATGATGAATTTAAAAATAAAGGCAATTTAGTTAAAAATAAAAATGGCAATATTTATTATGGTAATGTTTGGCCAGGGAAATCGGTTTTTCCAGATTTTTTCGATAAAAAAGATCAAATAGTACTTAAAAATTCAATAGATGATTGGATAAAGAAAACAAATACCAACGGTTGTTGGCTTGATATGAATGAACCTTCTATTTTCAATGAGAAAACAAGAACATTTTCAGAAGATGCAAGATTCTTAAATGGAAAAGTCGAAAACGAAAAATTACACAACATGTACCCATACTTTCAAGCAAAGGTTACATATGAAAGTTATATTGAAAACAATATAAGACCTATGATATTTTCAAGATCATTTTATACATTTATGAATCAATACTGTGGAAATTGGACTGGAGATAATCAACCAAGATATCTCCATTTGAAAACTGGATTTCAGCAGATAATAAGCCTTTCACTTTCTCTAGTTATGTATTGTGGTACAGATATAGGAGGCTTCTGGTTTAATCCAACAAATGAACTTTTTATTAAATGGTTTAAAGCTTGCTTGTTTCATCCTCTTTTTAGAAATCATAGCAGTATTTTTGCAAAACCAAGAGAAATTCCATCATTAAAACCAAAAGTTAAAGAAAAGATTACGCAAATCATAAAAGCGAGATATGCTTTAGTACCTTCAATATATTCACTTTTTATGTTATCTATTTTCAATAAAAAGCCCTATATTATGCCTTATTTATATAAAAAAGAGGATAAATTTATTCTATCAGATGAAGTGATAATCATTTCAGATACAATAGGTTATGACCCATTTGGTACTAATTTANTNAAAAGAGATGATTGTTTTAAAAAATTTATATTTTTTGATGAAGTTGATTTTTATATAAAAAAAGGAAAAGGAATATTTTTATCATCAAAACTTTTANCAAGTAAAAATATCTTTGAAACATTTCCATTAAAATTTTTAGGCGCTTTTGATGAAAATAATAAAATTGTTGGTGAAATTTACTTTGATGATGGCATAACTTCATCTTCATTAAATAATTTTGCGATATATAAATTTATAATTGAAAAAGAAAATAATGGAAATATTAAGAAGAATTTTAATAAAACTTTTTCAAACCTTGAAAAAAATATTGAATTAGAAATTGAAAAGTTACTAAATGAAATAGAAGTTCAGATTATATAAAATTTTCACAAATTAATAACATTTTATTCACATCTTTTCTTTTTTTTGAATTACTTCATTATTACTTAAATGAAAATATTTATCATAAATTTCATGGATTTAATATGAAAAAGAGTAAATTTGATTTAATTTTATTTGATATTGATGGCGTTTTAGAGTATCAAGGTAAGGTGTTTGAAGGTGCAATAGAACTGGTAAATAGTATTAGAAATGAGGGAATCAAAGTTAAATTTTTAACCAATAGCACCTTAAAATCATCTAAAAGTGCCACAGAAAAATTAATAAAAAGAGGTTTTACTGTATATACAGATGAAGTTATTACTGCATCTTTTGCAACTGCACAGTATTTAAAACTATTAAACCCAAGATCTATTTGGCTATTACTTGCACGAGAAGGTGTTGAAGAATTTAAGGATTTTATCATTGATGAAGAAAACCCAGAGTATGTTGTAATTGGAGATTGTCGAGATTCTTTTAATTTTAATACTATGAATAAAGTCTTGCAAAAGGTTATGGGTGGATCAAAATTAATTGGTATGATTTCAGAACTTATAGATTCAAGCCTAGGAACACTTGAATTAAATGTTGGTTCATGGGTTAGCATGATTGAGAGAGCAGCAAATGTAAAAGCGACATACATTGGAAAACCCAATAAATTTGTATTTGATCTAATTTTAAAAAACTATGATATAGATAAAAAGAGAGTCCTAATGGTTGGAGATAGAATCAGTTCAGATATTGTCGGAGCAAAAGTTAGTGGTATAAAATCCTGCCTAGTAAAACAAGGTGAATATTCACCAGAACATCTTAAAATTAAAGCCAAACCTGATTTTACAATCAATTCTATATCTGAGCTTACTAAGGTAATATTTTCATAAAGAATGAAGACTATACAAAACTTAAAATATATCAGAAATATAAACTAAATATAAGAAAGTAGGATAAATAAATGGCAAAAACTCCTTTTGTTCATTTGCATACTCATACTGAATATTCAATGCTAGATGGAGCTTGCAAAGTTAAAAAACTGGCAAAAAAAGCAGCAGCTTTTGATATGCCTGCAGCTGCAATAACCGATCATGGAAACCTTCATGGAATAATAGCATTCTGTGATGCAATGTCTGCTGAAAATATACAACCTATTGTTGGCCAAGAGTTTTATGTTGCCCCAAAAGATAGAAAAATAAAAAGCAAAATCAACAATTCTGTTGATCCTCAAAACCCATTTCATTTAATTCTTTTAGCAAAAAATGAGATTGGTCTTAAGAATCTTTACTTTCTTTCGAGTATTAGCTACATAGAAGGATTTTATTATAAGCCAAGGATAGATAAGGAAATTTTAGCATCCCATAGTGAAGGTTTAATAGCTTTAACTGCATGCCTAGCTGGGGAGATACCTTATTATATTCAAAGAGATGAGATAGAGAAAGCTAAAAAGTCTTTGTCTGAATATTTAGATATCTTTGGAAAAGAAAATCTATTTTTAGAACTTATGTATCATGGAATTGAAGCTGAAAAAAAAGTAAACAGAACTTTAATTGAATTTTCAAGACTTTATGGGCTTGATATTGTTGCGACCAATGACAATCACTATCTTGAAAAGGATGACGCAGAAAAACATAATATTTTACTTGCAATTCAAACTCAATCTACAATAGATGATAAGCAAAGATTCATGTTTGATGGGAGTGGCTATTATTTCAAAAGTTATGAGGAAATGAAACAGATCTTTCAAGATTACCCAGAGGCATTAAACAATACCTTAAAAATTATGGAAATGTGTAAAGTTAACTTTAAGTTTGGAGAGATGAACCTTCCCAAATACCCTTTAGATGAGGGTTATTCAGAAGAAACAATGTTAAAAAAGCTAGCAGAAGAGGGATTAAAAAGAAGATATACTGAAATAACGCCAGAAATAAAAGATAGGTTTGATTATGAATTTAATGTAATATCTTCTAAAAAATTCTGTGGATATTTTTTGATTGTTTGGGACTTAATAAACTGGTCAAAAAGCAATGGAATATTGGTCGGTCCTGGCCGTGGAAGTGCAGGAGGATCTATCTTAGCCTATGCTCTTGGTATTACAGATATAGATCCATTAAAACATAATCTTATGTTTGAAAGATTCTTAAATCCAGAAAGAACAAACATGCCAGATATAGATATAGACTTTCAAGATGTTGAAAGACCAAGAGTAATTGACTACATAAAACAAAGATATGGTGCTGACCATGTTGCAGCTATTGGGGCATTTTCCGCATTAAAAGCTAAACAAGCTATCAAGGATGTGGCTCGTGTATTAAAAATAAGTGCATCTGATGCTAATAAAATTACCTCTTTAATAAATTCCGATTCATTAGAAGAAGAAATTAAAACAAATGAAACCTTTAAGTCTGTTATGGAGCAAAACGAATTATATGGTAAATGTCTTGAATATGCCTTATTTGTCGAAGGATTATTTAGACAAACTACTATTCATGCAGCTGGAGTTGTAATAACTCAAAATCCAGTCATAAATGAACTTCCTCTTATGATAAGCTCCGATTCTAACCTAATAGTTAGCCAGTTTGAAAAAGATACAGTTGAAAGACTAGGTTACCTTAAGATGGATATATTAGGCATAAATTATCTGACAATTCTTAAGGATACAATTGATTATATATATAAAAGACATGGAGTAAGAATATTATTAGAAAACATACCGTTAGAAGATGAAAAAATATATAAGCTATTATCCAGTGGAAATACTGCTGGTTGCTTTCAGGTTGAAGCTGCTGGATTTACTAAAATGCTAAAACAACTAAAACCTAAAAATATTGAAGATATCACAGCCGCTTTGGCTCTTTATAGACCAGGTCCATTAAAAAGTGGTTATGTTGCTACATATATAGATAGAAAGAACAATCCTGAAAAGATTGAATATCCATTTGAAGAACTTAAACCTGTCTTAGCAGAAACCTATGGTGTTATAGCTTATCAGGAACAAATAATGAAGATTTCAATGATACTTTCTGGTTTTACTGGTGCCGAAGCAGATACCCTTAGAAAAGCTGTTGCCAAAAAAAAAGGTGATTTAATGGAAAAAATGAAAAATAAGTTTATTGAAGGAGCAGTAAAAAGAGGAAAGGATGAAAAAAAGGTAGTTCAACTTTTTGAAGATATAAACAATTTTGCAGATTATTGTTTTAATAAATCTCACTCTGCGGCATATGCTTATCTAACAGTATATACTGCTTATTTCAAGGCTTATTACCCAATAGAGTTTATGACAGCGTTAATAAAAAACAATATTGATGATATAGATAAGGTTTCTAGCTATGTAAGAAATGCAAAAAACATGGGGATTAAGTTTGTTACACCTTCTGTAAATGAATCAAGTATAAACTTTGAAATAGTTAATGATAATATCGTTTTTGGTTTAGCTGCTATTAAAGGGGTGGGAGAAGCTGCAGCTGAATTGATAATTAATGAGAGAGAAAAAAATGGCAAGTTTAAAGATTTTTTAGATTTTCTTTTTAGGATGGATCTTCAAAAGATAAATAAAAAGATAATTGAAGCTTTAATCCAAGTTGGAGCATTTGATTGGACAGGGCATGAAAGACAGCCACTTTTAAAAGCATATGATGAACTTTCCGAGTATGCTTTAAGTAAAAAAAATGATGATGGTAGTTCACTATTTGATGAAACAAATAACGAAAATTTTGAAGAAAGTTATCAAAATTCATTAATTACAAAGTATAAAGATTCTATTGATTTTAGTTTAGATAAAGATGATAAAATTTATGAATATGCAAGATGGGAAGCCCAATTATGTGGTCTACCTTTGAAAAGTGATCCTTTAGAAAAATATTATTATCTTGTTAATATTATAAATCCTAAAAATTTATCCACTTTTATTGAAAATATAAAGCCAAACGAATCTGCCCAAATAATAGGATACATTGAGAATGTTACTACAAGGACAAAACAAAATGGTAAAGCAGGTATTTATTACATCTTAAAACTTTTCAATGGATATGAAAGTCTAGAACTTTTCTTTTTTCCTACTGAAAATATTGATCCTTCTTTTTACGAACAGATGCTCAAGTCTTATATTCCAAGAGTGTTTATAATAAACTGCAAAGAATATACTGGATACGATAATAAAATTGACAAAAGAATAAATATAGTAGATATTAAACCGATTGAAGATGTTAAAAAGCCTTCTGTAAAATCATATACGATTCTACTTAATCCTTATATAACAGAAGAAAATATTTTAGAACTTACAAATTTCTTTAACAAAAATATTGGAAACTGCCCAATAACTATCAAATTTATAAATTACTCTGGTACATTTGAAGTAACTTCAATTAAATTATCTGAAAAAGAGGATATAATTAATCAAATTAGAAATTTTGACTTTATTGAAGATATTGTACCATCTTTTATTTGATAAAATTAAATTTAGTCCGATATTTACTATAAGTATAATCTAACCAGAATTCTGGTTTTATTGGAGTTTTATGGAAATATATATCAATGGTGAAAAAGTATCTTATACTTTGCAAAATGAGAAAACATTCAATGATGTACTTGAATTTATACTATCTTTTCTTGACAAAAATGACTTATATATAGATAAAATATCAATAAATAATCAATCATACGATTTTGAAGAGGTGGAAAAATTCAAATCTTATTCAATCGAACAGATCGATAAAGTTGATATTAAAGCGGCTTTCAAGCAAGAATTGGTTAGTGAAACAGTGGAAAATATTATTTCCTATCTCACAAATGTTGTATCTTATTTTAAGGAAAATGAAAATTACACTGAAGAGAATTTAAATAAAATAAAAGATGGTTTAATATGGTGTATAAATGTTGTAGATAAAATTCTTGTAATCTATTCTGTTTCAGTTGAATATTTTTTAACTAAATCTGAAAAGCAATTTTCTTTTGTCTGTCAACAATTGAAAGAGATCGCAGAAAATCTACATCTAATTTCATCAAACAAAGAGTTTAAGCAACAATTACTTGAAACAATCGTAGATTTTATGGATGGAATGATAAAGATTGTTACGTATGTTTTTGTTAGATTAAAAAATCTACCAAAGGAAACTAAAAAAGAACATTTTATAACTCTTTTTGAAGACAACATAAAACTACTATCTAAAATCAAAGAACTTTTCATTAGTATTGCAAATAATTTTAAAGAAGGAAAAGAAAAGACTGCAATGGAACTTTTCAGCTCTTCTATTAACTTTTTAGCTTTTTATTTTGAAGTTCTTATTCTATGTACAGATAGTTTCTCCGATTCTGATTATAACTTTTCCGAAATACATGACTCAATCAAATCTTTTTCTGAAATTTTTGGCAATATTAAAACTTCCATTGCCGAAAAAGATTATGTCAACCTCTCTGATATTTTAGAATATGAAATAAATGAACCAATAAATAAGTTAATAATTCAAACAAATAATCTAGTTGATTATCTAAAAAACTATAAAATAGAAAACAATTCAAAAAGCAATTAATAATTGGAAGATTAATAAAAGATCATATAATCATTTTTTAAAAACTTCATATAGTACATTATAATCTGAAGCTGGATTCCAGAATATATATGAATTGATTCCACTTTCTATAACCCCCCTCACTTCATTTTTAATGTACTCCACAAAATCTTCATTTACATCAAGTTTAAATGCTTGAATCCATGGTCTTATAGCTACTTTATAGTTGGAATTCTCCATTGCTCGAATTGTTCCATGTTTATATATCAATCTTACTGATTCTAGCTGATTTATGCCTTTTGAGTAGAATCCTTTTGAAAAATGAGATGGATAGTACATGGGATATATAGCGTCGACTACTTGACTATTTAAAAATATATCCTGACCAATATGTTTTGAAATTTTGTACCAGCATTGATAGCCAAAAAAATCGACGGATAATGATACTTTTAAGTTTTCCCTTGCCTTGTTTAAAAAATTAAATATCTGAACATTTTTTGAGATATTTTTATTATTATACCTATAATCTATATCTGATGTATTTCCCTCTGCTGGAAATCTTATATAGTCAAATTGAATTTCATAGACACCTAGATTTTCAATCTCTTTTGCTACATCTATTAAATAATTTAAGTACTCTACGTTATATGGATCTATCCATTTTTCTATGCTTTTTGCCCCAGACCATGGCAAATTTTTTGATTTACTCCATAATGCAAATTTATGATTATCATAATCATAGGCGATTGGATCTCTAAATGAAACAATTCTAGCAATTATTTTAATATTATTTTCTCTAGCCTTTTCAAATAAATATTCAATATCAATGAGTTTCCTCGTTGACTTCATCTTCTTTGCCAATTCTAAATTTGATCCATAAGATAAATAACCGTAATCATCCTTAAAATCTACAACAAAAGCATTTAGGTTACAGTACTTAGCTATATCTATCAATTTATCTATCTTATTTTTACTACTAGCTGCAAAAGAGGAAAGATAAATACCTCTAATATTATTATCAATTATCTCTTCCTCTTCTTCAAAATCCTTATCAATTATAAATTGACCATTTTCATATTTAAAAATCCCAAAATTTGTATATGCGTATACTTTATCATCTATTTCAAAAAACTTTTCCACTTTTTGTTTTACATTATTTTTTACTTCTAAATTAGCGTTGTAAATCTTATAAATAGAATTTTTACTTGATCTCATGGAATAATAAGAATCAAGATTTATTATATCTACCCCTTTTGATGATTGATAACCTATAAAAAGGTCATTATCTTTAACAAATAAAGCTGTAATTGTTTCGAAAAGTAGACTCTGATCTGATGTATAAAAGACCCTTTTTATTCCATAAAAAAAATGATAGAATCTTTCATCATCCAAAGATTTTGCAAACAAACCAGAGTAAGAGGTCCCAATAAAAATATAGTACTGATTATTGGATCTTGTCATTTCACATGAAGTTAGATATGCGTTTGATGGAATTCCATCCATTGATATTTTTTTTATACTTCCCTCTATTCTTATATATATATTTTTATCTGTAACTATTATGGCCGTATTTGAGTCTTTTATTTTATAATCATTTATATATTCATAATCTGGATTCACCTTTATTAAATCTGGTATCTCATATAAACCTCCAAATAAAGATTTATATGAAATATTTGAAAATATTATATTTTGATCTTCTACTTTATTTACTTGTTGGTTTTGATTGTTTTCACCAATTGAATCAAATGAACCGCCGATTTGATTATCTATTAAGCTAGAACTTTCATAGGCGTGAGACTTCTCATCAAACGCTATTTGGTTTCTTTGAATCTTCTCATTAACAAACAAGAATGCTTGAGTTATAAGTACTAAAAAGATTAAAAATATTACTATGGTTCTATTTGTCTTTGCCATCTTTTACCTTTTAAAATAATAAATAAACACAATTGTAAAAATAAATCTTGTTAATTTGATTATCGGTAATAGAAATAATTACTTTCATCGAAAGCCTAAAATTATTAATATAAAAAAAATAAAAAAAACCCATTCCAAAAGAAGCAGGTGGTATGTAAAAATCGTATGAATCATATAAAGAAACTTGTGGTACAGAAAAAGAGGTATAATAATTTAAATTCAAATTTGAAAAAAATTGAAGGACAAATCTATGAATTTGATAAAAATAAAAATCAAATTTTATACTTAAAAGAGAATCAGAGATAGAAAATATTGAATATATATTAGACACCATATTATCAAAAATATTTAATTTTAATAAAATTGTATAATCAGGTTCTATATCCGTAACGTCACTTATTATATATGGCATGGAAAAATAGATACTTATAAGTAACTTTTTTGAAATTAAGCTATACTCTTTTAGGTAAAATTCAAAATTTAGCTTTTTGATATCGCTACTATAAAGATAATCCTTATAATATACACCTAAAAATATTGGATTAATATTAAATATGATCTGATAAAAGTTACCGTCATTACAATAATAATTTGCTTGGTCCCTAATTTCCTTATGTATGGTTCTTATCATTATGAAAGGTTCAATACTAATAAAAAGGAACCAATTATTAAAAAAATATGAATTATTTACAAAATAAAATTTTGATTCAAAAGCAAATTTCAATAAATTAAAAATTGAAAAATCAAACCCTATATAAAATTGATATTTATTTTCAAATTTAAAATCATTAATCTTTATAATATTTGGTTTATTAAACAGATTAAAAAGGATTAATGAATTAAAATTTGTTAAATTAAGGTTAAATAGAAAGTTACAATTTTCTTTATTATTATCATAGTAAAAAGAAAGCCCTAAAATTTTTGTTTGGAATGGATTTGTCTGAATGTAAAATCCTTTTATTATTAAATTGTCGTATGAGTCAGAAGGAGATAGATAATAATCAATCTCTAATTTAGGCTTTGAGAAATATTGAATACTAAGACTATTTCCAAGATAACCCGAAAGATAACCATATCCATAGCTTAAAATAAATTCACCAAATAGAAATTTTATATAATCAAGATTTATTATAGATGAAATTTTATTATTTCTATATATTAAAAAACCATCTTCCCACTTAATTAACAAATTAAAAGGGTAAGATGTAAAAAGCAAAAGAGCCAATGATTCCATATAATATATTATCACTTAAAGAATGCAGAACCAATTACTATGAGATCTGCTCCTTTTTCAATTATAGATTTCGCATTTTCAAAATTTATACCACCATCAACTTGAATCAAAAATCTTAAATCATTTTTCTTTCTATATATATCTAGGTAATCAATTTTAATAAGTGAGTCTTCGATCAATTTTTGACCTGAAAATCCAGGCTCAACAGACATTACAAGTACCAAATCCAATTCCTTTAAATACTTTTCTATCTTGCTTACATCAGTTTTAGGTTTAATTGAAATTCCAACTTTTCTATTTATTTTTTTTATTTTATTTATTAAGTTAAAAATATCTTCTTCAGAATTTAAGGCTTCAAGATGAAATGTTATATATTTAATCTTATCGAATAAAAATTTATCTATAAAAAAAGAAGGATTTGATACCATAAGATGAAGATCTGCAATTAAATTCGTTACATTAAGAATATCAGATGTTATTTTAGGTCCAAAAGAAATATTAGGAACAAAGTTACCATCCATTACATCTAAATGAATAATTTTACAACCAAAATCCTCAATCTTCTTTATTTCATCTTTTATTATTGAAAAATCGGATGCAAATATAGATGGACATATTTTTTCAGCAAAATCAACTTGTTTTAATTTTTTCTCCATTTCTTACTTTATCTTAATTTATTTAAAATATTTAATTAAGTTTCTATTAAATTAATATTAATTTTACAACTTTTTTTGTCCAACAAAAATAGTTATAGTTGAACCTTTTGCAATCTTTTCATTTGCTAAAGGATTTTGATTTATAACTATACCTACCTTATCAAGATTATCTGTTTGAACATATTGAATATCTAAGATAAGTCCAAGTGTTTCTATTTCTTTTTGAACTTGTTCAACAGTTTTTCCGGAAAAATCTGGAATAGTAATAAAATCAGGCATAGTTCCTTTAGACACAACTATTTTAATGGTATCAATGGTTGTTAAATCTGCACCGGCTTGTGGTTGTTGAGATATTATTAAACCCTTATCAAAAATATCAGAATATTCCTCCCCTATCTTTTCAATTTTAATCTCTCTTTTTAAAATAAGACTTAATTCTTGTACTTTTTTTTGGAGTGCAAAAACTGTCCATCCTGAAAAATCCTCTAAAAATGATGATTCCAAACCTTTGGAAACGACTAATTTGACTTTTCTTTGTTGCTTAATGACATGTCCTGAATGAGGGTATTGAAAAATAATTGTACCATAAGGAAGATGAGAAAATCTTGATTCTATTACTGGGATAAGATTTAAACTTTGAATTTGCTCAATAGCTTCTAAAACCCTCATATTCCTAAATTCTGGTATCTTAACAGTGTCATAACTCTGAACCCAAATATTGTAGGTCAATAAAAATATAATGATAGATAAAACAATATAAAAAATTATAGTAAAAGCAAGATATCCTGAATCTATGATTTTTTTTGAATGCTTCAAAAATGATTTTATAAGGTATCTGATTCTATATTTTAAAAACTTAAACCTATACTTAAATTTATTCAAATAAAAAGAAAAACCATCTTTAGTAAATAAATAATTTGCAATATGAACTACCCTTTCTTTTTTTCTAATAAAATTATGCTTGATTCCTTTTGTTTTTTTAATTAGATCTGAAAAAAATTTTTTTATAAAATAAAAAATTACAATTATTAAAGAATGTTTTTTCTTCATAAAATTGGCTCCATATCAATTTTTTTTTCATAAAATCTTTTTCTATACCCATTTAAAAATTCCATAATATTTTGTTGATTTTTGCCAGCTTTTTGCAATTTCAATATTGAAATGGTTTTATCTTTACAACCAATAAATATTCCTTCTTCCTTGACACTTAGATATCCAGATTTAATATTTATGTTTTCATCGATTTTTGCATCTAAAAGGACAAGTAAATCATCTTCTATTTTTAATTTAACTTTTGGCCATTTTTCAAAAGCTTTTATTTTACCAACCACTATACTTGCATCTTCATTTTGAAAGTCAATAAAGGCATCTTTTTTCTCTATTTTTCTAGTATAGGTAGCCATTTTTTCATCTTGATTTTGTGGATAAAATAGTTCAATATTTTTCACAAAAATCTCAAAAGCAAAAGAGGTATAATATTGCATCAAATCATAAAATTTTGAGAAAGTGTACCATTCATCTAATTCAAAAGTTAGTTGAAACAAAATATCACCACTATCAACGAATTCATTCATCTTAATTAATGAAATCCCAGTTTTTTTTACATTATCTATTATTTGGAAATGCAAAGGTGATGGGCCTCGATATTTAGGGAGAATAGATGGATGGATGTTTATTGGATATTTCAAAGGAAGATCAAGAACATTTTTTTTTAAAATAAAAGCAAAGTCTACTACTAAAAAATAATCAACCTTTATATCTTTTATCTTTTCATAAATTTGACTTGACTTTTCAATGTAAATAATAGGTATATCTTTTTCTTTAGCCTTTTTTACTGTATTTATATCTTCCAACTTAAAATGTCTTCCTTTAGGTTTTGGCGTTGAAGTGACAACAGCCTTAACTTCATAATGATCAAACAAATACTCTGCAGCCATATGACCAAAATCAGAAGTTGTAAAAAGAATGAAGCTATGCATTATATCTCCTGTTAATAGTATCTAAAATAGCTTCAATATTTTTAAATTTTTCTTGAGAAATCCTATCGATAAATCTGACACCATTGATATGATCTATTTCATGTTGTAAAACTCTTGATAATAGTTCATGAGCTTCAATGGTCTTTTTATTTAAATTTAAATCTTGATATTCAACTATTACACCTTCTGGTCTATCAATTGATAAATAAAGTTTGGGAAAAGAAAGACATCCTTCTTCAAATGTTACAATAGGATTAATATAAGATACTATCTTTGGATTAATTAGTATAGTGGGAGAATTAAAAGGTTCAATACCTGCAATAGCAACAATACATTTATTACTACCAATTTGATTGGCAGCTAAGCCAATTCCATCATACTTTATCATCATGCTTATTAAAATATTTGAAAATTCAATAATATTAGTATCAATCTTTTCTACCTTTTCACACTTTTGGCTCAAAATAGGGTTATTGTAGTACACAATTGAATACTCTTTTTTATTCATGATCCCACCAATTTTAAAACTTTTTTGAATCTAATACAAATGTAACAGGTCCATCATTTACAATATTTATTATCATATGCTCACCAAATACTCCTTCTTTGACATTGATTTTATGCTGTTTCAATTTAATAATAAAGTTTTCAAATANTTCTTTTGCCTTTTGTGGTTCCATACAAGAATCAAAAGATGGTCTATTGCCATTTTTAATATTTGCAGTTAGAGTAAATTGTGAAATAACTAAAATCTCTCCATTTGCTTGGAAGATATTATTATTCATTTTATAATTTTCATCCTCAAATATCCTTAGGTTGACAATTTTTTTTATTATTTTTTCAGAAGAGTCAAAATCATCCTCTTTGGATATTCCCACTAAAAGCAAAATACCTTTATCAATTGCTGATACTATTTTACCAGCAACTTCGCAACTAGCAAATTTAACTCTTTGTAAAACTACAATCATATTTATGTTTTTTTGAAAAAGTAAATGATTTAGCAAAAAACGCAATTATTTATTGGAAAGTTACTAATGGTTGAAAAAAAGAAGTAAATTTGAAGGATTTACTCTTTTTTTATTGAACCTTATTTCAAAATGAAGATGTGGTCCTGTAGTTTTACCAGTATTACCTGTTAAGGCTATGATTTTATCGAAATCGACTTTATCTTGAATCTGAATAAGTATTTTTGATAAGTGCCCATAGTATGTTTCATAACCATATCCATGTTCTATAATTACAAGATTTCCATAATCTTTTTTAAATCCAGTAAAAATAACTTTGCCAGGCATAGCTGGATAAACATTTGTTCCTATAGGAACTGCAATATCAACACCACCATGAAATGTAGATTTATGACTAAATGGATCGATTCTTACTCCAAAACTTGAAGATAAAACGCCTTTACCTCTAAGTGGATCCCTAAATAAAGAACCTAAAAAAAGTATTTTTTCTTCTTTAGAAAAATGAGCAAGAGGAACGAAAATTTTTTCAAGTTTTTTAATTTCAGATTCATTTTTTAAATGATTCACAAATAATATCGAACTGCTACTTATTCCATAATTTTTGGTGATTTTTTCAAGAATATTATCTTTATCATTATCGATAAAGATTCCTTCACAATTTGGAATCAAATAGGTATCTTCAGTATCAAACAAATATTGAGAAAAAAGGTTATTGACAGAAGCTATAGTATCGACAGAGAGTTGAAAATAGTTTGCTATTCTATATAAATCATCATATTTTTCTGGTTTATAATATGCAAATCGAAGAGGTAAAAATTTACCAGAGGAATGGCATCCATAATTATAGGAAATTTCAGAGATAAATTCTTTGTATAAGAAATCTTCTATTAAAGGTTTTGAGAAAAAGGGAAAATCATCATTATTTAGTGAAATAAAAGTAGATAAAACTAAAATTGAAAAACTAATTATTAGGATTGATTTAGCTTTCATTTTTAATTAAATTTTCGGAGACTTTTAGATATATTAAATCTATAATCTGCCACTATTACTTTTGCTTTTATTATAGGAATTAATTAAAAAAATAATCAATAAGATAGCCGTATAAATCAAACAATATAATATTGTCAAATGAATTGACTTTAATGGTGAAAGATTTAAATAAAGGATCCAATACCATGTTTTTTCTGCTTGAACACTGGGTAATAGATAAGATATTATATTAGAAAAAATAGTATTATTATCAATCATTGGAAATGTTAAATAATGAATAAAAAACATTATAAAAGAAAGTATTACAAAGATATTTTTCTTTTTTGTAAGATAAGATATAGAATATCCAAGCAAAGAAGCGGCGAAACTTAAAAAAAAGGTANTAATTGGAAAATATGGATATCCAAAAAAAGGTGATCTTTTTGCAATTAGGCTATAAAATGATAGTCCAAACGAGTTCAATATAAATAAAGCTAATGAAATTAAAAATGATAAAATTATTATAATAGGTAAAAAGGATTGATTGATCCCCTTCAAAAAATCATCATATTCTTTACTTAATAGATAGTTTCCAAAGTTATAGGAAGAGAGAAATGTGAAAATAAAAACAAAAATTATTAAACCAGATAAAATAGAATAATTTGAAGGGAGCGATTTATTCGTTATAGTTTCAACTATCTCAAGAGGAATTATTTTTGTCTCAACCATTTCTGAAAATGCTGTGAAAAGTTCTAATTTAATTTCTTTTGCAAATTTTTTTTCATTTGAGTAAATTAAAATCCTTGGTTTTACGCTACTTGATTTAGAGAAATTAGCTAGATGACTAAAAAGAGTATAATTTTCAGGAAAATAAAGTATTAAAGATATTTTTCCATTATTCAAAGCTTCAATGGCACTATCAAGATTCTTAAAATTTTTTAGTTCATTTCCTTGTTTTTTAAGACTTTCTATTATTTGGTTGGAAAAAGATAAAATTTGTGATGAAAATTGTAATGTTATTCCCTTATCCAGATTAACTATTCCAATGACCAGGTTAGTTTTTGGAAAGTAAGCGGAAAATAGAATTACAATAATTATCGATAAAGAGATCAATGTTATTAAAAAAACTTTCTTGGAATTAATAAATATAGACCAAAAAAGCAAAGTAAATAGACTAATTGATTTTGATTCTTTCATAACTCTCTTCAATTTTTTTTAATAACATCAATTCAATATCTTTAGGATTATTAATTTTTGCAATATTAGTATGATTCCCTATAAAAATAGGTTTTGATTCTGAAAGCAATATAATATTATCTGAATTATCAATATTACTAAATCTTTGAGTAGCAATTATTATAGTTAATCCAAGGTTTTTTAAGTAAATTAATCTTTTAAAGAAAAACTCTTCTTTTAATTGATCCCCATAAAAATCTTGTGCAGATATTATTACAATTTCAGGTAAAACTATTTCAATTAAACATAATATTAATATTGATTTTATTGATTTTGGAAGTTTTAAAAGTTTTAAATTTTTTATATTTTCTAAACCATAACTAGGAGAGATTTTCTTTATTCTTCTTTCAATAATTTTTAATGGAATATTAGAAAACTCTCCAAGTATCACAAGATTTTCTATAATTGTACGATTTTCAAAAAACAGATTAGAGGAAGGGATATAAAGTAGTAAATTTTGATTTTTTATTTCATGTATGTTTTTGCCAAAATACAAAACTTCTCCAGGTATTGTACTGTCAATACCAGCAATTTTTTTGCAAAGTATTTTTTTCCCAGAATTCTCCGACCCTAAAATGACAGTTAGAGATCCTTTTGATAAAACAAGATTAACTCCTTTGTTTTCATCTTTAGAGTACAAATATTTTAATGAGATTGGATATTTTAATAAATTTGTCATATATCAACATCAAATCAAAAAGAAAATATTTGAAAATTTTATCTAGTCAAGAACTTATAAAACAATCTTAGGTTGGATTTCATCTTTATCATTTAATATTCCTAACCCAATGATATTATTATTTTTATCTAAAACTTTTATTAATTGATCTTGTTGTTTTTTAATATTTTCAAATCCTTTTAAACAGCTACTTATTTTGTATTTATTATCTTCAAGTTCCTTTATATTATCAATTGTATTTAATTCATTATTAAATTTCGTTTCCTTATTATTATAAATCTTATTCTCGATTTTTATTTTTTGGCCATTTTTAAATTTTTTTGTTTCTATTTCTAAAATATTGATCTGTGGGAAAAAATATAAAGAATCATTTAAATTGATAATAATTTTTGAAAATTCTTCAAAAGACAGACTCATTATTTTTTCATAATCAATACTATTAGATAATGTAAATTTTCCTATACTTACTCTTTTAAGTGAATACATATATGCTAAACAACCAGTTTTCTCTCCAATATCTTTTATTAGGCTTCTTATATATGTACCAGTAGAGCAATTTACCTTGATTTTAAAAAAGGGGATATTTTCTTCTAATATATCAATTTTATATATTTTAACATTCACGGGTCTTAACTCTATATCATTACCTTTTAATGCATATTTATAAGCTCTCTTACCATTTATCTTTTTTGAAGAATATGGTGGAGGAACCATTTTATAATCGCCTTCAAAGTTTTTGATTATTTCATTTAGCTTTTCTTTTTTTATGTTTACTTTTGCTTCTTTAATGATATCGCCATTTATATCGTAAGTATCTGTTAGCTTACCAAGTTCACCAACTGCAATATATTCCTTATCTAAGTTTTGAAAATAAGAAGTGAATTTAGTTGCCTTTCCAATGACTAAAATCAAAAGCCCTTCTGCTGCAAAATCCAAAATACCGGTATTACCAACTTTTATATTGAATTTCTTGGAAATATTTCTCGCTATTTTATTTGAAGTAATCCCTTTTGGCTTATTACATAATATTATTCCATCCAAATTCAACCCCTTTTCATTGATGTCATATTTTTATATTTATGCATTAAAAAATTCAAATAAATCCAATATAAATGCATAGATACAAAATAATAAATTTATTTTCAGCACTTTAAAATCTAATGAAAAAGAAGATTGATAATTAGAAAAGATGATATATTTTAAAGGATGAAATAAAGGGATGAATTATGAAAAAAACAAAAATAATATGCACTATTGGTCCGGCTAGCTCAAATAGAAAAATTATCGAGAATCTTATTGATTCTGGAATGAATGCCATAAGATTCAATTTTTCACATACTAAAGGATCAGAGATTATTGAAATTGTTAAAATGGTAAAAAATATTAGAGAAACAAGAAAAATTCCTTTAGCGTTAATTCTTGACACAAAAGGTCCAGAAGTTAGAATCTATGGATATAAAGACAAAGTGGAACTTTCATCTGAGCAAATCATAACAATAAAAAGTTACTTAAAGGATGACATCTATTCAAAAATTTCTAATACCACCGATCTTTTTTATACTAACTTACCTGAGATTGGAAATTTAGTTTATAAAAATGCAAGAATACTATTAAAAGATGGATTCATAGAAGGATTTGTAAATGAAATTTTAGATAAAGACACTATAAAAGTAATAATAAAAAATGGCGGTGTTATTAATCCTAAATCTCACCTTACTATACCAAATGTTGTATATCCTCTAAAATTCCTTTCAGAAAAAGATATTGAAGATATAACATTTGCTATAGAAAATGATTTTGAGTATATTGCTTTATCTTTTGTTTCTTCAAAAGAAAATATTATACAGGTAAGACAGCTAATAGAAAAGATTGAAAATGAAAAAAAAATAGAATCAAAAACCAAACTAATTGCAAAAATTGAAAATAAAAAAGCAATAGATAATATAGATGAAATAATAAGTTATTCTGATGGTATTATGGTTGCAAGAGGAGATTTAGGTGTAGAAATGGACATTGAACTTGTTCCTATTATTCAAAAAAGGATTATAAAACTTTGCTATAGGGAAGGAAAACCAGTTATAGTAGCCACTCAGATGCTTGAAAGCATGATAGAAAACCCAATCCCAACAAGAGCTGAAGCAAGTGATGTCGCTAATGCCTGTTATGATTTGGCTTCTGCAGTAATGCTTTCTGGTGAAACAGCTGTTGGTAAAGATCCGGTTAGAGTAGTTCAAACAATGGCAAAAATAATAAATCAGGTAGAGAATAGTTTAGACTATAATGAAATTTTAAATCAGCTAATGAGAATACCTAAAAATATTGATGTCACTACTTCTATAGCAGCAAGAAGCGTTACAATTGCTTATGATATCAATGCCAAAGTCATAGCAGTGATAACAGGTTCAGGATACTCTGCAAGGATGATATCTAAAGTAAGACCAAAGCTCCCAATCTTAGCATATACCTTTGATTTTGATGTTTATAATCAATTATCATTAAATTGGGGTGTCATTCCAAGATTTATTGAAAATTTCAATAATTTAGAGTCTCTCATAAAATATATACATGAAGATATAAAATTAACTGGCTATGCAGATTCTTCGGATTATTTTATTCTTGTTAGTGGCTTACCTCTTGGGAAAGAGGGTTCAACAAATAGTATAAGAGTAGAAAAATTATCTTAAAAACCTATTTTAGCTTGTAAATCTAAACTGTAGTAAATAGTGCCATATAGATTTAGGCATGTATTAAAAACTAAACTCATCATAAAGTTTTCAGATATTTTAAAATCAAGATTCAGGTTGGTTTGAAAACCAAACATACTTATAATTATATCTTTATTAAAAACTGGATAGAGAAGATTTTCATTTGTATCATATAAAGCTGAAATAAATATTCCTGGCAAAAAACTAAAAGAAAAAGTTAATATCTTAAAAAGAGTAAAAAATTTTATTGTAATACCAGCAAAAATACCACTTAAGTTAAGCAAATAAAGATCACTTGAATCTTGATAACAAAAGGGATACATTAAATTAAAGATAGAAAAGTTTATTGCTGAGAAAAACAAAAAATTAATAGGCAAAGTAATCTGAAAAGAGAAAAAATTAGATATTAAATTAAAGATAACAGGCGAGTTTAGTAAATATAAATCTGTTCCAGCCAAAATATTGTAATCTGAAAAAACAGCATTTACTATTCTTACTGTGGGAAAAGAAAGTTGAGAAAATCCTAAATATATCTTTGGTTTATATTTTTCTTCAACATTCAATCCTGCTATCTTCAAATAATCTAAGAAATCTAAAATATTTTTTTTAAATTCTTCTGGTATATCTGCAGTTATGATAATATCATTTGTCTTGATTATTAACTTACTTAAAGAGCTCTGCAAATAATTTTCAAAATCTTTATTTTTACAGCTAAAATTGAATTGTTCAATCCAAAGATTTTTATCTTTATCAAACCATTTTTTATATCTTTTTTTTATAGGGTTAAGTTTTATTTCCTTTATATCAGTTTTTATTATAAACTTAGCATTCGAAAGATTTAAAAATAATTTTGATTCTATCTGTAAATCGATTTCATAAATTATTTCATCTTTTATTATCTTCTTCGAAGCCCAAATATTAAAAAAATACTTTAAATCTGTCGAAGTAAAAGAAATAGTAGAAGTTTTAAACATCAGCTTTTCTTCAGCCAATATATTGATTGAAGACAAGATAAATATGATGGATAAAAGCAACATAATTATAAAAAATCTATTATTACTTACAAAAGTCAATTTCCTTCTAACTTTAACCATAAAAGTTTCCTTCTTAATATATTAAAGATAAACCATAGGATAAACTATATGCCGAATTATCATAAATGGAATAATTAATAAAGGGATAAGAAGAATCGGCAAAATTACTGTATATACAAATATTGTTGTTAGAAAATGCTTTTATAATATCTAAAGACCAACTAGAATCAGAAAAATTATTAGTTTTTATAAAACCATTTGTAAATTGATAATCATTAGTAGCATCATTAGTCAAATATACAATAAAGAGATTTGAATTACTAATGCCATTGGTGAATAATCTTTTTAAATCTATATCCACTAAATATTTTCCTGTTATATCAATTTTTAGTCTATCTATTAGTTTTTTTGTACTATAATCAAATTCAGAAATTGAAATATAATCCTTACCATCTTTAGTGTAAGACCAAGCAATATATAATTTGTTTTTTTCTGCTATATAAAGCATCTTTATACTTGAATTGGAGGCTATTTTATCTTCAATTTTTGATTCATAGATCTCAAAGCAGTTTCCAGTATCTATATCAACTGAATATATTAAAAGATAGTTTTTTGTATCTAAATTATTGAACGCTATACATGCAGCATATATTTTATTGTTATCATATTCAACCATCGTCGTGTTTAAAATTGATGAAAGATTATATTCTGATTTGGTAAAATTTATTTTCTTAAAATATGATATTTGTTCTTTATCCCAGCAAACAATATAACCTGTATTGTTATAAAGTGACATATATCCAATTTTCCTGCTTTTTTTTAGGTTAAATAATTTAGCATTATTATATTGAGGGAAATTGATATCAACAGCTTCAGAATAAGTTTGAGAATTATTTATTAATAATTTATAAGAAATGTTATTAAAATCATAAAAAAGCTTTAATTCCATTTTATGAAGAAAATAATTAGAATCAAGGAAATAAATATAAAAATTGGTTTCATCAAATTTTTCAAAAACTGGTAAATATGAAGATGGATTTGGTTGTGAAGCAAAATCAAATCCAGTTGACAAAAAAAATGAATTATTATTCCCATCAAGTATATCACCTAAAAATTGACTATTTATATTTCCCTCACCGAGTTTTTTATATTTGAAATATAAATTTCCCGAGTTGGTGTCTATGTAAGATATTAATAAAATTTTTCCCAATTCAAATGATGTAATTTTGTTTCCACCTTCTGGACTAGCTAAATTATAACTTAGTGATAGATTAAATTCATTTGAATCAAATTTTATATCCTGAGAAATACCAAATAGAATGTCAATAATTTGGCAGGAAAATGAAAATATCAATAATAATGTTAAAACAATTATTAAAAATAATTTTTTCATATCTCACCTTTATGAAATTAAAGTTAATTTATTTTTTCTAATTTGTTCCAATAAATAATAAAATTAGTCATAAAAAATAAATAAAAGTTATAGAAAACCATCCTGATAATAAGTAATTTTCATCTTTTAAATTTTCATCTATAAAACCTAGATTTGATCCAATATCTAAAGAGAATTTCCCTAGTTTAATCATATAACTTAAATAAAGACCGCAATTTAAAAATGAAAAATTCTGAATATCTATTACATCAATAACTCCAGAAAAATTCCTATTTTTATAAACAGAATAAAATAAAAAGCTAACCCATAGACCAAAGTTGAAATAAAAACTAAAAGATTTTGTTTCTAAAATACTTTTGGAAAAATATGTTTTAAAATAACCAGTAAATAATAAGAAATAATAATCTACAATTGAGTATAATGCCCTAGAAAGATATCCTATTTCAAAATTTATTAGATTATTATTTTTTAATTTTAGGTAGGATCCTACAAAAACAGTTTCTCCTTCGTAAATTTTCATATATAAATCAAAATCTGTTGTAAAATTTAAAGGATAAGAAGTAGTACCTAATATTCCAACTCCAAAATATAGATTAAATGAAAAAGCTTTAATAGAAAAAGAAAACAAAATAAAAATAATAAAAATTATAAAAATAATAGATTTAATGAATTTCATTAATATTTCCCATAAATCGAATTCTATTTGCTAATTTACATATAAATAATAATCCACAATTTTTATAATTCAACATTCTACTTGAAATCTAACAAAAATATATTATAAAATAAGTTGCAGAAAAAATTATGAATAATTTTTTACTTAAAAGATACCTTTATTTCATAATTATTTTATTCTCGATTCTTCTTTTAAATAAAATTTTTATTGAAATAAACTTGGATAGCAAAGTAAAATCAATAGTCAATTATGAGTTAAATAATGCTTCAAAAAGCATAGTAGTGATTGAAAACCAAAATTGCAACTTATTGAATCAAATAAGTGAGATATTAAAAGTCGATGAAAATAATTTTGATTTAAATTCTAAAAATGATAAACAAGTTTCCTTTGATTCAACTAAAAAATTAACTTCTACAACTAATAAAGAAAATACTAAAAAAGAGAATTCTAAAAATGAAGAGATAAAATTTCCAATAAATATAAATACAGCTACCTTAGAGCAATTGTGTGCTATTCCAGGTATTGGTCCTGTTTTAGCTCAAAGGATTATTGATTATAGAAATGAAAATGGTCCTTTTTCATCGGCAAATGACCTATTAAATGTAAAAGGAATAGGAGAAAAAAAGCTGCAAATAATATTGCAGTATATTTTTTTTTAAAATAGATTGATTATTATACCCATCTGAAACAAAAATGTGACATTTGAATATTCTACTTTACCTAAAGAAATCGAAGCAAAATATTCAATATAGGATGTTATTGGAATTCCCAAATTAAGAGAGAAAATATATCCTAAGCAATATTCTGGTAAAGAATCAGAATTAATAAAATTTACTAAAAAACCTATAAGAGATGAAAATCTTAGAAAAAGTGATTCTGAGAAGTCAAAAACAGTTAGATATATTTTTAATCCAAAAAGTCTTGAAACTTCATAGTTATCTTCCCAATCAAAAATACTTGCATATGAAAAATATATAGAAATGGCACTCAAAAAAGGAGTTTTAAAATATATTCCTAGTTCTAGTGTACTATTATTATGAAACAAAAGTGAACTTGCGAATTCATTAATCACTGGATTTTGGTTATCAAGACTGTAATAGATATTTATTGGATATAATATCAAAAACAAACTAAAAGGTCTTGTATTTATATTAATATCAATGTTAGTTTTTTCATCGTCAATAGACAACTTTTCTAACGAACTAATAAGTTTTTTATTTAATCTAGCATTTATAGTTTCATATTTACCTATAAATTGAAAATATATAGTTTCATTTTTATTTTCTATAATTTTTAAAATATCATCAATACTAATTTGAATTTGAAATTTTTCGCAATAAGGATATTGTTCATTCTGATTATAATAGCTTTTATAACTTGCAAATTGTAAGAAAATCTTACTTGAATCTGCTTTATAAATAATCTTTCCAAATTCTAACTGAGAAAAATCAAGAAAAAATTTACCATATATATATATATCAGATATCAAATAATCCGAAGTAAGATTACCGAGCACTATATACATTTTATGAGACACTAAATCAGAATCTAATAAAATTCCTTTAGCCTTAACATCGTTATAATTCAAATCTTGAGCACTAAGATCATAGCTAAAGAACAATAAGAAGGTTATTGAAAAAAGAAATATAGAAAAATATAAAAGGCTGTTTTTCATTAAATCTCCAACTATTTATTAAAACTATAATATAATACCGATAGAAAAAATCATACAATAATTAGAATACTCTTCTTCATCAATATCACGAGAATTATCTATTTGTAAATATATATTTAATGAAAAAATTATGTTTTTAAAAATAATTCCAGTTCCTATATCTAAAGAATTATCATGCTGATTCATATTAATATTATCATCATGATAAATAGAAAAATTATTATAGTCTAATATAAAATCATAAATTAAGTTCCCAGAAACATTTATTCCAAAATCAAAAAATGCCTTTGAATATAAATTTCTAAAAAATAAAAACCTAAATTTTAAAACAGGTTGAAGATAGACTAGTTCATATTTTTTATTTTCAGAATATAAAAAACCTTTAGAAATGACTTTTATTCCTAAGATTAAATCGATGTTATTTAAAAAAGGTAAAGAAAAATATCCAAATAATTCGTAGCCCAAAGCTGGTTGGGGTGTTAAAAGGTAAGCATTTAAATTGCTTGAATCGTTATTAATAATATCTGTATAACCAAAACCAACACCGAAAGTTAAATTTTGCCCATAAACAATATTATTATTAAATAAAAGGCATGATGAGATAAATAATATAATCAATATAATAAAATTATTTTTTTTTATTTTCAAGTTTTTCACAAATTATCCTCTTGTTTTAGTGTTTTTTATATTTCGTCACATTTATTATACTTTCATTAAAATACATTTCAAGTTTTAGGATAATTATTTAAATAACATATTTTCACTTGATATTTTAATAAAAATTTATTAAACTCTTGAAGAGGATGAAAATATTTAAAAATAGATAAATATTTAGGAGATTCAATTTATGTCTGAGTTTAATAATAATGATCATTTTTTTAATCTTGAAGAAGATTTAAAAACAGATATAGCATTATCAAAAGATGAGTTATTTTCTATAATAGATCAGTCAGAGAATAAAGATTTAATAAATAGAGGGAAAAACAATGATATCGATTTAAATAATATTGTACAAGAAAATATTTCTATGAACAAGGATAATTTTGGGGATATTATTGCTGTTTTTTCTGTTACAGAACTTGAAGAAGAATATAAAAAAAAAAGTAAATTAAAATATTATATAGATGAAAAAAGTGATAAAATTGATACTTTTAATTACAACACAGAAAGGAATGCATTACTAGACAAATTTTCTGAGGCTAAAACCACAAATATTCTTAGCAAAGATGAGAATATTTTATTAGATGAAGATTTACAAATAATAGAAAATGATAAGGACGAAAAATTACCTGAGCAAATTAATGAAGAAAATAAAACTTTTCAAAAAGAAAGTGAATTAGATGAAAGTTTAAGTATAAAAGAAATAAAATCTGTAATAAATTATTTAGATGAACTACTTGACGCTTTACCTGAAGATAAAATTGAGGAATTTGTAAAATCTGATTATTACAAACTCTATAAAAAAGTATTAGATGAATTGAAAACCGAAAATAATTATAAATAATAATAAATAATATATTAAATTGAAAAATAGTGGAACAAATGAGTTTATCGGAAAAAGCTAATAAAATTTTTAATGAGTTAATGAGACAAAAGGACTTATCCGAAATCTTAATATCTAAAGAAGAGTTTGATAAAGCTTTGATCAAAAGAGATAATTCTCTATCTGATTTAAATAAAAAAAATCTCTCGCTAGATAAAAATTTTTTAAAATTTGATAAAAAACCTTGTGAAATCAACGAAGATTTGAATAATTTAAATTCTATAAGGATTCAAAAAAGTGAAATAGAAAATCTCTTTAATAAGAAAAATGTTGAAACAAGTAATAAAAAAATAAACTATTCTGAAATAAATATTCTTGATAAATTGTTATCAAATACCAAAATTTTTCTTAAAAATTTAATATACATTCAAGATGAAAAAGATTTGTATTTTTATCTAGACAAAAACCTATCTACTCTTTTTTATTTTAAATCTTACTGTATTTTTTTTCAGAATAAAATTGTTCATTCTTATAATATGTCTGATTATATTAAAAAAAAGATTGAAAATTTTTCTAATAATTTCCCAGATCAATTTGAAAACACATTCTCTTTGGTCATAGTCAATTCCCTAGTGAATTATAAAACATTAAAGGAAAACTGCTTTATCTTTCCAATTTTCCTAAAAAATAAAAATCAGGGATATATTATTATTGAAATTGATGAAAATTACTCGAAAAATGAATATTATCTTGATTTTGTAGCACTGCTTCTTACATTGATACCTTCGTCAATACCCTCTATTTTGTCATAGTGAAGATTTAAATAGAAAAACCAATTATAAATATAAGTTAAAATCGTATATTTTTACTTATCAATCATTGAATTACTATTTTTAATGGAGATTTATTATGATTCTTAATTTTCAAAAAGTAGAATTAGAAAAAATCAATAAAAACTTCAAACCTCTTATCGACTTTTCAGCTATAGATAAAGATTCATTAAAAGAGTTTCACAACTCTATATTTTTAAATTCAAAAAATGATGGATATATCCCTATAGTTTTAAGTGAAGATCCGTTCCAATGTAAGTCCATCTTAAAAAGTTTAATAGTTGAATATGAAGTTAATACTATTAAAGAAATAATTGAAGATATTAAATTATATAATGATGATTATTATCTAATAGTTAAAAGATTTGGTAAAATCATATTAAATAAAGATAGTATATTATTAAAGGATGATTTTATTGAGAAATATCATTCTTACCAGATATTTTCTCTTATTTTCATAATGATCTTTTTCAAAAACACAATAGATTCAAAACCATCGATATTGCTTTATCTATTGTTTTTATTAGCAAATGAAAATCCAAAAATAATAGAGCAATTGAAAGATATTTTTAAATTATATGGTTTTTTTGAGAAAATAGATTTTATACCTAAAGATTTTTATATATATCTTATATCGATTGATGCTGATAGATCTTTACTTTTAGAACTTAAAAACCTTATTGATACCATTTATTCTCTTCCCAAATCTATTGAAATTATAAAATATATACTAATCTGTAAATTAAATAAAAATAGGTTAAGAAGATTGATTTTCGAAATTTATAGATTGGTGGATTTAGAAAAGTTTGATGAATTTATAAGTATTATGAAACAGGATGATGAATTTTTTAATGACTTAAAAATAACAAATTCCCAAAAAGAGATAAGACTTTCTAACATCATAAATAAAATAATTAATCCATCTTTTTCTAGCAGGAATGAAAGTTTTAATAAACTATTAAATTCTTTAAAGCTTTCGCTGATAAATATTAAACCTTCTTTATCGTTTGAAAAAAACGAATTTTCAATTTCTGCTAATATTAAAAATCAAAAAGAATTAGAAATTTTAAAAGACGAGATTATCAAACTCGCTGAATGTAAGGATAAAATTTTTGATTTTTAACATTAAAAAAGGAAAAAAGCATGTCTAAAATATTTTCGAAACTTCCTAAAATAAAAAATATCTATATTGAAAAAGGTAACTACAATAATTTTCAATCAAATAATATAGAAAATATAATAAATAACATTTTAAAACTAAAAAGAAATACAAATGAAAAGATAAAGATAAATTATCTAGAAAATGAAGAAATAATAAATCTTACTAAACAGAACAAAATCAGTCAAGAGGATTCATATGATTTAATTATTCAAAAAAATCCAGGGATATATATTAAAAAATGCCCTGGAACACCTAATTATATCTGTTGCAATTATCATATTACAACTTTTTATGTAAATTGTAATCTCGGATGTACATATTGTTTTTTAAAATTTTACCTAAAGAATAACAATATAATTATATATTATGATATTGATCTTTTTCTAGAAGAAATTAATAGATTTGATAGATTAAGATTAGGAAGTGGAGAATTATCTGACTCACTATTGTATGATCCGTTTACAAATTATTCCGATATTGTCATGGAATACCTTGAAAATAAACCAAAAATAACTTTCGAGTTTAAAACAAAAACAGATTATATTGATCCTTTTTTAAAAAGAAAACCGTTGAGTAACATAGTAGTTGGTTTCTCTGTAAATCCAGAAAATATTTCAAAGATTTTGGAACCTCTCTCTTCGACATTAAATGAAAGATTAGAAGCCGCATCAATACTATTAAAAAATGGATGGAAAGTTTCCTTTCATTTTGATCCAATTATTTTAACTTTAGGTTTGGATGAAAATGAATACTTAAAACTTTTTAATACAATAATAGATCTAGCTGGTAATTCTATAGCATGGTTTTCTCTTGGTACATTAAGGTACAATATTGATATGATGGAAGATTTAAGAAAAAGCTATAAAGGAAGAATTCTTTTAAAATATGAAACAATAAAAGGTCTAGATGGCAAGATTAGATACTTTATAGATGATAGATTAAGAATTTATAGGAAAATTTTTGATATTTATAAAAATAGAAATTGCACTTTCCCACTATACTATTGTATGGAATCGGATAAAATCTATTTGAAAACTTTTGGTAAATTACCAAATAAAATTGACAATTTATCCAATATATTTAATTTTAATTGTTGAATTAAAAAAGGAGTGTAAAACTCAATGGGAAAAGATCCATATGAAATTCTTGGGCTTTCAAGAAACGCATCGATGGATGAAATTAAAGCAAGATACAGAGAACTAGTCAAAAAATATCATCCTGATAAACACCAGGGTAATCCTTTAGCAGATTTAGCTGAAGAACGTTTCAAAGAAATACAACAAGCCTATGATGATATAATAAATAATAGGGCATCTTCTTCGCAAAATTATGAAAACAACTATTCTAGTTCTTCATATACATACAATGTTGACTATGAAAATATAATTTCACTTATACAAAATGGAAGATATGGCCTTGCAAATCAAAAACTAGATCAAATTAATGACAGAAATTCTGGTCTATGGAATTACTTAAAATCGATTGTGTGTGCTAATATGGGTGATTTACAAAATGCTATGAATTATATACAGATAGCAATATCAATAGAACCTAACAACATAAATTATCAAAAATTTAGAGATCAATTAATTAATTATAATTCAAGACCTTATTATTCTCAAGCTCAAACAGGTTCTACGAGTAGTTGTCTCGATTGCCTTACATGTCTTTGTTGCTTTAACTGTTTGTGTAATTCATGCTCTTAAAAAAAATTTTACTATGAAAATTATAATACCAAAAGGAAGTGGATTTTGCCCAGGAGTCATAAGTGCTGAAAAAAAACTATTACAATTAAGAGAAAAATATGATGAATTGATTTATATCTATGGGATGTTTATTCATAATAAAGAATATGAAAACTTTCTTAAAAGAAAAAATATTATTAGCATTCAAGATATAAATAAACTTGATGATGGTTCTATATTTATAATACCTACTCATGGAATAGATAGAAATTTCGAAAATATAGTAAAAAATAGATTTAAGGTCTTTGATTTTACATGTCCTAAAGTTAAAAATGTTCAAAAAATTATTTTTACTCATAAAGATTATTTGACAATTATTACTGGAAAGGAAAACCATCCTGAAACCATCGGGTTAAAAAGCTACTCATCAGAAAATATAGTTATATCAGATCTCTCTCGTCTTAATGAAAAAAGTTTTATTGAAAAGATCAAAAATAAAAAGATTTTATTAATTTCTCAGACGACTGCAAATGAAAATTTATATATAAATTCCTTAAATTACTTAAATAATCTTTTAAAAATTAGTTTTATCACTGAACTAAAAAATTTTAATACAATTTGCCCTTCTATAATAAACAGAGAAAATAATTCAATAGATTTATTAAAAAAACAAAGTACAAAAGCTATTGTCATTGGAGATAAACTATCTTCAAACTCTCAGAGATTATTCTTAAGACTAAAAACAGTGAATGAAGATATCTTTTTTATTGAAAATATAAATGATCTTGAGAAAATCTTGGATAAAATTGAAAAAGAAGAAAAAATTTTAGTAGTTTCCTCTTCTTCAACACCTTCATTTATTGAAAACGAAATAATAAAATTTTTAGAAAAAATTTAATTAATCAAACTTTTTAATCAAAAGTATAAAGCTTAAAATAAATCTATCGATAAGCTAAATGATTGGATAAAATGAAAAAATCTTTTTTAGCTTTTACATTTTTATTTTTGATTTTTATTAATATTACAAATGGTGCTGAAAATTTTGAGGTTATAGACAGAAGACTTGAAGGTAATATTAACTGGACATTTATGCAGTTTGAAGCCAGTGGTTATGCTGAGCTTGATCCCAGCTCTACAAATATAGCCACAAATGAACTTTTAACCTTAAAAAAAGCTGAAGAAAATGGATATTCAAATCTAACATCACTTATTATTAATATGATAGTTGACTCTAGAACAAAAATTATTGATTTAATAAAAGAAGATTCTGAAATAAATCGAAATCTATTTGAATTTGTCCAAAATGCTTATAAATCTGACTTAAAATATTCTGGGACAAAAAGGATAATATACTTTTTATTACCATTTATTTTAGGGAAAGATTCTCTATATTCTGTATTAAAACTAAAAAGGGATTATACAAATGAAATAAAGGTCGATTCCTCAATCCCTAATAAATCGAATTTTACATCCTTAATTATTGATTGTCGAGGGTATATGATTAACCCTTCTTTAAAACCAAAAATTTTAAATCCTTACCGACAAGCAGTAATTAGCTTTGATAATGTATTATGGGAAATAATTGAGAAGCAGGGGTTTATAAAATATATCTGTGATATTACTGGTTTGAAAGCACTAAATAATATAGTTGGAGATAATCCCTATATAATCCCCGCCATTGGAAGTTATGGCATAAATAATACTGATATCATAGTTTCAGAAGAAAATATAGGATTTTTCTTTGGAAATCCAAAAAATCTTGAACTAATTAAAAACGGAAAAATAATTCTTCTTATTGACAAAAATAAATAATTCTTTACCTTCAAAGGGGATAATTTATCCTTTTTTAATCAACCTCCCTAATAAATCATAAATAGATTTATCAATGCTTATAAAAAAACAGATTTCTTCATTATTAACAAATGGTGATTTTGCAAATGCAATTGATATTTTAACTTCAAGTTTATCTAATGAGAATAATATTGAAGAATATGCTACTTTGCATAAAATAATCAAGTACTGGATCAACAGAGATGATAAATTAAATAGGATAAATCAGCCTTATGAAAAAGCATTGGCTTATTTTGATGAATGGGATAATTTTTTAAAATTTTTGCAGGAAAACAATATTGATACTAAGATTTCTGAGATCCATTCTATACATAATTTTGTTTTTTCTAAATGCTTATCACTATTTATAGAATCTAGAACAGAAACAAGAATAAATGATATAGACTTGCTTATTAAGATTGCATATTGCTTTAGAGAACTTTCTCAATATGAAGAGGGTATACAAACTTTGCAATATGCGTATAAATTGAATAAAAACCAACTTATATCATTGATGCTTGCAGATTTCTTATATGCAAAAGGAGAAACATTAGAAGCACAAATTTTATTTAAGGACGTTTTTTTTCTTGATAACACAATCTCTTTTGACACAAAGTTCGTTAAATGTGATAAAATATTAGAAATAATTGAAAAAATAAAAAAAGATAATTACCCAGAATACGAAATTTTAGAGTGGATTCCTATTTATGGTTATATAGATGGATTTTTGAATGTAAAAAGACAACTGAATAAGAATGAATTTGAAAAGATCTTTACAGAAATGACAAAATTTGAAAAGATTTTTTATTCGAATCCTCAAATCAAAAGCCAAGTCGAAGCTAAACTAATAAAAAAATGTATATTACTTCTTGAATATTATACATTTCAAGAAGCAGACACCGTTAAACAAGAGCAGATTAAATTAAAGTTAAAGAATATAAATGAAACTATTGCAAAACAAATATTAATTAATAACTAAAGGAGTTTATTAAAATATGGCGACAATTATCGAATCCATTTCAGAGATACTAAAAGAAGAAAAATGGACCAGAACTTCAATATCTGAGTTTTCAATCTCTATGTTCGAGTCTTATGATTCTCTAATTAAAGATATTCAAGAAAGTTACCAAATTTCAGAGGTTTGTTCTTTTTTAGAGAATTACTTGAAAAGCAACTCTAATTCTATTATAGCTCTTTATTTCCTATCAATAATATACTCTATCTCTCAAGATTATAAGGGAAATGAATGGGCAAAAAAACTTATAGAAATATTTGATGAAAATAGAAGGATAAAGATAGTAAAATATCTTTGCGAAAAATATCTAAGCTATAGTCATATTTACAAAAATGTCTTATCGAGGTATATTCAAATTCTTGAAGATGAAAAGAAGGAAGAAACTGAAATTGTACCTTACATGGAAAGTTTGCATAAAATAGATTTTACTGATGCTAAAATAACTAGAAAACTTGCTATATTTTATGAAAACTCAAAAAATCTTGAGAAGGCTATTTTATATTATAAAAAGCTATTCGATATTTCTGCAAACTCTAAAATACAAAATGAAGTAGAAGAACTCTGGAAAAAACTACTTAGTTTTGAACAAATTGAACCTGATTACTTTTTTCTTAAGTTAAATATAATTGAAAATATCAACTTAAAACTCAGATTGGCTGAAAAACTGATTGAGCACTTTGAAAGTATTGAAGATTGGGATTTAGTTATTGACACTATTAAAATAACTTATGAATTAATACCAGATAAAAACAAAAGTAATTTAGTTCAAAAATTAAGAGACCAGATAGTAAACGCTTACAGAAAAAAATACTCAAATAATAGTCAGTTGGAAGAATTCTTAAAAAGATCGAGAATAACAGAAAAATGGAAAAACCTCTCTGTCGCTATTTCTGAGTTTGAAAAGTACATACCTTTTGATAAAAACAAATATGTATTTCATCAACTTTCTGGTCTTGGTTTTATCAAAGATATAAATGAAAATTTTATAGTGGTAGATTTTGAGAAGAAAAAAAACCACCAATTTTCTATCACTATGGCTTTGAAAGCCTTACGAATTCTTGATGATAATGATTTTCTAGTTTTAGAAGCATATCATCCAGGAAAATTGCAAAAACTTGCAGAAGAAAATCCTAAAGAGTTGTTAATAAATCTCTTAAAGTCATATAATAAACCTCTTTCCACAAAAGATATAAAGACAATCCTCACCAGAGTAGTTATTCCTGTAGCTTCATGGGAAAAATTCTGGAATTCTTTAAGAAACGAGATAAAAGATGATCCTTTGATAATAAGAAATGCTACCAGCTATAGTTTAAGGAATAAACCTGCATTAAAAGAAGAAAGTATCTATGAAAGATTCAAATCTGAAGAAAATTTAATTCATAAAGCACAGATTTACTTAAATTATATTAGCGAAGAAAATGATTTTCAATCTGAATACTCCCAAGCTATGCTTAGAGTCTTTCAAAATTTTTTAAGAGAAGATGCAATTATTCATCAAAATTTGGTTATAGCATTTTTATTTTTGAAAGATTTAAAAAGCAAGTACAGTCAATTGAATATTAGCCTTCCTTTTGATTCCGAATATCTTTTTTCAAAATTGATAGAAGAAAAAAAATATATATTTAATTTTAGAGATAGCAACTTTGAAAAGTTGTTTTTTACGGAATTGATGGTTTATACTTCAAATTGGCCTCAAATTATGGGCGAATATCTACTTCAGTATCCTTCTAAATTCATAATTTCTACTCTTATATCTAAAGGATTTTCGGAAATAATTAAAGAAAAAAGTAAGGATGTAATAAGAAACGCAAAAGATAATCCGGAAGTTTTTTTATGGTTCTTGAAAAATATTTTTAATCATCCCGAATTTTCCGGTATTGTAGACAAAGGTGATCTATTGATAATACTTGCGAATCTTTTGGATATTGCGAATAAATCTATCATACAGAAAATCAATGTAAATGCTAATAGAAAGCTGTTTACAAATATAGGAGATGCTTTTTTTAAAGAAAAACTTTTGGAAAGTTATCTAGAACAAAATCCACCTGAAAACCAGGTTTCAAAACTTTCTACAATCTTTCTTAGAACTAAATGGAAATATGATGATTATCTTATTGAATTTAAAACATTACTTGCAAAATATTATCCAGAAATTCTTTCTAAAATTTCCCCCGAGGAAAAAGATGAGAATGAAAATATTTTTTACTCTACTATAGATTCTATAAAAGAAAAACAAGAACATCTACAGTTTTTAATCAAACAGGAAATACCTAGAGTAAACAGAGAAATGATGATAGCCAAAGAAAAAGGTGATCTAAGAGAAAATGCTGAGTATCATTCGGCGAGAGAAACTTTACAGAGTTTAAATATTGAAGCTGCAGAACTTCAAAGAGATTTAAATAATGTAAAACCAATTGATCCTAACAATATTTCACTAGACAAGATATCTATCGGAACAAAATGCAGGTTAAAATCAGATATTACAGGTAAGGAGACTACATATACAATTCTGGGTAAATGGGATATTGACCTTAATAATAATATTATTTCCTATGAAACAGAATTAGGAAAAATATTGCTTAATAAGAAAATCGGGGATATTATTATAAATCCTATAGATAATGAAGAATACAAGGTCATGTCCATTGAAAAAGGGATATAAATTTGTTTTATTTTTTATATTTCTTTTTGCTGTTATTTTTCTAATAGTTTATTTTGATTTTGAAAAACTTATTGATTTCAATAATTTATTACAACTAAAAGAAAGATTAATAACTATACATCCAATATTGGTTTTCCTTTCAATTCTTGGATTATACTTTATATTTTCATTTCTATTTCTAACAATTGCACCACTTTCTATACTTTGTGGAATACTTTTTGATAAATTCTTAGGTGCTTTTTTATCTTTAATAGGCTCTACTATTACTATGACAATCTCCTTTCTTATTAGTCGATTTTTCTTAAATTCAATTTTTAAGAAATTGAAAGATAAGAATAAGACCTTTCAAAGTATTATGGATAATTTATCTATAAATGGTAAACAATATATTTTATTTGCAAGGTTATTTTTCATTACTCCTTACAATGCTTTAAATGTAGTATCAGGTATTTCAGATATTAAAACAAAGGATTACATCATATATTCTATATTAGGTTGTATTCCTTCTACAATATTCTATGCATATTCTGGCAGTATTCTGAGTACTTTAAAAGATTATGATTCAGTAAAAAAAAATGGGGTTATACTTGCAATCATAATTGGTATATTTTTCCTTCTTATTTTTATTTTAAAAAGAATTTTTAGTAAAAAGCTATTAAAAAAAAATAATTTATAAATTTTCTTTTTATTGACAATGTCTTATAAAAAGTTTAATTAAGGTGTTAATAAAAATAAATAAATATGGAGATAATGATGAACTTTTTATTACCTATTTTTCAACAGACAACACAACAAGCGACATCTTCGACATCAAGTTTTTTAGTAAATCTTTTACCTATTCTTGCCATTATTGTAATTTTCTATTTCCTATTAATTTTACCTCAAAACAAACAGAAAAAACAACATGAGGCTATGATTAAATCTCTTGATAAAGGTGATGAAGTTATAACAACAAGTGGAATTTTTGGCACTGTTGTTGGAGTAAAAGAGGATTCGATAACAATAAAAATAGATGATAATACAACCATAAGGATACTTAAAGGTGCTGTCGCTTCTGTAAAAAAAAGAGAAGAGTAAGATTTAGCATTATTAAGAATTCTTTTCTTTTCTATTTTCTGGAGGAAACAAATGTCAGATAGAAAGTCACTAAGAATCAGAAAAACTTTTGGTTCTAAAGAAGTTATAAATGATACAACAAGGATTATTTTAACAATAATACTCTTTTTATTTTCTTGTTATTTAATATTCCCGACAATAAAATGGTATTTCGTGCTTTCTTCTCATGATAGAGAACTTACAATGATGACAAATGAACAGCTGAGAGAATTAAAAGTAAGTGATGAAGAGCTAGCGAAAATTAGAGAAAATAAAAAATTAAAAAACAGGATTATCAATCTTGGTCTTGATTTACAAGGAGGTCTATATATTATCTTAAAACCAGATACTTCAAGATTTGAAAAAGAACTCTCATCTTCTGAGATGTCTGATCTTTTAGATAAAGCAATGCTTATATTAAACAATCGTATAGACCAATTTGGTGTTGCAGAAACTCATATAAGAAAAATGGGCAGTGAAGGGATTGAGATAGAAATTCCAGGAGCTAAAGATATAGAAAGGATTCAGCGAATCCTTCTTGAACAGGGACAACTTACCTTCCAATTAGTTGATGAAGTAACATTATCTGAAATTGGGTCTTTAGATCCAAAAACAGATTTTGATGAATATGGGAATTATTTACATCCTGAAAAAATTCCTGAAGATTCTGCTATTTATTGGGTATATGAAAAAGATAAATATGGTGTGCTTTTAAAGACAGTTCCTACGATTCTTAAAAAGAAAGTCGAACTTGATGGAACCTATATAGGTCAAGTGCTTGTACAAAATGGTATGAGAGGTATTGAAGTTACATTTAGTCTTAACTCAGAAGGAGCTCAAAAATTTTATAGAGTCACAGCAGACAACAAAGGAAGACATTTGGCTATTGTTTTAGATGGAAAAATACAATCAATGCCAGTTATTAATGAACCTATACCAAATGGTCAGGTTGCTATTTCTGGAAATTTCACCTTAGAAGAAGCAAAAGATCTTGAAAATATTTTGAAAGCTGGTGCATTATCTGTTCCTTTGATTATAGCAGAAAGGCAAGATGTTGGTCCTACTTTAGGTAGAGACTCTATAGTAAAGGGTATAAAAGCTGGTCTTATAGGTTCTGCTATAGTAGCTGTTATAATGATCATTGCGTATTGGCTTTCTGGACTTATGGCTTTCCTTTTTATAGTATTAAATGTCTTTATGATTATAGGATTTTTGGCGGCTTTCAACTATACATTAACTTTACCTGGTATAGCAGGTATTCTTTTAAATATTGGTATGGGTGTAGATGCTTTTGTTATTATTTTTGAAAAAATTAGAGAGGACTACATTCCTGGATTAAATAGAATACAACTCGTTAATATAGTTAATGATTCTTTTACAATAGCATCCACAACAGTTGTTGACGCCAATATTACAACTTTAATAGCTTCAGGCGCACTTATTTTATTAGGTGGAGGAGCAATAAGAGGATTTGGTGTCACTTTAACAATAGGTATAATTATAAATATTTTCATTGTCTTAGTAACTGGAAGATGGTACTATATGTCAATGTTTAAAAAGTGGAACATGAACACTCTTACAAAGCTTGGAGGAATCATAAAATGAAACAATCAAAAGTAATTCCTTTTACAAGATATCGATATATCGCATTCGCTTTTTCTCTTACTATAATCCTTCTCGGTTTAGTTTTTTATTTTATAAATGGTGGTATAAGTTTTGGAATAGATTTCACTGGTGGTATAACAATCCAAATTAGATTTTCAAAAACAGGTATGGATATAACTACCTTTCGAAAATTTTGCCAGGATAATGGTTTTGGTTCAAATATAACTCAAATTGGAGGAAGTGACTCTCAACAATATGTATTAAGGATCCCAGCAACTAAAGAGACAAACCTAAATAACCAAAAAATAGAAGATTTTAAAAACCTTTTAACAACTAAATTTTCACAAACTGATTATGAAATACTTTCAGTCAATTTGGTTGGACCATCTTCATCCGCAAAGATGAGTTATACATCAATCATAATGTTTCTTGTTGTAATTATTCTTATCCTTTTATACACCTTTTTAAGATTTAAAGACTTCAAATACTCTTTCGGGGCTGTACTTTCCATAATTCATGATGCATTTTTTATTCTTTCAATTATTATTATTTTTAAAAGAGAGCTTAACTCACAGACATTAGCTGGTATTCTTACACTTTTGGGTTACTCACTAAACGACTCTATTGTTGTTCTTTCAAAGATTAAAGAAAATGAGTTTCAATATGTTTCCCAAAATATTTCAAAAGATTTGAAAAAGAAACTAGAAAAAGATAGAAGTGAATCTAAAATCACTATTAGATCTTTTATGGATAATATTGACCATTCTATTACTGTTACCTTATCTAGAACAATAATCACTGCTTTAACTACATTTGTAGTTGCATTTTGTATTTTAATTTTAGGTGGAATACCTACAAGGGACTTTGCATTTGTCTTATCTATTGGTCTTATAATAGGTACATATTCTTCCATCTATATTGCATCTCCAGTACTACTTATGTGGGGAAATCCATCTTATAAATCTTAATAAATTATATTTTTTTCACTAACAACAGCTAAAAGCCTTCCATTATTACGGAAGGCTTTTAGTTTAATAATATTTAGAGGAATATTTAATGAAAAGGATATTAACGGGAGATAGACCAACAGGACCTCTTCATATCGGGCATTATTTTGGAAGTTTACAAAATAGAGTCTTACTTCAAAACCAATATGAGACATATATACTTATCGCTGATGTACAAGCTCTCACAGATAATTTCAACAATCCAGAGAAGATTCGAGATAATGTCTGTGAAGTAGTAAAGGATTATCTTGCATCAGGAATAGATCCTGAAAAATCTACAATAGTTTTACAATCAAAAATTCCAGCTATTGCTGAATTGACTGTATTTTTCAGTAATTTGGTTAGTCTTTCAAGACTTTCAAGAAACCCTACTGTAAAAGAAGAAATAAAGCAAAAAACTCATCTGTTTAATGATTCGGTAACTTATGGATTTTTCGGCTACCCCGTTTCTCAAGCCGCAGATATTCTGTCTTTCAATGCTGACTTAGTACCTGTTGGAGAAGATCAGGCTCCAATGATAGAACTTACAAGAGAAATTGCTAGAAAATTCAACAGTATTTATGGAGATTTATTCAATGAACCAACAGCCTTAATACCTGAGAAAAATTCGAGAATTAAAGGTCTTGATGGAAATTCTAAGATGAGTAAAAGTCTCAATAATGCTATTTACTTAAAAGATTCTGAAGATGAGATTAAGCAAAAGATCTTTTCAGCGTATACAGACCCTACCAAACTTAGAAAAACTGACCCGGGTCACCCTGATGGTTGTATGGTATTTTATTATATGGAAATTTTTGGTCTAGAAAAACTTACAGAAGTTAAATCCGAGTGCTTAAGAGGTGAAAGAGGTTGTGTAAAATGTAAAAGTGAACTAACTGAACTTGTTAATGTTTTTTTAAAACCAATTAGGCAGAGAAGGGAAGAACTTGAAAAAGATTTGTCTTATGTTTATAAGGTCATAAAGAATGGTACACAAAAAGCTTTGGATTTTACTTCTTCTATACTACTACAAGCAAAAGAAAAAATGAAAATAGATTATGGTTTTATCTTCAAGGATAGGTAATTAAATGAAATATTCTATCTTGGGAAGCGGTAGTAAAGCAAACAGTTATCTATTTTCTAATGCTCTTTCATCCTGCATATTGGATAATGGATATAGTTTTAACGAGTTTTCAAAAAGAGCAAAATCTTTAAATTATGACCTAACAAAATTCAAGTTTATACTTGTAACTCATACCCATAAAGATCATATTTCTGGTGTTAAAGTCTCTGCTAAAAAGCTAAAAATTCCAATTTATATTCATAAAAATTCCGATTATTTCGAATATTTTAAAAAAGAAAAACTAGAAATAAGATTAATAGAAACAAATAAAATATATAGCTATAACTCATTTTCTTTTATAGCTTTTAAAACATCTCATGATGCTCCAGCAAGTGTTTCTTATTCTATAAATTTTGATAATACCACATTTACGGTAATTACCGATACTGGTTATATTACAAAAGAAATGATTTATTATGCTAAAAATTCTGATGTGCTTTTCTTAGAGGCAAATTATAATCCACAAATGTTAAAAGAAGGACCATATCCTCTCTATCTTAAAAAAAGAATAGAATCAGATAAAGGTCATCTTTCAAACATAAATGCTATTAACTTTTTGAATTACCTTTCTAAAAAGAATTCTCGTATAAAGATAGTATATTTTTGCCACTTATCTGAAATAAATAATAACCCAGAAATTTTGAAAAAGGATATTCTTGTAAATGGTAAATTTGATTTTAACTATATAATTTGTCCAAGAAATCAAATTCAAGATGGGATTACTATTTTTGATAATAACAAATCAAATGCAAACTCAAATAATATAGCTCAAGAAAATTCAAAAACTCTTAAAAATATTTCTAACCTTGATATATTGGAAGATAATTTACTTTTTTAACTTTTTTATTATTTTAATTTCAAATTTCTATTTTATTTTAATTAAAAAATCTTTATGAAATAATTTTTAATAAAATTTTGAATAAAAAAGGCAAATATAAATATTTTATATATAATTAAAATGAAATTTATGTTAAATATAATTAAAAAGAATTTTTGGATAAGAGGAGCAATTTCTTTTAAGGAAGACAACAAAAATGAAATTGAAAGAGTAACAATTAAATTTATAAAATCCTTTTTAGAAATAAACAAACTAAAACCAAAAGATATTCTACTAATCATGATTGTTGCCCCAAAGAATCTTCATTCTTCTTATCCTTGTACTTTTTTAAGGAAAAATGGTTATAATTTCCCATGCATAACATTTTCGGATATAGAGGTTTTGGGTTCGCCACAAAATATAATTAGATTTGTCGTTCATTGTAGATCAATTAAAAAGATTAAAGAATTATATCTTGATGAAGCCTCCAAACTAAGAGATGTTTTACTAAATAACTGAATAATTTAAATAATAAACTATAATTTTTTGAATTTTAATTTAGATAATTATAAAGGAAAATCATGAATAGATTTAAAGTAAGATATTCGAAATTTGTAAATTATTGGGAAACAGATAAGATGAGTATTGTTCATCATTCAAATTATATAAAATGGTTTGAAGAAGCAAGACTTCATTTTTTAAGGCAGTGCAGCCTACCATACGATAAAATTGAAAAATCTGGTATTTGGCTTCCAGTTTATGAAGTTTATGCTAAATATGTCAAACCAGCTTCATTTGAAGATAAAATAGATATCGATGTAAGTATAAAAGAGTTGACTCCTATTAAATTGACTCTGGAATATGTTGTTTTAAAAGATAATGACATCTTAGCCACAGGTTATACAGTTCATCCAATAACAGATGAAAAACTAAAAATAAAGAGAAATTCTACACTTTACTTTGAACTTAAAAAATTAATTGATTAACAGTTGATTATATTTAAGACAATCCTTAGAATTTTATTAAAGAATAAAAGTACAAAAAAAATTAAAGAAAACAGAAAATAAAAAGAAGAAAACAGAAAATACATATGTAAAAAAAGAAAAAAATAGAAAAAACATAAGGTAAAAAATGAGTAAAAAAATAGTAATTTTAAATGGACCAAATTTCTCACACCTTCATTTGAGAGAAAAAGAAATTTATGGACAATTTAGTTTAGAAAAACTAGAGGAGTATATTAAAAACTACAGTGAAAAACACTACAAAGGTAAAATAGATCTGCAATTTTTTCAATCAAACTCAGAAGGTCAAATAATAGATTTTCTTTTAAAGAATATCGATAAATATGATGCATTGATAATAAATCCTGCTGCTTATAGCCATTACTCTATAGCTATTTCTGATACTCTTAAAATATTAAAATTACAAGACAAAATTATTTGTGAAGTACATCTATCCAATATATTTGCACGAGAATCGGAAAGACAAAACCTTATTACTGCAAAAAATGTTGATATTTTGATAGCTGGAGCTGGAATTCATTCCTATATATTAGCATTGGAGTATATTTTTGAAAAGTTATCTCTATGAAAATTTAAATTTTTCTGAAAGTTATGATTATTTTTTCATTGATAAAGAATTACCAATCTTTCTTGCCATTGGTCCNTGTGCCATAGAAAATAGAAAAATGGCTTTAGATTCGGTAAAATTTTGCAATAATCTCAACATTAAATTTTTTAGAGCNTTTCTTTTTAAGAGTAGAACTAGTATCTATTCATTTCAAGGAATAGGAAAAGATGGAATTGAAATCTTGCAGGAAATCAAATCAAATTTTCCAAATATTAAATTGATCTGTGAAATCTCTACTCTTGCGCAATATGAATTTGTAAAAGACTATATTGATATTTTCCAGATTGGTGCAAGATCTATGTATGATACTGAGTTATTAGTCTTCTTTGGAAAAAAGAATCTACCAATTATTTTAAAAAGACATTTTGGAGCAAATATCAATGAATGGCTTAATATGGCTGAATATTATCTTTATAACGGTGGTAGAAGAATTCTTCTTTGTGAAAGAGGAATAAAATCTTTTGAATCAAGTTATAGATACTCTTTTGATATTTTATCTTCAAGTTTTATAAAGCAATTTTCAAAAATTCCAGTTATCGCAGATCCATCTCACCCTTCAGGGAATTCTCTTCTTGTTACAGATCTTTCTCTTGCTGCAATTGTTGCGGGTTTCAAAGGATTAATAATAGAAACACATCCGAATCCAGAATCTGCTTTATCGGATCCAAATCAACAACTTTCTTTTAATCAATTTATGCAACTATTTCAAAAATTAAAAACTTTAAATTATAATCAGTTATTGAAATTGTAGATAAATAAAATTATTAGGAATAAAATTATCTAATAAAAAAAGGAGGCTGACTGCGAGTCAACCTCCTTTTTTTATTATAAAAAATTTCTAGAAGAAACTAACTTGAGTCGTTACACTATAAGATTGTTGTTGCTGGTATACACCATTATCATCTTGAACATAGAATATAGAATATGTTACAAATATCTTAAATCCTTGCGCTACTGTATAGCCTATGGTAGCTGTTATAGAAAGATTTTCAAAAAATGGTATATCTGATACTAAAAAATCTGGTTTTATTATCTCAATCACACCTTCAAAAGGAGGAAATAACTCATCAGATAAAGTTACTCCTGCTGTTAAAAAGTCATTTGTAAGAGTAGCTACGGATTGATCATAAAAATAATGAGCCCAGCTAGCAAAACCAGTTATTTTTTTATTGAAAAGATCGAAGCTTGCTTCAATAAATAAACCAGATTTTGCTGAACCTATAAGATCAGAAATAGCAGAAAAATCCAATGGGGTAGCTGAATTTTTAAAGTAATCAAGATAACCATCTCTTTTTAATTGATAATCAAAACTAAAAATCTGTGGTTTGTATTCTCCTGCTAAGAATCTATACTCTGCCCTATATTTAATGAATAAAACATTTCCTCGTAAACCAGCAAATAAGCCGAAACCATTAGTTAAATAGAATTTGTTTTCAGTTTCATAAGGTTTGAAAACATAGTTAACACTTGCGTCTGCAAACATTATTATATTCAAGAAACTTTGGGTTCGAATTATCGGGAATGTAAAACCTGTACCTATTGAACCAAATACCGGATCAGAAATTAGATCATCATATAATGGTTTGATATCACCAGTGATTTCAAAACCAAAATAAAATGGAATACCCTTGATAAATTGAATATAAGGTCTAATTCCTAATACCTCTGGTTTTGTTATCTGGTCAAGTGCTAAATTAATACCGAATCCTCCAAGTAATAGATTCATATTTAACCCAAGTCTTCTTGTCTGTGGAAAATCATACATATTTGAATACATATATAGATTCATTCCATTGCCTAATATAAAATCATCAAATTGACCTAGTTTTAAGAAGAATGGGTCGTCTGGATAGCCTATTCTAAAATATCTAAATATTGATAGAATCTTACCAACGGAGTCTAATGAATCTGAAAGTGTTCCCCAAACAAGATGATAACTTTCATAGTTATACCATGATGTTGGATTAAAAAGATCATTTCCATAAATTATTGGCATATATATACCAAAACCAACGGTACCAAAATCAAATTCTGTGTTTACAGTAAATGTTGACCAGACTTTGCCATCAATTACTATAGAACCAAAATCACCAATCATATTTAAGTATTTTTCAATCCATTTTTCAAGTTCAGATTTAACTTTTTGCTCGGCTTGTTTTGCTTCCTCACCTTCTAACTTTTGAGTTTCAGTAGTCTGAGTCTGTTGGGTCGTTGTGGTTTGCTGAGTTTCTCCACCTTCCTGAGTTTCTTCGGCATATGTTTGTTCTTCATCTGGAAGTTCGGTTTCAAGTGTATCCATCCCAGGCGCATTCCCATTGTTGCTGAACTCTTGTAAAGCTTGCTGCGAAATTTCTGTAATTGCCGATAGAACAGCATTAGCTGCAACACTTATCATCTGCCCTGCATTAACAATTGAAGATGGTATTTGCCCTGGAGCACCAACGGCTACAGCACCATTGAATACCAATAAGTCCATTATTGAACCCGAAGGAGAATCTTTAACATTTACTCCAAATTTTGTTCCTCGAACAGAAGCAACACCATTATTTGTAATTATCTGAAATGATGAACTTCCAGAAAGCTTTGTGACAACAGCCATTACTTTTCCGGAAAAAAGTTTAAAAAATCCTTTTTTCGTTCCTGTTTTTGGATCAAAATTCCAAGTTTCAATTAGAAAGTCTGATTGAGCACCAATTTTAAGAACAGATTTGTCCTGTAAAAGAATTTCTATGGTAGAATCAGGACCAGTTTTTATCCTTGTTGGAGCTTTTAATTCCATGTTAATCTTAGCTTTTGTAAAAGCAGGGGCTGCTGTTGTAGCTGTATCTCCCATAGCAACCTGAACATCGCCTATGCTAATTTTAATGGTTACTATTCCAGCAGGTGGACTTGAAGGCTGTGAAGTAGCCTGTCCAAAAATAGAAAAACTAAATGCAAGAATAAATAAAAAGATTATTGTTCCCTTTAGAAGGTAAAATCTATTCATACCTTCCTCCTTTATTAAAAATTAAAAGATAAGCCAGTTTGTAACTGGGTCGATGCTATAGGATTTCCTTGTTCATCCCATGTTACTTGATAAACTAATGTAATACTAGATGTATCTCCAACATTTAAAGTAACATTTAGCATTAAATATGAATTCAAAAGACTTTCCCCTTGCCAGTTAAATAAATCTGAAAAAGCTGTTATACCACTTCTTATGAACATCCCTGAAACCGATACAATTTTTAAAACACTTTTATCTAATTTTAAAATTCCAATTAAAGTCACTGGATTTGGAGAAAAATCTCCTTTCATTTCAAAATATAAAGAAAATATTTCTTGACCTATTAATAATGAAGCAAAGGCTCTCCATCCAGTGTAAGCAGCAACAGAATCAAGATAACTGTATTTATTATTTCTAACTTCATAATTTTCATATAAAATATCAAAGTATTGACCTGAAAAATTATCTCCAAACATATCTATAGCTAAACCTATATAAAAAAGTTTTAATAAGTAACTATTTAATCCTATTTCAGCACCACTACCTTTACCACTAATAGATGCCCAATCTCCATAAAGAGTAATAAATGCTAAATCCTTTTGAAGCAAAGGAAATTCAACATCAATTCCCACAATGCCAATGGAAGAAGTAGAATTTGCATTATCTAAAAGATTCATATCATCTGCTTTTGTTTCCATAGGATCTGTATCTACTGCGTATGAAAAACCTATTTTCATGGCTGAAATAATGGGTATATCTAGAAATAATAAAGGCCTTGCATATATTCTGAAAGCCAAAATATCTGGATCAAGTAAATTATCTATAAATGATTCAAGACCAAGATATGGAAAATTAAAAAGTGCGCCATCAAGGTCTAGTTCAAAACCAAGTTTTCTTATTTCAGGGTAATAAAGCATGTTCGTATAACTATACATGATAAGCCCATGTCCTAAAGTAACATTTTTAAACATACCTATCTGAGCATATAAAGGTTCACCTTTTAATCCATATCTAATATAAAGTATCTTATTCATCCAGTCTGCAAAGCTATCCCAGTTATCTGGAACTATATTAAAATTTTGATCAAACATAATAAATATATCTAATCCGATACCGAATTTGCCAAAAGCAAGATCTGGTTTTAAGCTTAAGGTTTGATATGTATTATTATTATAGACTATTGTTCCTAGACCAAGATTGAATCCAAAATCCAATCCATTATCCTGTGCAAATACAATAAATGAAAAAGTAATGAGGATAATAAAAAACAATATTACTCTTCTCATTTTTTCCTCCAATGAAAAAAAGAAGCTCTTTCGCCTTCATTATTTAATATAACACTAAAGTCTTAAAAATCAAATGATTTGGATAAATATTTTTTATTTTGAGATAGAATCGATAAAATCAGAAATCAAATTTAAAGGGAGGATATAATCCACAATAAAAAGCTCTGCTGCAGCTTTTGGCATTCCATAAACCACGGAAGTTCTTTCATCTTGAGCAACTGTTATGGCTCCACCTTCGTGAAGTTTTTTTAAGCCAAGGGCTCCATCACTCCCCATACCAGTCAATATAATTCCGCAGGTTCTCTTAGAATAGGGTAAGAAAGATTCGAACATCACATCTATATTAGGACTTACGATATAGTTTGCACCATCAGATAATTTTATTTTATTATCTCTAAAAATCATATTAAAACCACCAGGAGCAACATATATTTTCCCCATTTCAACTTTTTCCCCATCTAAAGCCTCCACAACTTTATTTTTCCCTATTTCATTCAATCTTTGAGCGAAAGTTTTAGTATATCTTGGAGGCATATGTTGAGAAATAAAAATTGAAGTTTTTTCTAGTTTTTTAATAGATCTTAAAATTAGTTCAATAGCCTTTGTTCCGCCTGTCGATGCTCCTATCAAAATATAATCAACATCCTTAATATTTTTATTGTTATAAAAGCTAATTTTAGAAGTGTTATTATATATATATCTTATCTTTTTTAATAAGGATTTTCTTAATAAATCAAAGCTTGCTTTGAAACTTTGTTCTGTAGGTTTTTCCAGGATATCGATTGCCCCCTTATCTAGACAATTCAAAATAGCTTCGCTTTCTTGCTTAGTGTAGGAAGAAATTATTATTACTGGTATAACAAGATTTTTTTCCCTTAATCCCTCTAAGATATCTAAACCAGTACCATTTTCCATATGGAAATCTGACAAAATAATATCTGGTTGAATTTTTTCGATATTTTCTAAAAGCTCAAAACCACTCTTATATGCACCGACAATCACAAATTCTTTTTCATCCTGAAAAATATCAATAAAAACGGAACGAAAAAAATCGAGATCTTCTGCTATTGCAATTTTGATTTTATTATTCAAAATCCCTCTTTTTCCATATGGATTTAATTTTTATTTTGATGTTAAGAAAATTTTATTAAAACATGAAAGTGAAAGATAAATCAATTTTTTTTATTGAAGAGCTTTTTTAATGGCAGAGATGATTCTTTCTCTTTTAAATGGTTTTACTATAAAATCCTTTACGCCTGATTTTATAGCTTCTATAATTAATTGTTGTTGCCCTAATGCAGAGCATATTATAATTTTAGCTGATGGATCAAATTCAAAAATCTTTTTCATCGCTTCTAATCCATTCATATATGGCATTGTAATATCTAAAATTATAATATCTGGTCTTAATTCTTTATATTTATTCACAGCTTCAATACCATTAGAAGCTTCCCCGATTATTTCAAATCCTTCTTGTTCTAACATATCTTTTTGCATCATTCTCATAAATGAGAGGTCATCTGCTAAAAGTATTTTAGTTTTCATCATAGCCCCCGAAACTCATATATATTTAAAAACATTTTTTAATAAAATCAAGATAAATCTAAAATTGATAATTCAGTGATTTCTTTATTTGTATCATTATTTGGTTTTATAAATTCAAATTGTTTTTCATTCATTTTTTTTATCTCTTCTTTCTGTTCATTAATTTTAGTTTTTACTTCTTTTTCATCATCAAAAATTTGCTTCTTGTTATTTTCATTTATTTTTAATTTTGGCTCTTCCTTATATTTATTTACTATCTCATCATGAACTTTTGCTAAACTTCTTTCTTGTTCTATTCTATCGATTAATGACGAATTTTTTGTAACAAAATCTTTAACAATTTCTGGTATATCTAAAATCAACGCTACCGAACCATCACCAAGTATCGCAACACCAGAAATACCTTTTATTCTTTTAAAAACCTCATCTAATGACTGTACTACTACATCTTGCTCACCAATTAATTCATCAATCAATATACATATCTTTCTTCTATTGTATCTTACTATTACTATATAAACAAGATCATCTTCTGTTTTTATCTTTTTCTCCTTGCCCACAAGCTCAGATAAGTAAATAACAGAATATACTTCATTTCTATACTGCAAAATATCGTAATTATCAAGTTGTTCAATCGACTGTATTGGTATTCTATCCGTTTGTTCAATATTATATATTGGAATAGCATAGAATGAATCCATTGCTTTGACCATCAATACTTCTAATATTGTTAATGTTAGAGGTAATATTATTTTTATTGAAGTACCGATATCTTTTTCTGTAGTAACATCAATTCTTCCTCTTAATTGGGAAACATGTTCTTTTACTACATCAAGACCGACCCCTCTTCCAGATAGTGTAGTTATTTCATCTTTAGTCGTGAAGCCAGGCTTAAAAAGATAATCTATCAGTTCAGATTGCGTAAGAACTTCAGTATTTAAATCTGGATATAACTTTTTCAGTTTTTTAGCTATTTTTTCATAATTTACACCACTACCATCATCTGAAACCTCAATTATAATATGAGAGCCTTCTTGATATGCTGATAGAGTAATTCTACCTTTTGCTGGTTTACCTTTCGCAATTCTTTCTTCCTTCGGTTCTATTCCATGATCTATGGCATTTCGTATTAAATGAGTTATTGGATCCTGTATTTCTTCAATTACTTTTTTATCAATTTCGGTGTCTCCGCCACTTATAAAAAAATCAACATCTTTATTTAATTTTGAGGCAATATCTCTAACAACTCTTGGGAATTTATTAAATATTACATTTACTGGAATCATCCTTAATTGCATGACTATAGATTGAAGTTCATCAGATATCCTAAATAACTCGGTGCTTGTTTCTTCCAATTTTTGACTTATAAAAGTTAGTGACTCTCCGCTTCGAGTATATTCAAGTATTTTTTCAAATTTAGCTCTGTTTGTAATTAATTCTCCAACAGATCTTCCTAGACTGTCTAATTTTTCAATATCGATTCTTAATGTATTTGAACTTGATTTTCTTATTTCACTGACTTGTTGATTTTGTTCTATCTCTTCATTTTCTCTTTCAATTATCTTTCTTTGTATTTTGATTTTCTGTATTATGACTTTGCCAATTTCATCAACCTGAAATGAAGATAAAAATTCTTCGGAGTTTATATCAACAGAGGTTTTATATAAAAAATAAGCGTTATCATAATGAGAATCTTCTTGATCTTCTTCTAAATTTGGTTTGGATTTTACTACTTCACCAATTTGCTTTAAGTTATTATAAACAAGATAAATTCTAGGATATTTCATGATACAACTTTCTATAGGTGAAATATTTATTAAAAAATATTCTGATTCATCACTTTCTATCATTTGAATATCAAACTCTGATAATGAAAAGACTTTTTTTATATTTCCAAAATCAACCTCTTCCTTTTTTGATATTACTAGATCTTCTATTTCATTTTCAAGATTAGCTTCATTTTCCTCTTCTTTTTCTTCTAATAATTCATCATATTCCTGCTGGACTTTATTTTGCCCAGTTAAATCATTTATTATTTTCTTAAGATTTTGAATAATACTATCACTATTTTCTTTTTTTTCAGTAGATGTCGATGAAATGGAATTAAGAGAATCAAATATAAAATCAATCGCTTTGAATATAGTAGAAATTATTTCTTTTGATATTTGTTTTTTTGTTTTTCTAAAATAATCAAAAATATCCTCAAGAAAATGAGATATATCCATAATGATATTAAAACCAAGTAAACCAGCTTCACTTTTTAATGAATGCATATATCTAAATAATTCATTAATAATACCTTCATTTTTTGGATCTTTTTCCAACTTTAAGATTAATTGATTTGTATTTTCAACTAATTCAAAAGCTTCTTCTAGAAAAGCTTTTTTGTATCTATCTTCAATCATAAATTTCCCCATAAAGGATTTTTTCTATAATTTTAAAGTATTACCATTAAAGCTTTTTACAATAATAGAACCGTCTAACAAATTAAAAAGAACTGTTCTCCCAAATATTCCTAAAACATCTTCTGCTACTATAGGTATATTTTTTTCTATTAATAGTTTTCGGCAAGCAAGAACATTTTCCTTACCAATATCTGGAATTATAGAGTCTTGTGATGAAAAATATATTTTTGCCCCTCCTACAAGTTTGGCAATTATATCTTTTGATTTATAATTTTTAGAGTAAAATAATTGAACCATATTATTTATGGCGAAATCTGCATATTTATAGTTATTAGACTTATGTTTGGTTGACTTAGGAAGCATTATATGAGCTAAAGCCCCAAACTTATCTGGTTTTGCATATAATGCAATAGCGACACAAGAGCCAACAATAGTCTTAAGGATCTTTGGTGAATAATTAAAATCCATTCCCCCAATAGGGACATATACAATATTTTTTAGGTTAAAAGTATCATTATTCTTACTATTATAATTTTCTTGCATCCTTATTTTACCTCAGGAATATAAAGGAAAAAGCCATCAACTTTTTCAATTATAAATTTAGAAATAAAAATTTCTAAAGTATTTTCTGAATTTACCTGCTCCCAGATAATTTCATTTATGACTGAATCTCTAAATGAATATGATATAACTGGAACTGAAGTAAATATAGGTTTTTGAATAAGATTTGATATTGTAGATACAAAAGACATTGAAAAGATTGAAGACACTGATTCAATGCAAGATGCAACTTCGCTATTTAAATTTCCTGGATTATCTTCTATTGTACTTATATTTTTTTGAGTCAAAAGATTATATAAATTTAATGCAGAATTTTTTGAAAAGAGTAGTGCAATTTTTCCTTTTAATTCATTTTCAATATTAAATATAACTGAGATGGCTGTATCTTCAACATCCCCTATTAAAAGGGGTAATTCACTCACAGAAATCGAAATTTTTGAAATATTATCTAAAATGACTGGTATATTGAAAAGCTCCTGAAGTTTTTCTGATATTTCAATTGATGCTATTTTTACAAATTGGTCAATGACATCTGAAATAAGCTTATTTGGTTCTTTCTCATCTTTTTTAAAAAACTTAAATATTTTCATAATCATATTACCATATTTTATTAACTACATAGATAATACAGATTCTAAATTTTTCAAACTTTTATAGACTTACTCTTTATAATAAACAGAACTGTTTCCTATTTTCAAGTATTTAAATTTATCTGAAATAATATAAAGTGTTTCTGCATTTCCTATGAAGAAAAACCCTCCATTTGTAAGTGAATTATAAAATTTATCTACAATTTCTTTTTGAATATCTCTATTAAAATAAATCATCACATTTCTACAAAATATTACATCGAGATTTTTCGGATATTCATCTTTTACTAAATTATGTTCTTTAAAATTAATTTTAGAAGTCAAATTTGGGTTTATTTTGTAATTTTCTTCGTCCAATTTAACAAAGTATTTATTTAATATTTGTTGGTTAACATATTTTAATCTTCTATTGTTATATATACCTTTTCTTGCTTTTTCTATAACTTCAGAATTTATATCAGTGGCTAATATCTCTACTTTATTTAACATACCAAGGGTATCGGCCATTATAGCCAGTGAATATGGCTCGTCTCCAGTAGAACACCCGGCACTCCATATTCTTGCATAACCTTTTCTGTTAATTATTAAAGGAAGTATCATATTAGAAAAAGCTTCGAGTTGATTTTCCGATCTAAAAAAATATGTCTCATTTGTAGAAATAACATTTACAAATTTTTCATATTCTTCTTTATGAGTCAATAGATAATTATAGTATTCATCATATGTATTTAAATTTAGAAGTTTCATCCTCTTTTTTAATCTATTTGATAAAAGTACAATTTTGGAATCTTTCATGTATATACCAGATAGTTGATATATTAGTTTGGAAAATTTAGAGAAAAGCTGAGGTGAAAGAGTATCGAAAGATTGTGGGTCACTCATCTTTTTTCGATTATATCTTCATCCTTATCAGTAAAAATGAGTTTTTCAATATTTAAAATTATGATTAATTTTTCACTTATCTTACCAATACACATAATAAAATCTGATTTTATTCCTGAAACTGTTGGTAAAGAAGGTTCGATCTGATTTTTTGTTAATGTAACTACTTCTGAAACCGTATCAACTATAAAACCAAATTTTCTATTGCCTATTGCAACAATTAAAATCCTAGTTTTATTTGTATTCTCAATATTTTCTATATGAAATCTTTTTCTTAAATCAAGAACTGGTATTACCGCTCCCCTAAGATTAATGACTCCTTCTACGAATGGAGGTGAATTTGGAATTTGAGTAGGGATCATATACTTCTCGATGTAATCAACATAGGATATAGGTATAGCATATGTAACTTTACCTATTGTAAAAAGAATTATCTGAAGTTCATTAATTGTTGCAATATCCATATTTTTACTCCTGTTGCCTTTTAATTTCTTTTTTTAAAAGATTATAAATATTCTTAACTTCTACAAGGACTTTTTTATCGGGGTCACTCAAAAGATTATATATCCTTTGTAAGATAAGAGGTTTATCTTTTTTGTAAAGTAGTTTAATAGTCCTTAATCTAATTTGAGGATCATCATCTTCAAGTAACTTAATAGCTAACTCTCTGACATTTTCATTATAATTATTCTCGAATATTTCTAAAATTGCAAATTTTATTTCAGAAATATTTGGAAATGAAATTAGATTTAAATCTTCAAAGATCTTTTGTTTATAATTTTTTTCTAAAATTTTCAATATAAATATTATAATTTCTGGATTATCCGTTTTTTTTAAGAATCTAAATAGAATTGAATATGCTATTCTTTTATCCTTTTCTACAAGAGCTTCGGCAGCACTTTTTTTTACATCTATATCTTCTGAATAAAATAACCTTTGCATTAGTTCAGAAAATGGAAGATTTAATGTAATATCATCTATTTCATAGTCTTTTATTATTTTTTTGTTAACCTGATTGATTTTTGTCTTTAATTGGTTATCAAGTTTCAATATTATATCTGACATATTTTGCTTAAATAACTGAATTTTGTATTGATTTTCCAAAGATATATCATATTCAAGACGTGATTTAGAATTTGATAAAACAGAAAAAGCCTTTGTAACTTTTTTAAATTTTTCAACTGCTAAAGGATCTTTATTCTTATCTGGATGAAGCTGAAAAACAAGTTTTCTATAAGCTGCTTTGATTTCATCCATTGATGAATCAGGCTTAACTCTTAAAATTGAATAATAATCATTCAATAATTCATCCATAACTTCCTCCTTGAAGCAGGACTAGCTTAATAAACCTTTCATTAAATATTTTTGTTCATTATAATCTATTTCATCATTATAGTATTGTAAAGCTTCATAATAGTTTTTTAGTTTCTCATAACTTGCACTATTTATTGTCACATCTATCTCTTTAATCAATTCTTCAACTTCGTTTTTTATTTCTATAGGAAATTTAGTTTGAATAATTTTTTCATTTACAATGTTTTTTAAAGTCTTTAAACTACTTTTCAATTTTTGTTTTTCTTCAAATTCATAATCTTCTTTTTCAAAATCTCGCGAAGATTTAATTATTTTTTGCAAGTCACCAAGCTTCAATTCTTTCGTTGATGCATCTATAGTTATCTGTTGAGACACTTTTGTGTCTATATCCTGAGCTTGAACAGTTAAGATACCATTTACATCTAAAGAAAATGTTACCCTAATTCTTGGTTCACCTGCCTTTGCCCTACGAATATTACTTAAAATAAATGTNCCTAGTTTAAAATTTTCANTGCAGATCTTTCTTTCTCCTTGATATATATTTATTTCGACAATTTTCTGATTATCTACAATTGTTGTGAACATTTTGGAATTTTCACATGGAATCTTTGTATTTCTGTCTATAACTGGAACAAATAGTCCTCCAGTTATTTCAACACCTAAAGATAAAGGGGTTATGTCTACTAAGATTATATCCTGTATATTACCTTCTATTATTGCTCCTTGAATAGCTGCTCCAATAGCTACAACTTGGTCTGGATCGATTGATTTTTCTATTTTTTTCCCAAATAAATTTTCTAATCTTAATTGCACCAATGGAATTTTTGTCGAACCACCAACAAGGACAACTGAATCAACATCTGAAATCTCATAATTACTGTCTTTTAATACTTTTTTTATAAGATCTATCGTATAGTTAATGTACTTATCAATCATCAACTCAAAATCTTCTCTTGTTATTTTATATTCAAGATGAAGAGGTCCCTTTTCATTGGCTGAAATAAAGGGTATTACTATTGTCGTTTCTCTTTCATATGATAGGGTAATTTTAGCTTTTTCTGCAGCATCATATATCTTTGTTAAAGCGAACTTATCTTCCTTTAAATCTTTTCCTGTTTTTGATTTAAAATACTTTAATATTTCATTTACAATTAAATTATCAAATTCAATGCCTCCAAGCATGTTATCGCCACTTGTGGCTATAACATTAAAAACTCCTTGAGAAATTTCAACCAAAGAAACATCGAATGTTCCACCTCCAAAATCATAAACTAGAACTAACTTATCTATATCTTTTTTGCCATAACCATAGGCTAAACATGAAGCAGTTGGCTCATTAATTATTCTTATGACTTGCATCCCTGCTAATCTACCTGCTTCAAATGTCGCTTTTCTTTGAATTTCGTTAAAATATGCTGGAACAGTAATAACAGCTTTTTCTATTTTTTGCTTAATTCTCTTTTCAGCGTCTTCCTTTAATTTTCTTAAAATAAAAGAAGATATTTCAATTGGAGAAAATTCTTTGTTTTTTATAAAATATCTTTTCTCACTACCCATAAATCGCTTTACTTCTGTAACTACCTCATCAGGATAAAGTAGCTTCTGATTTTTAGCTTTCTGCCCTACAACAATATTATCTATAGAATTGATAAATACCGCTGAAGGAGTAATATACTGTCCATCTTCATTTGGAATCATTGAAATTTCATCATATTCATAAATTGCACATGATGAATTTGTAGTGCCTAAATCAATTCCTAGAACAAATTCCATCTTCTCTCCAAGCATTAAGATTTTTTTTTCTTTTTTTCAGATGGTTTAATTTTTTCTTTCAAATCAAAATATGATATAGCAAATTGAATCTCTCCAACATTTTTTTTTAGTTTTTCAGAAATTTCCTCAAAAGAAAATCCATTCTCAAACATACTATATGCCTTTTGCTGCCAGGATTTATCATCCAAATTCAGCAATTCTGTTGACTCATTTTGTTTTTTAAGATTTTTATTAGTTTCGATTAAATATTTCTCTTCTAAACTTTTTTTTAATTTTTCAAATTTTTTTATTTTAGTATCTATTTCCTTTATTTTATCTTCCAATAAAGTTATATTTCTTTCAGCTTCTTGATTGAAGTAAGTAATTATTTCTTGCATCTCGGATATTAAATCTGATTTTACATATTCTTTTTTAATTTTATTTATTTTATCATTCAAAACAAAGTAAAAAATAAGACAGATTAGTATTGCAATTATTATTACTGTTATTGTCATAATTTAAATTTTCTTTTCAAATGTATGCTCATCTTCATCTTCTTGATAGTAATTTCTCTTCTTCTTTGAATCTTTATTTCCTTGATAATTTTGCTTAAATTTTTCTATTTTTCTCATTTGATTTTCTTCTTCTTTAATTTTTTCTATTGTTGCTAAACCTTCTTTTTTTTGAATTGCTTCTAATTTTTGTTTTTTTTCCTGCACTTGCTTTGCAATAGACTCAGAAATTTGAGATAAAGTAGAACTTTTNGATAAATTTTCTAATCGAACAAGCATATTCTGAATGTCTATTGGTCTAATTGGCACATAAACCCCTTATAGCTTGTTTCGTAGTGATAAAATTCTCTTGTCAAAAAGTTTCCTATCAACATCAGGAGGTTCATAAGGGCCAGCTTTTATTTCATTATTTACAAAACGGATGGTACAAGAATTCTGTTCATAGGTAATCTCATAAGGTTCAACACCATATTTAAAAAATATCTTTACTCCTGCATAAATTTTGTTTTTTACAGCAACTTTAGGATTTAAATTAATACTAGCAAGCTTCTTATTTATCTCTTCAATACCTTCAAGAGAGTTCTTTAATATTTCCTCTTGTTGGGCTAAAACTTCGACTTTATTTTTTAATAATTCTTCTTTTTCATTGTTCCAATTCTTCTTTAGTTTTCTTTGAGATGTAAGAGTAGTAATATCTCTTTTCAAATCGTCAATTGCATTTTCTGTCTTTTTCTTCTGCATCATAAACTCTTGTAGTTCTATTCTTAACTTTGGAGGAATACCTACTTCTACAATAGTTTCTGAGTAAGATACAGTCCCTAAATTTCTTGTGTTAACTTCATTTGCTGCTCTTATTGTTCCACCACCTATTTGAGCTCTATGTCCAAAACATACTATTGCATCATTTGCATTTACTTCACAATGATATATATGATCATCAACAATGACTGAAGATCCAGCGAATACTTTAGCATTTTCTATAAATTTGGAGAACACACTTCCTTCTGCAGATATTAAGGCTTCATAATGTCCATTTATTCCCTGAGCTACATATATATCATTATCTGAAATTATTTCACATTTTCCGACATTCCCTCTAATTTCTATATTTCCTTTCGCCTTGACAGAAAAACCATCTAAAACAGAACCATGTACGACCACAGATCCTACGAATGTTATATTTCCAGTTTTGATCCCAACATCTCCATTGATATGTTTTACTGGTTCAACTCCAATTTTCCCAGCTTTTTTGACGACATGACCATCTACTGTTGCCCTAAGGAATTTTCCATCTGGTGATAATTCTGTATTTGGTCCTGCAAGTATCTGCCTATCAACACCTTTTTTTGCTGGTAGTAATTTCCCAGTGACTGTATAACCATCTTCCCCAGGTGTGGCTGGTATTTTTTCACATATAAGATCACCTTTCAAAACATTTTGAATGTTTTTTACAATATTCTTAAAATCAAATTTATCTTCTGCAATTGATTTATAAATAGTTTTTTCGGCATTTGGTTCAAAATACATTTTGATCTCTGCATCTTTTCCATGTACTGGCTGCTTAGCTCTTGCAACTACTATTTCCTTATATTCTATTTTTTCATCGGCCATTCTTGTGACAACATCTTCTAAAATACCATAAGATACTCCCTGAGCTTGAATTTCTGATAGTATTTCTTCCGGAGTCAATTCAAACCCACCAGCTTTAGGAGGAAACAAGGTTGCGGTTGCGGTCATTTCGTTAATACCAATATTGACCTGAACAGTTGCAGAGTTTTCCTCTATTCCTTCATAATGACCTATCACAATATATTGCCCGCTTTGTTTAATAACCTCTTGTCTTACTAAATTAACATTATATTTGTCAATTTGCTTATTTTTTAAGGCTAATTCTACATCTTTTAATTTAACTGGTCTTCCATTTTTTTGAGGAGGGACCACCTTAAAAAGAAGCCCATTTCTACTTTTAATGATTGCAAAATACCCGTCAGTTGGTGGTGGTAATACTTCTTCTTCTTTTTCAAAATCTTCTGTAACTTCTGAAAGAGTTTCAATGATTTCTGAAACTGGTCTTTTATATGCTAAAATTTTATAATTTTTGTTTCCAATGCCTCCAAAACCTTTTGTTCCATACTGAATTATTTCATAATCTATTTCATCAAGCGTTGCTTTTAAACGTTTACATGCCTCAGAAATTGCTTTTTCAAGACTAGGAGCTTCTACTTCAATTTTTTTTGAATCTGTTCCAAAATTTAAATTTCTTAAGGCATTTTTTAATTTATCCATATAAATCCCTTCTTTACAAGGAAGTAAAAGAAAACTTAAAAGCCAGAAATATCACCTAAAAATCTTGCTATTTTAGCTCTTAATCTCATAACAGCTTTTGTATGAAGTTGTGATACTCTTGATTCTGTAATCTCTAGTACCTCGCCTATTTCCTTCAATGTTAATTCTTCATAATAATATAGAATTAAAACTTTTTTCTCTTTATCTGGCAATTCCTTAATTGCTTTTGCCAATATTTTTGTCACTTCTTCTTTTTCCATCACAGTATCTGGATTTTTATGAGATGGAGCTTCGATTGTGCTAATTACCTCAATATTTTCTCCATCTTTCATATTCTGGTAATATATTTCTGAAAGGCTAACTATTGTTGTTGGATTTACCTCAACATACATATCCTGCAATTCTTCCAAGGAAATCCCTAATTCTGATGCAATTTCTGCGTCAGTGGCTGGAGAACCTTTTTGAAGTTCAATTTTAGCCATTGCCTCTTCGATTTTTTTTGTCTTTGTTCTTATTGTTCTTGGAATCCAATCCATATTTCGTAGTTCATCATAGATAGCTCCTTGAATTCTTGTCATTGCATAGGTATTAAATTTAATATTTTTTGTTGGGTCATATTTTTCAATGGCATCTAACAACCCTAAAGAACCATAACCGATAAGATCGTCAAATTCTACGGAACCTTTTATTTTATATCCTATTTTACCAGCAATATGTTTTACCAAAGGAGCGTATTTTTTTACAAAATACTCTCTAATTTTTTCATTTTTTGTTTGCTTATACTCTATCCATAATTCTTTTTCATCTATTTTGTCAAAAGAATCCATTGCCCCTCCCGATTTTAACTTTTAATTACATTGTTAATACCAATATCATTATTATAAAAAATACGACTATCGCTCCTATTACCATCAATAAAACATTGGAAGTCATTTTTTTTCTTTTCTTTATAGATTTTTTACCATGACTTTGGAAATCTTTTACTTCATTTAATCTTTTCCCAGAAATATCAGCTTCAATTTTAACATCAGTACCACATATAACTTTACCCAATATACCAGGTCCAAATTCTACTATAAATTTTACAAGATTTTCATATAAATTCTCTTTGCTTATAATCTTCGCATTAATCATATCTGAACTTTGTTCTTCAATATTAATTAATAATTTCGAAAGGTATTGAGCTATTTCTCTATCATCAGAAATTCTTACCTTAAGAAAATCTCCTTCTTGCAAAATTCCTACATCTATACCTTTAATAGGAGAATAAATTGGTTCGCATTCTAATTCAATAAAACTCAATTGATTATTACTAAAACTTTCTTTTTTCTCCTGATTGTTTTCAGTATTTTGTGATTCTTCAGATACTTCTTCTGCTGCTTCTGCAATAATCTTCCCCATTTCAAAAGGATCTATCTGAGTATATCTATGTTTTATTATTATATTTACTTCTGTAGTTATCTCATTAAGTAAAGATGAAAAAAAGTTAATTATAGCTTCAGATAGATGTTCTTGATTAGTTGATTTCAGAATAGGATATAACTTTTCTAAGTACTTTACATTGTTCAGTTTGTCTTCTATAGCTTTAATAATATAATTAAAATCAGATGTTATCTCTGTTACTCTTATAAGCTGTTTTATCTCATTTGTATCTTTTAATAAATCCACTGATATTAATTGAGGATTATCTGAAACCGTCATGTACATTTTTTCGAGTTTATTTTGATGAAGATTAATAAGTAAGATAATCAATCCGTAAGCTTTAATACTATTAAGTGAAAATTTGACAACTAAACATCCGATATTTTTTTCAAATGATGAGATAATTTTTTTTGCTCCTTCAACATCACCACCAGTAAAAATCAATAATGACTTTGCAAGTTTTGGATCAATCCCTGTTTCTTCTATTAATTGTTGTAATGATGATTTAGCCATAATTTCCTTCAATATAACTTATTCATTTTTTAGCATTTCTTTTATTACTTTAGCAATCTTTTCTGGCTTATTTTCAATCTTAGAACCTTTTGTAAAATATATATATTTATCATCTATTCCTTTTACTTCTCCTGCTAAAGAACTCATCTTTGATGTCGCAGAAATTTTAGCAGCATCTTCAGCAGAAAATGAGTTGGGATTTAAATCTGTATCTCCAGCTATTATTTCTGTTTGGTTTGAAAGATCTATTTCTATTGTTTCTTTTTCTTTTTCTTGTTTCATTTCCTCTAAAACAGATCTTTTAATCATATCTTGATCTTTTAATTCAGAATTTTCAACAGATTCTTCTTCAGTACTTATTTTTTCTTCATCAGTAAGCTTTGAAAAAATATCTTCATAAGAAATAGGTCTTTCATCTTCTTCTGCTATTTTATCAGAAACTCTACTTTTAAATCCTCCTGAGAATTTATCTTCTTTATCATCAACGAAACTCATTTTCTCTTGTGAATTATTTATATCATTATGGGGATTATTTGTTCGATTAAAAGTATTTTCTCTATTTTGAGTTGTTGAAGATTCATTACCATATTTATCTAAAAGGTAAACCAATAAATACCCTAAACCACCTAATAACAAAGTAGAAAATAAAGATTTGAATAATATACCAGAAAAAGAAGAGCCAGAAATTAAAGATAAAAAAAATGATACTATAAAACCAAAAATCCCCAAAATTATTGGAATTGTCAACTTATTTTCCAAAAATCTTTCCTTTTTATAATATTCCTCTTTCAAAAATCATTATATTTTATTTTCATAACTTAGTCAATTTGAACTTTTTACATTCTTAAGAATATTTTAGGTATTTTTTTAAAAAATTATTTATACCTTTACCTTCAACAACATTTATATGCTCCAGTTGTGAAAGAACATGATCGATACCTATAGATGCTTTGGATTTAGGATTTAATATATAAAATGGTTTTTGAACCTTCACTGCCTTTTCAACAATTTCATCACTCATAATAAATCCTAAATTCTCAACTTTTATAGATAAGAACTGAAAAGATATATTTATAATTCTATCAGCAACTCTTTTACCTTCTGAAATTGATTCACATTTATTGATGACTAATTTAATAGGAATATCTTTGTCTAAAGCATATATAGATTTAATAATACCATATGCATCTGTTATGGCAGTTGTTTCTGGTGTTGTTATTATAATTGTTTCATCTGCTCCTAAAATGAAGGATAATACATTATTAGAAACCCCTGCTCCTGTGTCTATTATTATTATATCAGCGTACTCTAATTCAGAAAGAGAATTAATAAAAATCTCTCTTTGATCATCTGTCAAGTTAGCAAGCTGAGAAAAACCCGAAGCTCCAGCAATGATTTTTATTCCATAAGGAGTATCAAGAACTATTTCTTTCAAAGGCTTTTTATTCTTAATCACATGATATAAATTATATTTCGGAATAACTCCAAGAATAACATTTACATTTGCAAGTCCTAGATCTGCATCCATTACTATTACTTTTTTACCTAATTTAGCATATCCTATCGCAAGATTAACGGCAAAATTAGTCTTACCAACACCACCTTTTCCAGAGGAAACTGTTATAATTTTTGTCTTTTGTTTTTTATTAACATTCTCCACAATCTGTTTTAATTGTTGTTCCTGATTAATCATTGCCTACTCCTAAGTTTTTTATTCTTTATTAATAATCTTCAGAATTAAAGGCTAATTTTAATATAAAATTTGAATCAGGTTCTATTAAGTTTTTCGTCATTTCTTGGCCATTAGTAATATATGATATTGGGATATCATATTTTGTTATTGCACTAATAACCTGTCCGAAGCTAGATGTTTCATCAATCTTGGTTATTATTAAATGGTTATAATTTAAGAACTTAAATCTTTCAAAAATATCTATTAAATCACCATATTTAGTTGTGGCAGATATTGTCAGGAATGTTTTGATATTTTTTTTCCTTACATCAAGAATTTCTTTAATAGAACCAAGCATTTTGCTATCTTTTTGAGAAGTACCTGGACTATCAACAAAAATAACATCATCTTTTTCAGAAATCATAGAAATATAATCATCTTTTTTAACTATTGGATAAAATGGAACCTGAAGTATTTCTGCTGCAATTTGAAGATGTGCATAACCACCAATCTTTGCTTGGTCTGCACTCAATAGTTTAATCTTAAAATTTTGATTCACTTTAGCATTTGTAGCAAGTTTGACAATTGTTGTTGTTTTACCCACTCCTGTGGGTCCTACTAGGACAGCAATATCATCTTTTGAGATTCTTTTATCATCAATTTTAATTTTAGACTCAATATAGTCTAAGGTTTTTTTTCTTATTTTTTCTATTGAATTTGATTCTTCGTAAGATAAATTTCTTGATAAATAGTCAAAAATCTCTTGTTGAAAATCTTTTGAATAATCCAAAGCGGAAAGTGAATCTATATACTTATCGAGTACTGATTCCACTTTTATATTCGATGAAGCCATTTCATCAAGCTTTTTTTCTATCTTTTCTAACTTTTGAGCCAAAAGACTACTTTCAAGTTTATTGGAAATTTCCTCATTGTTTTGATTATAGGAATATCCAGTCTGTTCATAATCTTGAGTGAAAACATAATCTTCAGGATCATTTTGAGTTGCTAACTGATTTTCATTACTTGAAAATTTTCTATTTTCCTGATTTACTATTTTCTTATTCTTAGCGGCTTTTAAGATTTCTTTCTTCTGTTTTTGAAGGTAATCTTCATCTCTTATTCCCGCTATCATTACATACCTTGTTTTCTTGAGAAGACCCTTTTTCTTCTGCTCAACTTTTATTACATATGCATCTTCACCATATTCTCTAATTAGCTTTTCTTTAAGTTCTTTGACACTTTCCCCTTCTAATGTTATATAGTGCATTATTTCTCCTCCTGTTCTTCAGATATTGTTATTTGCCCTACATATTCTAATGATACTGAAGGGGAAATTTCTGAAGTTGAAAGTATTACTGCTTTCGGGCAAACTGTTGAAGTTATGGACCTTATTTGTCTTCTTATCCTTGGACTTGTTAAAATTATAAAATAATCTAGTTTTTTAACTACAGAATCCTGTTCATATTTTAATATTGTATTTATGAAATTTGGTAAAAATTTTGGTGGGAAGGAGTATATTCCAAGTCTCTCGGATTTTTCAAATTCGTTTGCAAGATAATTCTCTAGTTTAGGATTAAAAGTATAAACTCTTAATCTTCCTTTTTCGTCTGTATAGCCTCTACAAATTTGATTTTTTAACCTCTGTCTAACAAATTCTGTCACTAGATCCGGATCTAAGTTTTTGTTTTGAGATAGTCTATCAGCGACAGTTTCTAAAATAGTAGCAATATTTCTAATTGAAATTTTCTCAGAAAGAAGGTTTTGAAAGACTTTTTGTAAAAATCCTATATTTGTAAGAGATTCTACTTCGCTCACAAGTGTTTTGTATTCTTCTCTAACAGAATCAATAATCTTTTTTACTTCTTCTCTACCAAGCAAACTATCTACATGAGCAATTATGGTTTCAGTCAAATGAGTAGCAATAACTGTAGCACAATTTATAACTGTATATCCCAAAGATTCAGCTATATCTTTTTTATTAAAATCTATCCATACAGCTTCAAGATTATATGTCGGTTCTTTCGTTACAATACCTTCTATTTTTTCTGAAACAGATCCAGGATTTATAGCTAAAAATTTATCTGGTAGAAGTTTCCATGAAACTACCTTTACCCCATGAATTTTAATAGTATACTCATTTGCTTCAAGTTTCAAAGAGTCTCTTACTACTATAGGAGGAACTATCATTCCGTAATCATAAGCAATCTGCCTTCTGACATTTGCAATCCTATCGAAAAGGTCTCCTCCCTGACTTTTATCAACAAGTGGGATTAATGAATAACCTATCTCAAGAGCAATTGGTTCAATAGGTACAAGTTTATCAATAATTATTGGTTTTTCTTCTTCTTTTTTCTCTTCTTTTTTTGTTTCTTCAATCTTTTGTGTTTTTTGCATAGTAAAAGCTAAATAACCAAATAAGCCTCCCAGCGGAAGAAAGACATAAAAAGGAAAACCAGGGACAAATCCAAAAAATATCAAAGAACCACTCAATACCCATAGAGGTAAAACTGACCTGGTTGCTTCTCTTTTAAATTCAGAACCAAGAGAATCAGCAGCTTCAGAGCGCGAAACAATGATACCAGCTGCAACACCATTTAAGAGTGAAGGAATCTGAGAAACTAAACCGTCACCTACAGTAAATATCAAGAATGTCTGCATTGCTTCATTAAAACTCAATCCAAATTTTAAGCTTCCTAATAACACCCCTCCGACAATATTTACTATTGTTATAAAAATACCTACTATTACATCTCCTGATACAAACTTTGAAGCACCATCCATTGAACCATAAAAATCTGCTTCTCTTTGTAATGCCTGTCTTCTTCTTAGGGCTTCCTGTTCATTGATAATACCAGCAGCTAAATCAGAATCTATCATCATCTGTTTTCCAGGCAAAGAATCGAGAGCAAATCTTGCAGCTACTTCTGACATCCTTGTTGTTCCTCTTGCTATAACGATATATTGAACCGCAATTATTATAATAAATATGATTAAGCCAACAATAAAATTACCTCCAACAACAAAAGAACCGAAAGCTGTAATAAGTTTTCCTTTAAATGCTGGTCCCTGCGAAAGGATAAGCCTTGTTGAAGATATATTTAATCCAAGTCTCATTAATGTCATCAATAATAAAAGACTAGGAAAGATTGATATTTCCAATGGATTTGTCGAAAAAACAACTAGGAAGAGAACAAACAAAGAAAATCCTAATGATAATGACATAAAAAAATCTAAGAAAAATGTAGGTAAAGGAATTATAAACATCAATAGTATAGTCATTATACCTATAGCTATAAGTATATCTGGTGAACTTAAAATTTTAGAAAAATTTATTTTTGGTCTTGCAGTATCAGCCATCTATCTAACCTCCCCAGTTATAGCCTGGTTTTTTTCTTTTTGAATATTCTCTATAAATATATTTATAAACATTTGCTACAACATATAACATATCTTCTGGAACATAATCTCCAACTGATACTCTGTTATACAACTCTCTAGCAAGTGGTTTGTTTTCTATAGTGATAATATCATTTTCAAAGGCAATTCTTTTTATCTGTTGAGCAAGCAAATCTTCTCCTTTTGCCACAACTTTTGGTGCTGGATCAACTCCCATTTCATATTTCAGTGCCACAGCATAGTGGGTTGGGTTTGTTATAACCACATCTGCAGTTTTAACATTTTGAAGACTTTTTCTTTGTGCGATTTCTCTTCTTTTCTTATTTAAAGCCTGTCGAATTTCTGGTCTTCCTTCTTGTTCATAAATTTCATCTAAAAGTTCCTGCTTACTCATTTTAAGTGAATTTATATATCTTCTTCTCTGCATTACATAATCAATAACAGCAATGATAATTAAAATAATAATCATTCTAATAAATATATTTCTGAATAAACTTATACCTAACTCAATCGTTTTTTGGTATGAATCAGAGACTGATTCGAAAAGATTTCCAAGTGATGAATTTATTGCTAAAAAAACAATTATTAGCAGTCCTATAACCAAAGCAAGACTTTTTAGAAGATTTACAAGACCTTCAACACTAAATATCCTTTTAAAATATGCTGAAAAATTAGGAGCAATTCTTGAAAGGTTTGGAGTTATTAGTGATGGAACCACTAAAAAACCAACCTGCGCTATATTTGCAATTATTGAAGCGACAATGGGAGGAATAAATATTATAGCAAAAACTGGTAAGAGTTGATTTAAAGCATATTTAAGAAAATAATCTAGATTTTCTAAATTAAACTGAAGATCTACCTGAAAGAAAAAGTATACTAAATTAATTATCCTTTGCCAAATTGTTGGGAAAAATATGAAAACAGAAAAAAGGGTGGCTATAAGGGAAGAAAGAGCAACTATCTCCTGTGATTTTAATACCTGTCCTTTTTCTCTTGCTCTTCTCTTTTTTGTTTCTGTTGGAAGTTCTGTTCTTCCTTCATCTTCAGCGGCAAATCTTTGGATATTAAGTTTTGGAACTTTCTTTAACTGATAATAATAAGTAAATTGTGAAAAATTTTTAGGATAAATATTAAACAAATCTGAAAAAATCAATACTCTTCCCTTTCTTATTTTTATCCTATCAACTTAAGCCAGGAAACAATTCTTACAAAAATATTATTAAAAAGATTGCTCGCAAAGGTGCTAAAAAATGGTATATATAAGAGAATCAATATAAATCCGATAATTACTTGAATATTAATACCTACCATAAAAATATTTACCTGCGGTGCAAATTTTGATATTATTCCTAATGTTATATTAAGAATAAGCAATGTTACTATTATTGGAATAGCTATTTGTAGAGAAATTAAAAATAAATCTCTAAATAATACTATGACCTGGGGCATTAAAGCACTAACCTTCATTGAAAAATCGACATATCTTACTAGTTCAAATGATTTTCTTAATACAAGTATCTCATATTCCATACCATTTATTGAGATAAAAATAAGCATTGCAAATACCTGGAAAACCTGAGATATTACTGGAACTTCTACCTCACTTAAAGGGTCTAACACTTCTGAAATTCCGAGTCCCATCTGGTAAGAGAAAAATTCACCAGCCACTTGAAATGTAGTAAAAATTATCGAGATAAATAATCCTATAGAAAATCCTATAAATAGTTCATTACCTAAAAGTAAAATATATGACCAAGTATCAATGGGAACTGAAATCTTAAGACTTTCAGATGCAAAGGGAAATAAAATTATGGCAACTAAAAACATTAAACCAATTATAACAGCTGGAGGAATAATAGAAGAAGAGAATATTGGTGAAGTTATTGTTATTCCAACCAATCTTATAAAGATAAGTAGAAAAATTGGAAAAATATCCCTAAAATAAAAAGGTACCATATCTCTTTCTTATTTCTTATTTCTTATTTTTTTCTTTTTTCTTTTTT